>Ga0160438_1000112_pt1 | contig 34038 bp, 30 predicted proteins | sample HID1975K_E0MG_FD_108203 | JGI IMG/M metagenome (GOLD analysis project Ga0160438, IMG submission 108203) | Enriched soil microbial communities from UW Madison campus, WI, USA - HID1975K_E0 MG | ecosystem: Environmental > Terrestrial > Soil > Unclassified | place: USA: Madison, Wisconsin...
ATACACCTGTAAAAATGCCTATATCCTAAAAACGACAAAACAATCCAAAACGTTTTGCTAACTCCCAAAAAACAGAAAAGAAAAAACATTCAAAACAAAAACACGTAGTGCAACAGCCACTTGATGAAAAAAAGGTAACAAAAAAAATCAAGGCTCTGGATGCTACGTTGCATCTGATTGCAAAGCATCCATGGCGCGTATTGCAGCCGCTACGCTTCCTCAATCCGCTTGGATCTAGCAAACTGAACGACGCTGCATATGCTTTGCTGCTCGCTGCGGCCGTATCCTCCAAGGCCGTCCGGCCCTACGCGCAAGAGCCCCGTTTGACTGCCTAGTCCGATTTATTTGCTCGTAAAGACCCTCCGTTCTGCTTAAAATGCCGCCTTAGTCAGTAGCGGTTTGCAGGTTGTGGCACTACCATTGTAGCTACTGGGTACAGCGGCGAGTTTTGCTCCACTTTTGCGGACAAAAGTGGAAGACCTGGTCGCGGCAGCGACGGAAAGGAATGAGCTGTTAGACGAATACAATATTAATAAATTTGTATAAAACAAACATTCTTTTTATTTCACGGAATAAAATAAAATACCAACAGGATAGTGCATGACGCATCCCTGTCATTAAAGCACTATATTCGTGTTCGCAATCAATAGCCATTTTATGAGCCTTCGTCAAATTTCTGGTGTAACCTTATTGCAGCTTTGTCTGCTCTTATTGCCTTACCATTCTAGGAGTCAATCAGTGCCAGACAAAGTTCATTTTGCCTCGAAAGTGGAAATCAATGGCGTCATCGGAGATCGCTTGCAGGTGTCGTACGAGCACAATATACTGGCGCAGGATGTGGATCGTTTGGTGGCTGTTTTTAAACCGGAAAACCGTACAGAAACTCATTTGTGGCAATCGGAGTTCTGGGGGAAATGGTTTACATCGGCAGTACTTGCTTATCGCTATAGGCCTGAAGAACGTTTGAAAAAGGTGCTGGATCACGCAGTTGAAGGACTATTGGCTACGCAAGCATCCGATGGTTACATTGGCAACTATGATCCGTCCCATCGTCTGGAACAATGGGATGTATGGGGACGAAAATACTGTATGTTGGGCTTATTGGCTTATTATGATCTTACTGGAGATAAAAAATGCTTGCAGGCCGCTGCACGTGTGGCAGACAACCTGATGGATGATCTGGATAAGGCAGATGGGATTATCGTTACGAAGGGGAATTACCGGGGTATGGCGGCCTCTTCGGTGCTGGAACCTATCTGTTTGCTTTATAGAAACACCAAGAAAAAGAAGTATCTGGACTTTGCCGAGGAAATCGTGAAACAGTGGGAAACACCCGATGGTCCGCAGCTCATCCAAAAAAGTAATATAGCGGTTGCTAACCGCTTCCCAAAACCAACAAGCTGGTACAGTTGGGAGCAAGGACAAAAAGCGTATGAGATGATGTCCTGTTATGAGGGACTATTGGAGCTGTATAGGATAACCGGCAAGGAAGCGTATAAAAAAGCGGTAATGGATACCTGGCAGCATATCTATGATAGAGAAATTAATATTGCGGGGTCAGGAGCATCCACCGAAATGTGGTTTGGTGGTAAAGAGCTGCAAGCTTATCCCGTTCACCACTATCAGGAAACCTGCGTAACGGTAACCTGGATCAAGTTAAGTGCCCAGCTGCTGCGATTAACGGGAGAAATGAAGTATGCGGAAGCAATTGAGCAGTCTTACTATAATGCCTTGCTTGGTGCCCTCAGTAAGAAGGAGGTGCAATGGGCAAAATATACGCCTTTAACTGGCCAGCGTTTGCCGGGAAGCGAACAATGTGGGATGGGTTTAAATTGCTGTGAGGCTAGTGGGCCGAGAGCCTTATTTCTATTTCCCTGGTTAGCGGTAACAGCACGGGAAGATGGTTTGCAGCTCAATTATTATGTAGATGGAACGTATTTCTTGAAAACACCCCGGAAACAATCCGTTACCATGCGGCAAAACACTGCTTATCCAAAAGATGGTGTCGTGGATATGACGGTAAACCTTGAAAAGGAAGAGGAGTTTTCCATCCATCTTCGTATTCCCTCCTGGAGTGTACAATCGACATTAAAGGTGAATGGAGAACCGGTAGAAAATTGGAAATCGGGTGAATATGTTTCCGTGCGGAGAAAGTGGAAGCCGGGAGATAAAATAGCGCTCCAATTGGACATGAGGGGCCGGGTGGTAAAGATGGGCGATATGCCGCAATATGCGGCTGTTCTACGTGGACCGGTTTTATTGGCCCGGGATGCGCGACTGGGAAATGTGCCTGTGGGCATTGCCATAAATCCGAAAACTACCGATACAGCCTATATCGGGCTGGAACCGATTCAACAGGATGTTCCGGGAGATTTTTGGATGCTTTATCGTGCCGCTTTCATCCCTGAGTCTTATATGGAAAAAGCGGCGGAGCCCGCGACTATTATTTTGTGTGACTACTCCTCAGCAGGATACGATCCTGAAACCAAACCTTTTTTTCAAACCTGGATCCCACAAATAAAGGATCCTAAATGATAGCGAAACGTAGATGAAGAATATTTTTGCAAGCTTGATAGTTTTTCTGTGGTCTGTTATGGCTATGGCACAGCAGTCGCCAAGTAATCCAACTGCCTTTACCGGCAACGATACAAAAAGCAATCTGACTAGGAAATTTGTGAGTCCAGAACGTATTTTATATACCAGTGGGCAGATAGAAAATAGCAAAACCCTTTTAAAAAAAGGAATTGGGCAGGCCGATCTTGCCAATCGGGATGTCTGTATTTTAAAGCGCACTGTTGATGGAGAGAAAGCGAGTGTCTTACTTGATTTCGGGAGAGAATTACATGGTGGTTTGGAGATCGTAACAGGTATGTGGGAAGGAAATAAACCGGTGAAGGTGAGGATACGATTTGGTGAATCGGCCAGTGAAGCGATGAGCTCCATTGGAGAGAAGGGGGCAACCAACGATCACGCGCTGCGTGATTTTACAACCCTTTTGCCTTGGCTGGGGAAAATACAGTTAGGTGAAACAGGTTTTCGTTTTGTGCGGATTGATTTAGAAGAGGAACATGCGGAATTACAGCTAAAGGAAGTGAGAGCCATCTTTACGTATCAGGATATTCCCTATTTGGGTTCATTTAAAAGCAGTGATGAGCGCTTAAATAAAATCTGGGAAACAGGAGCCTATACGGTTCATCTGAATATGCAGGAGTACCTGTGGGATGGTATTAAAAGAGACCGCCTGGTTTGGGTAGGTGATATGCATCCCGAAGTAGCAACCATTCATAGTGTTTTTGGCTTTAATGAGATAATACCAAAGAGTTTGGACCTCTCGAAAGAAACGACTCCGCTACCGGGCTGGATGAATGGTATCAGTACTTACTCCATGTGGTGGGTAATCTTGCAACGGGATTGGTACATGCATCAGGGAGATCTAGCCTATTTGAAGCAGCAGCAGCCGTATTTAAGTAATCTGCTCAAGCAGATTGTAACGAAAGTTGGCGAGGATAATAAGGAAAAATTAGACGGCATGCGTTTTCTGGATTGGCCTTCGAGCGAAAATCAGCAGGGAGTGCATGCTGGTTTACAGGCTATGATGATTCTCTCGCTTCGTACGGGTGCGGAGCTGTCGCGTATTTTAGGAGATGATGAAACAGCTGAACTCTGCGAAAAAACGGTAAAAAAACTACAACAATATGTTCCTGATCCCAATGGATCAAAACAGGCTGCAGCCTTAATGGCATTGGCGGATATGATGCCAGCTGAACAAGCAAATAAAGAGGTCTTATCGCTTGGTGGCGCAAAAAACTTTTCGACTTTTTATGGTTACTATATGCTACAGGCCATGGCAAAGGCGGGCGATTATCAGGGGGCACTGGATAATATCAGGCAATATTGGGGGGCTATGCTGGATTTGGGTGCTACTACTTTTTGGGAAGATTTTAATCTTGATTGGTTGCCTAATGCCGCACGGATTGATGAGTTGGTCCCTCCCGGAAAAAAGGATGTGCATGGCGATTATGGGGCCTATTGTTATGAAGGCTTTCGGCATAGCTTGTGCCATGGATGGGCATCGGGGCCCACCGCCTGGCTCACGGAGCATGTATTGGGTATCAAAGTGCTTGCCGCTGCTTGTAAGGAAATCAAAATAGAACCGCATTTAGGAGACCTGGACTTTGCGGAGGGAACCTTTCCAACACCGAAAGGTCTCGTGTGGGTAAAGCATGTGAAACAACCTAAGGGAAAGGTAAAGACAACTGTTAAAGCACCAAAAGGAGTGAAGATAATCAGATAAATTATTGTATCTTTCGTTTTTGTATTCGCAGATGAAAACCGATCCCTTTTTTGATTATATCACTATTGATGAATTTTCTGTAACACCCAAATATCTACAGCTTACGAATGCAGTTCTAAATGCCATAAAAGAAGGTAAACTGGAAAAAGGTATGATGTTGCCGTCTATCAATGAACTGAGTTTTGCCCTGGAGGTATCTCGAGATACTGCGGAAAAGGGCTATCGTTATCTAAAAAAACTGGGTGTTATCGATTCGGTGCCGGGCAAAGGGTATTATGTGAACCGTGTTGACTTTCGGCAAAAGAGGCGTATTATGCTGCTTTTTAATAAACTCAGTGCACATAAGAAAATTGTTTATGACGCTTTTATTAAAACATTAGGAACGGATGCTGCTGTCGATTTTTATATTTATAACAACGACTTTAATCTTTTTAAGAAACTGCTCCAAAATCAGAAACAGGAATATACCCACTATGTGATTATACCACATTTTGTGGAAGGACGAGATAAAGCGGCGGAAGTTATCAATCAGATTCCCAAAGAAAAATTGGTTCTGCTAGATAAGAAAGTAGCTGGCGTGGAGGGCGACTATGCGGCTGTTTACGAAAATTTTGAGGTGGATATTTATCATGCATTGGAACAGGCAAAGGAAGAATTAAGCAAATACCATACAATAAAGCTTATCTTTCCAGACAAGAGTTATTTTCCGCGTGAGATTATAAAAGGCTTTTATCGATTCTGTCAGCAATACGCTTTCGATCATTTATTGGTAAGCGATGTTGCCAAAGAACCTATTAGTGAAGGTGAAGTGTATATAAATTTAATGGAAGATGATTTGGTGATATTGTTGGATAGAATTATCTCTATGAAACTGGAAGTTGGTAAACAGGTTGGCGTGATCTCCTACAATGAAACACGTGTGAAACGCTTTATTCTGGACGGGATTACGACGATTTCTACCGATTTTGAAAATATGGGCGCAACAGCCGCCCGCCTGATACTGGAAAATTCAAAACAGCATGTGGAGGTACCTTTTTACTTGTTTAAAAGAGCGTCTATTTAGTTGTGCGTTGTGAGTCGCCTGTTGTGAGTTTACTAAAACATCTTACTTAATAAGCTCTATTCTGAACTTGGTTTGAATTGTTTTGATAAAGTCTATCAGTTCTTGTTTGTTTTCCGCTTTCCAGGGAATCCAAACCGGACTCATTGGATAGGCTTGAGTATGTAATATTAAAAAGTTTTTTGTAAAATGAAATTTCTGAAAACTATTCCAGCGGGTTTCCTTGAACGAATCTCCGTAATCAATTCGTAGTCTGGTTTCGTCAAAATCGTACTTTACAATCATTTTTTTGACCTGCTTTTCATATTCCCGCATCAAAGGTAGCCCTTTAAGTGCTGCCTGTCGTTTGTAAAATGACCTCCCTATTAGTAACAATGCAAAAATAATGATCATATAACTGACCCTTCTTTCAGCAAGAACAAAGCAGGGATCCACTTGAACCGTTTCTACACCAGAAACTGCTGTGTGTTGAAAAAGTGGACTGATGAGTAAAGAGGATACTGTACAAACGATTAATAGTGCAGAAAAAAACAACCTCGTTTTATTATATGTTAGCCAATGTGTTTTCTCTATTCGTTCATAGGTTTTAAGATAATGCTCGTCTGTAATGATTACATGCATAGATTATTTGATTATTGAAATTTCTCAACCCCATAGGTAAAGACACGAATTTTACCATCTTCATTTGCCAGTATGAAATTTTCTTTTGTGGTATGCTTTTCGCGGAGTACCTTATAGGTGAAGCGATATTCTTCGGAGTTAATAGCGCCTGTCTTAACTATAGAATTTGCTTGAACAAGGGAGATATTTTTTATTTCTCCAAAACGAAGAATGCTATTTTCTAAAACATATTGTAATTGGCTGCGCACCCGATCGTCGTTACGTATCGCATTACTACAACGAACAAAAACACTATCACTTTTATGTTTAACTAGAAAGGTATAAAATGCTGAACTGACGACTTTTGCTTTATCAATATCTTGCTTCCTATTGGTGTGAGTCGTAGTTGACGTGCATCCAAGTAGTAACAAACCCAATAAAAATAAAGTGTTTTTCATCTTATTCTACGTGTTACTGACTCAAAAATTGGAAACTTGACTTCGTTTATGAACGGCTCATAATCTATTGGCTACTAATATAATGAAATCAAATTGCTTTTTAAAACAAAATCAAGATGAGAAGGTAGCAATTAGCTAATCAATTTTTATCGCTTCACTTACTTCAATGGGTAAATCGGATTCCAGCACATCGGCACCATCTTTCACAATGGCTTGGTAAGCAGCAGCCCTTTCTTCAGGGCTTGTAAGCCTATCGTAGGTAGAGGCCGCCGAAATCATGCAACGAATCCCTTTTGCATGAAGCAATTTATATAATTCCTGATTTTCTGGTTTAATATCTGGCCCGATATAGGCCATCATCTGCTGATGAGGTATACCTGCCTTTTCGTAGGAAATAAGGGCTTTGGGTGTTTTTACAAAAGCAGAGAACATTTGGTTTTTGTTCTGTTGATAATAATATTTGGCCTGTTCTGCATTGTGAACGGTTACCATGACAAAAGCTTCGGCCTGATGTTTTTTAATGATGGCTGCTGTCATTTCTAGGGGTACATCTTTCTTGTCTAAATTTAAAATGGTTTTTCCTCTTGCCCATTCAATGGCTTCAGCCAATGTGGGGATCCTATAGGATGTAACCTTGCCATCTACGTCCTTCAGATAAAGTTTTTTTAATTCGGCATAGGTGTAATCACCCACTTTTCCGTGGCCTGTTGTCGTTCTATCCAGGGTGGCATCGTGCATCAGCACAATAATGCTGTCTTTCGTTAGGCGAGGGTCGATTTCATAAAAAGCCTGCGTATATTGTAAGGTGTTTTCAAATGCTTCGATAGCGTTTTCAGGAAAGCCCTTTTTGGTACCTCCTCTATGCCCCGATATGATGGTCTGATTGCCGGGAGTATAAGCAAAAAAGCGGTGTAGATCTGCTGCCTCCTTAAGTGGGATCGTTTTTAACGGCTGTTGAGCGACCGCAGCTTCAAAAGCGGTCATTAGGAATAAGGTTAAAAAAAATAGTTGTTTCATCTGTTTCTTTGTTTTATAGTTATTATAACACTAATGGGCGTTGAGGCGTTGTAAACTTAACATACCCAGATCATCAAAATGGATTAAGGTAATGGCCGAATTTTCCTGCACTATGCGACGGTAATTCCTTAAGGGCATGCCTAATTTATAGGCTAAATAGAATCGGTTCACTGTGTTATGTGCTACCACCAGTATGGTGCCCTTTACGTGTCGATTGATGGCTTCGAGAAAAAAGGCGTCAACACGTTCTACTATTTCCTGGGCGGTATTGCCGGTTCCTCCGGCGCGACTATTTTCGGGATCTGATGCCCATTGTTGCCACACATCCGGATGCTCGGTAACAAATTCTTCGCGTGTTTTGCCCTCCCAGTTGCCGAAATCCAATTCCGTTAGCCGGACATCCTTCACAACCTCGTTTTTTCCTCTACAGGCAAGTGCTGCGGTTGTGTACGCCCTTTGCAAAGGAGATGAATAAACGGCATCAAAAGAGATAGATGAAAGTGATTGAGCGATGGTATGGGCTTGTTTTACACCTTTTTCGGTCAAACCGATATCTGTCAAGCCACAGTAGCGGTTGCCATCGGCATTATAAGCCGTTTCACCATGGCGTAAAAGATAAACGGTTAACATGCGGCAAGATATTTTTTTGCTATTAACATATGGATAAATTTATGATAATTTTCTTCGTATCGTTCTATTAGGTTTTGTTCAGGATAAACCTCCAAAGTACGTTGGGTCATGGCACTTGCCGCCTCTGTTATAGAACTGAATACGGTTTTTGAGGCCGCGCAGATGGCTGCACCAAGTACGCCCGATGCTTCCTGGCACCGGTAAACGGGTTTGTTCAGTACACTACTTCTAATGCGTAACCAGGTGTCGCTTTTACTGCCGCCGCCAGCGGTGAAAATAGCCGCTACCTGTTCGCTGCTCAGTTTTTCAATGAGCTCATAGGCATAACGCTCTATATAAGCAACTCCTTCCATATTGGCTGTATAAAGGGCTGCCTTCGATAAATCAGTAGGAGCAAATCCACGCGCTTTGGGCGAAATAATGGGAAAACGTTCTCCTTCTTGTTTCAGGGGCCAAGATAAATGAGAGCTGGGGATCAGCTTAGCAGCTTTGTTGTTCAAAAAAGCTAGCTCATTTTGGTCAAAGTCTGTATTGACCCAATCGGCGCCTGTATTACTGGCTCCGCCAGGCATCCAGAAACCTTCTGGGTGGCGGTGATTGTAAATCCTCCCGTCGGGGTCTATCAATGCTTTCTTCGTAACCCCTTTAATGACCATCGTAGTGCCTATGGTGGTGTTCCAATCGCCGGGTGCGATGGCTCCTGAGGCCATTTGAGAAGCACAGCCATCCGTTAAGCCTACTACAATGTCTATGGTCGGCAGATGTAGGATTTCTGCTAAATCTGGGAGTAACTTACCAACTACGGTTCCCGAGGGAACTACCTGCTGCAGCCAGTTCGACTGATCGATCAGCTGCTTTTTTATATAGTTTGGCCAGGCGCAACGATCCACATCAAAACCGGTTTTTAAGGCATTGGTATAATCCGTAACATCATAAATGCCACTTAATCTGCCTGTAATGAAATCGGCAGCATGTACCCATTTATTGATTGAGGTTGCTTTTTGGGGATAATGTTTTGTAAACCAAAGGATTTTCGGTAAACCACAGGAAGTGTTAAATCCGGTAAAGCCATCCTGGTTATATTGTACTGCCAATTCGTGGCACAATTTACCTTCTTCAACCGATCGTTTGTCGCTATACATCAAGGCGTTATGTAAGGCATTTCCGGCATCGTCTATAGGGATCACAGTGCCGGAAGTGGAAGTGGTGGCAATAGCCCGTATAGATTGCAGGTTGATATGGGTAGCAGCCTGTTGGAGCATTTCTTGCAGTGCCATCCACGTATGATCCCACCATATGGATGCTGATTGTTCTTCCCTCGACTGGTTATTTAGTGCAAATGGTCGGACAGCGCTGGCTATTATCGTTCCGTTTGATTGAACGATGGCTATTCTTACTCCCTGTGTGCCAATATCAATACCGATTACATACTCTTTCATATGACTTGTTTAAACGTATTGCGCACATTTTGCCATTCTTGATAAAGTGCCAAGGATTGTTGGCGGTTTTCAGGTGTGGTTATGTCCAATGTTTTAGGTGGATAATTGGGTTTGCTTAGGGCTTCATTACAGATGAATGCACCACCAATAACAGAGGATTGTCTATAGGTGTCGCGGATAATAATTTCTTTATCGAAGAGATTGGCCAGAAATTTCCGAAGTGTTTTGCTCTGTACACCACCACCACAGGCTAATATATATTGTTGCTGATGAGAAGTGACCTGGCACAATGTCTTGTAATTTTCATAAATACTGCATGCGATATCCCAAAGAATTGCCCAAACAAAGTCGCCACGGGTTAATTGATGTGAAACAGGGGCATTGAAGATAAAACCTCCTTTGGTAAGGGCCGATTTTTCATCCGCTAGTAAAGAGCCTAGTGAAGCGAAGCATTGATGTTGGTTGATGGCATTCAATTCATTTTCAATAACATCGTAATCTTCATTTGGATAGAAAATTTCCTTTAGGCGTTGATAATTCAAGCCGGTGACACCTGCATTGGCCTCTAATATAAAAAGGCTTTCGTCGATATGTCTGCTGGTCCAGGTTCTTTCCTGTTCATCAATGGTATATTGATTGACCATTTTGATAACGGGGGTGGTGGTGCCCGATACAATCACCACATCGTTTAACGATGGATGTATACTTTTGATCGCTACCTGTGTGTCCGAGCCTCCCGCAATGATCAGCGCATCTCTTTCGATGCTCAAGGTTTCGGCTATGGAGGGCAAAATAGTCCCTTTTATAGTTCCGGATAAGACCAGTGGTGGGAGCAAGTGGAAGGGGAGGTCAAATATTTGGCAAAGCTGCTCTGACCATTTGCCTTTTTCGATATCGTAAAGTAACGTTTCAGAGGCTTGCGAGTGCTCATAGGCAAGTTCACCGGAAAACATAAATTCTACCCAATCACTGATGCTGGAAAAGGTGACGATTTTATTCCAAAGATGCCCTTTCCGCTCCCGGAGGCCGACCAATTTTAAAGCAGAAAATAGAGCCGTGGGATACCTGCCGGTGGCGGCATACATGGCTGATTTATCACGGATCAGATGTTCCCATTCCCTACCCCGATTATCATGATTAGACATGCCGATCAGTGCATTCCCTGCTGCATCTAATGCGATAATGCCTTCCCGTTGGCTGGTAGCTGTAATAGCCGTGATTTTGATGTTATTAGTTTCTTCCAGTACCTGTTTCGCCATATAAACAATCTGTTGCCACAGGATGTCAGGTCTAAAAAAGATAGCGTCGGGGTAATCTTCATCTTTTTCATAATGTACATTTTCTCTCTTCAGGGAGAGGATGTTTCCATTTGCTAATACCACTGCCACACGCACGTTGCCAGTACCTATGTCAACTACCAGATATGCTGTTTGATTTCGCCTTTTCATTTTTTAGTGTTTAGGAAAGGGTGCTAGTGAATGATGTCTTTATTGACCAGTTGTTTGATGTCATACTGCTTGTCTTTAAAATAAGATTTTAGCGCATGGTTCATAATGTCGGCGTGGTGGTTTTCTACTTCAAAAGTGGCACCGGCAATATGCGGCGTGGCGAGTACCCTTTCGTGGTGAATGAGTTTATAATCGATTTCATCAGGCGGTTCATGGTCAAATACATCCAAAATTGCCCCTTTGATTTTTTTTTGTTCCAGCGCAGCGAGTAAATCCAATCTATTTACTACAATAGCACGGGATGTGTTCACAAAAACAGCATCTTTCTTCATGAGTCCGATAAGGTCTTTGTTAATCATTCCTCTAGTCTGCCCGGTTACCGGAAGATGAATCGCAATGACATCACAAGTGTTGAAGAGTACTTCCAAAGAGACCTTGGTAAAAGCAGGATTTTCGGCAGTGTAGTAGGGGTCATAGTAATAAATTTCGGCGGGGAAATGTAACAATATATGGGCAGCAGTTTGTCCTACGGCACCAAAGCCCACCATCCCTATTTTTTTACCTGCAATTTCATTGCCTTTAAATTGTAAATAGGAGGTGTGGGCCCCTGTCTCCCATTTTTCATCTTTCAGCCATTGAATGCCTGCGAGTGTATGACGCATAAAAGTGATCAGGTTGGCAATGAACATTTCCGCCACCGCTTGGGCATTTCGGGCTGGTGTATTGAACACCGGAATGCCTAAATGAGTAGCGGTTTCGACAGCTATATTGGAAGGAGTGCCTCGGCAAACACCTATAAACCGTAGTGTAGGATACGATTGTATAACTTTTTCAGTAACCTCATCATGTTCGGTAATCAAGGCATCGGGTCGGACTTCCGTCAGTAGCTGAATTAATTCCTCCTCCTTATAAGCGCTGCCTTTTGTCTTCCATAAACGATAAGTAACCTCTCCAAAAAGTGTTTGTAGTTCGTGCTGTGCCTTATCGTGGTAAGGCGCTGTAATTAAAATTTTCATTTGTATGCGCTGTGTTCTTTTGCTCTTATTTTGACTCCGTTCTGTAATTTGCCTTCTCTAGGCAATGTTATAAAAATTGTTAAAAAGGCACTGAGGAAATAAAGTCCAGCTAATACCCATACAATGCCTTCATTTCCAATGCTACCAATGAATAAACCAACGATGGCCGGGCCTACAAAAACCGGAAGACCGGCGCCCAGATTCAGTATGGCCATGGCAGCGCCTTTATCTTTCGTTACGAGTGAAGGTACCAAAGCGGAGAGAGGCACATAACCTGCTAATAAAGCTCCCCAAAGTATGCCTGCACCCATGATGACCCAATAATCACCGCCAAACCAAGCAGGTGTATAAAATAATAATAAAGTGGTAATGCCACAACCAATTCCTCCAAACCAAATAATGGTGTTTCGCCAGCCCAAACGATCTCCTATGAAGCCAAAAAAGAGATTAAAAATAATATTAGCGGTAAAAATAGTTCCCCATATTTGTAACCATTCCTTTGTACTGATGTTAAATTGGGCCATATAGATGGGTAAGAATACTGGAAAGGCAAATTGAGCAGTGGTATTAATGATCCTCACAATACCACCAAGAAGTACTTTGGGCTCTTCTTTGATTATCGTGAACCCCTTCATCAATTCTTGGGCTTTGGTATTTGCTTGTTGTTTGGGTTTTAATCTAAAATGATCTTTGTTGACCATCAATGCAAACAGGGCACCTAATGATACCCAAAAAATGGAGCTCCATAGCGTGTTTTGATAACCTAGGCGTTCTATTGCCCAACTGGAATAATAGGCGCCCAACACATTTAAACCACCGGTAAATACAAACCAGAACCAGCCAACGGCTCTTCCCAACATATGCTGTGGGCTGCGATAAGTTATCCAAACTAAGAAGGAGTAAGCAAATAAAGGATAACCAAAACCCCGTATCGCATACGTTGCGAGCATCACAGGGTAATTCAATGTAGTCATTCCATATCCTACAAAACCAACAGTTCCCAAGATGTAAAGAAGCAAACCCATTGCCATGGCTTTCCGCGGACCATAACTTTCTGCCAATACGCCGGAAAACCAAGAAGAAACAGCAATGGTAATACCATATACCGTGAATAAAGAGGCCGACTGCTCGATGCTCATTTGGTGTTCCAGCAAATAAGGACTGAGCCACCCTTGCTCAACCCCATCGCCCATCATAAAGATTAATACACCTAGATATCCCCAAGATAGTGATTTTGGCAGTCCTGCGCGATCGAATGCAGAGGCGGTTGGGTGTGTCATATCATATTTTGTTTTTAATTGGTTTTGTTTTTTTCAAAGAAACAGAAAGAAACAAAAAATAACAAATTTTAATATAAATAAATAAAATTTAATGTTTGAAGGATGTTAATCATTGTTTTTTAGATTGATATGAATGTTTTTAAATAAAATTTTACTTCTGACTGGTTACTTTGAAATAATTTTTAATAAAAAGAAAGACTTATGGTGGGCCGATATCTGAAAAATATTGGCTAGTATTGTGTTTCTAATTGCTAATTATGAGGAATATTACCAAACGGCACGAATTGATATTAAAGCTTATTAAAGAAAAGGGTAGCGCTACCGTTCCTGAGCTAATGGAGATGATGAAAGTTTCGGGTGTTACCATAAGAAAAGACTTAAAGTTTTTAGAGGATAAGCATTTGCTGTTTTGTACCCGTGGAGGCGCCTCGCTGACGAATCCCTATGCGAGCGACCGGCCTATTGTTGAAAAAGCACAGATAAATCCGGATAAAAAGCAAAAAATAGCCAAGGCTGCTGTTTCACTGATAGAGGATAATGATTCTATTATGATTGGTTCGGGCACTACGGTATTTGAGCTGGCAAAGATCTTGCAAGCGAAGCATCCGCTGACGGTTATTACGCCTGCCTTGAAGGTTGCGCTGGAGCTAAGTGGGAAAAACAATATCGAAGTGCTGCAACTGGGTGGATTGGTGCGACTAGGTTCATCATCGGTGGCCGGGGTGCATGCCGAATATATTCTGGAAAACACTTCCTGCGGAATACTGTTTTTAGGTGTGGATGGCATTGATGTTGATTTTGGTTTATCTATCAGTAATTTGGCGGAAGCCGGACTAAATAAAAAAATGATAAAGTCGGCGCAAAGTGTAGCTGTGCTGGCTGATAGCACAAAATTTGGAAAAAGGGGGATCGGTAAAATCTGTGAATTGAGGGAGGTGCAATATATAATCACCGATGAGAGTGCGCCATCTAACCTGATTAAACAGATTGAAAAGAAAGGTATAAAAGTGATTATTGCTCCTTAAAGCTAAAATCGAATAAATTCTTCTATCTGCTGATTCGTGAACCGTAGAGTGTCTTCTTTATAGAAAGAGAGTTCTTCATTGAGTTCCTGACTAATATAAGGGATGTTGATTCTTAAGGGAAGTGTGTGTAACTGGAGATAATGGCAAACACCTGTGAAATGCTCGACACCGCGAATGTTGCCGTATTTCCCAGAACTGATACCCACCAACGCCGCTTTTTTACCGACAAAGCTATCCGGAAAAAGACATCCATCTATAAATGTTTTTAAAACACCGGGAAAACTTCCATTATATTCGGGAATAATAAAAATGAATTTAGTGGTGGCACTTATCCTGTCTTGCATGGGCTTAAAGGCTTCACTTCTGGCACCATATAAATCGCTTATCAGAAAGTTATCCGGTAAATCGACTAATGATAGTATTTCCGAACCATAACCTTTGGCATCTAGTTGCCGCTGATAATAAGTGGCTACTTTTTGGGTGTTGCTGTTTTTACGGTTCGTGCCTGCAATAATTGTAATCATTGTGGATAATATGTGTAAAATCTAAACCTACTAAGGTTTTGAAGCTATGTAAATTTTGTATCTTAGCAACCTTAATATAGGAGGTTAAAAACTTTGATTCTGTGTTTGCAGTGTGTTTTTAACTCTTCATATGCAATGATAAGGTGTTTTGAGAAGAATATATAGTCTTTCTGAAAAAAATAATAAGAGAACACAATATCAGAGCGCCTATTCAAGTTTAATGGTTAACGCATACACATTGTCATATAACCATTGGATTTTTAAGAATATGACTTACGACTTACAATTAAATAATGGGTAAAATCATAGCATTAGCCAACCAAAAAGGAGGGGTGGGTAAAACTACGTCCTCTATTAATCTAGCAGCCAGTCTTGCTGTATTAGAATATAGAACACTTCTAGTAGATGCAGATCCTCAGGCAAATTCCACTTCAGGTATTGGCTTTGATCCGCGTACGATCAAATCGAGTGTTTATGAGTGCATTATCAATGATTTAGACCCGCGGGAAGCTATTCAGAAGACCGACACACCGAATTTAGATCTTTTACCCGCACATATTGACTTAGTAGGTGCTGAGATTGAGATGATCAATCTAAACGATCGGGAATTTAAAATGCGATCAGTGCTCAATCAAGTCGTAGATGATTATGATTTTATTATCATCGATTGTTCACCTTCTTTAGGTTTGATTACCATTAACGCCCTTACAGCAGCTAATTCTGTCGTTATTCCGGTACAATGTGAATATTTTGCTTTAGAAGGATTGGGAAAATTATTAAATACCATCAAAATTGTGCAAAATAGGCTCAACACCAATTTGGAGATTGAGGGGATACTGTTAACGATGTACGACGTTCGTTTGCGTTTGTCTAATCAGGTAGTAGAGGAGGTGCGTTCGCATTTCAATGATTTAGTGTTCAATACCATCATACAGCGGAATACGCGCTTAAGCGAAGCACCAAGCTTTGGAATTTCGGTTATTATGCATGATGCGAATTCGAAAGGCGCGATCAATTATTTAAATTTAGCAAGAGAGATTCTCATTAAGAACGGCTTACAGAAAGAGCAACAGGAGGCAAATATATAATGGCGCAACAGCGAAAAATAGGATTAGGAAAAGGTTTAAGTGCTTTGTTGAATGATACCGATGAAGTAGCAAGACAGGGAGTAGCCAATCAACAGCCGGAAGTGTTGAACAAAGAGGTGCCTCCGAGTTCGATCAATCATATTCAGTTGGAAACGGTAGAGGTGAACCCTTTTCAGCCGCGAACGGATTTTGATGCAGAGTCTTTACAGGAGTTGGCAGATTCTATTAAGCTCCAAGGGCTTATTCAACCCATTACGGTAAGAAAAGTTGGTGCGAATACGTATCAGCTTATCTCTGGCGAAAGACGATTGAGAGCGTCAAAAATTGCCGGACTCACTGAAGTTCCTGCTTATATCCGTACGGCTAATGACCAGCAGATGCTGGAAATGGCTTTAATAGAAAATATTCAGCGGGAAAACCTCAACGCTATCGAAGTGGCATTGAGCTTCCAGCGTATGATTGATGAATGTAATTTAAAGCAAGAGGAGCTGGGAGATCGAGTAAGTAAAAATAGATCAACAGTAACCAACTATCTGCGTTTACTTAAACTTCCACCAGCCATTCAGGCCTCTATTCGTGATGGAAAATTGAGTATGGGGCACGCCCGGGCATTGATCAATGTGGCGGATGTAGATAAACAACTCTATATTTTTCAGGAAATTATTGATAAAGGTCTTTCTGTACGGAAAGTGGAGGAACTGGTACGCCTGGTGAATGATAACGCTTACAAACAGAAGTCTAAAACGGATAATAAAGAAAAACACCTCTCGTTTGAGTTTCAGAAAATTCAAGATGATTTAGCCTCTAAATTTGCAACAAAAGTTAAATTGAATGTCAAAAATAAAGGAGGCAAAGGTACCATTGAGATTCCTTTTATGTCTGACGATGATCTTAGTAGGATTTTGGAATTATTAGATTGGTAATGCTTACTTTTAGGTTTTTTCTTTTTCTGGTTTGCTGTTTAGCAGTTTCTTTCTCGACTTTTGCACAAGTCCCAGATAGCGTACGTACTCCGGAAGATGTGAGTAAAGATCGTTTCAATATGACGGATACTACTAATCTTTCCAGGAAGGAACGCAAAAGATTGGCCAAGGAGAAGGAGGAACAACAAAAGCCAATCATTTATAAAGACTCTGCCCGCTTGGCATTGGAAGAACTAACACGTAAAGCCGCTAGGCGTTCTGCTGTGCTTCCCGGCTGGGGACAATTATTCAATGGTGGTTGGGGCTATGTCAAGGCACCTATTGTTTGGGCCGGGTTTGGTGGACTGGGTTATTCTTTTGTTTTCGCACAGAATAATTATCAGGAAACGTTAAAAGAAGTACGCTTTCGTTTAGAGAATCAGGGTTTAAATGAAAATCCAAAATTTCCCACAAACGTCACAACAGAGTGGCTGATTGGTGCAAAGGACTTTTACAGAAGAAATCGTGATCTAACCATTTTGTTAACAGTGGGTTGGTATGCGATCAATGTGATTGACGCTTACATCGATGCAAAATTTAAAAGGTATGATATGAGCGAGGATTTGACATTTAACATCCGGCCCACATTAATCCAGATGCCCAATTCATTGGCGTATGGATCCGTGCCCGCAGTGGGCTTAAAGGCTACATTCTCTATCAAATAACGAAGAATTTTCTATAGATATGCATTTTGACGAAAATCGTATATTGCAATCCTAAACAATAGTTCAACTGATACAATGAATATAGCCTTAATTGGATACGGTAAAATGGGCCGTATCATAGAAAAAATAGCCTCGGAAAGAGGTCATCAGATCACTCTGATCATCGATGAAAATAATCGTAACGAGATTGAAGCTGAAGATTTATTGGATGTTGATGTTGCCATCGATTTTAGCACCCCCCATTCTGCCATTGAAAACATCCTGCTCTGTTTTCATGCCAACGTATCGGTGGTTGTTGGAACAACAGGATGGTATGATCGGCTCGACGAAATTAAAGAAAAATGTATTGCTGGTAACAAAAGCCTTCTTTATGGGTCTAATTTCAGTATCGGGGTGAATATTTTTTTTCATATTAATAAACTGTTGGCGAAAGCGATGAACCCCTATAAGCAGTATGATGTGCAGGTAGAAGAAATCCATCATACGCATAAGCTGGATGCTCCTAGTGGAACTGCGATTACCATAGCAGAAGGTATTATTGAAAATATCGACGATAAATCGGCTTGGGTGAATGATTTGGTAGGAGAGGGGGATGAAGTAGTGCCTAAAAAAGATCAGTTATTAATCGAATCACATCGTATTGAAGAAGTGCCGGGAACGCACACTGTTTTATATAGCTCGGAGGTTGATCAGCTGGAATTTAAACATACGGCGCATAGCCGAGCTGGTTTTGCCTTAGGGGCACTGATTGCTGCCGAATGGTTACTGGGAAAAAAAGGTTTCTATGCAGTAACAGATATGTTTGATTTTCAATAGGTTTGAGCTGCAGGGTATAAGGCAGAGGCTGGAAGGTTTAAGGTGTGAAGAGTATAACGGAAATTTTAAGGGGCAAACGTAACGGACAACGCACAACTGGCAACTCACAACTTGATTTTTTAATTATTGATGCCTTGTTTTTTTTTGAAGGTATCAATGAGCCCGCCAGCTGGCGGGTTTTGACTTTTGACTTTTTAATTTTTACTTTGTAGCGCATGTTAATAACTTTTTTAGTCGTATTTTTTCTTGGAACCCAGATTGGTTTATGGTTACTTTTTGTAAAAGCTGGTCGCCAAGGCTGGGAATCTCTTGTTCCTTTTTATCGGGAATATGTGATCACACAGCTTACCGGAAGACCATGGTGGTGGGTACTTTTGCTCGTTGTACCGATTATCAATTTGTTTATTGGAATCGGATTGTATATCGACTTCGTACGCAGCTTTGGGCGGCGTTCATTTTTAGATCAGGTGGGTACTATTCTCTTTCCTTTTATTGTTTTTCCGTTATGGGGAGCGGATAAAAAAATTACTTACTGGGGAGCCTCAGCAACGGAAGAATTTAAAACGAAATTTCCGTATAAAAAAAGTGCGACTCGAGAATGGGCCGATGCGATTGTTTTTGCTGTTGTAGCCGCAACATTGATCCGTACATTCTTAATTGAGGCCTATATGATCCCGTCGGGCTCCATGGAACGTAGCTTGCTGACAGGCGATTTCCTCTTTGTAAGTAAGATCAACTACGGACCTCGTTTGCCGATGACACCTGTAGCTTTTCCTTTTGCGCATCATACCATGCCAGTCACTGGGACAAAGGCTTATTGGGATGGTTTTCAAATGGATTATAGACGCTTACCCGGCTTGCAAAAAATTAAACGTAATGACGTGGTTGTCTTTAATTATCCGATGGAAGCCGATGCACCTTACAACAGACCGGTAGACAAACGCGAAAATTATATCAAAAGGGCCATTGGTATGCCAGGTGATACCATTGCAATTGTAGATGCGCAAGTATATGTGAATGGGAAAAAGGGCGTTACACCGGTTGAAGGGCAATTGATGTATGAAGTGACAACGGATGGTACGGATATCAACCGTGATCGAATCAACGATATGCGCATTGAGGGAGGACAAACGAATCAGCCTAATCAATACATATTTTACTTAACCCCATCTTTAGCAAGCACAATTAAAGGATGGGCAAATGTAAAAGAGATAAAACCTATTATCCTTCCCAAGAATACTCCGGAGCCCACACAAGATATTTTTCCGCAGGGATCGGATTGGAATCATGACAATTACGGACCTATCATTGTGCCCCATCAGGGCTGGACGGTGCAGCTTGACGAAGAATCCGCTTCTTTTTATGAGCGTGCTATTACGATTTATGAAGGGAATACCTTTGAGAAAAAGGATGGGAGTTATTACATCAATGGGGATAAAGCAGACCATTATACTTTTAAGATGAATTACTACTGGATGATGGGTGATAATCGCCATAATTCTTTAGATTCAAGATTTTGGGGCTTTGTACCAGAAGATCATATCGTTGGGAAGGCCCTATTTGTTTGGTTAAGTTTGGACGACAAAGGTTCTTTCCTGGATAAGATCAGATGGAATAGAATATTTATGGGAATCCATTAATTCTTCCAGATATAAGTATCAAGACATAAGTATCAAGCTTAGTAAGTTTAATCTTATGTCTTGTGTCTTATGTCTAGTATCTTAAGATTACCCCTGCCATCCTCCTCCTAAAGCCCTGTATAACTCCACTCTTGCCAAGAGCAATTGCTGTTTAAGGCTTACTAACTCCAATTCACTGTCGATAGCATTTTGTTGAGCATTGATAACTTCTAAGTAGGTGGCATAACCTGCCTTGCCATAAGCTGCTTTAAATAAGAGCGCCGCTTGTTTAACTCCCAACTGGGCAACACTAACCCTTTTTTCTGCAATTTCATATTCTTCCTGAAGCTTTTTGATGGTGATGAGTGTATTGGTCACCTCATTGATTGCATCCAGTACAATCTGCTGAAAATCAAGCTCGGCTTTGTCCCGTTCTAACTTCGCAACTTCAATATCCGTTTTTATTCTACGCTTGTTAAAAACGGGTGCAGTTAAGCTACCGATGATTCCTCCAAATAATGAGCCCGGTATTTTAAACCAGTTGCTGGCAAGCATGCTATTCAAACCCCCGGAAGCGTCGATGGTGAGTGTGGGATAACGATAGGCTTGTGCTACGCCAACATCGGCATTGGCCGCGCGTAGTGCTAATTCGGCACTTCTTACATCTGGGCGGTGACTCACCATATAGAGAGGCACTCCGGCGGATACGGAATCTTCAATGAGGAAATCTGTGAGTGCAGCATCCCGTCTGATACTGTCTGGAAGCTGACCTGCAAGTGCCCTTAAGCTGTTTTCTTGAATGACTACTTGTCTTTCTAGTTGAGGGATCAGCGATTGAGCGGCCAATTTCTGCGATTCTGTTTGTTGAATAGCCAATGAAGTGACCTGCCCGGCATCCCGCTGGAGTTTAACCATTTTTACCGTACTGTCTGTTAACTGTAAGTTCCGACGGGCTACTTCCAACTGTGCATCCAACATTAATAAGTTATAATAACCTTCCGCGACATTAGCAACCAACTGCGTTTGCAATAATTTCCGTGCTTCATAGGTTTGCAGGTATTGGGCCAATGTACTTTCATTCATCCGGCGTATTTTCCCCCATATATCGAGCTCCCAACTTAAATCAATTCCGGTTATATGTTGCATGGTGTATTCATACATGTTTTCTGGAGCATCCCTTCCTTTTGTTTCATAAAATTTCGAAGAGGGGTTGGAATAGAAGTTTTTAGAACGATATTGCCGGTTTACACTGCCAAGTGTGGCGTTAATATCTGGTAAAAAGGCTGCTCTTGCCTGCATGACGCGTTGATCGGCTATCTGAATATTCTTTAAAGCCTTACGCATGTCATAGTTGTAAACAATGGCGGTATCAATTAACTTTTGTAGGGTAGAGTCCACAAAGAAATCTTTCCAATAAATATTACCTATTCCAACAGAGTCGGCAGGTTCAATTTCATCCCGATATTTTTCGGGAAGCTCCAGATGCGGTCGCTGATAATTTTTACCTACCTTACAGGAATTTAATCCGATCATGGAGGTGAAAAAAATTGCAACGATATAGGAGGTTTTATGCATGTTTTTAATTCTTTTAATCATCGTCATCATCATCTTCTTCTTGGATCATTTTTGATTTTACCCGTTCATCCAAGTGTTGGAAAACCATATAAAGTACCGGAATAATAAAAATCCCGATGCTTACACCGAATAACATCCCTCCGGCAGCGCCCATACTGATAGAGTGGTTTCCTTGTGCTGACGGGCCAACCGTCCACATCAATGGAATCAATCCTGCGACGAATGCAAGGGAAGTCATTAATATGGGTCTCAGCCTTAAGCGCGCACCTTCAATGGCGGCATCATATATAGACAAGCCGCTTTTCCGTTGTTGAACGGCAAATTCCACGATAAGGATGGCATTTTTTGCTAAAAGACCAATCAACATGATTAAACCAACCTGAACATAGATGTTGTTTTCTAAGCCTGCTAAGTTAATGGCTGTGTATACACCAACTAGTCCAACGGGAACGGAAAGTAAAATAGCTAATGGTAAGATATAACTTTCGTACTGTGCTGCCAATAAAAAATAAACGAAAAGAATGCTGAGGGTAAAAATAAGAATAGTTTGTCCCCCAGATTGCCGCTCTTCCAAACTCATACCCGTCCATTCATACCCGTAATTGGCTGTTAAGGCACTTGCGGCTACCTCTTCAACGGCTTTCATGGCATCTCCAGTGCTGACACCGGCTGCAGGTGTTGCGTTTATCGCAATTGCATTAAAAAGATTATAGCGGTTTACGGTTTCCGGACCAAAAACTTTGCGTAACTTGATTAGGGTGTTGGCTGGAACCATGTCACCGCTTTTGTTGCGTACGAATATAGATTTAAATGATTCGGTGTCGTTAGTGAACTGGGCATCGGCTTGCACGTACACTCTGTATTGCCGTCCAAAACGACTGAAATCGCCAGCCTGTACCCTGCCGTAATAACCTCTCACAGTTGTCATTAGCTCTTTGGCGGTTACACCTAATGCACGGGCCTTTACAAAATCAATATCTAATTGATATTGTGGAAAATTAGCTTTAAAAGGGGTGAAGGCTGTTTCTATTTCGGGCCGCTTTTGGAGTGTCTGGATGAATTTTTCGGCAACATTACTAAATGAGGAAAAAGAACCTCCCAAACGATCTTGTAACACAAACTCTAGTCCGCTGAAATCTCCAAAACCCTGTACAGTAGGACGTGGATAAACACTGAAAGATGCTTCGGTAATTTGCGATAAGTCGTTGCGGATACTATCCATAAAAATATTAATGTCTTTGAGATCGCCCCGTTCTTTATGCTCCTTTAAGTTAATATATCCGACAGCAAAAGCCGGACTGGCTGTGGCATCGATGGCATTATATCCGGATATAGTAGTCATGCCTGCTAATTGATCTCGCTTTCGGATAATGCTATCGGCTCTTTTTAATACTTCCGTGGTTCTGGCAAGAGACGCCCCCGGAGGCATGGACATGGAGAAGGTAACAAAGCTGTCGTCTTCTGTGGGGATAAAACTGGATGGTGTGCGATTCATTAATAGAACACCAATAAAGGATAAAATGGCCAGACCCAATAAGGTTAACCATTTTTTATTGAGTAGGAAGTTTAAGGAGCGGACGTATTTGTTGGTTAAAGAATCAAAGGCAACATTAAACGCATCGAAGAATTTGCGTGAATATCGGGTTATCTTGCTCCCTTTTAATTCTTTCTCTTTATCATCATGATGGGTGTTGCGCAACAGAAGGGCGCAAAGTGCCGGGCTTAGGGTAAGCGCATTGATCGCCGATATCAAAATCGCTGTAGCCAAGGTGTAAGCAAACTGCCTGTAAAACAGACCGGATGGGCCCTCCATGAAACCTACGGGGAGAAATACGGCAGCCATAACCATGGTAATGGAGAGAATAGCGCCGGTGATCTCCTTCATAGCAGATAACGTTGCTTTTCGCGGAGATAAACCCGTTCTCTCCATTTTCTGATGCACAGCCTCTACGACCACAATCGCATCATCTACTACAATACCAATAGCGAGCACCAAGGCAAACATTGTTAGCACATTGATCGAGAATCCAAATAATAGCAGGAAGAAGAAGGTACCAACCAAAGAAACAGGGATGGCGATGGCTGGAATGAGCGTTGATCGAAAATCCTGCAAAAAGATAAAGACAATGACAAATACCAGAAAGAATGCTTCAAATAAAGTATGTTTTACCTGGCTGATAGACTCATCTATTTGATCGCGGACACTATACGTGATTTCATATTTGATGCCATCAGGAAATGATTTCTCGAGCCTCTCCAGTACACTTCTTACTTGTCCATCAATTTCTACCGCGTTAGATCCACTGGTTTGCACGACGTTAATAGTGAGGCCCGGAAATCCATTTACTTTGTTATCTGCTCCAACATTGGAGGCTCCCAATTCGATGCGGGCGATATCTTTTAAATAAAGCACCGAACCATCTTGGTTAGTCTTTATCACTAGATTTTCATAATCCGCCGGATCACTAAAACGACCTCTATGTTTGAGTACGGTTTCGAACACCTCATCAGATGCTTCTCCGAACTTTCCTGGGGCAATTTCAAAATTCTGATCGCTAATTGCTTGAATAACATCCTGTGGGATTAATCCGTATGAGGCTAATTTCTCCGGATTTAGCCACGTGCGCATCGAGTAGTCGCGCGCCCCAATCCTGCTAATGGCAGCTACACCAGGCACTCTTAATAATTCCCGGTTGATGTTTATCTGTGCATAGGCTTGCAAAAAGGTTTCGTCATATACCGTGTCAGGATGATTACTGTATATGTTCATAGTCATGATGACACCATTCTGTCTGGGCATCACACTGATTCCACTTTCATTGACTTCTGAAGGAATTTGACTGGCCGCTTTGGATACGCGTGTTTGCACGTTGACAGCGGCTTGGTCGGGATTGGTGCCCGCTTTAAAAAATATATTGATACTTCCAGAGCCGGTATTACTGGCAGTTGATCGGATATAGGTCATATTATCAACACCATTAATGGCCTCCTCAATTGGCAAAAGTACACTTTGTGCAACCGTTTCGGCATTGGCACCGGGATAAGACAGCGTAACACTTACACTGGGAGGTGCTATTTCCGGAAAACGTGTGACAGGTAGCTGTAGCATTCCTACAATACCCAGCATCACCAAAAGAATGGATATTACTGTGGCTAATACAGGCCTGCTTATGATCGTTTTTAACATATTGTTTGCTTTTTTAGACCGCTTGCGGATCTGAAAAATAGATAGAATTTATTGACGTATTTAGTTGCGCTTCGGATTCTGTAACTGAGGATTGATTGCTAAGTCTTCTTCTAAACGGTCAAAACCTGATAATACCACCCGATCGCCTGGCTGTAAGCCGTCTTTTACGATATAATTGGATCCGCTTACACCGTCTAGTATCACAGCACGCATTTTTACATGATTGTCGGGGCTAACGATGTATACAAAAGTTTTATCTTGCAGTTCGATGGCGGCTACTTGTGGCACCAATAATACGCCAGGTCTTTTTTCTTCCATTTTTAGCGTACCCGTATTCCCCTGCCTTAATACATCGTTCGGGTTAGCAAAAGATGCTCTTAGCGAGATCGCTCCAGTGGTGCGGTTAACCTGCCCATCAATGGCATCAACTACACCTTTTTCGGCATATTCGGTACCATCCGCTAAAATCAAACGAACATAAGGTATCAGTTTATCATTGTGCGCAAGCGAATCATTCATCCTGCCACCTTTCGTATAGTGCAAAAAATCGGCTTCACTCATAGAAAAGTAGGCATAAACTTCGCGCGTATCTGATAGTACAGTGAGCGGCTGGGAGTCGCTTTTGGTGACAAGGTTACCTATACGTTTGGGAATCCGTCCGATATAACCACTGGCGGGGGCCTTGATATTGGTAAAGCCCAAATTGATCTTCGCCGTGGCTACTGCAGTAGCTGCTTTTGCGACAGAGGCCTTAGCGACCTCATTGTTTGCTTGTGCTGTGCGGAGCTGCACGTCTGAAATCACGTCGTTGTCTACCAACGGTTTTAAACTTTCTACTTCCAGTTGTGCATTCGTCTGCTTGGCTTTTTCTACCGTTTCCTCGGCAACAGCATTTTTTAATGCTTCCAGATAGGGTTGTTCATTGATTTTAAAAAGATTTTGACCTTGTTTTACATAGGCGCCCTCATCAACATAAATCCTTTCGAGGATACCCTCAACCTGTGGACGGATCTCTACATTCACTTTCCCTTCTATAGTGCCCAGGTAGTCACGAACGGTTAAAGCGGTGCCTGTGTCTACTAAAAAAACAGGCAGCGCCATGCGTTTATCTGTATCCTCATCACTTTTCGATGAGCCAGCATGGCAACTGGCGAGCGCTGCTAGTAGAAAGAGGGATGTACTCAGTGATAGAAGGGTTTTTACAGTTTTTGTTACTTTGATAATCATTGAACTTTTTGTGTTTTTTAGCTAAGTCATTTGTTGTTTTTCAACAAAGGATATGACAATAAGTTTTTATAATATGACTTGTTAGCTTTTATTAGTAGTTTCAGAATTGGTGCCAAACATAAAGATAGCACTTATGGGTGATTTATTTTTAATTCATCAGCCAACATTTTTAAGTCGTCCCAAACAAGTTTATTTAGTGGGATCCCATTCGCTTTCCTTTGGGCTTCTGCCAATCGTTCGGGTTCTCCGGGAATGATAACTGGTTGGTTTGCATCAATAGGTTCAGCATTTTTAAATCGGCCGATCCAATTGTCCATATGTTCTTTGAATACTGCTATGGGACGGAAGCCATCGGCACGCATGGCGCCAACAAAATGCCCTAAACCTTCACCTACAGGATTTGGATGTGGCTCTAAATAAGCAACAAATGGTGGCGCCCATGGGCCATAATTGGCTCCTGAAAGCACTGCGCTGAGAATATCAACCGTGGCGCTGAGTCCGAAACCCTTATGGCTTCCGTGCTGTCGATCTCCTCCCAAAGGCAGGAGAGAACCTCCTTGTTTTAACTCATGTGCATTGGTGGAAGGCAGGCCACCGGCTGTTTGCACCCATCCGTTTGGTATAGCGCTGCCCGTACGTTGGGCAATTTCCAATTTACCGTTAGCAGCAGCCGAAGTGGCCATATCAATCACTACTGGAGGGTACTGCCCCGCCGGGAAGGCATAACACATCGGGTTGGTTCCGAGCATGCGTTCTTTGCTGAAGGTAGGGGTTACGAGCGGACTAGCATTGGTCATCGCATAGCCAATCATGTCTTCTTTTACTGCCATTAATGCATGATAGCCCGCAATGCCAAAATGATTGGAGTTCCGTACCGCTACCCAACCTGAACCAAATTGCGCAGCCTTTTTGATGGCAATCTCCATGGCAAATGGCGCGACAATCAATCCTAAGCCTCTATCACCATCAACAGTAGCCGTGGTAGCCGTCTCATGAACAACTTTTATTTCGGGAGTGGCGTTTAACCTGCCTTTTTTCCATAGTCTGACATAACCGCTGAGACGAGCTACCCCGTGAGAATCGATGCCGCGTAAATCGGCCTGTAATAACACGTCTGTCGCGAGTGCAGCGTGTGTTTTACTACAGCCAATCGCTAAAAATACTCGTTCTGTAAATTGCCGAAGCTGAGCTTCAGTGATGATTAAGTTATCTTCCAATGTCGATTTAGTTATGAAATGAAACCGTATAATATTTACAAATCTATGATTTTTAGACGCATTTCCGGTAAGAGGGAAGTGTTCGGGTTTCTATGATGTCATGAAAGCACCTCGCTAAGTTTGGTTATTCTTTGCGGGAACCGCGAAACAGCATAAGTGCCCTATGATGCAAAAAATCACGAATAAAAGTAACAATAGATGCAACCATTTTACCTAATTTCACATCTAACAATATAAACGCAAGAATTTGGAGAAGGTATACACAATAGATGCATTGTTAGATGGCTGCAAACGTGGAGACCGTAAAGCACAGGAGATGTTGTATCATGCGGTAGCGTCTAAAATGTTCAATGTATGTATGCGTTATGCCTCGAGTGATGAGGAAGCTCAGGATATGTTGCAGAATGGGTTTATTAGGGTATTTAAATCTTTATCAACATTTCGGGAAGAAGGTTCCTTTGAAGGTTGGATTAGGCGTATTATCATCAATACGGCGATTGAAATGTATAGAAAAAATATAAACAAGCAAAATACGGTGCAGCTTGACGAAATGTTTGATCAGGAGCAAGATCTATTTGACATGCAGCGTTTGGAAGTAAGTGATTTGATGAAAATCATACAGCAATTGCCAGACGGATATCGTATTGTATTTAATATGTATGCCATTGAAGGATACTCGCATAAAGAGATTGCAAAAAGCTTGCAGATCAGCGAGGGTGCTTCTAAGTCGCAACTTTCACGGGCAAGAGCATGGTTAAAGAATAAGTTGTTAATAATAGAAGGAGGGGGTAATTATGGATCCTATGCGAGATAAAACATTTGATAATAGTATTCGAGATAAAGTGCGCGCTTTTGAGCCGCACGTACCGGAAAATGTTTGGGCGAATATTGAAGCAGGGTTAGATCAGAAGCCGTTGGTTTCTTTAGATCGGGGGAAAAATAAATTTTTCTGGCTAAGAGTCGCGGCGGTAACGCTTGTCTTTATAGGGGCAGGAATGTTTTATATAAACAGACCGAGAGAAGTTATTTATTTAACGGCAAACGGCAAAAAAGAAAACATAAAAGCGATAGTTTCATCAATAGAAAGTACTACTGGACAAAAGCCATCGGGGCAAGAAAATGAGAACAAAGTAGAACAAATAATAAGGAAGCCTTTTGTTGGCCAGCAAAAAGCTGCTATTGAAAAGGCCGAAGAACAAGCGCTCGTTGCGGTATTGCTGGAGGAAACAAATCTGACAGCATCTGCTCCGGTACTTGAACACCCTATCTTAGCGGAGGAGGTGAAGCGGCCAGAGTTGAACGCGCTGTATAGCAGCGTACAGGAGAAAAAACTTGTAAACGTCTTTATAGATGAACAACCCGGCTTAATTGTGCTGGCGCGGGAACCTTCTAAAGATAAAAAAAGATTTGGCGTGAGCGATTTGTTGAACTATATCGTGAAGCCGGTTAACCAAGGGGATCAAAAAGTACTGTCTTTTGCCGATGATGATGAGGGCTCTATTAGAGTAGCTGTTCATCTGAAGGCTTTGAAGATTAAATTGTAGGTGATAAGAAAGAAAACAAATAACGGATAATCAATAAAAATAACGAACATATGAAATACTCATGTTCCAGACACAAACACACATGAGTCCGCCAGCTGGCGGATGACAGATAAAAAACAAACCGAGTGAAACGAGCTCATTTATGCCGTATGAAAGCATACACTTATAAATAATTATATACATATGAACTATATTTTATCGACTTGTTTAATTGCTCTGAGTATCAGCGGCACCGTTTTCGGTCGCGCATGGGATGTGAACGGCGAGTCCAATGGCGTAACCAAGCAAGATACGACCATTATGGATACCTTAAAGGAGACGTCTGAGAAAAAGAGAAGAGTTAAATTCAATTTTGGTAATGGTGTGGACAATACCATACAAATAGAGAAAAATGAGGACGCCGATGATGGCAATAAAAGTACCGTAGCTGTACGTCGTCAAAAGCCGAAGGTGATTTTGGGTATTACCTTCGCTCGCTTTGATTTGGGTTTGACAACTTTATTGGATAATGGAAGTTTTACCTTAAGTCCGGAAAACGATTTTCTAAAAAACAGAACATGGAAAACCATTAATGTGGGCTTTGATGTCTTTCAATTTGGATATCGTTTTAATGAAAAATTCAGATTATTCATGTCCGCTGGTTTTGACTGGACACATATCCGTTTAAAGAATGATATCATTTTTGATCGCAACACCACGCCGCTTTCGTGGCAGCAATCGGATATTCATTATGACAAAAACAGGTTTAGCTCTAGTTATTTACGTATACCAATCACCTTTGAACATCGTATTGGTCCAGATAGAGATTTACGGATAGCTTACGGACCTATCGGCGGCTTTTTATTGAACGGAAGCCAAAAATTTAAAAGCGACGAAGAGGGTAAAAGAAAAGTAAATGATGATTTTAATTATGCTAAATTCCGCTATGGTGCCTTTGCACGTGTGGGCTATCAGTGGGTAGGACTCTATGCGAAATACTATTTCAATGATATGTTCGAAAACAGTCCACAACAGGAAGGACTTCGTAATTTCTCTTTTGGCTTCATGTTCTTTTTTTAGAACGCATTTAAATGAAGGGCGGTCTCTTTTTGTTTTAACAGCGATGATCAAATAATCATAAAATCACGTTGTTGTGTCCATGTTTTTAAAAGTTGTACTAAAGTGAAACTTTCTGTATATTTGTATTGTGTTAAAAAAACAAAAATACCGGAGAATTATCTTTTACAAAAATTATTTCAATGTGTTTTTTGTAAAACAGAGAGATAAAGTAAAAGATAAAATTATCTGGACTTTAGCGTTGATTGAGGAATTGCAAAGAGTCCCTGAAACGTATCTTAAACATATGGAGAATACAGAAGGACTTTTTGAGATTAGAGTTCAACAAGGGAATGATATTTTTCGCATTTTTTGTTTTTTTTGATCAGGGTAATTTGGTGATTTTGGCAAACGGATTTCAAAAGAAAACACAAAAGACACCTAAACAGGAAATTGAAAAGGCACTTAAAATAAAAAAAGAGTATGAAATCAGCGAAAAATGACATCATGACACTTGATCAATTCAAGGATCAGCACTATGGTAAACGTGGTGCCGCAAAGCGTGAGGCACTTGAATTTGGCTATGAGAACTTTAAAATTGGCGCTTTAATATATGAAGCACGGATTGAAAAAGGACTAACACAGGAGGAGCTAGCAAGTAGGGTTGGAACGTCCAAATCGTATATATCAAAAATTGAAAACAATATCAAGGAAGTTCGTTTTTCAACGCTTCAAAAAATTGTAGAAACCGGTTTAGGTGGTCACTTGGAGCTTTCAATAAAGTTTTAATGCTGGTAGGTTTAATAAGTTGACTTCAACCATTCTTTTATGGCTTATAGGTATCTTTAAATGTGGCACGTACTATTCACCTTTTCCTCCAAATAATTTTATATCTTCGTTGCATTTAGTGAGATGTTTTTGATGGCAAGCGATACGACTATTTCTTCTTCTTCCTGTGCCGGACCTGTTTCTGAGGAACGGAAACAAGGGTTGGCGTATATACATGTAGAGCAATTATCTAAAAAATTTTCTGATAAACCAGATAGTTTAGGTTTAGTGGACTTGTCTTTTGGTATCGAAGAAGGTAAAATTACGGCCATTATCGGAGAAAGCGGAAGTGGTAAGAGCACTTTACTGCGATTGATTTACGGATTGCTGAAACCCGACGCTGGGGAAATCCGGTTTAGAGGTTGGAAGGTACCTACTCCCGAAGAAAAGTTAATCCCCGGACATGAGGCTATGCGTTTGGTGTCACAACATTTTGATGATTTGAATACCTATGCTAACGTGTGGGATAACGTTGCCTCCCGTTTGTCAAATACCAATTTGCAAGAGAAGCATGATAAAACCGAAATTGCTTTAAATAGTTTGGGTATTCTGCGGCTTGCAAAGCAAAGGGTGGTCGATTTGAGCGGTGGAGAAAAACAGCGGGTGGCCATAGCACGGGCATTGGTGAGTGGACCGGAAGTGCTTTTAATGGACGAACCCTTTAATCAGGTAGATGCATCGTTTCGTGATCATTTGCAGCGCGATATCCGAAAAATTGTGGATGAGATGGGGTTAACAGTTGTGTTAGTTTCACATGATCCGGCGGAAGTATTGGCATTATCAGATGCTATACTGATTTTAAAAAGCGGTAAACTCATGGCCGCGGGAGCTCCGGCTGCTATCTATAACAATCCCCCCAATATATATGCGGCTAGTTTATTAGCCAGAAGTAATATCTTAACAGCGGAGGAGGTGGAACCGATCATGCCAGAAATTGCGGCTAATGAGGTTATTATCCATCCCGAGTGGATTGATCTGGTCCCTGATGCAAATGGAGATTTCGTGGTAGAGTCGGTTTTATTCAAAGGATTTTACGAGGAAGTGATGGTGCAGTATAAAAACATTCGCTTACGGTGTATTAATAAAAACTTCACCTCCTATCGGGTTGGCGAAAGGGTACAAGTAAAGATACTTAACTTTGTGCTCTGTTAACGCCGTTCGGTCTTTAAATATACTCAGCAACTGGAATATCCTACCCCATTACTGTCTTGGAAACGGCTCTGCTTGCTCGCAAAGACTCTCCGTTCTACTAAAATTCGCCTCAGCTAGCCGCTTTGCAGTGGAAGGCAGTATCCTTTATTATTGAACCATTTTATTAGCGCAGGTAGAGCTAGCAAAAGCTTCAGGTTTTGCTTTGAAAACAAAGCCCATGCTTAAAATATACCCCATGGCTTCATGAAGTGCTTGATTTGACTTAAACATGGGGTTGGTATTGATATCCGCATGTACTTCCAGGTCTACATGATATTTGTCTAAAATGCCACAAAGTGCATAAGCTGTTTCAATGGAACGTTGTACTTCGGCCAACATTCTTTCTTTGATGCTCATTTTTATGGAAGTTTTCTCTTGGTGAATAAACATAAAACCACCTTTCTTTTCGCGTATGAAAGCAATCACTGTTGCGAAATCTGTGATCTGTCCTTTTACTTGTGAATCGGTGCCAATGCAAACTTTGAGTCGATTTCCCAAAGCGTATTCACGAGAAATGGCGGAGCTTACTTCTTCTAAGAGGGGTTTACGGATGGGTTCTCCGCTAAATTTTTTCCAGGTCATAAATAATAAGGTATTACGTTAAAGCCTAAATAGTATTCACCTGCACTTCAATCACTTGCCATAAAGTTAAGGTATTTTAAAATGGCATATCGTAAAATAAATAAGGTTTATTTGTTAACATTTCGTTAATTTTCAACATCTTAGATTTGGTCAAAGGACCCGAAAACTGGTTTTAGATAGGTAATGACCAATCAAACTATATATGGGATTTTCGAATGTGTTAATTTTTTTACATAAGATTTATCTCTTCTTTTCTAAACAAATCCGTTACTTAGCTGTATAATAAGAATTAATCTTAATTGTACTAATCGAAAAATAAAGGAAAATGAAATTTAGATCTCAAATTGTGGCATTGACTGTTGGTGCATTCGTGGTAGCATCCTTGTCAGCCTGTAATCAATCAGGAAGTAATACCGAAAATAATGCAGATAGCACGAATCTAACAGCAGAATCATCTCCCATTTCTGTAAGCCCCGTTGCGGACTCTAAGGCTTTTCCGGGTGCTGAGTTGGCCGTTTCTTCTATTACAGCGGCGCCAGGAACATCTGATGATTCCGTAAAGTTATCCGTAAAATATGGGGTAAAGAACTTTACTTTAACGGAGCATACCGCTGATCACAATGCTGATCATATGGCTAACTCTGCCGAAGGCCAACACATCCATTTTATTTTGGATAATGGTCCCTATACCGCCTTATATAAACCAGAAAACAGCGTGAGTGTCAAAAAAGGAACAGAACATTATCTTTTGTCTTTCTTATCGCGTTCGTATCACGAATCCATTAAAGAACCGAAGGCTTTTGTATTGAAACATTTTAAAATTACGGACGACGGTAAATATGAAGAGTTACCTGTACCGGCAGATGCTGCACTTTTCTATAGTCGGCCAAAAGGAGAATATAAAGGAAAGGATACCGAGAATTTGCTGTTAGACTTCTATTTGGTAAACACCGAACTTTCTGCATCGGGTAACAAAGTCAAAGCGGAAATTAATGACACAACCATAACCTTGGATAAATGGGGCCCGTATGAAATCAAAGGCGCACCAAAAGGCGACCTAAAAGTGAAATTGACATTGGTTGGTCCTGATGGGAATGAATTGAATGGGGATAATACCTCGATTACACGTGAAGTGAAATTAGTGGAATAATTAGTGGCCAATATTTCTTTGCAGAAATAAGCTGAAAATGCCGATTGTATATCTGTTTTACTGATACTACAATCGGCTTTTTTATTGCATTTTTCATCAGAATAAATTATTGATTCATTGTCTGTTTTTAATGGCATCAATGAATGCTTCGCAGTTTGTTCTTTAATGGCGATGAAGCTTGCATGAGCTATTTATTCATGTCTTTTTTGTGAGTGGCAGCTCATGCAGGTTTTTACGGTTCAATGCGCATTAGTCGATCAAGCAAATTATCTAGGGGGGATTTAAAATATTGGCGAGGGAAATAGAACGTTTATTTTATACAAATTTATTAATGTTTTATTCGTCTAACAGCTCATTCCTTTCCGTCGTTCGCCACGACAAGGCAACACTTTTATTCGTACTTTGTTTGTTTTTAAGGGCTCTCATGCTACTTCGTGGTTTCCCGCAAAAAAGTGTTCAAAAAGCTCCCGCTGTGCCTAGCTGCTACAATGGTAGTGCATCCACCTGCAAACCGCAACTAGCCAATGCGGATTTTCGTAGAACGGAGAGCTTTTGCGAGCA
>Ga0160438_1000113_pt1 | contig 33978 bp, 30 predicted proteins | sample HID1975K_E0MG_FD_108203 | JGI IMG/M metagenome (GOLD analysis project Ga0160438, IMG submission 108203) | Enriched soil microbial communities from UW Madison campus, WI, USA - HID1975K_E0 MG | ecosystem: Environmental > Terrestrial > Soil > Unclassified | place: USA: Madison, Wisconsin...
CCACCCGACCCACCGACCCACTCGCGACCGGAACCCGGGTCACCAACCAGCACCCCAGAACAGGAGTCACGTCCCGGTCGGCGGCAGGGATGACCGCGAACGGAACCTGGCTCACCAACCGGCGGCCCGGAACGGGAGTCGGGTTCCGGTCGGTGGGAGGGGGTCGGTGGGAGGGGGGTCGGCGGGAGGGGGGTCGGTGGGAGGTGGGTCGGTGGGAGCTGGGAGGGGTCAGGACTCCAGGGCGGCGTCCAGGGTGATCTCGGTGCCGGTGAGGGCCTTGCTGACCGGGCAGCCGGCCTTGGCGGCCTCGGCGGCCCGCTGGAAGCCCGCGTCGTCCAGGCCCTCGACCTCGCCGCGGACGGTGAGCGCGATGCCCGTGATGCGGAACCCTCCGGCGGGGTCCGGGCCGAGGCTCACGTCGGCGGTCACCTCGAGCGCGACGGGTGTGCCGCCCGCCTCGGCGATGTCGGCCGACAGCTGCATGGCGTAGCAGGACGAGTGCGCCGCGGCGATGAGCTCCTCGGGGCTCGTCGTACCGCCGGCGTCGTCGGCCGCCCGCTTCGGGAACGACACGTCGTACGTGCCGACCTTCGAGCTCGACAGCTCGACCTGGCCGCCGCCGTCCTGCAGCGTGCCGTTCCAGGCGGTGCGTGCGGTGCGCGTGGGCATGTCCACTCCTCGTGCGTCGGTGGGAGGGCGCGTCGGGCGCCCACCAGCGACCCTAGGCCGGGACGGTTCAGCGCGCGCGTTCCAGGTGCGCGGCGACGACGTGCGGCGGCGCCCCCGCGGCCCGCAGCGCCCACGCGGCGCGCGCGTGCAGGGCGCGGCGCTGACCCTCGTCGAGCGCCGCGTACAACGACGTCCGGACGAGGTCGTGCCGGAACACGAGGCGGTCGCCGCGCGCGTGCACGACGCCCGCGGCCAGGCCGTGCCGCAGCGTGCGCCAGCACTCCGTCACGGGCTCGCCGGCGAGCGCGGCCAGGTCCCCGACGACGAACGACGTGCCGAGCACCGACGCCTGCCCGAGCATCGTCAGCACCTGCGGGCCGAGGTGCTGCACGTGCGCGCGGCCCACCTCATCGAGCTCGTCGAGCCACCCCGTGCCGACGACCTCGACGACGCCGCCGCTGCGCTCGAGCACGCCGCACGCCTCGGCGGTGCGCACCACGTCGACGACGAGCCGCGGGTTGCCGCCCGTGGTGGCGAGCACGCCGCGCAGCGCGGGTCCGATGCTCGCGCGCAGCAGGTGCTGCGCGAGCTCGACGGTCGCGGCGGGGCCCAGCGGCCGCAGCTCGAGGTAGCGCGCGCCCGCGCGCGTCCACCCCGCGACGACGACGTCGAGCTCGTCGCGGTGCGGCACACCGCGCATCGTCATGACCGTGAGCGCGCGCGGCAGCGCTCCCTCGCCGGCCAGACCGGCCAGCAGGTGCAGCGTGCAGGTGTCCGCCAGGTGGACGTCCTCGAGCGCGAGGACCCACGGGCCCCGCTCGCCACGGCGGCGCACGAGCGCCGCGAACAGCTCGTCGGCGCGTGCGAACCGGGCCGGGGCCGCGGCGCGCTCGGCCGGCAGCACCTCGAGCAGCGCGGAGAGCTCGGCGACGACCGGTCCGTGCCCGTCGCGCCCCCGCGGGGGTCCCAGCAGGGCGTCGGTGAGCAGCGCGTACGGCGCCGCGTTGGGCCCGACGGCCCGGCCGAGGCAGACCTCGACGCCGAGCAGCTCGGCGGCTCCCCGCAGCGCCTCGACGAGCCGCGTGCGCCCCACACCGGGCTCGCCCTCGAGCAGGACGGTCGCGCCACCACCGGTGGCCACGGACGACAGCAGCTCGTCGATGTCGTCGAGCTCCGCCCCGCGCCCGACGAGCGGGCGCGCGGGTGACGTCGGCTCGGTCATGCAGCCGATCGTATGACTCAGCCGACGTACTCCCAGTGCCACGGCTCCGGCTTGCTGCCACCGGCGCGCGCCCAGTCGGGCAGGGTCCACTGGAACGCGGGGGCGTTCTCCCGCATCCACTGGTGCTGCGCGGTGCCGAACGTCTGCACGGCACCGCCGAGGTCGACGGCCACGCCCATGCCGTGGTTCGAGGTCCCGGGTGCGGCGCACAGGCTGCCCTTGGCGGCGCGGCACGCGACCTGCGCCGAGTAGGAGCGGTAGGAGTCGGAGATCGTCAGGTGCGTGCCGAACTTCGCGGCGAACGCCGCGTCGAGCGCGTCGAGCGAGTCGGCGGCGTCGCAGCGCAGCAGCGCGGACCTGTCGAAGGACAGCCCGCACAGCGCGGAGCTGGGGACCTGGCCGTTCGCGTAGCCCTGCAGCGAGGCCTTCCACGCGGCGCGCTGGGCGGCGTGCTCGGCGGCGACGCGCGCGACCTCCTCGGCGGCGGCCTGCTCGGCGGCGGCCTCGGCCTTCTTCTGCTCGGCCGTGGTGCGCACCAGCTCGGCGGCCTGCTTGACGCGGTCGAGGGCCACGCGCAGCGGTGTGGTCGCCGGGTCGGACGTGTCGGGCAGCGTCACGTCGGCGAGGCGGTCGGCCGCGGCCGTGCTGCCGGTCTCGTCCGTCGTCGGGCCGTCGGCCGCCTGCGCGGCGGCGGGTGCGTCGGCGGTCGGTGCGGGGGTGGGGGTCGCGGCGGGTGCCCCGGTGGCGGCGGTGGTCGCGTCGGGTGTGGTGGTCCGCTCGACGCCGCGCGACACGCCGGCGGTGCGGTCGGTGATCGTCGGCACGTCGACGCCCTCGATCGCGTCCTGCAGCGCGGCGGTCGCGGCGTCGAGCTCGGCGAGGACGTCGTCGGGGACGGCGACCTGGGCGGCGTCGGACCGCACCTGGGTCGCCTCGTCGACGACCGTCAGCGCGGCCTCGACGGCCTGCGAGCGCAGCTGCTCGGTGTAGGCGGTCGACGCGCGCGCGGCGGCGGCGCGCGCCAGGGCGGCGCCGTCGTCGACGATCGAGGTGGTGGCGGGCTCCCCGGCGTCGGCGGTCACGACGACGGCGCCCATGCTCAGGACGAGCCCGAGGGCGACGCCGCCCTGGGCGACGCGGGCGGGCACCCGGGCGAGGCGCTGGGCGCGCGGGAGGGCGGCCGGCTGCGGGCGCGGGGCGACATGCCTGCCGCCCGACGACCGACGCCGACGGCTCGGCAATCTGTCACTCACGCGAAACACGTTAAGTGTGTCGGACGATCGTCCAGCACACTTGAGGCCCCGAGGCCCGCGAAGATCGTGTGCACATCCTGTTACCACGTCGTCACACCACACGCCGCACCGGGCCACTACGCTGGCGCCCGTGCCCGCAGACGACGTCCGCCCCGCCCCGGCCGGCACCGTCCCCTCGTCCGCCCCGACCGCCGCCGCGACCGACGGCGGCGGGCTCGACGACCTCTACGACATCGCGCGGCTCGCGCGCCGTCTCGACGTCGAGCACGCGACGATCCGCGTCTGGCTGTCGCGCAAGGTGCCGTGGCTCCCGCCGCCCGACGGCCGGCTCAACGGCGGCGCCGTGTGGCGCGCGACGACGCTCGAGGGCATCGAGGAGCGCCGGTTCCGGCGCCGGCCCGGCCGCAAGCCGCGGTTCACGGCCGCACCCGCCGCGGCCGACGTGCCGCGCACCGGCTCGATCCCGGTCGTCACCGCACGCGTCGCCGCGGGGTCGCCGCCGCTGGACGTCGGCACGCCGCACGACGTCGACGCCCTCTCCTCGCGCTGACACGCGCACCGACGCCCGCGCCGAGACCCCGGCCACCGCGCGTCGACGCCGCGCCGCGCGGCCGACGGGTCCGGCGAACCGCCCGGACAGCATTTTCCGGCGACCACGTGACGAAACCCCCACCGGTCAGTAGCGTGCACAGGGTGCCCGGGGGGCTGTGACCGCAGCCATACCCGGGTATGACGTCCGGGGGTCCGTGCGCGGCCGTCGCGACGCCGCCCACGTCGGCCGACACACCGGGATGAGACCCCATGCCACGTCGCCTGCTCGCCGGCATCACCGCCGCGTCCGTCGTCCTCGCCAGCGCCCTGCTCGGCGCACCCGCCGCGAGCGCGGCACCACCACCGGGCGACCTGTCCGACCTCCTCGTCGGCAGCGACGTCGCGGTCGGGAAGGTCGAGGGGGTCGGCGAGGCGCTCGCCCAGGCCACCGGCACCGTCACCGCGTTCGTCGAGCTCACCACGCCGTCCGGCGTCGAGGTCGCGGCCGACGGCGGCAGTCCCGCACAGGTCCGCGCGGCCGCGTCCCGCACGCAGGACGTCGCGGCGGACGTCGTGCCGGCCGAGGCCACGGGTGCGGGCGCCCGCACCGCGGCCGCGCAGCCGCAGCGCCTCGCGACCGTCACCAACCTCGTGTCCGGGGCCCTCGTCCTCGGCGACGCCGCGCAGCTGCGCGCGCTCGCCGACGACGACGACGTGCGCTCGGTGCGCCTCGTCGCCGAGCGCACGCTCGACAACGCCGCGCAGGTCGAGTTCACCCGCGCCCTCGCGACGTGGCAGGACACCGGCGTCCTCGGCACCGACGTCACGGTCGGCATCATCGACACCGGCATCGACTACACGCACGCCGACTTCGGCGGCCCCGGCACCGTCGAGGCGTACGAGGCGGCGTACGGCGAGGACGGCACGGGCCCGGTCCCCGCCGGCTCGTTCGACCCCGCGAAGTTCCTCGGCGGTCACGACTTCGCGGGCGTCGACTACGACGCGTCGGGCGACGGCGACCAGCTCGTGCCCGTCCCCGACGAGAACCCGATCGACGTCCACGGGCACGGCACGCACGTCGCCGGCACCGCCGCCGGGTACGGCATCACGCCGGACGGCGAGGCGTTCGACGGCGACTACTCCGCGCTGCCGTCGGTCCTGGACTGGCCGGTCGGGCCCGGCACGGCCCCGCGCGCGGGGCTCTACGCGCTCAAGGTCTTCGGGGACGTCGCGGGGTCGACGAGCCTCACGACGCTCGCGCTCGACTGGGCGGCCGACCCGGACGGCGACGGCGCGTTCGACGACCGCCTCGACGTCCTCAACCTCTCGCTCGGCGCGGCCGGGGCCCCAGCCGACGACCCCGAGTCGCAGCAGGTGTCCGAGCTCACCGCGCTCGGCACGACCGTCGTGCTGTCCGCCGGCAACGAGGGCGACGTCGAGGACATCGGCGGCTCGCCCGGCAACGGGTTCGCCGGTCTGACCGTCGCGTGGTCCGTCGGCAAGGACCTCGCGTTCGACGGCCTCGAGGTCACCGAGGCGTCCGACCCCGGCCTCGTCGGTCCGTACGCGGGGCAGAACTCCGTGGCGTACTCCGGCGCCGACGTCACCGCACCCGTCGCGTACGTCGGCGCGACGTTCGACGGCTGCACGGCCTTCAGCGCCGAGCAGGCCGCGACCGTCGCCGGCAAGATCGCCTACCTCTGGTGGGACGACGACGACGCGACCCGCGCGTGCGGCTCGGCGCTGCGGTTCGACAACGCGACGGCCGCGGGCGCGGTCGGCGTGCTCCTGCCGACCGAGCTCGACGTGTTCGCCGCCGGCATCGCCGGCAACGCGCGCGTCCCCGGGTTCCAGCTGACCGCCGCCGCGACCGACACGCTCCTGCCGGAGATCGAGGCGGGCACGCTCGTCGTGCACATCGGCCCGTCGCTCGCGCTGCGCGCGCGGCAGGACGTCGCCGCCGACACGCTCAGCCCGTCGTCGTCGCGCGGTGTGCACGGCTCGCTCGGCTGGGGCAAGCCCGACGTGGCCGCGCCCGGTCAGCAGATCGTGTCCGCGGACGTCGGCTCCGGCAGCGGCGGCACGTCGAGCAACGGCACGTCCATGGCGTCGCCGCACGTCGCGGGCATCGCGGCCCTCGTGCGCGAGGCGCACCCGGGCTGGTCCGCCGCCCAGGTCAAGGCCGCCATCGTCAACACCGCGACGCACGACGTCGCGACCGAGGTGGGCGGCGAGCTGCTCCACGGCCCGGCACGCGTGGGCTCGGGTCGGGTCGACGCGCTCGCCGCGGTCACGAACGACACGCTGCTGTACAACGCCGAGCGGCCGCAGCAGACGTCCGTGAGCTTCGGCGTCGTGCCGCTGGCGGACGAGACCGTGACGCTCCGCAAGGCCGTCACCGTGCAGAACCTGGGGTCGACCGCCCGCACCTACGCGACGCAGGTCACGTCGAGCACGACGTCCGGCGGTGCGACCATCACCGCCGCGCCCGCGAGCCTGCGGGTCCCTGCGGGCGGCACCGGGATCGTCACGCTGACGTTCACGGCCGACCCGGCGACGGTCGCGCGGGACATCGACCCGACCCAGCAGGCCGAGCAGATCCCCGGGCTGCCGCGGGAGTTCGTCTCCCAGGTGTCCGGTCGGCTGGTCCTGACGTCGGGCGGCACGCAGTGGCGCCTGCCCGTGCAGGGCACGCCGCGTCCCACGACCGACCTCGAGGCCGCGGACGTCGCGTTCCCCGACCCGTCGGCAGGGACGGCCGAGCTCGCGTTCAGCGGGCGCGACGTCGAGGCCGACGGCTGGTACGGCCTGGCCACGCCGCTCGTGCACGCGGCCGACTCGCCGCGCCTCGAGGCCCTGCCGGCGGGTGCCGAGACGTCGCGGTCGACCATCGCCGCCGGCGACATCCGGCACGTCGGGTGGGCGTCCACCGCACCCGCGGTGGCGGCGGCGGGCGGCGACCCGACGCTCGACGGGTACCTGGGGGTCGGCATCGCGACGGACGGCGACTGGGCCGTCCTGGGCCACGCGCTCACGGCGTGGGTGCTGCTCGACACCACCGGCGACGACGAGCCCGATGTCGCCGCGATCGCCTACAAGCTCCCCGACACCGACTACTCGATCGTCGAGACGTACGACTGGGAGACGGGCGACCTGCTCGCCGGGCCCGAGCTGCTGTACCCGTTCGCGGGGAACATCGAGATCGGCGCGTTCGACAACAGCACCGTCGTCGTCCCGGTGCCGCTCGCGGCCCTGGGCGTCGAGCCGGGCACCCCGGTCGGCGTGTGGGCCCAGATGCGCAGCACCTACGCGTTCCCGGCCGACGGGATCGTCGACGAGGTCGGGCCGTTCACGGTCGACCCGTACGACCCGCCGCTGTGGTTCGACTCGAACATCGGCGCCGACTTCGTGTCGCAGACGTTCGACGGCGCCGTGGTCGACGTGCACGGCGGCCCCGGTGCGGCCGACGCCGACGTGCTCGTGCTGCACCACCTCAACGGCACGGGTGACCGCGCCCAGGTCGTCGACGTGGCCGTGCCCGACGTGGTCGCGACGAGCACGACGCTCGACGTCGAGGGCGGTGCGACCGCCGGCGAGGAGACCCTGTTCCAGGTCGCCGTCAGCCCGCCCGAGGCGACGGGCTGGTTCACGCTGTACGACGGCGACACGGAGCTCGGCACGACCGACGTCGTCGACGGGGCGGGTGTGTGGACGACCGACGCGCTGGGTGCCGGCACGCACCTGCTGACCGCGCGGTACACGCCCGACACCCCCCGGTTCGCGCCGTCGACGTCACCGGCCGTGGAGGTCGTGACCGCACCGTCGGCGTCGACCACCACGCTGAGCGTCGCACCGGCCCTGGTCCGCTACGGGCAGCCCGCGACGGCGACCGTGACGGTGGCGGGCGCGAGCTGGGCGCCGTCGGGGCCCGTGACGATCCGCGAGGGCGGCAGGGTGCTGGCCACCGCCGACCTCACGGTCGACGGGCTCACGGGCACCGCGACCGTCGGCCTGCCGCGGGACCTGGCGACCGGCACGCACCGGCTCGTCGCGGTCTTCGACGGCGGCGACGACCTCGAGCGGTCGGACGCCGCGGCGCAGGTGCGCGTCGTCCCCGGGCACGCGACGGCGACGCTGGAGGCCCAGACGTGGACGGTGCCGCCGGGCAGCACCCCGACGGTGACCGTGCGCGTCGGTGGCGGCGACGGCGCACCCGCCGCCACGGGTCGGGTCACCGTGCTGCTCGGGGTGCGTCCCGTGGGGACGTTCCCCCTGGTCGACGGGGCCGCGACGGTCACCCTGCCGGCCGTCCGCACGACGAACGTCGTCACGGCGCTGTACGTCGGGGACGCCGGCTACCTGCCGACCGCGACGGCGCACGCGATCCGCGTGGGCTGAGCGCACCGCACCGCGTCGAGCGGGTGCCGCCCCGGTCGTCCGTCCGGGCGACACCCGCTCGCGCGTGTCAAGGCGCGCCCCGGCGCAGCCGATGGTCCCCGCATGGGACTGGACAGACGGACACCGCAAGGGAGCGGATCCGTGCTGCCCACCCCTCACGGACCGACCGACGCCCCGCTGCCCGAGAGCACGCAGGACGCGACCGTGGGGACGGGCCGCACGCCGGACGAGGTCGCGCTGCTGCGCGTCGTCGAGCACCTCGCGGACGTGCCGGACGGCGAGGGCGAGGACGTGGACGCCACCGACGACGCCGCGGCCGACGACACGCCGGGCGACGACACGGCTGACGAGGCGCCGGGCGACGACGACGCACCGCGCGACGAGGCGCCCGCGGCCGCTGTCGACGAGCCGGCCGCGCCGGAGCCCGTACCTGCCCCGGCCGTCGCGGTCGAGGAGGTCGGGCCCGTGGCCGCCGCGCTGTCCGACACGCGGCACCGCATCGACGAGCTCAACCCGACCGAGCGCATCTTCCTCGCGCAGCAGCGTGCCCTGATCGTCGGGCTGTGCCCGGACCCCGGCGACGCGGAGGCGGTCGGCGCGCTCTTCGACCGCGTGCGGCAGCAGTGGATCGACGCCGAGGACCGTCCCGACCCGCGTCCGCTGGCCGACGCGTTCGGCGTCGCCCTCGGCGACCTGGTGTGCGCGCAGGCGCCCGACCTCACGTGGGCGACCTGCAGCGACCGCTACGGCACGGAGATCGTCCTCGCGCGTGTGGACCCCGAGGTGCTCGTGTACCCGATCGCGGCGGTCGGCCAGTACTGGGAGACCGCCGCCCCGGGCTGGTTCCTCACCCACCTGGCGAGCGTCGTGCACGGCGTCGTCCCCGACCTGGCCCCCACCGACGCCTGACCCCCGACCACGGGCCCCGGCCGCCTCGCCCCCGAGGGGCGGCCGGGGCCCGTGCGCGTGTCCGGGACGGGACCGGCGGGTTCCGCCCGCGGGCCGGCGGACGGGTCGGGGCCACCCGGCGGCACGCACGACCGGACCGTCCCCCGCGCGTCGCCTCATCCGCCGGACGGGACGTGCCGATACTGGGGGCGTGACGACGTTCGACGACACCGGCATCTTCGAGCTGGTCGACGACGACCAGGGCCGACCCGACGTGCCGCGGCACGGTGCGCGCGTGGCGGTCGTGCTGCTGGTGGCCGCCGCGCTGGTCGCGACCGGCATCGCCTGGCTGCTCCAGGCGCGCGCCTCGGGCGGGCCGGGTGCGGACGAGATGAGCGTCGCGCTGCTCGCCCGTCCCGCGCAGCCGACCGACGAGCTCGCGGCCGCGGTGGTCGACGAGTCGGGCGTCGACCCGTCGAGCTCCCGGTTCGCGGTCCGCACGACCGCGGGCCAGCACTACGCGGCGCTGCGCTGGAACGGCGACCTGTGCCTCGTGGCCGTGCCCGACGGCGACACGGCGCGCGTCGTCTGCGTCGCACCGTCCGCCCGGGCGAGCGTCACGGTCGCAGGCTCCGACGGGTCGCGCGTGCGGCTCGGTGCGGACGACGCCGCCCTCCCGGACGCGACCGACGCGTGGCGTGCCGCCGGGGCGAACGTGTGGGTGCTCGAGGCACCCGCGGCGGACTGAGCAGCCGCCCGCTCAGCCCCTGGCGCCCGCGGCGTCGGTGAGGACGTCGACGAGGCGCCGGACGCTCGACGTGAGCCCCCACCGCTCCGCGAGCGCGACGAGCGCGTCGGGGTCGGCCGGCACGGCGGGCAACCGGTCGTCGACGTCCGCGACGGGTGCGTCGGGTGCGACCGTGACGACGCGAGGTGCGACCGCCAGGTAGTCCGCCGCGCCGGTGAGCCGCGTGCGCTGCGTGGCGGTCAGCCCCCGGTCCCCCGCGTCGCGGGCCGCGAGCACGCCCTCGAGGGTGCCGTAGCGGCGCAGCAGCGCCGCGGCGGTCTTCTCGCCGATGCCCGGCACGCCCGGCAGCCCGTCGCTCGGGTCCCCGCGCAGCACCGCCATGTCGGCGTAGGCGCGCCCGGTCGGCACGCCGTAGCGCTCGTCGAGCACCGCCTGGTCGACGACGAGCATGTCCTTGACGCCCTTGACGGGGTACAGCACGCGGACCGGCACGGCGTCGTCGACGAGCTGGAACAGGTCGCGGTCGCCCGTCACGACGTCGACCGCGGCACGCTCGCCCGCCGGGCGCGCGGACTCGCGCGCGACGAGCGTCCCGATGACGTCGTCGGCCTCGTACCCCGGCGCGCCCAGGCGGGGGATGCCGAACGCCGCGAGCACCTCGACGATCACCGGCACCTGGGCCGTCAACGCGTCCGGCACCTCCTCGACGCCCGTCGTCCCCGGCACCTCGCGCGCGACGCGGTGCGCCTTGTAGGACGGCACGGCCTCGACGCGGAACGCCGGCCGCCAGTCCTCGTCCCAGCACGCCACGAGCCGCGTCGGGCGCCGGTCCGCGACCATCCGCGCGATCATCTCGACCAGGCCGCGCACCGCGTTGACGGGCGTGCCGTCGGGCGCACGCACCGAGTCGGGCACCCCGAAGAACGCGCGGAAGTACAGCGACGCGGAGTCGAGCAGCAGCAGCCGCCCGGCGGTGCCCGTGGCGCCGGTGGTCGAACCGGTGGTGGCGGTCATGTCGGCACCGTACCGAGAGCCGCCCACATGCCGCGCACCGGTGCCCGTCCTCCTGCCCGTCCTGCCGGGCGTCCGGCACCCGCGGCAGGGGCGGACGACCGCGGGGCCGGGTGGTGCCCCTCCGGCACCACCCGGCCCGCGGGACGCGCGAGCCCCTCCGACCCGCGGTCCTGCCCTCGCCCGGCCGTCAGGCCGCGGCGAGGTCGAGCTGGTCCTCGACCACCGCGACGACGCTCCACGTGCCGCCGTCGGAGTCCGTCAGCTCCCACGCCGGGACCAGCAGGCTCGCCCCCGCCGGGGTCCACAGCAGCGTGACGCCCAGGCGCGCGCCGGTGAGCGTGACGTGCTGCACGGGCCAGGCGATCGGGTCGCCGGGCGCCGGCACGGTCGGCACCGTCGGCTCGGTGACCTCGGTCGGCCCCTCCATCGCCACGGCGTCGTCCGCGGCCGCACCCCCGGCCCGCGCGGCCAGCGGCACGACACCGCCGTACGACGCCCCGAAGCGCGGGTCGTTGAGCCGCGCGACGGCGTCGGCGGCGCTCACGACGTCGTACGTGCCGAGCTCGACGAGCGACGCCAGCGGCCCGGACACGGACTGCACCCCCGTCCCGGCGAGCTGCACCGACCACCCGAGCCCCGTCTGCGTGCCGTCGACGACCTGCGCGCCCGTGACGCTCACCAGCCCCGGGACCCCGGTCTCGGCGGACACCGTGACCTCGTACCCGGCGACGTCGACACCGAGGCGGGACATGAGGTCGCGCGCCTTCGCGGCGGCCGCGTCTCCCGTCGGGGTGCTCGCCGGGTCGCACACGCTCGGATCGGCCGGGGCCGGGTCCTGCGGCAGGCCCGGCGCGACGTCCGGCGCGATCCGCGGCTCGACCGCGACGCCCGGCTCGACGGGCCCGGGCTCGGCGACCTCCTCTTGCGCGGTACCGGGCTCGGCGGCGCCCGACGAGCCGGCGCCGTCCAGCGTCTGCGGCGTGCCGCTCGTGCACACCGACGGGTCCCAGGCGCGGTCGTAGAACCACATGCTCGCCTGGCCGTCGACGCCCACCGACACCGTGGCCGACGTGCCGTCGTTGGTGCCGACGACCCACTGGCCCCACTCCTGACGGGGCTCGCCCGCCACGCCGAGGACCTCGGCGACACGCGCCGCCGTCTGCGCCGTCGCGGCGGACGTCGCGTCGAGGGCCCACGCCCGCGCCGAGCCCGCGGCACCGTCCAGCCCGCTGCCGCTGAACACCGTCCGCCCGCCGAACCAGCCGGGCGCGACCATGCTGCGCGCCGCGTCGGCCGAGGTCGCCATCTCCTGGACGCCCGCGCCGCCACCCGGGCCCTGCAGCGCGATCGGTGGGGCCGAGGGCTCACCCGCACCGGACGCACCCACCGCGTACCCGCCGCCGCCGACGAGCGCGACGCCCGCCGCGACCGCGGCCACCTGGAGCCAACGGGCCGGTGCGCGACGCCGCGCGCGTGCCGCGGCGAGCTCGTCCGCCGGACCGGCCGCTGCGCCTGCCGCCGCAGCCGCCGGGCCGGCGCCGTGCTCGAGGGCCACACCCGTGGCCGCCGTCACGCGTGCGTGCAGCTGCGCCAGGTCCGGTGCCGCCCCGGCTGCCGGGTCGGCGTCGCGGACGCGCGCCACCGCGGCATCGGCCGCCGGTCCGGTGCCCGCGTCGGCGGCGTCGGTGGCGCGCTCGTCGGTGCCGGGCTCGTCGGGGTGCGGCGTCGTGCCGCGGGGGTCGCGGGTGTCGTCCATGAGGTCCTCCCGGGGTCTCGCCCGGGCCGTCCCCGAGCGCATGGCGTCTCTGCCCTGCTTGTGTCCCCCGGCTCCCGGCTCTTGCACCGGCCACCGACTCCGGCCCGGTCGGCCCTCGTCCCGGCTCGTGAGACGAGGCCGCCGCGTCAGGATGCCGCGTCGAACGCCACCCGCAGCCGCGCGCGGGCACGCGACAGCGCCGCGTCGGCGCCACCGCGCCCGATGCCGAGGGCGGCCGCCAGCCCTTCGCCCGTCAGACCCTCCCACGCGTGCAGCAGCAGCACCTCGCGGTCGCGCGCGGACAACCCGGCCAGCACGGTGCGCACGGTCTCGTCACGCACGGCACGCAGCGCGGGGTCGTCGGCGTCCGTCTCCTCCGGGACGTCGGCGACCGGTACGGGCCGGCTCTTGCGACGGTGGTTCGCGACGACGAAGCCGGCGGTCCGGTACAGCCACGGCAGCTCGGCGCCCGCGGGCACGTCGGCGCGTCGGCGCCATGCGACCGTCAGGACGTCGGCGGTGAGGTCCTCGACGTCCGACGGCGCGACACGTCGCACCACGTACCGGTGCACGGAGGTCGCGTGCTCACGCACGAGGTGCTCGAACCAGGCGTCGTCGCGCGGCACGTCGTCCGCGGGTGCCGGGACGTCCTGCCCGACGCCGGCAGGGCCCTCCGTGCCCGGGGCGTCCTCGGCGTCCGGGACGTCGTCGGCGACGTCCTCGACGGCGCGCAGGGCAGGGCGGGGGTCGGTCTCGTGCTCAGGGTGCGCGGGCACTGCGGCTCCCGGGTCAGGCGTGCGGACGGGCGGACGGGCAGGAGGGGCGGTGCGTGCACCACCCTCACCCTGCCGGTGTCGTGTCCCCGCCGGATCTTGCACGTCGTCGTGCATCCGTCGGCCCGCCGTCCGCCTCGCCACCGGCCCCGCGCCGTCAGAGGACCGCGTCAGAGGCCGTCGGCCACCACCGCGGTCGCCCGCAGCCACGCGTCGCGCGTCGCCGGGCGCAGCGCCGCGTGGTCGATGGGGCCGCCGGCGACGAGCGCCTTGTCGTGCGGGACCTCGACGACGCCGCGCGTCAGCGCACCGAAGTGCGAGCGCAGCCGCTGCCGCAGGTCCTTGTCGACCTTGGGCTCGGGGAACGACAGAATCGTCACGGCCTGCCGCACCAGCTCCTCCTGCCCCGTCGCCCGCAGCGCGTCGAGCGCCCACGCGGCCGACTGGGCGGTGTCCTCGCGCAGCGTCGAGACGACGACGAGCTGGTCGGCGGACTGCACGGCCGCCTGCCAGTTCGAGGCGCGCATGTTGTTGCCGGTGTCGACGACGAGCACGCGGTAGAACTGCGACAGCACGTCGTGCAGCGCGCGGAACGACACGGCGTCGACGCTCTCGATCGACGCCGCGTTCTCGTCCGACGCGAGCACGTCGAACTGCTCGTCCTGCTGCGTGCGCACGAACGCGTCCAGGTCGCCGATGCGCAGCGTGCCGCGCTGCGTGAGGTCCGGCAGCGCGTGCAGCAGGTCCACCGCGGTGCGCGTGTGGTCGCCGTGCGACGAGCGCCAGCCCAGCGTGCCGCGCGTCTCGTTGTTGTCCCACGCGAGGGTGTACCCGCCGCGGGCGAGCCCGAACGTCGAGGCGAGCAGCATGGTCGCGGTGGTCTTGTGCGCGCCGCCCTTGGGGTTGACGACGACGACCGTGCGCGGACCGTCGAACGTGCGGCGGATCGCGTCGACCTGCGAGCGGCGCGCGCGCTCGGCGGCGCCGGGACGCGGGGTGATCGCACCGAAGGTCAGGCGGCGGACGGTGCGCTGCCAGCCCTGCTCGGCGGGGCCCTCGTGGGCGGGGTGGCGCGCGGCGAGCAGGTCGTCGAGCGTCGGCAGGGAGCCCGTCTCGGTCGCGCGACGCTCGGCGCGCGTCTCGCCACGGGACTCCGCACGCGGCGCGTCGGCGGCGGGTGCCGCCACCGGGACCTCGCCCGACGGCACCGCCGGCTCCGGGACCGCCGCAGTCGCGCCGCTCGGCACGGCCGGCGTCGCACCCGTGGGCACCGCGGGCGTCGGCGTGGACAGCAGGTCGGGCTCGGACCACGAGGCCTCGACGACCGGCACCGGTGCGCTCGACGGCGCGAGGTCCGACTCGTCGGCCTCGTCGACGCGGCCGTCCGGGTGGATGAGCAGCGCCCACAGGCCGTCGGGGTCACGCACCTCGACGGGCAGCGCCCGCCCGGCCTCGGCCGCGATGGCCGCGATGCGCGCCGTGATCGCCGCACCCGCCTCCGCGAGGTCGGCCAGAGCGATCGTCTCGCGCACGCCGTCGACCGTCACCTCACCGGTACCGTCCTCCCGGACCTCCGCGGTGATCTGCGGCAGACGCACCGGCGCGTCCGCACCCTCCGACACGGCCGCGACCGCACCCGTCGACGCGGTCTGGCCCGCGCCCGTCGTGGTGCTCGGCTCCGTGGCCACGTTGCCGCCCTTGCGCGCCATCTCTGCTCCCTACGTCCCGCCCGGCACGCGACGACCGTCACCGGCACCCCGCAGGCGCGAGCACGCCACATCCTGGACGAACGTATCGTCAGACGGGTGAACGCGCACAGCGGATCGACCGCCGCGTGACGTCGCTCACGCTCGGGAGCCTTGACGCGTCAGCCCGTGGGCGGCCAGGGATCGAGGGCGCGAAGGTTCGTGGGGAGCAGCGCTCGGAGAAGGCGCCCCGCCGGCTCGGACGGATCCGGCAGCATCTCCACCCCGCTGACGCAGATCAAGTTCCTGACGTCATCATCCATCTCGTCATAGCAGCGGCCCAGCCAGTCCCACATCTCAGCGCACGACTCATGGTCATCCTGGACGTTGTGCCCCATCCAGTCGACATACTCCGAGAGCACGAGATGCGGGAGCACCTGACCATCCATGTCGTGGACATTATCGCGATAGAGCCGAGCAAGCGGCGCCCAGAGCCGCGCCATCGTCTGAACAAGCTCTCTTGTGTCCTCGCTCAACTCGAACCACCTCGCAGAGACTTGATTTCGTCCACCAGGGTCTGCGAAGCGCAGCCTGTCGCAGGGGTCGGCGTCACAGTTCTTGTGCACCTCCGCAGACCGACCTCCTGAGTGGCAGACGTCTGCGTGTCAGCTCCACAGGCTGACGAGAGCAGCGCCGCATCGGCGATCGACGAACACCTCACGATCGTTGACCCGTAGACGGGCGAGCAGAAGCCCTTCGGAGACGAGCTCGACGCTGCCAGGCTCCTCGGTCCAGTCGACCCGCACCTTTGCCGACGCGATCGTCGTGTACTGAAAGCCGAGGGACGCGATGTCGCTGCCGTACGCCAGCTGACCGATGGGCGACCACCGGGCGAGCAAGGACTTCGTTCCGGGGAAGTTGCTGAAATCGATGATCGCGATGGGGGCAGCGAGCAACGCGACCACAAGACGCCCCGGTCGGGTTGAGAGGAGACGTCCTGCACGCAGCGCGGTACAAGCACCCAGGATCTCTCCGGGCCACGGGAACTCCACCGAGCCCGCCCGCGTCGGCGAAAGAAGGATCTCTTCCACCTTGTCCGATGCCGTCATAGTAGACTTCCCCACTCGTCGAGCCAGTCGGTGTTCTTATCGAAGAAGGCTCCGAACGGAACGGTGCCCCACAGGAACCTCGCGGAATTCCCCTTCCAGTCGATCGGGACGCATGACCCGCTCATCGGTTCGCTCTTCATCGAACTTGTGATCTGCCGCGCACCCTTCGCCGCCTTTAGGACTCCGCTTCCGATATGATACGCCCCGATGGCCATCCCGGCGACACCAGGTACGGCTCCTACGCCGGTGACAGTCGCTGTCGCGCCAAGAAAGACTACCGCGCCACCTTGGGCAATCTTGGCCGTTCCCCACAAGAGATTAACGATCCCGGCCGCCAACGTTCCCCAGTCGCTCGGGAATAGCCCCAATGGATCCACAAGTTGAAGCGGGTTGCCGCCGGTGTACCCGTACGCGTCGCCGGTAGTGTGGACCAGGGCATCAACCGTCAGGAACTGCGCGGTGGCCGGGTCGTAGTACCGGTTGCGCAGGTAGACGTACCCATTCGGGTCGGTGTACTCCCCGGCGTATCCGAATCGAGTCACCGTCGAGACCGGGTCGCCAGAGGCGGCGTGCTCGGTGCCATACGCGTCGTAGTCGCTGTCCGCGACCGGGACCCCCGCGCCGTCGGTGACTGTCCGCACGGAGCCGATCAGGTCGCCGTGCAGGTAGTCCACCTCGTCGTCGGCCAGGTCGACCTGCGTCACCGGTGCGGTACCGGCGCCGTACACGTACCGGTGTGCGCCGTCAGCCAGCAGCAGCGGGACCGCAGCCAGGGTGTCCCACACGAACGTCTCGGTGCGCGTGCTCGGGCCGTTGCCCGTGGTGGCCGTGGCCCGCAGGTTGTTCGCCGCATACGTGTACGTGGTCGTCGTGCCGTCCGGCTCGACCAGCGAGGTCAGACGGTTCGCCAGGTCGCAGACGTGGCCGCGGGTGTCCGCCTCACGAGTCGTGGTGGCGCGGTTGCCGCGCGCGTCGTAGGTGAACGACGTGACGACCGGACCGTCGTCGCCGGCGGTGCTGAGGGTCGTCAGCTGCCGCGCCGTGTCGTAACCCAACGTCCGCCCGCCGGGCAGCGTCGTCGGGGACCCGGCCCCGTCGTAGCCGAACGAGCCGCCCAGCGCACCGGTGATCGAGGCCAGACGCCCCTGGGCGTCCCACGCCACCGCCTGCTCCAGCGACTCGGTCACCGGCGGCGCACGGGCACCGGCGGACCTGGTGACGTCCTGGCTCGTGACCAGGCCCGCGGCGGAGTAGGCATACCCCAGGTGCAGCAGCGGGTCGTCGTCAGAGTCGGTCGTCGTGATACCCAGGATCTGCCCGCCGTCGTCGTGGTCGTACGCGGTAACCACACCGTTCGGATAGGTCAGGGACTCGACGTGCCCGTCGAGCGTCCAGCCATACGCGAACTTCCGGCCAGCCCAGTCGGTGACCGAGGTCAACCGGCCGGACTCGTCGTAGGCGTACTCGACCTCGTCACCCCCCGGGTACATCAGCTCGGTCATCCGACCCCTGCGTCCCAGCCGTACCCGACCGCGCCCGCCGGTGCGACGACCGTGGTCACCCGCCCCAGGACGTCGTCGGCGTACGTCGTGGTCCCGGTGCCGTCGACGACCTCGGTCGGACGACCGGCCAGGTCGTACGCCGTCGCCACGTCCGGGGTCGCGTCGGAGTAGTCCGTGCCGATCTGGCGTCCGGCCGCGTCGTACGCACATGACGTGCTCTGCCCGTCCGGGTGCATGACCGTGACCAGCCGCCCCGCCGGATCACAGGCATAGGACGTGACCCTGCCAGCGGGGTCCGTCGAGGCCGCCTGTCGCCCCGCGGTGGGGTGGTTCAGGGTCGGCTGTGCCGCGATGACGGCCACTGGGCGACACCACCTCCGGGAAGGCAGACCATCTGAGCACCCGACGAATCGACAAGCTCCCAGGCTTCGAAGTCAGGGTCCGGCCCACACGTCAGCCTGTCGCCGCCCTCGAACTCCACAAGAATTTCACCCGTCCGCTCGACCACAGAGCGGGAGATTTCCTTTCCTACCAGCGACTCGACAACCCCGAAGAGTTCCTTGTCGTCCGGGTCGATGAGGCGAGAGGCCCCACCGTGGCCAAACTCAAATGGCACACCGATCTGAAGGGCGTCCCCTCCAGAAGTACGGAGCGTGAGCGTGTACTCGACGTAGGCACTCTCAACAGAGTCGCCGCACCGCAGCAGTTCCACCGTTCGCTTCACCAACCCTCTGGCACGCCATATGAGCCGTCGGCGTCTCGCGGGTGATGAGTGATCGAGCGTGGGCCAGGCTTGCCACTCAGGTCGATCGGCTGGCCGTGCTCGTCGTGGTATCGCACGTATCCATAGGGGTAGCGCTCGGTCGGGTCCATGATCCTCACAGTTCCCGCGTTTCCTTCGGAGCCAGGTGCTCGCCACACGACACCGGCGCCACGCGCAGGCTCTGAGACACGCCCCTCGGGAACGCCGGCTGGCCGAACGGTACCACCGGCGCCACGCCCACTCAGAAGCTTGATCGTCTTCGCGCTTCCGACTGCCGCGGTTACCAGCGCGAACGTCACCGCTCCGGCAATGTAGGACCGCCGGTAGATGTCGTCGTGACAGTTGGGGTCCCCGATCTGCGGGATGCTTCCACCGCCACCGCCACCGCCACCGCCACCGCCACCGGTGACGAAGTCGACCATGTTGTACGTGTCGATCCCCGCGTCGAGGAAGCCCGCGCCGAAAGATTGCAGCGCATTGTTTGACGAGCGACTCGCCTCTGCTGTCGATCAACGCTTCCCACCACGCACGGCCCAGGGGGTCGACGAACTGCAGCGGGTTGCCGCCGGCGTACCCGTACGCGTCGAGCGTGACGTCGACCAGCGGGTCGATGCTCAGGAACTGGTCGGTCGTCGGGTCGTAGTACCGGTGCCGCAGGTACACGTGCCCCGTGGGGTCGGTGTACTACCCGGCGTACCCGAACCGCGTCACCGCCGACACCGCCACACCCGACGCTGCATGCTCCACGCCGTACGCGTCGTAGTCGGAAGTCCGCGACCGGAGCCCCGCCCGCGTCGGTGACCGTGCGCACCGACCCGATCAGGTCACCGTGCAGGTACTGCACCTCGTCGGAGACCTGCGCCAGCGGCACGGTCCCCGCCCCGTACACGTACCGGTGCGCCCCGTCGGCCAGCAGCAGCGGCACCGCGGCGACCGCGTCATACGAATGACTCGCCCGGCCCGTCCCCCGACGTCGCGGTCGCCCGCAGACCGTTCGCGCCGTACGTGGCTCGGCCGTCAGGACCAGCTCGTCGTCGAGCAGGGGCGGGGGAGTGCCCCTGCGGCTGCGAAGGTCCCGGACGTCTCCCACGGGCACCAGGGGTGCCTGACGTGCGCCGCTCGCGCCGCCCGGACCACGACCCGGACGCGCGACCTGCGCATCGCCGGACGGGTGAGGACGCACAACCTGGGCGTGGTTGTGAGCGCCCCGTCCGTGACGAGGGACCGCACGGGTCTGGTCGTGAGGGCAGGCAGGCCGACCTGGGTTCCTCGACGATCGGGCCGCGCGGTGTGCTGCGCGTCGGCGCAGAGGTCAGTGGGTCGTCAGCGCGACGACGTCGAGGTCGCCCCCGGCCCGCCATGGATCTCGAGGCCGCTCGCGCTCAGCCGACGACGAGCCCCGCGACGATCATCCCGCCGAAGACGGCGCCGGCGGCGAACCCGAGCGCGGTGTCCCACACCGCAGGCAACGACGAGTCCGTCGGGCGCTCGTCCTGTGGCTCCCCGCGCCGCTGCCACGCGTGCAGCTGGCGACGGGCGACCGCGAAGCGCGCCGAGAACGGCAGCACGAGGAAGAGGAACGGCATCAGGCAGGCTGCGACGACCGCGAGCACATCGCCTGCGACGTCGCTCCCCAGGACGGGCCGCAGCACCAGCGCGAGGCCGAGGACCACCAGGTACACCCCGACGACGGTCACGGGGACCGCGCCTGACAACAGGTAGAGCGTCGCGTCCCTTCCGGCAACGGTTGCGTGGGGACCGACCCCGTCGTCGACGAGGTCGGCGACGAACTCCTGACGCGAGCGCTTCCGGACGTCGCGGGCGACCACAGCCTGAGAGGCGAACGGTCGGGTCACCGCGTACAGGCACCGCCACAAGAGGGCTCCGTGCGGGATGCTCTTCATCGTCCCTCCCACAGCTAGAACACCCTCGTCAGCACGGCTCCGATGAACCGGTGGGCCCCCTCGAGACGTCGACTCGCACCCGTACCCGCCCACACCCTTGCCTCGCCGCGCTGTGCCACGCGGAACGTATCGGCTGTGACCGGGCGGACATGACATGTCGCCGCGACTTCACGCGAACGGCGCAGGGTCGACCAGAGCGGCTCGCGGCAAGCGACCTGCGAAGGTGTCGATCACGTTGCGGAGGCTGTCGAGCTGCGGACGCCCGCACCTCACGCGTCCGTGTCCACCTCGAACCACACGGTCGTCCCGCCGTCGGGCAGCCGCGCGGACCCCCACGCCGTCGACAGCGTCTCGACGAGCGCCATGCCGCGACCGCTGGGCGCGGTCGGCTCGGGGTGGCGGACCCGGGGGACGCCGCCGCCGCGGTCGGTGACGGCCACGCGCACGACGTACCCGTCGACCCGGACGGCCACGCGCACCGGCTCGCCGGCGGGGCCGTGCACGACGGCGTTGGACACCAGCTCACCAGCCAGCAGCTCGATGACCTGGTTCGACGCACCGCCGACGCCCGCTCCCGCGACCGCGCGCATCACCCAGTGACGCGCCTGGCGGGGTGCGCTGCGCTCGGCGGTCAGGACCACCTCGTCGTCGAGCAGGGGCGGCGGTGCGCCGCGCCTGCTACGGAGGTCCCGAACTTCTCCCACGGGCACCAGGGTGCCCGACGCGGGCCGGTCCCGCCGCCCGGACCACGTCGCGGGACGGGTGACGTCCGCCCTCAGGGTGTGCGGGCGGGCGGCACCCAGCCCTGCGGCGGCATGCAGAACCACAGCACGGCGTAGATGAGGAACGGGCTGCCGGGCAGGACGAGCAGCAGCAGGAGCAGCAGCCGCACGATCCACGCGTCGATCCCCAGCCTCGTCGCCACACCCGCGCACACGCCGGCGAGCCAGCGTCCGCTCTGCGGCCGTGACAGCCCCGCTCGTGCGAACGCTGCGCGTATCCCGTCCATCCGTCCTCCTCGTTCGTCGGTACGACGAGTCTGTCGGCCCGCGCGCCCGGGCGCCTCCGGGGCGGTCACCCATGCGCCCCTGAACCGACCCCGAGTCCGTCTGAGGTACCTCAGACGCGGGCCGTCGCGCAGGTGTGGGTGGTCGACCGATGTGCCGGGGCACCCCTCAGGACGAACGTGGACGACGTACCGGGGAAGGTCCGCGACCCGGGACGACGTCGACGACGCGCGGGCCACGAGGAGGACGACATGAGCACGGAGCTGTGGGGCCCGGCGCTCGACGCCGAGGTCGCGTACCGCCGCGAGTCCGTGGCCGCGGGCGTCCGCGAGGGTCGCGCGCGACGGGCCGTCCGGGACGCGCGCACGCAGGTCGCCGACCGGACCCGGCGCGCACCGGCCGCCCGACGTCGGTGGTGGCTGGTTGGATCGGGGGCGTGGCACGCGGCCCGATGAGCACACCGTTCGTGGCGCGCGCGGAGCAGGTCGCCCGGCTGACCGAGGCGCTGGACCGCGCGCGCACCGGCACGCCCGCGCTCGTGCTGCTGGGAGCGGACGCGGGCGTCGGCAAGACGCGCCTGCTGCGGCACGTCGCCCAGGTCGTGGCCGCCGGCGGCGCGCGCGTCGTGACGGGCCACTGCGTCGACCTGGGTGAGATCGGGCTGCCGTACCTGCCGTTCGCGGAGGCGCTGGGCGTGCTGCGCACGCTGGACCCCGACGCGGTCGCGGGGGTCGTCGCGACGCGGCCCGCGCTGGGCCGGCTCCTGGGCGGCGGACCTGCCGACGTCGTGGCGGGGTCCGACGCGGACGAGCGGCGCGAGCTGTTCGAGGGCGTCGTCGAGGCGCTCACGGCGTGCGCGTCCGCCGACCGGCCGCTGCTGCTCGTCCTGGAGGACCTGCACTGGGCCGACGCGTCGAGCCGGGACCTGCTGCGCTTCGTCGCGTCGCGGCTCGCGGACCAGCCGCTGCTCGTCGTCGCGACGTACCGCACGGACGACCTGCACCGGCGCCACCCGTGGCGACCCGTCGCCGCCGAGCTCGCGCGGCACCCGCGCAGCACGCACCTCGCGCTCGCGCCGTTCGCGGGCGACGAGCTGCGCGAGTTCGCCGCGGCCGTCGCGGGCCGTCCGCTGCCCGACGCGCTGCTGCAGCGCGTGCGCGAGCGCGCCGAGGGCAACGCCTACTTCACCGAGGAGCTCATCGAGGCCGGTGCGGACGCCGCCGCGCTGCCGTGGTCGCTGGCCGACGTGCTGCGCACCCGCGTGGAGCGGCTCGACGCGGCGACGGTGCGGCTCGTGCAGCTCGCGTCGGCCGCGGGGCGGCGCGTCGAGGAGCCGCTGCTGCGCGCCGCCGCGCAGGCCGGTCCGGGCACGGACCCGGCGACGGTCGACGCGGCGCTGCGCGAGGCGGTGACCCAGCACGTGCTGGTCGTCGAGGACGCGCGCATCGCGTTCCGGCACGCGCTGCTCGCCGAGGCCGTCTACGGCGACCTGCTGCCGGGCGAGGCCGCCGCCGCGCACCGCGCGTTCCTCACCGCTCTCGACGCGTCCGACACCCCCAGCGCGGCCGCGCAGCGCGCGACGCACGCGCTGCGCGTCCCCGACCTGCCGGTCGCGCTCACCGCGTCGTGGCAGGCCGCCGCGCAGGCCCGGCGCGTCCTGGCCCCGGCCGAGGAGCTGCGCCACCTCGAGGTCGTCCTGCGGCTGTGGGACGCCGTGCCGGACGTCGCCGCGACGCTGCCCGAGCCGCACGCCGCGGTGCTGGGGCTCGCGGCGGGCGCCGCGAGCCGCGCCGGTGAGTCCGAGCGCGCCGTGCAGCTCGCACGGTCGGCGCTCGCCGCGGCCGGCGACGACCCGGCGGCTCGTGCCGGCGCCCGCACGGTCCTGGCCCGGCACCTGCTCGGCATGGAGGAGGTCGACGCCGCGCTCACGGAGGCGTCCACCGCGCTCACCGAGCTGCCCGACGTGCCGTCACGCGAGCGCGCCTGGGCCCTGGCGACGTTCGCGCGCGCCGCGCTCAACCTGGGCCGTGAGGACGAGGCGGAGGAGGTCGCGACGCGTGCCGCGCAGATCGCGCGCGAGGTCGGCGACGCCGCCGCGGAGTCCGACGCGCTCACGACGACCGCGGTGGCCGAACGCCTCGACCACGAGCGCTCCACGCGGCTGCTGACCGAGGCGCTCGCGCGTGCCCGGCAGACCGACGACCACGCGATCGAGCTGCGGATCCGCTTCAACCTGACGTCCACGTCCTACTACGCGGGCCATCTCGCGCGCGCCGCGCAGGAGGCGGCGTCCGGGCGCCGCAGGGCACTCGACCTCGGCATGGCGTGGGCGCCGCACGGCGTCGACCTGCGGATGCTCGACGCGCTCGTGCGGTTCGTCCGCGGCGACCTGTCCCCCGCCCAGACGGCGGACGCCGACGGCGCGCCGGGGTACGCGCGGGCGCTCGTGGCGGCCGTCGACCTGTACGCGGCGACCGCGCGCGGCGACGCCGACGTGGTCGAGCGCGCCGCGGCGCTCGAGCCGTGGTGGCCGCGCGACGCGCTCGTCGCGCTGCTCGCCGGCGGCAACGCGGTGGACGCGCTGACGTGGCAGGGCCGCACGACCGCCGCGCGCGAGCACGCCGACCGCGTCGACGCGCACCTGCGGTCGCTGTGGTCCCCCGCGTACCTCGGCGGGATCTGGCTGACGGCGCTCACGCTCGCCGCCGTCGCCGACGAGGCCGCGGCGCGCCGAGCCGCCGGCGACGACGCCACGGACCTGGTCGCCGAGGCCGACGCGCGTCTCGCACGCGTCGAGCGCACGGCCGCGGAGGGTCGTCCCCGCGGTGGTCGGCTCGGACCGGAGGGGCGCGCGTGGATCGCGCGGGCGCGTGCCGAGCACGCCCGCGCCGTGGGCCGCACCGACCCGGACCTGTGGCGCACCGCGGTCGCCGAGCTCGCGTACGGGCACCGGTACGAGACGGCGCGCACGCGGTGGCGGCTGGCGGAGGCGCTGCTGGCGGCGGACGACCGTGCCGCCGCGGGCGCCGAGGCGGGGACCGCGCTTGCCGAGGCCCGCACGATGGGCGCCGTGCCGCTGGCTGATGCGGTCGCGGACCTCGTGCGGCGCGCGCGGCTCGGCGGTGACGTCCCGGTGTCGCCCGCCCCCGACGTCCTGACGGCGCGCGAGGCGGAGGTGCTCGCGCTGGTCGCGCAGGGGCTGTCGAACCGGCAGGTCGGCGAGCGCCTGTTCATCTCGGGCAAGACCGTGTCGGTGCACGTGTCGAACCTCCTGGCCAAGCTCGGTGCGTCAGGCCGCACCGAGGCCGTGGCGATCGCGCACGAGCGCGGTCTGCTGGGACGTGGCCCGCAGGGCCCGGGGCACGACGACGGCGAGGGGCGGGTGTCGGCGTCCGGCCCTACGGTGTGAGCCATGGCACAGACCTCGGCGGTGGAGCTGGACGTGCGCGGCCGCACGGTGCGGGTCAGCAGCCCGGACCGGGTCGTGTTCCCGGAGCGCGGACTGACCAAGCTCGACGTCGTGCAGTACTTCCTCGCCGTCGGCGACGGGATCCTCGGCGCGCTGCGGGACCGGCCGACGACGCTCGAGCGCTGGCCCAAGGGCGTGTTCGAGGGCGCGAGGATGGCGACGCGGCAGGACTCGTCGGGTGACGCGTTCTACCAGAAGCGCGTGCCGCAGGGCGCACCCGACTACGTCGAGACGTCGCGCATCGCGTTCCCGTCGGGGCGGACGGCCGACGAGGTCGCTCCCACCGAGCTCGCCGTCGTGGCGTGGGCCGCGAACCTCGGCACGCTCACGTTCCACCCGTGGCCGGTCGTCCGTGACGACGTCGACCGCCCCGACCAGGTGCGCATCGACCTCGACCCGCAGCCCGGCACCGACTTCGCCGACGCGGCCCGCGTCGCCCCGCACGTGCGCGAGCTGCTCGCCGAGCACGGCCTGGAGGGCTTCCCCAAGACGTCCGGCGGCCGCGGCCTGCACGTCTTCGTGCCCGTCGAGCCCGAGTGGACGTTCACCGACGCCCGCCGCGCGACCATCGCGTTCGGCCGCGAGCTCGAACGCCGCCTGCCGGACGAGGTGACGATGAAGTGGTGGAAGGAGGAGCGGGGCCGCAAGATCTTCGTCGACTACAACCAGATGGCCCGCGACCGGACGATCGCGTCCGCGTACTCGATCCGCTCCAACCCCCGCGCCACCGTGTCGGCACCGCTGACCTGGGACGAGGTCGACCAGGTGCACCCCGACGACTTCGACGTGCTGACCATGCCCGACCGCGTCGCCGCGGTGGGCGACCTGTTCGCCCCGCTCGTCGCGCACGCCGCGCCCCGTCACCGCCTGGACTCCCTGCTCGAGCTGGCCGACCGTCAGGAGCACGACGAGGGCCACAGCGACCTGCCGTACCCGCCCGAGTACCCGAAGATGCCCGGTGAGCCCAAGCGCGTGCAGCCCAGCAAGGACCGCGACCGGCCGCGGTGAGGTCGCCGGCGGTGGTCAGCCGCGGAACTCGTAGTGCCAGTACTCGGGGTTCGAGCCGTTCTGCCGCGCCCACGTCGGCGACACCCACCCGTACGACGGGCCGTTGGCCACGAGCCAGGCACGCGCCGCGGAGTCCCAGCCGTAGTCGCACGGCAGCTCGGGCACGTCGAGCGCGAGGCCCGTACCGTGCGACGACGTGCCCGGCTGAGCCGCGACGGACCCGAGCGCGGCACGCATCGCGACCTGCGTGTCGTAGTCGCGGTACGTCAGGTCCAGCGCGAGGTCGCGGCCGAGGGCGGCACGGAACGCGACGTTGAGCCGCTCGAGCGCGGCCGCTGCGTCCGACCGCAGGTAGAAGGGTGTGCCGCGCGAGTCGCGCGTCCACGACACCGCGGTCAGCGCCGACGCGGGCAGCCGCCCGTTCGACCCGTCGCCGCCGTCCGTCGGCGCGGACGTGTAGAAGGCCGGACCGCTGTACGTCGTCGCGCACCGGTCGGCACCGGCGGCCGACGACGCCCCGCCCGACGAGCCCGTCGCCCCGCGAGCCACGCCACCGGCCGTCGTCGCGGCCCGTGCCGCCTCCTGCGCGGCGGCCACCCGCTCCTGCTCCGCCGCGACGGCGCTCTGCACCGCCTGCTCGGCTGCCGCGACCGCGGTCGCGAGCTGCCGCGCCACGGCCGGCGACGCGGTCGGCGCCGTCGCCTGCGCGGCGTCGAGCTGCGCGGCGAGGGCGGTGCGTGGCGCGTCGTCGTCGCCCACCTGCCCCTCCGACCCGTCGAGCGTCTGCCGCCCCTGGACGAGCGCGGCGTCGAGCGCCGCGCGGGAGTCCGTGAGCAGCGACGAGGTCCCCGCGAGGTCCGCCGTCGCGGCCAGGGCCGCGCGCGCCGACGCGTCGTCGAGGACCGCCGCGAGCGCGTCGTCGACCCGTCCCCGGGCGGCTTCCCGCAGGTCACGTGCGTCACGCCGCTCCCCCGCGGCCCACACGGACACCCCGGTACCCACGCCGAGGGCGAGCGAGGCCACTGTGACGGCGGCGACGGCGACGCGACGGATGACGACCTCCCCCCGGGTGACGGACGTCCACGCTATCCGAGCGACCGCCCACACCCCACCCCCGCCCACCGGAACCCCACACCGAACGACACCTCACGCCCACCGGAACCCCACTCACCCACCGACACCCCAATCGGTGAGCCAGGTTCCGGTCGCGGCCGGGGTGGACCGCTGGGCGGAACCCCACTCACCTACCAGCACCCCGTTCGGTGACCCAGGTCCCGGTCGGCGCCGGGACGAACCACCCACCGGCACCCACGCCGAGCGGAACACCACTCACCGACCAGCACCCCAATCGGTGACCCAGGTCCCGGTCGCGGCCGGGGTTCACCGCCCACCGGAACCCCACTCACCCACCGACACCCCCATCGGTGACCCAGGTTCCGGTCGCGGCCAGGGTGGACCGCCCACCGGAACCCCACTCACCCACCAGCACCCCAATCGGTGAGCCAGGTCCCGGTCGGCGCCGCGACGAACCACCCACCGGCACCCACGCCGAGCGGAACACCACTCACCCACCAGCACCCCAATCGGTGAGCCAGGTTCCGGTCGCGGCCGGGGTTCACCGCCCACCGGAACCTCGCTCACTCGTTCGGCGGCTGGGAATGAACCGGGTTGCGGTCGGTGTGGGTGGCGGTGACGGGCTCGTCGGGTCACACGTCCGGGCGCTCAAGACCGGCGCGGGCGGCGCCGATGTCCCGGCATGGACAGCGTCTCGCCCGCGAACGCGGCGAGGTCCGCCGCGCCCACGGCTCCCTTGCTCGCACGCCCCCTGACGTCCGGTGAGACCGGGCACCTCGACCGGTTGCGAGCCTGGCTGCGGGCCGACGGCACCGACGCGCACGACATCGCGGCCCTCGACGCCCGCTGGGCGCGTCTCCTGGAGACCCATCCCGTCGGGGCGCCCGCACCTGCGGGCGTCGCCGCTGCGATCGGCATCGCGGTGGGCGACCTCCTCGTCGCGTCCGTCGCCGACGCGCTGTGGATGATGTGCCCCGGACCCGAGGGCGCGACCCCCGGTGTGCTCCTCGTCGACCGCCCCCACATGCCGGTCCTGCCGGTGCTGGACGCGCACGCACGCTGGCGCGTGCGCACGCCGCGGTGGACGGTCGACTACGTGGAGCGGGCTGTCGTCCACCTGCAGGCGGGCCGACCGCAGGTCCCGACGCCGCACCCGGCTCCCGAGGCGACGGCCGACGCCGCGGTCGAGCCGGTCGACGCACTGAGCGCACCCATCGAGACCCTGCTCGCGCACAGTGACGTCCCCGACGTCCCCGCCCACTCCCTCTACGCGTCCACGGACACCCGCGACGCGCCCCCGGCGGTGCCGGCCGCGGCCGTCGCCGAGCCGGTCGACGCACTGAGCGCGCCCATCGAGACCCTGCTCGCGCACGACGAGCGGCTCGACGAGCCGGTCGACGCACCGAGCGCCCCGATCGAGACCCCGCTCGCGCACGACGACGTCCCCGACGCCCCGGCCGAGGCCCTGCTCGCGCACGACGAACCGTCGCCCGCACCCGTCGAGGCCCCGCTCGCACCGGCCGACGTCCCCGACGCACCGACCGAGCCGACCGGCCCCGAGGCACCGGTGACCGAGGTTGCTGCCGTGGAGTCGGCGGACGTGCGGCAGGTCGCGGACGAGCTCGACGCCGAGCCGGTCGACGCCGAGCCGGTCAGCACGAAGCCCGTCGACACAGAGCCGATCGGCGCAGAGCCGAGCGACACCGAGCCGAGCGACACCGAGCCCGTCGATCCAGAGTCGGTCGTCGCGGAGTCCGTCGACACCGAGCAGAACGACGTGCCCGTCGACGAGGCGCAGGACGACGCAGCCCTCGTCGAGGCAGCCCCCGTCGACGCAGCGCCGAGCGACGCAGTGCCAGTCGGTGCGGAGCCAGTCGGTGCGGAGCCCCACGACGACGGCCCGGTCGACACCGATCCGGTCGCCGACGCCGTGGCGGATCCCCAGGACGAGACGCGGACGCCGACCACCGCACCCGACGGGGAGCAGACCGCCGGGCAGCCCGCAGCTCCCGTCGCCGACGCGCCTGACGTCCCGGCGTCCGAGCCGGAGGCCTGGACACCGACGTTCGTCGACGACGGCACGCTCCAGCCCCCGGCCACCGACCCTGAGGTGTGGGTGCCGACGTTCATCGACGACGCCGCGCCGCAGCCGGTCGCGCCGCTCGAGCCCATCGAGCCGGAGGCCTGGAGCCCGACCTTCGTCGACCACGACGCCCTCGAACCGCCCGTGACCGATCCGGAGGTGTGGCGTCCGACCTTCGCACCGGACATGACCACCGAGGCGCCGGTCGCCACGGTGCCGGTCGCCACGGCACCGACCACCGCAGAACCGGCCGGCGAAGCACCGGCCGACGGCCCGCGGGTCGACACGGCACCAGCAGACGAGACACCAGCCGACACGGCACCGCCGACCGGCTCACCCGCCCCCAACGCCGTGCTCTGGGAGCCCGTCTTCATCGAGCCCACCGCGCACACCACGCTCGCGCACCGGTCCGGCCCCACGGTCGCCGAGCCGGCCGGGCCCGCCGCACGTCAGGACGCCGCCCCCCGTCACGAGCCGGTGGCCCCCACGGCCACCGCCACGCCCGGTCGCGGCCTGCCGGTGAGCGCGCACGAGGCGCTCACGCCGGAGGACCTGCCGCACCGCCCGTCGGAGCGGGTCCAGGACCTCGCGCTGCGGGCGCTCGAGCTCGCGCTCGAGCGGGCTGTCCGCGACGTCGCGGGCAGCGCCCCGTTCGTGCTGGTCCGCGACGGGTACGACATCGAGGTGCTCGACTTCGCGCACTCCGACGCGGGCCTCGCGCAGGCCCGGGACGCCGCGCGCGGCAGCCGGTACGCCGCGGCCGCTGTCGCGTGGACGAGCCCGGCCGACCCGACGCGCCCGTACCCGCGGGTCGTGGTCGACGCGTCGGCGCCGGGGCGTCCGGGGATCCGGGTCGCGCACTCGTTCACGCACGACGAGCACGGCGGCCGCGAGATCGGCGGGCCGCAGGTCGTCGGGCAGTCCGCCCCCGTCCTGTGAGACCGGCGCTGTCCTGAGGCAGAGGATCCGGGGACTCCTGCGCCCCGGATCTGCGGCCTCGTGCGACCGCGGGAGGCTCAGACGGTGGGGGCGTCCTCGGGGATGGTGGGGGCGCCCTCGGGCTTGCGCTTGCCGTGCCGGACGTCGGCCCCGGCCATGATGGTCACGAGCCGCACGTCGAGCACGGGCCCGCCACCGACGGGCGGCTCGGTCTTGTTCTCCCACCCGCCCATCAGCGGCAGTCCGGACGTGCGCACGTCCCACGTGCGGGGCACCTTGATCTCGACGCCGCCCCAGAACGCGAAGACGTCGATGCGGGCGCTGCCCTCGATGTCGGCGTCGCGCAGGTCGAGCTCGACGCCGCCCATGATCGCCGTGAGGCTCGCCGACCGGAACCGCCGTGTGCGGGTGCGCCGCTGCGCGCCCCACCAGAACGCGAGCGCGGTGAGACGTTCCTCCTGGTCGCTGCGCGCCGCGGCGGCGAACGTGATGCCGAGTCCGATGAGGATCACCGCGACGGGCCACAGGTAGTCCCACACGCTCACGTCGAGGACGTCGAGCCGGGCCAGGAGCAGCACGACGCCGGCGGCCGTGATGGCGACGGGCCCGAACCACGCGCGCGGCACGAGCAGCAGCGACGTCACGCCGACGAGCACGACCAGCAGCGGCCACAGCGTCCCGACGACCGTGCCGAGGTCGATCTCGACGACGCCGGTGCGCTCGAGCAGCAGCACCACCCCGGCGAGCACGACGAGTGCTCCGACCAGCACCTGACCGAGTGAGCGTCGACCGTCCATGGCGGCCAACGTAGCGGGTGACGGCCCGGTCCGTCGTGGGCCTGACGACCTGGTCAGGACGCCGGTGCGGTGGCCACCGGGTGGTCGGGGCACTGCGCCACGGTCCGTACGCACTGCGAGCACGGCTCGCAGTCCTCGCGGCCCTCGACCTTGTCGAACCACGCGAGGCTGCGCCCGGCGGGGCAGTCGTCGTCCTCGTGGTAGATGTGTGCCGCGTTGCTGCGAGCGGAGTGGTACGGACGAACACGCATGTCGGCCTCCTTGCCGAGACGCCGTGCCCCGTCGTCGGGGCCGTCCTCGCAGGCTAGGAGTGGGCGCGCTCCCGCACCAGGGACCTCGGTCCGTGGTGCGGGAGCGCGCGGCGTGTCAGGCCGTGACGGCCCCGGCGATCGCGAGCGGGAAGAGCACGAGCAGGACGAGCGCGTCGACGCCGTGCACGACGACGCTCACCCACCACGACCGGTAGCGACGCATCGCCCACGCGTACACCCAGTCGCGGAAGAGCTGGCTCGGCACGCCCCACAGCAGGTGCAGGTGGTACGTCGCGAACAGCACGCCGTTGGCGACGACGTCCCAGCGCCCGAAGACGCCGCGCATCTTGGGCAGCAGCACGGCGCGGAAGAGCAGCTCCTCACCGAGCAGGTAGTTGAACGCGACGAGCGTGACGACGACGCCCAGGACCCACCACTGCCCGACGATCTGCGGCCGGACGAGGTTCTCGATCAGCCCGTGCTCGGGGGCGGCGACCGCCGGGAACGCCCTGACGAACGCGCGGTCGAGGAAGCCGAGCGGTGCGAGGGTGTCGACGACCAGCAGCACGACCGCGATCGCGAGCCCCCACAGCAGCAGCCACCGTGACGGCGCACCGGTGCGCGGGTGCCGTGGTGCGGTGAGCCACAGGCGTCGTCGCAGGTTCCGCCACGTGAACGGGCGCACCTCGCGCGCCAGCAGCGCCGCGGCGACGACGAACTGCCAGACCAGCCCGCCGGTGAGCAGCACGAGGGTCGCGAGCCCGGGGAAGTCGCTGCGCGGCACGACGAGCTGCGGCACGACCCACCACATGATCAGCCCCATCGGCGCGGCGACCACCGCCCAGATCGTCAGGATCTTGCCCAGCGGGTACTGGCCGCCGAACTCCTCGTCGGCGGCGGGCACGAGACGGTCGTCGGCCGGGGTGGCGGTGGCACCGGTCGCAGCCGGGTCGGTGGCGCTGGCGGAGGTCATGCGGGTCCCCTGTGGTCGGGTCGGTGCCGGCGGTCCGCCGGTCGCCGACGACGCTAGGGAGCGGTGCCGTCCGGCCGCGTCGCCCGGCACGCGGCGCGGGTGACCGACCCGCGTCACCTGCCCGGGTGGGCGGGCGTCCCCGCGCAGGGTGACGACACGCGTGTGCGCGTCCGCCACCCTGGTCGCATGCCTCCGACGTCCGCGCGCACGCTCCTCGCCCCGGACGCCTGGCGCAGCACCACCGCCGGCGACCTCGCGCTCGCGACGCTGGTCACGGCCCTCGTCGTGGGCGAGGCGGTCGCGGTCGACGGCGCACCGGGTGCGGTCGCGCTCGCGGCCGTCATGGGTGCGTGCCTGGCCGTGCGACGGCGGCACGCGCTCGCGTCGTACGTCGTCAGCTGCGCCGCGCTGCTCGCCCTGCCGGCGTTCTACTACGCCGCCGGCCTCTACGCCGTGCCCAACCTCATCGGCCTGTACAGCGTGGGGGCGCACGCGCACCGGCGCGCGTCGGTCGCGGGGCTCGTGGTGGGGCTGACGGCGATGATCGGCTACTGGGCGATCGCACCGTCGGCCGACATCCCGTGGCTGCCGGGGCTGCTGGTCGCCGCGTGGGCGCTCGCGTGGGTCGCGGGCCAGGGCGAGCGGCAGCGGCGGCGCGCGGCGGCCGACGCGCTGCGCAGCGCGCAGGAGGCGCAGCGGCGGCGCGACGCCGAGCAGGCCGCGGCCCTCGCCGACGAGCGCGCCCGGATCGCACGCGAGGTCCACGACGTCGTCGGGCACGCGCTCAACGTCATGGTCCTGCACGCCGGCGCGGCCCGCCGCCAGCGCGACCGCGACCCCGCGGCGAGCGCGACCGCGCTGGGCACGGTCGAGGACGTCGGGCGGCGGGCCCTGCACGACCTCGACCACGCGCTCGACCTGCTCGGCGGCCCCGCACCGCGCCTGCCCGGACCGGGCGCGGCCGACCTCGGCACGCTCGTCGAGGAGTTCGACCGCGCGGGCGTGCCGGTGCGCCTCGAGGTCCACGGCGAGCCCCGCGACGTCCCGGCGACCGTCGGCCTCGCGCTGTACCGGACGGCGCAGGAGGCGCTGACCAACGTCACCAAGCACGCACCCGGTCACGGCGCGCGCGTGCACCTGCACTACCTGCCGGGCACGGTCACCGTGCACGTCGTCGACACGGGACCCGGTGCTGCGGCGCCAGGACGAGGGGCCGGACGCGGTCTGGCCGGGCTCGACGCACGGGCCAGGAGCCTGGGCGGGAGGGTCGTCGCGGGCCCACGCACCGACGCCGGGTGGGAGGTGCGGTGCGAGCTGCCGACCACGCGGTGATCCGCGTCGTCCTGGTCGACGATGACCACCTCGTGCGCAGCGGGATCCGGATGATCCTGCAGAGCACCGACGACGTCGTCGTCGCCGGGGAGGCCGCCGACGGGCACGCGGGGGTCCGCGCGGTGCTGCGCGAGCGCCCCGACGTCGCGCTCGTCGACGTCCGCATGCCCGGGCTGGACGGCATCGCCGCCGCGCGGCAGATCACCGAGGCCGCCCCCGGCACGCGGGTCGTCGTCCTGACGTCGTTCGAGCACGACGAGTACGTGTTCGACGCGCTGCGCGCCGGCGCGTCGGGCTTCCTGCTCAAGCGCACCCCGCCCGAGGACCTCATCGAGGCCGTCCGCGTCGTCGCGGCGGGCGACGCGCTGCTGTCCCCGTCAGTGACGCGCCGCGTCGTCGACGCCCTCGCCCGCACCCCCGCGGCACCCGCTCCCCCGCCGAGCCTCGCGACCCTCACCGGGCGCGAGCGCGAGGTCCTCGTCGAGCTCGCGACCGGGGCGTCCAACGCGACCCTCGCGGCCCGCCTGTTCATCTCGGAGGAGACGGTCCGCACGCACGTGCGCCGCGTGCTGCACAAGCTCGGCCTGCGGGACCGGGCGCAGGCGATCGTGTTCGCGTACGAGTCGGGCGTGGTGACGCCGGGTGCGGCGGACGCACCCGGGCCGCGCCCGTCGTCGTGACCCCGGGACGACGAAGGCCCCGCACGTCGGGCGGATTCCAATGGTCCTCGCAACACCTGATGGCCTAAGTGGTTGTCAGTAGATCACGCAGGCGCTCGGCTGGTGTCTTCCAGCCGAGCGTCTTGCGTGGTCGACCGTTGAGTTGCTGGG
>Ga0160438_1000114_pt1 | contig 33513 bp, 26 predicted proteins | sample HID1975K_E0MG_FD_108203 | JGI IMG/M metagenome (GOLD analysis project Ga0160438, IMG submission 108203) | Enriched soil microbial communities from UW Madison campus, WI, USA - HID1975K_E0 MG | ecosystem: Environmental > Terrestrial > Soil > Unclassified | place: USA: Madison, Wisconsin...
GCCGCAATTGCAGGAGGAGGCACTATCCCTCAAGCGGCTAAGTGCAGCGGTGAGTTTTTTGAACACTTTTTTGCGGAAAAAAAGTGTTGCCTTGTCGCGGCGAGCGACGAAAAGGAATGAGTCATTGGGTAATATAGTTAGGAAGAGAAAAGAAATTGAATAATTTAAACGTTCCTATATATTTGACAACAAGAAATAAATAAAACCATATGCCCCTGCAAAATCTATTAAATAGATTTCAGAAAAAACATTTCGCCAAAATTCATCTTAAAAAAAATAAAGAATTTTTAACTAGTTTTATCTCCGTTAATTTTGTTTAGCATATACCATGATTATTTATAATCCCAAAGACTGGCTACATTCCGTTTTATCTTTTCACCGATCAGAAACCATTAAGAAACTATATCCCTATATAGTCTTAATGGCTCTTTACTGTTGGGCCATTGCTTATCTGGAAATGGAGTATTTGAAACTTTCTGAGCAAAGCTGGCTTCGAAACATTCCATCCACGCACAGCCTCTTGGGTTTTGTATTATCAATCTTATTGGTGTTCAGAACGAACACGGCATATGATCGCTGGTGGGAGGGACGTAAATTGTGGGGACAATTAACCAATAACAGCCGTAATCTGGCATTACGGATAGAGAGCCTGTTACCTGTTCATGATAAGGTAAACAGAAGTTTCTATAAAAAGAGTATTCCTCTTTTTGCAAACACCTTAAAAGAACACCTTCAATCTAACCAAACACGGTTTATGTTGGATGAAAAAGATCATCCCGAGTTCATGAAACTGGATGAAAATAAACACGGACCGAACCAGGTTGCCTCCATGATTTTTAAACGAACAAATGCGCTCTATAAAGAGGGCATCATCAGTGGAGACCACCTGATTCTGTTGAACAACGAGCTACTTTCCTTTACGGACATCTGTGGATCATGCGAACGCATCAAAAACACACCCATCCCTTTTACTTATACCTCTTTTATCAAGAAGTTTATCTCTATTTATGTATTAACATTACCATATGGTTTTGTGTTTTCATTAGGTTATTTTGTCGTTCCGGCGGTAGTATTTGCCTTTTATGTTTTAACCTCTCTGGAAATGATTGCTGAAGAAATCGAAGACCCTTTCGGGTCTGATTTGAACGACTTACCTTTAGGAAAGATTGCAGAAAATATCCGTAAACATGTCGGCGAAATTATCCATTAACCTACGAGTAATTTATACCCTTTCCCGTGCACATTTACGATCTCTACTTTAGGGTCTTCCCGGAGATATTTTCTTAGTTTACTTAAAAAAACATCCATGCTCCGTCCGTTAAAATAATTGTCATCGTGCCAAATTTTAATCAGCGCCTCCTCCCTGGTTAGCACATCGTTTTTCTTCAGGCACAACATTCGAAGCAGTTCAGCTTCTTTGGTGGAGAGCTTTTGTTGCTGCCCCTGCCGGGTAATAATTTGTGTCGTATAATCAAAGTGGTATTCTCCCAGATGAAAATTAACCGGCAACTCTTCCTCGGCTGTGCGGTCCTGTAAAGAACTACGCTTTAACAATGCATTTATACGCAACAACAGTTCCTCCACTCTAAAGGGCTTGGTAATATAGTCATCACCGCCGAGACTAAACGCCTCTGTTTTATCTTCCATCATCCCTTTTGCTGTGGCAAAAATAATCGGTATCGTCTCGTTCATGCTTCTCACCTCCCTACCGAGCGAGAACCCATCCTTCTTGGGCATCATCACATCAAAAATACAGAGGTCAAATTCTTCCCTGCCAAAAACCCTTAACGCCTCTTCTCCATCCTGACATAGTCTAACATCAAATTTCCCTTTTAATTCCAGATAATCTTTTAGTATTTCACCCAGATTCGGGTCATCTTCTGCTAATAAAATTTTTCGCATATCTTTTTTGCTTAATGCTTTATCACCGGCAAAACCAGTTCAAATTCTGTTCCTTTATTTTTTTCGCTCTTCACCTTTACCGTTCCCTTCATTCTTTTAATGATATCGTGTACATAGCTGAGCCCCAAACCAAAACCCTTCACATCGTGTAGGTTTCCCGTTGATACTCGATAAAATTGATCAAATATCTTAGAAAGTTGGTCTTTAGTCATTCCTATCCCTTTATCTGCAACGGATAAATGTAAATGATGTCCACTATTCCATGTTTTTATCGTTATCTCCGGGATATCCTTACTGTACTTGATGGCGTTGTCCATTAAATTAAAGATGACGTTCGATAGGTGAAATTCGTCGCCACAAACCAATGGATGATGAGCCTCTAACTGCATCATTACCTTTGCTTCCCGTTTCTTTAATTGCAGATCCATACTATCTACCACAGCGGCAAGCAGATCGTTCATGTTTAATTCCTGCTTATCCAAACGCAGATCGCCCTTATCTATTCTCGCAATATTCAACACCCTTTCGATATGATTACCCAACCGCACGTTCTCATCGTAAATAATATTGGCCAATCTATCCACGCGTTTTGAATCGGCAATGATTTCGGGATCTTTCAACGATTCGCTGGCAATCATAATCGTTGCCACGGGTGTTTTAAACTCATGCGTCATATTATTGATAAAATCCGTTTTCATCTCAGATATTTTCTTCTGGCGTAAGATGATGAATATAGTATAGGTAAAACAACCGATTAACACAAGTAGGAGGGCCGCCGAAGAACCAAGCATCACTCCCATACTTCCAAATATAGAAGCCGTTTTGCTGGGAAAATTAATGGAAAGTTTTCCGGAAGACTTGATCATGCTATTTGGGAAAAGGAGAGTGGAGTAGGCATGCCCTTGATCTAAATTCCTCTTAAAAGAGGCTAGTTGAAACAACACACTATCATTCAAACCTTCGGTAATCACCATATTAAAAGGAAGGTCTATTTTTCTATTAATCAACTCTTCCTTTAGTTCTTGCTTAATATATGCGGGATTCACCCGATTTTTCAGCGGCTGTTTAGCCAATTCAAAATCGTTGGCCAAACTCTCGATAACAGAGGTTGCGGGCACTTCGGCATCAGACATAAAGGAGTCAAAGAAATGCGTTGCCTTTCTTATTTTTTCCTGCTCCTCGTAACTTTTTATCTGTTCATCCAGCTCCCGGCTCCGCATAGGCGGAAAAGTCACCAGTTCCCATCCTCGGGCATAATCGTCTAGAACAAGATAGCGCACACTATCGTCTTTAGCTTTTTTGGTATAAGAAACCCTTCGCTCAACATACACGTCGATATTGTTCCGCTGATAGATCCCCTCTGGAACTTGCGTCACCGAGACCTTAACCAATCCTTTTAGTTTCGGATCGCGGATATATGTTTCATAGAAGCTATTCGATATTTGCACGGCACTGGGAAACTCTCTTTTAAACTTTGTTTCTAGATCTGCAAACTCCTGTTCCATTTGACGTTGCTTCCGTCGCATTTGGTCGATAAGCGCTTTTGTCTTCCATTCTACCTCTATCTCCCGCTGTCTCTTTTCGCGAAGCTGTTTGGTTCGTATATTTTTTGCTTCCTGTGCCTCTATAAAATCTACGGCCTCCTTCTTCTCCGCTTTCAGCACCACCGTATTCAATGCAGCATTTACTGCCTCATCAAATAGTTGTGCTTTTAAATGGTACGATTGATTTATAAAATAATACTGCATCGCTATCACTCCTAACAGAGCAAAAAGCATCAACCCTATAATCAACCCTATACTTTTACGCTTCATAACAAACAAAAATACGCAAGCCGCTGCTATTCAGCTCTCTTTTAACAATTTTTAACACAAAACAAATAAATCACATTGCAGATACACCTTTCAAAAATCAGCATAAGCAATTTGAACAGAAAACCGAGCATTTTTGAAAAAAAGGGATCAAGCAAATTTTCTGGGGGAAATTAAAATACTGTATAAGGAAAAAAAACGTTTAATTATTCAATTTCTGCTGCTCATGACGGTTTTAACGCTCATCTCCTGATGCCCTCCAACCCTACGCTTGGGAGCCCCGCTTTGGCGGAGGCTGAACAGAGGTCCATTGCGAATAGGCACCATCCATTCCGAAGAACGTCAATGGCATTTACGAAAAATATACTATTAGTACCCCCTCATGATGAGTTTTCTTTTATCGACGAAAAGCATGGTATATGAGAATATCGACGCGCGATATTTGGAGAGGAGGGCAAGATCAAGAGGCAGACTATCAACACATAATCTGCCTTTTTTGTTTTTTAACACTAAACTAAAATGGCAAATCATCGTCTCCCGGAGCAGAAGAAATATCTACCGGAGGCACGTGTTGAGGAGGGGCCATTGCCGTCTCAGGAGACAATTTATTCACTCTCCAAGCCACCAGAGAATTAAAATAGGTGGTAACACCATCCTTATTGGTCCAAGGCCTACCGCGTAAATTAAAAGACACTTCGATATCTTCCCCAGGGGCCAAATTATCAAAAAGATTTACTCTATCTTGGGTTGCTTCAAATCGAATATATTCTACGAACTGCGGGTTTTCAGCATATTGAATAATTAGATCACGCTTTTTAAATGAGTCTGTAACCTGCTGTACCGCACCAACTTCATGTACCTTACCTTTTATTTCCATAACATTTAAACAATATAAATTGTAAAATTAAGGATTTTTGGTGACAATAATCAGTAACTTCGCACAATAAGCTATGCAAGTTTTCAACACCCCACAAAAAGTTATCATAACCTGCAACAAAAGGTTATCATCCTATTTAGAAAAAGAGGTAACAGCTCTTGGATTTTCTATCAAACGTTCTTTCAGCACCGGCGTTGAGCTATTCGTTACTCTAAATGATTGTATCACCTTAAATTTGAATTTATGCTGCGCCAGTCAGATCCTCTATACCATAAAGAGCTTTAGCGCCGTGGATGCCGATCAATTATATAATGGTGTCAGCGAAATAGAATGGGAGAATCTCATCGATTTTAATGGCTATTTCTCCGTGAATTCAAATGTAGACAATGAAACTATTAGCACCCCTTTGTTTGCCAATTTGAAGGTGAAGGACGCTATTGTTGATCGAATAAAGGAAAAAAAAGGACTCCGCCCCAATTCAGGGCCAGAACTCAATAAAGCAGTTGTTCATTTATACTGGAAAGAAGATAACGCAGCTATTTACCTAGATACTTCGGGAGAAACGCTGGCGAAACATGGCTACCGTAAACACCCCGGAAAAGCGCCTATGCTCGAAGCCCTGGCCAGTGGTGTCATTTTTGCAACCGAATGGGATAAAAGCGCTGCTTTTATAAATCCCATGTGCGGCTCCGGAACGCTGGCTATTGAGGCAGCCTTAATAGCTACCAACCGCAAACCCGGATTATTTAGGATGAATTATGCTTTTATGCATATTTTAGGATATGATGAACAGGTTTTTTTCGCGGCCCGCAGAAAACTTAAAGACCAGGTTATAAAAAATAAGGACTTAAAAATTATCGCCTCAGATATTTCTGATGAAGCCATAAAAATCGCTGTAGCAAATGCTAAAACAGCAGGGGTAGATCAATTGATCACTTTCGAGGTGGGCGATTTTGAGAAAACAAGTGTTCCACCTGCCCCAGGTGTTATTATTTTTAATCCCGAATATGGCGAACGCTTAGGAGTACATACCAAATTAGAGATTACCTATAAACGTATGGGCGATTTCATGAAAAAAGATTGTAAAGGATATAGGGGTTTCGTTTTTACCGGAAATCCAGATTTAGCCAAGAAAATAGGCTTACAGACCTACAAAAGAGTGGAGTTCTATAACGGAAAATTAGATTGTAGACTCTTATCATATGAGCTATATGATGGAACAAGAAGAGTTTTAATTAAAGATGATAAAAGCATATAAACTTCTCTGCGGTGCCGATGGACATTCTTATGTGCAGGAAGGACGAATAGAAGAAGGCATTATTACGAAAGCACATCATATCCATTTTATGGAAACCGCAGCAAATGCTTCCTACGATTGGCATACGGCGCCCCAAACACAATACGTCCTGACCCTTCGGGGCACCTTAGAGTTTACCACATCATTGGGGCAGACTTTTACTTTGAGAACTGGGGAAGTGTTAGTCGCCACAGATACCAACGGTTTTGGACACAAGTGGAAGCTGGTGGGTAGCGATCCCTGGATAAGGGCCTACATTGTTTTCGATCCAACGGTAGAGATTAATTTTACTGCTGAAACATGAATACCTTCATTGAACAAACTGTCCTTTTTGTAAAACAACGTCTAGCCAATGCAGAGGCAGGGCATGATTGGTTTCATGTGGAACGTGTATGGAAAAATGCAAAACTGATCTTAAAAAAAGAAAAAGCTAATGCTGAAATCGTCGAGCTGGCAGCATTGCTTCACGATATTGCAGACAGCAAATTCCATGATGGCGACGAGGAGATAGGCCCTGCAATTGCCGAAAATTTTCTATTATCTATCGGGGTTTCTCACAAAGCGGCAGAACATGTGGCTAACATCATCCGTTATATGTCGTTCAAATCAAGCCTGGGTACAGTGCTCTTCCGTTCAAAAGAAATGGAAATTGTACAAGACGCCGATCGACTAGATGCGATGGGGGCTATTGGCATTGCCAGGGCTTTCAATTATGGTGGTTTTAAAAACAGAGGGCTTTATGACCCCTCTATTCTGCCAACCCCACATCAAAGTAAAGAGGCTTACAAAAACAGCAGCACGCCAACCATTAATCATTTTTACGAAAAATTGCTTTTACTCAAAGACAAAATGAATACTTCCGCAGCGAAAGAAATTGCTGTTAACAGACACCGGTTTATGGAAACTTTTCTTACGCAGTTTTATGAGGAGTGGGAGGGTAGACAATAAAAAGGGCGCCTTTGTTGTAGAAAAGCGCCTTTTTTATTGTAATTCGTTATTTGACGAAACGAATTAGCGTTTTACTCTTTTAGATTTGATACGGGCCGCTTTACCAGTTAAACTACGCAAATAAAACAACTTAGCTCTACGCACCTTGCCATATGTATCAACTATTATTTTATCAATATTAGGAGAGTTTACAGGAAAAATACGCTCAACACCAATTCCATTAGACACTTTGCGTACAGTAAATGTTTCATTAGCCCCTAAACTGTTCCTTTGAATAACAACTCCCTTATATACCTGAATACGCTCTTTGTTACCTTCGCGAATTTTATAGTGAACACTAACGGTATCACCAGCTTTAAATGCAGGAACTTCATTTTTTGCTACCGCCTGCTCTTCTACAAATTTTACTAAATCCATGATTTTAAGTAATTAACAACGATTTTTAACCCGTAAAAATCGGACTGCAATATTAGTTATTTTATTTTAAAATTAAAAGTCTATTTTTTCTTTTTTATTCCCCCTGCCCACACACAATAAATCTTTTCTGATCCATTCTATTATTTGTCTTTATCATCCTCTAACAGATCTGGCCTACGTTGCTGTGTTCTCGCAAGAGATTGCTCATACCGCCAGTTCTCAATTAATGCCTGATTACCACTCAACAATATTTCGGGTACTTTATGGCCCTTCCAATCCGCAGGACGGGTATATACAGGAGCATCCAGCAATTCCCCTTGAAAAGAGTCGGATAAGGCAGACGTTTCGTCAGACAATACACCGGGAATCAGCCGAACAACCGTATCTACCAAAACAGCAGCAGGCAATTCACCGCCAGATAATACATAATCGCCAATAGAAATTTCTTTCGTCACGTAGATCTCACGGACGCGCTGATCAATTCCTTTATAATGCCCGCAAAGCACCATGATATTACCTTTTAAAGCCAAACCATTAGCCATCGTTTGGTTCAGCGTCGTGCCGTCCGGGCTCATAAAGATAATTTCATCGTAAACACGCTCGCTCTGCAGCTTTTCAATGCAGGATGCAAAAGGTCCAATCTGCATCACCATGCCGCTCCCCCCCCCATAAGGATAATCATCCACACTCTTATGCTTATTGTCTGCATAATCTCTCAAGTTATGCACATGAATTTCAGCAACACCCTTTTTTTGCGCTCGCTGTAGAATCGAGTGGGCAAAGGGGCTTTCCAAAAGACCTGGCAATACTGTAATGATATCAAACCGCATAGAAACTTTTATTATTCTTCCTCCTTATAAAGATCAACTAAGCCTTCTGGCAGATTAACTTTCAACGTTCCGTTTTCTTCGTCGATTTCCACAATAAAATCATCATTTAATGGAAACAATAGCTCTCTAAATTTATACTGCACAACAGCAATATCCTGTTGAGGAAATTCCTTTATTTCAATAATTTCGCCTAATGCCCCATGTACCTGGTCATGTACGACATATCCTTTTAAATCAGATATGTAGAATTCATCGGGATTACGTTCGGGCATTTTATCGTTTGGCATATAAATAGATTTACGCACCAACGCTTTTGCCTTATCGATATGATCCACATCTTCCAAGAAAAAATATCCAGTTTTATTTCCCTGCAATTTAAATGAATTCACAAAAAAAGGAACTAATTTTTTATCGATTTCGAGAAAAAGAACATCAATCTCTAGCGCTTCATAGTCATGAAACTCAAAATAAATCTGAATTTCACCCTTAAGCCCGCGCGTTTTAGTGATGTAGCCAACATAAAAACAATCGTTTATATGCATGCGTTTATTTTTTATGGATAAATTAAAAATGCCATTCTCTATCTTTATTTAAAGAGAATGGCATTTTATATCGGTTCAAGCGATTATTATTCAGCGCTTGTTGTTTCTTCGTTTCCGGAAGCAGCTTCTTCAGTGGTTTCTTCTTCTGAAGCAGGTTCTTCAACAGGAGCATTTTTAGCGGCCAATGCGGCAGCACGCTCTTCTTTTTTCTTCGCTTCTGCTGCTAAAGCAGCTTTTCTAACATCTTCCTTAGATTTAGAAAGGGTGTCTTTTTTACCTTCGATCTTCCCTTCTTTACCTTTCAACCACTCCTCAAAACGTACTTCGGCTGCAGCCTCATCAAAAGCACCTTTCTTTACTCCACCTAATAAGTGTTTTTTGTAAAGTACGCCTTTATAAGACAAAATAGCACGGGCAGTATCCGTAGGCTGAGCGCCTTTCGATAACCAATCCAACGCTTTATCGAAATTTAATTCAATAGTGGCAGGATTCGTATTTGGATTATATGAACCTAACCGCTCAATGAATTTACCGTCACGAGGTGCACGAGAATCAGCTACCACAACATGATAAAAAGGTTTTCCCTTTTTACCGAATCTTTGCAATCTTATTTTAGTTGCCATTTGAAATAATTTATGTATTCAACATATTTCCCGGAGTTTTACACTGCGGGGCTGCAAAGATAAATATTAAATTTATAAAACTGAAATTATCTTCATTTATTTCAGCTATTTACTATTCGGCTCCTTGATCATCCTGTTGAATGGTTTCCCAGAATGTCTTCGCCTTGATACAGAAAGATTCCTTTAAGATAAAACGGGAGATAACGAGATTTCCTAAAAATATTTCAGTAGCACATAAACCCATAATACAACAATAATGACGGCCAATAATCTTCCGAATCCCCTTTTTAGCTTTTCAGGCATCCCTTTATAATACCAGCTAAATAAAATAACAAACAATATAAGTAAGTAGGGTAAAAACTTCCTCATTTTTCTTTTCTGCTCAAACTTACGGTTTATTCCTGATATCCTTAACGGATTCTTTTTCCGTTAAATGAACCTGAATATAAAGAATTCCATCCAAAATCACTATATTTACCTTTTTCATCATCTCAGAATTGACTTTTTTCCAAACCGTCTGCTGATTTCTGGGTTAATAATCATAAATAATTCAATATATCGTGAGTAAAACAATCATTGTCTCAAACAGATTACCTATAAAAATAGTTGAAGAGAATAACGAGCTTACCCTTACACCTAGCGAGGGGGGACTAGCCACCGGGCTTGGTTCTATTTATAAGGAAGGAAACAATGTGTGGATAGGGTGGCCAGGCGTTAACGTTAAAGCGGGCAAACGTCAGAAAGATGTAACCAACAGACTGCGCCCGCTGAGCCTGATCCCTGTTTTTTTAAGTAAAGCAGAAATCAAACAATACTACGAGGGTTTTAGTAACGAAGTGTTATGGCCTATATTTCACTATCTTTCCACATATGCAAATTATAATTACCAAAATTGGCTTTCCTATGTTCAGGTCAACCAAAAGTTTGCTGATGTCGTTCTTGAAAACCTACAGCCGGGTGATACCGTTTGGGTACATGACTATCAGTTGCTTTTGGTGCCCGGCTTAGTGCGATCAAAGCAACCAGATGTTTCCATTGCCTTTTTTAACCACATCCCCTTTCCTTCTCAGGAACTTTTCAGGCTGATTCCCTGGAGAAAGGAGCTATTGATGGGCATGTTAGGGGCTGATTTACTTGGATTCCATACTTTTGATGATGTGCGACACTTTTTGAGCGCGGCCACTCATCTGCTTCCGATACATGCAGATGCAAACCGTTTAAGAGTAGAAAATCGGATTATATTGGCTGAGCCATTCCCTATGGGCATGGACAGCGATAAATTCTCCCAATTAGGTCACGACCCCGCTGTGCTCGAACATATCAGCAATTTTAAACAAAGTTTTGATGGCAAAAGGATTATTCTTTCGATCGATCGTTTAGATTACAGTAAGGGAATTATCCAACGGCTCCATGCGCTTGAACTGCTCTTGTCGAAAAATCCAGAGTATCTGGAAAAGATTATCTTTTATATGATCGTCGTTCCATCCCGCGATACCGTTCCGCAGTATAAACGGTTAAAAGATGAAATAGACCGACTGGTAGGCCATATCAATGCACGATTTAGAACATTTGAGTGGCATCCCATCGCCTATTTTTATCATGGATATCCCATTGAAATTATTTCCGCTCTGTACAATGTAGCCGATGTTTGTTTAGTAACACCTATGCGCGACGGCATGAATTTAGTAAGCAAGGAATATGTTGCCAGTAGAAACGATAATACGGGCGTGTTGATCTTAAGCGAAATGGCAGGAGCCTCAAAAGAGCTAAATGATGCTCTTTTGGTGAATCCCAATAACATTAGTGAAATAAGAAAGGCCCTTATTACGGCCCTTGACATGCCAAAGATAGAAATGGAGGACCGGATGAAGGCCATGCGGGCCGTTGTTTTTAAATTCAATATAAAACATTGGGTCAAAATATTCATGAACAAACTGGCCGACGTGAAACAATTGCAAAGTAATTCTGTTGCAAACCTGGTTAAAACATCTATACAACAGTCTATTCAAGAAAAGTATAAAAAGGCAGAAAACAGATTATTACTTTTTGATTATGATGGTACGCTGGTTGGTTTTAAAAAAGAAATAGATGACGCAGCACCGGATATTGCATTATACCATCTTCTTGACGATTTTGTTGCTGACCCGAAGAATACATTGGTTATCATCAGCGGAAGAAAGCATACTACGCTTGAAAAGTGGTTTGGCAAAAAAGAATATAATCTTATTGCGGAACACGGCGCCTGGAAAAAAAACACCTCCGAGGATTGGGAACAGGTACCTGGGCTTTCTACCAACTGGAAAGAGGAGGTCATCACACTTATGGAAGGATATACAGATAAAACTCCGGGATCTTTTATCGAGGAGAAAACGTATTCACTTGCATGGCACTACCGAAAAGTACAAAAAGGATTAGGCTCTCTCCGGGCGAACGAGCTGATGGATAATCTGCAATATCATTTAAACACTCATGGTTTAAAGATGCTGGACGGCGACAAGGTAGTAGAAGTAAAAAATGCGGATGTTAATAAAGGCAGAGCAACGCTCAATCTGTTACACGATAAAAACTATGATTTTATTTTGGCTATTGGTGACGACCGAACCGACGAAGACACTTTTACCGCCTTACCGGAAACAGCCGTCACCATTAAAGTTGGCAGCAATGTTTCTGCCGCCAAATATTATCTAGAGAATCAGGAAGAAGTAAGAACTTTACTCGGTACGCTCACCGTACAGGATAAACGGCGGCTAACTTCTTATTAACCCGATTTCGATTATTCTTTATGGAACTCAGGTTATTAAAAACCGGGGCATGCTCAACTTTGCAGCGATTCTATTAACGGCATTAATGAGCCCAACATGGCTATATGCCTGAGGGAAATTCCCCCATTGATCACCATTGTTAGCGTCAATATCCTCACTAAATAGCAATAAATGGTTGGCATAGGGCAGCAGATTTTCCAATGTGTCGATGGCGTCTTGCGTGCGCCCTACACAAGCCAGCGCCTCTACATACCAAAAAGCGCAGATCAGAAAAGTAGATTTTGGCTTACCAAAGTCGTCTGCATGCAGATATCGATAGAAAAGACCGTTATCTGCACGTAATTCAGCTTCCAACGCCGCTAAGTGATCTTTCGCTTTTTGAGACGTAGGGTCAAGGTAATTCATAATGATCAATTGAAGCGTACTGGCATCTAAGTGTTTACTTCCAACAGCATGGGTATACACTTTCTTTTCGGGATCATAACAATCTTCGATATGCTTACAAGCCCTTTTACTCAGTTTTTCGGCCCGCTCTTCCAACTCTTTCTCTCCCAGTTTCTGCGCTATACGGAGTGCAGCCTTTGCACCGGCCCATTGAAAGAGATTCGTATAACAGTGGTAATTGGCAAAATTTCTAAATTCCCAGATCCCGGCATCTTTCTCATCGATGGTTTGCTCGATCTTCTCAATAATAGATTCCAACCATGTGGATGAATGACTCTGCTCGCCCGCCACGAAACGGCTATCTGTATAAAGAGGCAGAAGTGATAACAGCACCTGTCCGTAAACATCATTCTGCACGTGTTCATAAGCCTGGTTTCCCAAACGTACCGGTTTGTTCCCCTGGTATCCATTCAAATGGCTTAATTCTTCTTCAATTAGCTCTTTTTTACCATTTATACTGTATAAGGGTTGATATCGGCCTGTTTCGTTGGCAGAAATATTAGCAATAAACTCCGCATAATGCTCCATTTCTTCAAACTGGCCAATACGTAAAAGTGATGCTAGGACATAATAACTATCTCTAATCCAGCAATACCGATAATCCCAATTCCGTCCGCTTCCTGGATATTCTGGCAAGCTCGAAGTACTCGATGCTATAAAAGCTCCGGTATCTTCATACTGGTGCAGTTTAAGAGCTAGTGCCGAGCGTATGACGACCTCTTGATAATAAGGAGGAATGGTGGTATGTTTAATCCAAGTTCTCCAATAGTTAACCGTTTGGCGCAAAAACCGTTCGGCGGTTTCCTCCAAAGGGGCTTCCAAAGGTTCTCCATACGTGAGTATCAAATATTTGGTTTCATGCAATACAAAAGTCCCTGCCTCAAAAAAATGGCTGATCGGCACATTGGTAGTTAACCGCATTCTATCAGCACCACCGGTAAACTCTACATGGTTACTTCCCCGGTGCCGGCCCTGCGTTTGCCTTCCATAATCGGTAACCGGATAACAACGCATCCTTACCCGAGGTTCTCCACTGATCCGCTCAACTTTCCTAATAAGCATCAGCGGTTTAAAATAACGGTCATATTGCTGAAAACGTGGGGCAAAATCGGTTACTTTATACACACCATCCTTTCCGGTGACGGTTGTTTCTAAAATGTTTGTATTGGGCAGATATCGTTGTTTAGCCGTGAATTCTCCATCGGGGAGGATAGAGAATTCACCTCCATGCTCTTTATCCATCTTACTTCCGAAAACAAAGGTGCTATCAAATGCAGGCCAACAAAGCCACGAAATACTTGTATCTGTTTGTACATGTGCTATATAGGCACAATTTCCTATAATTCCACTCTGATAGGTGTGTCTATCCATATGTGCTTAGTTCTCTCGTTTAAACAATTATTGTATTCTTGAGTTTAATAAAACAAGTAATAATCCCAATACAAACTAAGATAAAATTGGTTTCATATGAAAAACGAGTTTTATTGATGAAATCCACTAATTTAGAAACAAATTTTTCTCTGTACCGGGAATTAGGTTGAGCGCTACTGCTTTCTCAAACAGCAAACGTATCGCTTTACGCCCCGCATTGCCGAGATCCACAGAATATGTATTCACATATAAGTTAATATGCTTATACATCACTTCCTCGTCCATTTCCTGTGCGTGCTGACGAATAAAATCGATACCGGATGTGGGGTTTTCAAAAGCATATTCAACACTTCTTCTAAGCACCCTATTTACCTTTTCTTTCACCTCCTCCGGTAAGTCTCTTTTAATAACGATGCCTCCCAGAGGAATGGCACAACCCGTTTCCTTTTCCCAAAAATCTCCTAAATCTATCACTTTATGCAGCCCCCTCTCTTGATAGGTAAATCTATTTTCATGAATAATAAGACCTAAATCTACCTCCTCCGTCAATACCGCGGATTCTATTTCAGAAAACACCCGCGGCTCCTTATCCTGTAATTGCGGAAAGGCCAACCCCAATAAAAAATTGGCTGTTGTATATTTACCTGGTATGGCCACCTTGAGATCGGACGGCTTATTAAGTGTCCTTTCCCGTAGGACATCTTGCACCAAATTTTCCTTTTTGCAAATCAGGAGCGGCCCCACCCCATTGCCAAGCGCGCTACCGGCATCCAATAACACATACTTTTCGATCGCATATGCATATGCATGAAAACTCAGCTTACTTACATCCAACGCACCTTCAAATGTTTTATGGTTCAACGTTTCTACATCTTCATAAAAAACGTCAAAAGTGAGCCCTTCCGTATCTATTTTATGATGAATCAAAGCATCAAAAATAAAAGTATCATTGGGGCAGGGAGAAAAACCTAATGTTAATTTCATTCGACTATTTTTTGCTTTTTCTGGCTAAACAGATTTTTCCAGATAATGTTCTGGAAACCCTTTGCGCGAAGCAAATGTAACCGAATACGCCTTGTCTTTTTTAGTTGAAATGTCATTTTTCAAGGAGTTCATATCACTCACAGAATTTCCGAGACTTTTGCAATAAGCCAATCATTCAGTTTCTCTATGGCCAACCCTATTTCCCATTTCTCTCTATCTCTTTTTTCCACATAATTGGAGATACTTCTAACCTGCATACAGGACAGACCGAACTGTTCGCAGGCATAATAAAAAGCCGCTCCTTCCATACTCTCTGTTTCTGCCGACGTTCTTTTGTGCAAAATCTGGATGCTACGATCATTGCCATGAACCGTATTTACTGTAATTCCTGTTACCTTTTTCAACGCATGATACCACTCTTTTGCCATTCCTGGCCCCGCACTGAACACGCTTTTCCCGAAACCGAGGTCTTCTATACTTAGAAATTGCGTGCCCTCTTCTGCCCCAAGCTCATAAAGCGCGTCTCGCTCCACAAAGACAAGTTCTCCTAAAACAAGTTCTCTCGAAACGGCACCGGCTATCCCCACATTAATAGCAAAATCATATGTGTTCAATGCAAACTGTTTCCCCAAGGCAAAAGCAGTTGCCACCATGCCTACTCCGGTTACGAGCACATCCACATTTTTCTGCTGATGGAGTGCTGTTTGAAGAAAAGGTGCTATTTCGTTTGCGGTAGCCGCTACTAATAAACATTTAGCCATATTAATCGAAAGGCAATATACTGATTTTTGTTTATTTTTACTCATTCTACCGGTTTCCTGGCTCAAAACTGAAATGTTAAAATTATTACCCTTATCTTTGCGGGCTAATATTTAGTTATGATTTATATTACACGAAGAGAACGTTTTAGCGCAGCGCATAAATTGTACCGCGATGACTGGAGCCTCGAGGAAAATGAAGCAACTTTTGGCAAGTGCAGCAACCCGAATTGGCACGGTCATAACTATGAGCTTTTTGTCACAATAAAAGGCGAAATTGATCCCAAAACAGGCTTTGTAATAGATTTGCGTGTATTAAAAAATATTATTCTTGATCATGTTATCGAGAAACTTGATCATCGAAATGTAAATCTCGATGTCGATTTTATGATAGGTAAGATGGCCTCAACGGAAGTACTGGCAGTAGAAATTTTTAATCAGCTAAAAGAGCCTATCACAGAAGCGGGGGCAGTGCTCCATTCTATAAAATTACAAGAAACGGAGAACAACTCGGTTGAATATTTTGGAAATTAAGCACTAATAACGCCATATGATCAAAATAACGATTCTTCACCAGTTTGTGCTTAGAGGTGTCCATGAATACCTCGCTGTTAAGCCCACAGGGAAAGGATTATTTATTCACGAATTTTAATATTGCTTTTGTGTTCATGAGCCCTTCGGGGTTTAATCATTAAAGGCCCCCTGATATATCGGGACAGACCATCCAACCACTGGAAGAAAAAAATAAACGGATGAATAGTACAAATAATGAAGCCCCTTTTGATGATGAGCAAATGGATGGCTATGTAAAGATAGATCGCTATAATGTCGACAAGATAGAAAGCATTGCTAATCATTATCACGATATTTTACAGCAACTAGGCGAAAACCCTGCGAGACAGGGTTTATTAAAAACACCGGAACGAGTAGCAAAGGCTCTCCAATATCTTACACATGGTTATGATATAAACCCTTCCACCATTCTAAAAAGCGCTATGTTTGAAGAAGACTACAGCCAAATGGTGGTTGTTAAAGATATCGAAGTGTATTCGATGTGCGAACATCACTTGCTCCCCTTCTTCGGTAAAGCCCATGTTGCTTATATTCCTAATGGCCACATTGTGGGTTTAAGTAAAATTCCACGTGTGGTGGATGCTTTCGCTCGTCGTTTACAGGTTCAAGAACGGCTTACCAACGAAATCAGGGATTGTATCCAACAGACGTTAAATCCGGCAGGAGTCGCTGTTGTAATCGAGTGTAAGCACCTGTGCATGGCTATGCGCGGTATACAGAAACAAAATTCGGTTACCACCACTTCCGCTTTTACAGGCGAATTTGCACATGAACGGACACGAGCAGAGTTCTTACGATTAATTACTGCTAGTTTAGATTAGTTCGTTTCACTTTCTAAAAACTCTTATTGGAACAACAAAAGCGATCAAACATTAAAAATAATATATAAAATTATATAAACTGATGAAGAAGGCATATATATTCCCGGGTCAGGGGGCTCAATTTGTTGGAATGGGGAAAGATCTCTATGACTATAGAGAAACGACCAGGGCCCTTTTTGAGCAGGCCAATGAAATATTAGGCTTCCGTATTACCGATATGATGTTTGTCGGTACAGATGAAAATCTCAAACAGACCAATGTCACACAACCCGCTATTTTTTTACACTCTGTTATTTTAGCAAATGCTCTTGGTGATGCTTTTGATCCACAAATGGTTGCGGGCCATTCTCTGGGTGAATTTTCTGCCCTGGTTGCAGCGAAAGCCCTTAGCTTTGAAGATGGTTTAATATTAGTTTCAAAAAGGGCTAATGCCATGCAAAAAGCTTGTGAAATCCAACCGTCCACGATGGCAGCAATTCTTGGCTTGGACGATTTTACGGTAGAAGATATTTGTCAACGCGTGAGCGATGTGGTTGTCCCCGCTAATTACAACTGCCCGGGCCAGTTAGTTATTTCAGGCAGCATGGAAGGTGTAGATAAAGCCTGCGCTTTATTACTTGAAGCAGGAGCTAAACGGGCTTTAAAATTGAACGTTGGGGGTGCCTTTCATTCGCCCTTAATGGAGAGTGCCCGTGCAGAACTCCAGGAGACAATCGAAAAAGTGTCCATCGTCGAGCCGATCTGTCCGATATATCAAAACATCGATGCCAAACCCTATACCAACCCTCAGAAAATAAAAGAAAATCTGATTGCTCAATTAACCGGAGCCGTACGCTGGACGCAAACGGTTGAGCATATGTTGGAAGATGGCGCTTCCTCTTTTATCGAAGTTGGTCCTGGAAATGTTTTGCAGGGATTGGTTAAAAAAGTAAATAGACAAACGGAAACGAGTTCTGCCCAGCTTGCGGAATAGCTTTCTACTTTATTTTGTGTTATATTTAAGCCACATATGCTGAATAACAGCATATGTGGCTTTTTCATGATACCCCATGCATCCCGTTAGCTTCTTGTGCCGCGCTTGTGCTGCATATTCAGAGATGTTAGTGCATAATGAAACATGAATATTTTATATTTTTACCTACAACATTATTTTAGGACAATAATACATTGAATAACTCTCTCAAAATACGGGTACTGCTTTTATTATTGACGCTCTGCTTTATAGGCACGGCCATTACGATTAACATGACTTTTCGTAAGGACGAAATTTTACGCATAGAAGCAAAACGTATAGAGCAACATCTTCATAAAAAAGAGCTTTTTGTACAGTCATTTCTCAAAGACACCAGTATTTTTAACAATTTAAAAGACATACATAACGATGAGGAGCTAACACGGCACCTTGTAGAATATTTAGGTGAAAAGAAAAAAGTATTTGTTTATACCTATTCCAATAGTGAGCTTTCTTTTTGGGGTTCTGATAAGATTGTTCCTCAATCAGACGCAGGTATACCCGAAGGCAGCTCTCTAATTGTGGCCGATAATGGTTGGTACGAAGCTATAAAGAGATCAAAAGGTGGCTTTTCGGTCGTTTGTTTGATCCCTATAAAGGAAAAATACCTACTTAAAAACGACTATCTTAACGAAGATTTCTCTTCAGACCTTATCCATTCTCAAAACCTCACCATCGCCAATTATGACGATAGCCCGGTATACAATATAAGAAGTGCCGACGGTAGATATCTATTTTCTGTAAAACTAAAACAACAAACCTACAATTCGCTGTTCTCACAATTGGAACTAGCCATGTGGCTTGCAGCCATGTTCTTTGCCACGATCTTAATGAATAGCTTATGTGTTTGGATAGCAAGTAAAGGAAAAGTAAAATTATCAGCAGCCATTTTTCTTTTATTTTTCATCCTTGCAAGATACTTTGACTTGAAAACCGGATGGTTGGCCAATCATTTCTTCAATGAGATTTTTGATCCAAAGTATTATGCCTCAAGTTTTATTTTTCCTTCGTTAGGGGCCTTTCTCTTGAATATCATTGCGGGGGCTTGGTTTATGTGTTATGTTTACAACTATAGGTACCAGCTTTTTACGGCCAAGACGCCCAGCTTGAGCAATAAAACAGTAGGTTTTATTTTCTATACCCTAGCTTCTCTTTGCATTTATCTGATAAGCACTCAAATTGTTCATGTATTCAGCGGATTGATTGGGAATTCCAACATTCAGTTCGACGTAACCAATATATTAAAACTTAATGTTTTCAGTTGGTTGGGTATATTGGCCCTTTGCTTAGTAATACTAAATTTATATATTTTATTGGAGGTTTTATTTGCTGTTGGCTCGAGTTTTCATATCGGCAAGAATCAATGGTACATGCTTTTCTTAACGACGGTTATTTTTTATACCATATTTCAATTGGTTTTCAATCAGCTTACCATCTCCTTCTTTATTTTCTGTGTTATTATCCTTTTGCGCGCTTATACTTTCTATAGCCTTCATCAGTTTAATCTTGTTATCTTCATCACAACTTTATTATTATTTGCTTGTATTGCGTCACTAAAGCAAACGCAATTTATCAATGACAAGGAGTTGGAGACACAAAAACTAACTCTTCAGAGACTCGAATCGGCAGATGATCCAGATGCCGTTTTTATCTTTTACAGCATTGAAAATAATGTAGCAAAAGATCCTTATTTAAACAATTATTTCTCTTCTCCGGAAAGATATAATGTGCATGTATTGAATGACTATATTAAACAAACCTATTTTAGCGGATATCTTTCCAGATATGAATTCAATGTTTACGAACTCACCAGAAATTACCCGGACGATGTAAAAAATGTTCAGAAACTTTCTTACTATAAACAAAAGGTAGAGTCGGGATCCATTAAGGTCTCCGAATATTTCTATCGTGTTAATAATACGCTTGGAAGTTTATTGTATTTTGGTTTAATCCCGGTTATTGCCGATGGAAGAGAGACAGGAACCGTTTTAATTGAGTTGTCCAGCAAGGCATTTGAGCGGTACGCTTCCTTTCCAGAGATTCTAAGTAATGGGAAGTTAAACAAACAGGACAATCTTGAACCTTATTCTTTCGCCTTATATAGGAACGGTAAACTTGTCAATCAATTTGGCGATCATCTTTTTTCCCTTACGGATAAGGAATACCCAAAACAACTTTATGAGTATATCCGATTAAATGAAACGACTGGTGATTCGGAGCTTATGTATAGGCCCAATGAACATGTTTTGATGGTATTAAGTAAAGATCGTCAAGGAGCATGGGTTCAGTTGGCTTCTTTATCTTTCCTCTTTCTAGTGTTATTATTGTTTGCTATTATTGCGTACGCTTCGCAGTGGCTAATCATTACGTTTAAGAACTATGATTTCAGTTTCAGAAACGTAAGAAGATCTTTCTTAATTACCCAGAATAAGATTCTTTATCGTACCCGGATTCAAGCATTTGTGGTATCAGCAGTTGTTGTCACACTAATTATTGCCGGTGTCATTACCTTCTTCAGCGTCAGTAATCAATATGAACACCAGCAAGAAATAAATACCGTAAGAAGGATCAATCAACTCGCTTCAGGTTTGGAATCCACGGTCTTTAAAAACCCCTCATTTAATTCCTTCGAGAGTGAAGACCTCCAGAGCATGACCAATTCCAATGCAATAGACATAAACCTTTACAACACAGAGGGCTATCTCAATTATACAACCCAAAGCAAAATATACGATCTTGGACTAACATCTAGATACATGAATGCCAAGGCCTGGATAAACATGTCAAAGCTCAGAAGATCAGAATATTTCCAAAAGGAAAAAATTGGCACTTTAGAATATACCGTAGCTTACGCCCCTATAAAGAACGACCAGGACGAAATTATTGCCTATTTAAGTTTGCCTTATTTCTCAAATGACAAAGATTTTGCCGAACGCATCGGCATGTTACTCAACACCCTGATCAATATTTATGCGCTGGTAATTGTTGCCCTAGGCCTTTTTGCTGTTTTTATAGCCAACAGAATCACTTCTCCATTAATTCTCGTTCAACGCAGTTTAGCCAAAACCTCCATAGGAAAAACCAATGAACCGCTCTTTTGGAAAAGAAATGATGAAATTGGCTCATTGATTAAAGAATATAATAATATGATTGCCGCCCTGGAGATCAGTGCGCATAAAATAGCACAATCCGAGCGCGAATCGGCCTGGAGGGAAATGGCAAAACAGGTAGCACATGAAATAAAAAATCCATTAACTCCTTTAAAATTAGGCGTGCAGCTTTTAGAACGTTCTTGGAGAGAGAATGACCCCAACTTTGATCAGAAGTTTAATCGCTTCAGTAAATCTTTCATAGAACAAATCGATAGCCTTTCCACTATTGCCTCCGAATTCTCCAATTTTGCAAAAATGCCGGATACACAGCTCGAAGATGTAGATATTATTGATATCATCGAAAAAGTAGTTCCAATTTACAATAACAATGCGGCTGTAGATATTATATTCACCGGTTTAGATAGTTCGCCGATAATCGTACGGGGAGATCGGGATCAATTACGCCGTTCGTTTAGCAACCTGATTAAAAACGCGATAGAAGCAAAGGCAGGAAGGGGAAAATGTATCATTGAGATCTCCACGAAAATACACGACGACCGACTATCAATTGCAATCAGTGATAATGGACATGGTATCGATGAAGGTGTTAGGGATAGGATTTTCCAACCAAATTTTACAACAAAAAGTTCAGGAACCGGCTTAGGCCTGGCCTTTGTCAAGCAAACGATCGAAAGCATGAACGGCACTATCAGCTACAGAACACGCTTAGGTGCCGGAACAACTTTTTATATAATCGTTCCAGTTAAATAAGATCGCTAAGTTAAACGAATCGTTCCTTTACCCATAGTCCCTTTCTTTGTATAAAGCACAATCGTATAGGTTCCGGGTTTAAATTCTTCCTTTCCCTGCCATTCGAATGAGTACAGCTTTCCATCATTTGAAAACTCCACGCCTGTTCTATCTGTGTACTGCATCTCAACACCATCTACTTCAAAAATGTTGTTCTCCGTAATCAGCAAGTTTCCATTTGGTTCAATTACTCTAATATAAACATCATAAATAGCTTTCTTCGCTAAAGGATTATCGGCAATGCTAAAATCAATCCGGATCTTATCTGTATGTTTAGCCTTTGTTTCAACGCTTTCTTTCCCATTCTTTCTCTGTTTCAGTGCGTTGATGTTGATAGAAGATAATTTAAGGGCTGTGGCAATTTCTACTTTATACTCTAATTCATTGTTAATATTTTCAAGCTCATTCGCCTTCGCCTCAACACTATTGAAAGAAGCCTTTAAACTATCCCGTTCAGAAATCAGCAAAGCATTTTCATTCTTTAGCTTTTCCATTTCCTTGGTATAACGCGCAACATCCTGTTTTAACTGGGCAATCTCTTTCTGCGCCCCCAACAACTCCGTTGTACTAAGCTCTTGCTGTGTTAACTTGGCACGAAGCTCTTCAATTTTTATCCGGGCATTTTCCTGCGATACTCTCAATGCTTCTGTCAGCTCAATATTTTCTTTGGTGACCCTATCTAACTCCACTTCTATTCGATCCAACTCCGTTTCCATCTGTGTTTTTTCATTCAGAATAGTTGTCTGCTGCCCATCTGAATTCTTATATTTAATATAGAAATAAACATTTGTTGCCAACAAAGCCAATATAGCGATAATAAAGAAGTAAATCTTTGGACTTTCCCTGCCTTTTTCCTGCAAATGCTCTTCCTCAGGGTCCATTTCGCTATAGTTACTTTTTGGTACAAAAGATTCTTTATACACGATATCGTTATCTTTCATTTTTTTAGTCTCTTTTAACGCATTAGGCTCGGAACTTACAGCAAAAATTGTTCCAACAACATTTAATAAAAAAAAGGGGTCTTTATGGACGATTAAACTAAAAACAATCGATTGCTGTATACAGAATTGAACAGCGCATATCGATTGTATTAGCACTTTTACCCATTTTTTTTTCTCATACTCATTGCTATACTTATCTTTACAGCCTTTTACCAACATCTACTTATAGAAAACGGACTTAATAAATGAGCGTGAATAAGATTTTTTCCTTTACAATCTTTCTTTTTATACAAACAATTTTTTGTTTTACAGTACACGCCCAGGGGGCTCATTATATCCCCAAACGCGAATTACGTGGCGTATGGGTTTCTACCGTAGTTAATATTGATTGGCCAAGCAAACCCGGACTTTCTTCTGATATGCAGAAGCAAGAGCTATTACGTTTACTTGACGCTCATCAACGGGCTGGAATAAACGCTATCTTTTTACAGGTGAGGCCTTCGGCAGATGCCATTTACGCCAAAGGAAAAGAATTATGGTCACGATTTCTCACCGGAAAACAAGGCTATGCCCCCAATCCGCAATATGACCCCTTAGACTTTGCCATCCAGGAGGCACACAATAGAGGGATGGAGCTCCATGCGTGGTTTAATCCCTATCGGGCTACTTTTGATCTCAATGAGGCCAATGTCAATCCGGGTCACATCACCAAACAACATCCGGCCTGGTTCTTCAACTATGCGGGTAAAAAGCTGTTTAATCCTGGAATTCCGGAGGTACAACAGTATATCATTGATGTAATTATGGCGGTTGTACGAAATTACGATATTGATGGCGTTCATTTTGACGATTATTTTTATCCTTATCCCGCTGGTGGACAATCGATTCCTGATGCCCAAACTTTTGCCCGCTATGGTAATGGATTTTCGAGAATAGACGACTGGAGAAGAAATAATGTAAACCTCCTCATTAAAACATTGGCTGATAGCATACACCAAGAAAAAAAATACGTGAAATTTGGCGTTAGTCCTTTTGGTATTTGGCAAAACAGAAAACAGCATCCCGAAGGATCAGAAACGGCAGGATTAAGTGGTTACTCGCAACTGTATGCCGATGCCAAGGCTTGGGTACAAAACGGTTGGGTTGACTACATTAACCCACAGATTTATTTTCCTTTTAATAACCGGGCAGCGGCCTACGAAATCCTCATTGATTGGTGGAGCGCAAATGCTTACGGCAAACATATTTATGTTGGCCATGCGGCCTATCGGGCCGCAGATAATTCAAACGGTTGGAAGGATAGAAGCCAGCTTCCTAATCAGATACGCCACCTTAGAAATAACCCACATATACAGGGCAGTGTTTATTTTAGCTCCAAATCATTGGTTAATAATTTAGGTGGTTTTAGAGACTCTTTACAATACAATTTTTATCGATATAAATCCCTCCAACCAACCATGCCTTGGATTGATAGTATTCCACCCTTAGCTCCCGAGAATCTCTATTCCCATCTATTGAACGCCAATAATCTTTCCTTGCGCTGGGACGCTCCGCCAGCAGCGATGGATGGAGAGACGGCTTATGGTTACGTCATTTACCGCTTTAATGAAGGGGAACCTATTAATTTAAATAATGCACAAAACATCCTGGAAATCATTTTCGATGTCAAGCGCACGTTCTACACCGACCAATCAATTAGAAGAGGGGCCAGGTATACCTATGTGGTAACGGCCATTGATCGCATGAAGAACGAAAGTGCTTCCTCAAATGTTCAGGTAATATTGGTAGATTAGCCTTGTGTTTTAGCCCCTCGATATAGCTGCATCAACTGCATACTTTCAATGGCCATTTGCTGATTGTATTCTGCTGCTAAACTTTTATGGTTAATGAGATCAACAATGGTTCCGATATAACAAAACCCAATAGTTAAAAGGAAAATAATTCCCATCCCGATCTGTTTTAACATAAATCGCTGTATCCCCGCAATTCCTAAAAACCCAACTAAAGTCATCAACATAACCTCCTGCGTGCCCTTTCTTTTCCCCTTGTATACAAAAAGAAATTGATCGATATTTTCATCGTTTAACCCGCTCATAACATTCACCAGAAACATCATCTCTTCTGGTGTTACGTCGGGTATCATCGCTAAAATTTTCTGCTCTTTCATAAGGCTTATATTTAGTAGTTTGGACACGAAGATAATACTTTTGTTACAATCCCTTTTTATTTGCTTCAACATAACTGTTTTAGGGTTGCACATCCTTAAAATATTTGCTTGCTTTGTAAACATGTATTTCTTTACAAATCATAAAAAATGAGAAAAAGAATTATCCTTCCCGCATTTCTATTTATTATTGGTTTAATAAGCACTCAAAATGCTCAGGCCCAATTCGGTAATATTTTAAAGGCTTTAAAAGGTGACAGCACCAAATCAAAGAATGCCAACCAATCGAATACAACGGCTCAGGCACAACCAGCTAACAGCGAAATATCCCTGGGGATTAAGGAGGCCCTAAATAACGGTTTACAGCAAAGTATACAAAGCTTATCAAAAACAGACGGCTTTTTAGGAAACCAAGCCGTAAAAATTCTACTCCCTCCCCAAGTGCAAAAGGCAGAAAGCGCCTTAAGAACTATCGGCTTAGGCTCTGTAAGCGATCAGCTCATTACCCGTATGAACCGTGCAGCCGAGTCTGCGGTAAGCGAAGCGGGTCCTGTTTTTATCAATGCGTTAAAAAATCTAACCGTTACAGATGCTACGAACATTCTACTTAGTGGAAAAGAAAATGCAGCCACCACTTATTTCCAAACACAAACCACAGAAGAGTTAACCAGTAAATTTAAACCCATCGTCATACAAAATCTAGAGAAACTGGACGTAGCAAAATATTGGACCGACGTGGCTGCCGGCTACAATAAAATTCCTTTGGTAAATGAAAAAATGGAAACAGATTTGAACAGTTATGTTACACAGAAAGCAATCGAAGGTTTGTTTCATCAGGTGGCCGAACAAGAACTAAAAATCAGAAATAACCTTGGCGGTTCCCGCACAACACCCATTCTGCAAAAAGTTTTTGGCTACGCAGATAAGGAGAGTAAACAATAATTTGCAGCGGAAAATTACGTACTTTACAAAGTAAAGCGTTTCGTTCCATATGACCAACACACCTCCAGTAAAAATTGTTAAAGCTTCGGCCGGCTCGGGTAAAACATTTAGCCTAACCGCACATTATATTTCCTTACTTTTCAAAGAAAATATCAGTTTTTCGCAGATTTTAGCTATTACCTTCACCAATAAGGCAACGGCAGAAATGAAACACCGTATCCTTTCTGTACTAGAGGGCCTGGCTCGAGACAATGGGCAATATCCGCATTATAAAGAGGTGATTCAACAGTTGAATCCACATTTAAATGCCGAAGAAATCCGTTTGAAAGCACAGCAGATCTATAGACAGATTCTTCACCGCTATGGATTATTTGCCGTTACTACCATCGATGGATTTGTACAGAAGATCATCCGTAGCTTTAGTTATGAACTTGAAATTGGCTCTGCCTATCGCTTGGAAATGAATATGGATAAGGTTAAGAAAGATCTTTCCGTACGCTTGAACAAAGTGCTAAATGATCGTACAGACCTGCTGCAATGGGTTATAAAATATGCGCGAGAACAAATTGAAAACGGCAAACACTGGAACTATACCCATACCCTGTTGGAGCTAGCAAGTGAAATCTTCAAAGAGCGCTACCAATCTTTTCATAATGCCGTAAAAGATTTGAAAAGTGAAGATCGTTCTATCATTTTTGAAACCATTGATCAGATAAACAGAGAAAAGATTTCGGGGTTCGAGAAAACATTGAACAACTATTTTGCCGATGCTAAACGTATTTATGCACAACACACAATAGATGTGGCCGCCTTTCAGGGTAAAAGCCGTAATCCGATTCCGAAATTGACCGATTTAGATGTCTCTGCTGACCTGCTTTCTTTCTATGATAAACTAACTCCTTATATAGACGTTCCCGAAAAATGGCAAAACAAAGGACTTGATCATCAGATGCAAGCCCTTTATGATACATTAAATCCTGTTTTTAAACAAATCCAGTTGTTTTATCAGGAAAATGCTCCTGAGTATTTCCTCGCACTGGCGCTGAAAGAGAACATCTATTACCTCCATCTTTTGCAGGAAATGAGCGTCCTTTTACGTGATTACCGGGAAGATCACGGCGTCATGCTCATTAGTGAATCCCAAAGTCTACTAAAGGAAATAAACAAAACAGGTTTAGACAATGCTTCATTTATTTGGGAAAAGGTTGGAACACATTTTAAGCACCTACTTTTTGACGAATTTCAGGATACTTCGTCGAGTCAGTGGAATAATTTTGTCCCTCTTCTTTTAAATATGCTGGCCGAAAGAACCCCGAACACTTCATTGGCAGATCACCTGATTGTAGGAGACATTAAACAAAGTATATACAGATGGCGAAGCGGCGATTGGACCTTGCTTGACCGAAAAGTAGCAATCGACCTTGGCACACAACTCACACAAGAACACAGCTTGCAGGAAAACTATAGAAGCCTGGATAATATTATCGATTTCAATAACTTTCTATATAAATACGGGCCGCAGTGGTTACAAGATCAGCTGAATGAAAAAGTAAAAAATAATATTGGAGAAGAATCGTATGAAAACTGGTGGCAGAAAGAGGGACTTGACCAGCAGATTACACGCGCTTATCAGACGAGCTTCCAGCAAAAACCACTGAAAAATAATAAAATCAACCGCGGGGGTACGGTACATATAACTGTGCTTCCTCTGGAAAAAGGGAATAGATCCTCTCGGCAGAATCAAACCAAAGAACTTGCGCTTATTCAATTGGGCAATACTGTATTAAATTGGCTCCAGACAGGCAAATACTTGCCCAATCAGATCGGCATTCTGGTCAGAACAAACGGGGAGGCACAGGAAGTAGTGGAGCATTTATTGGCAATCCAACAACCACTTCCATCTGAAAATCGTTTCAATGTTGTTTCCGGAGAGGCACTTCTCCTAACGAACAATAGGGCCATTAAGTTGATTATAAACAGCTTAAAGGTTATGGTAAGCAACCCTAAAGAAGCGGCTGTTTTTAAAGCAAATTGCCTATATCTCTTCCACCAAAAAGAAAACGAACCTTTTGATGTAGATAACAGCATCTGGTTTAATTTTGTTGACACCTCGGATATCAAGCTTTGGGGAAGTACACTTCCGGAAATACTGAAACAGCAATGGGAAAGCATTCAATTAAGACCTTTAAGTGAACTGATTGAGTTTTTGATTCAGGCTTATCATTTAGATCTGAATGAAGGAGACATTCCTTTTCTGCTTGCATTTAAAGACTTGGTAGAAAATTTTACAACATTGGGTGAGCAGGGAATACTTTCTTTTCTAACCTATTGGGAAGAAGACGGTATAAAAAAAGCATTGCCTGCCGCTGCAGGTACCGATGCCATCGAGGTTCTTACCATTCATAAATCAAAGGGGCTCGCCTTTGATGTGGTTATGATCCCTTTCTGTTCCTGGAGTTTGGATCCCAGCCATTTAAGAGATTTTTGGGTGAGCACCGAAAATACTCACTATGAAATTCTGCAAGCAGTACCGGTAAAATATAATGCCAACAAAGTAGGGAAATCTTCCTTATACCGAGCCTATTATGAAGAGATGCTGTTCAATTATCTCGATGCGCTCAACATGCTTTACGTAGCCACCACCAGAACCATCAGGACGCTTTATATAAGTGTTCCCGGCCCCAGTTCTACACCAAACCTTATTGCGGATTTATTGATCCAGGTTCTGGAACAGTTTCATCAAGAGCTCTCTGTAGATTATGATGAGGGTATTGTCTTCCCGAAAGCCGAGCCACCTTTCGAACCGCAGGAGTCTATACCCATTCATAAAATCGAAAAAAAGAGTGTAACATTATCGGAAAGCAAAGATTACTGGAATTGGCGTTTACATCAATATCCGATAAGCGAGCACCTCAACCGTGCACTGGATAGTAAAAAAATCCGGGCCGATTTATTATTGCTTGGCGAGCAGGATCCAAACATTCGACTGGGGCTAATCTTGCATGAAGTACTCTCTAAAACAGATCAACCACAGGACATAATACGTCTTTTATCCCGGATGCAAGCCGAAGGATTGATAAAAATGGGAGAAATCGATTTCCTAAAGGAAAAAGCTTCTACTATTTTTGAGAACCGCGATTTAAATGATATCCTTAAAAAAAACTATCCTTCTTTGAACGAGCAGAGTATCCTCCATCAAACGGGAAAAATTTTCAGGCCAGACAAGGTACTTATTGGTCCTTCGGAAACGATTATATTGGATTTTAAATTCACTGGGAAAAAAGAGCATCATTTCATCGATAAGGATCATATCAAACAAATAAAAGAGTATAGACATATTTTACAGGAAATGGGCTATCCTAATGTGCAGGGCTATTTATTTTATGCCTTTTTTGATACGTTAGTACCTGTTCAATAACATATTATAAGCATTTAATACCATAGAATATGCTGCCATTTTTAAAAGAAGTTGCTATAGACCTGGTTAACAGATACGGCGAGAACTTAAAAGATATTGCGATTATATTCAATAACAAGCGTCCGGAAGTTTATATCAAGCAATATTTCGCCGAATTGCTTCAAAAACCTATTTGGAGCCCTTCTTTCTTTACCATACAAGACTTTTTCAAACAGGGGAGCGTGGCCATAGAGGCCGATAAAATCAGTCAGATAGTGCTATTGCATGACTGTTATACCAAACTTTTATTAGATAAACAGCAAAGTCCATTAAGTATCGATCGTTTTTTCCCAATTGCCGAAACCATTTTGAGTGATTTTGCGCAAATAGATTATGATTTAGTAGACCCCCAAGCCATCTATCAGGAGATTCATGATATTGCAGAAATAGAAAAACGCTTCCAGTTTCTAACAGAAGAACAGATTCTGTATCTGGAGTCCTTTTGGAAATCTTTCAACCAATACGGTCAGGAACAGATCCGGGAGAAGTTCATCCAACTGTGGAAAATTATGCCTCTTTTATATACCGATTTTAATCAAACGTTGGAAAAACAAGGCAAATCAACCACTGCGGGCATGTATAGGAAAGCCGCTACCTCACAGCAAGAAGAAGAACGGATAACCGGAGCCTATCAACAATTGGTTTTTGTTGGGTTCAACGCGCTGAACCGTGCAGAAGGGACACTTTTCAGGCGTTGGCAGGAGGAAGGTAAAGCGCTATTCTACTTTGATGCGGACGAATACTACCTTCAGGATAAATTGCAGGAAGCGGGCCATTTCATCCGCAGAAACATAGACCATTGGCAATTAAAAAACGCTCTTGGTCCTTTCCCCAATCGTTTAGGAACAAAGGTTAACAACATTAACATTTTTGAAGCTGCGGGCTTTACCGCACAGGCAAAAGTACTTGATGCAATTCTGCCTGACAAGGTCGTTCAAGCGCCCATCGCCATTTTACTTGCGGATGAACAGCTCCTTATACCCACACTACAAAGCATTCCTACGGCTCTGGAAGCCAATATTACCATGGGTTTTCCCATTAATCAATCTCCCCTTTTTGGAATCATCGATATTTGGCTGAGAATCCAGTCGAACTATCATGCCAGCAATGAAAATAGTATTCCTTATAAGGATATGGAAAGCTATTTAACGCATCCTTTCGTATATACTCCACCAGCAGATAAAAAAGAAATCCAGCAAAAAATAAAAGATAACAATTACATCCTAATACCCTATGATGCCTTAAATCCTTTCAAAGAGCTTCGTGTTTTTTTTAGGAAAGAAGACCTTGCTCTTTCTCTCATAAAAGCACTGGAAGAAATATTGAAAACGATCTTCAATCAGCGACGGGAAAGTGGCCAATTAACCTTAATTGAAGCTAGTCTTTTGACTTCTGCCCTACAAGAACTCAACCATCTGTACGACGGAATTCAATCGCATATTTCCCTGCAAAAGGCAGACCTCCCTTTCATTATTGGCCTAATCCGTAAACACCTTTACCAGATCAATGCTGCCATTGAAGGAGATCCTCTCCAAGGCATTCAGATTATGGGTTTATTGGAAAGCCGGAATCTCGATTTTAACGAAATTTATATCCTAGGTGCTAACGATGGTATTCTTCCGAAAAGGAGTTTTGGTAATACCTTTATTCCTGATGCCGTTCGGCGGGCGTATGATTTACCCGTTCTCGAAAATCAAGAAGCACTTTCGGCCTATCTTTTTTATCGCCTGTTACATCGGTCAGAGCGTATCAGCGTGGTCTATAACAATCAGGTAAACGATACAAGTACCGGTGAAATAACGCGGTTTATGAAGCAGCTTGCTTTTGAAAGCCGTTTTAATTTTACTACGCTTAAACAGCAACAGGAAATGAAAACAAGCAAATGGCCTTTGCCATTAAGCATTGCAAAAACAGGAGCAGTTGCTGAAACACTTGAGCATTACCTGGATGGCGGTCCGCTAAAAATCTCTGCAACGGCACTTACCAATTATATTCAATCCCCCTTACTTTTCTTTCTCAAGAATATTGCCCGGATTAAAGAACCAGATTTGCTTATTGAAGACTTTCAAGTAAACAAAATAGGCTCCATATTACATGAAGTCATGCAATGGTTTTATGAAGAACTGAAGGTAGAACAAGCCCACATCACCTCCGAACGCATTCGTAGCAAATTAAAAGATCTACCTTCCCTCTGCTTAAAAGCGCTATCCAATACCTTTTATAATGATAGGAACTATCTACAAGCTGAAAAAACCAACAGTATTGAAAAAATCATCTTACAAATCGTAGAAGATTATGCACATATTATTCTGCGGATAGACCAAGAAGCCAGTCCGTTTACCATTATCGAACTCGAAAACACAAAAGACTACATCGTTGATTTCCCTGTTACGGTGAACGGCATAGAAAGAAAAGTAAAACTTCAAGGCATAATAGATAGAATAGATGTAAAAGGAGGAAAAATAAGAATTGTTGATTACAAAACAGGGGGGGATGTTTTAGAGTTTATGCGTAGTAAAGAAGAAATTTTTAACGCAACAGACCCAAAATTCAACAAAGCCCTTATTCAAACCCTATTTTATACTTTTATCTACGAGCAAAAAAATAATAAACAGGACGTAGAGCCTCATTTATACGCCGTGAGACGACTAAATGAAGAAGGATCCTTCTTTTATAGTGATAAACAATTATTGGAAGGTGATAAATTAAAAGAGGTAAAGGCTCTTTTTGTAGCCAAACTGCGTGAAACGTTAGAAGAGCTTTTCGATAAAAATATTCCCTTTACGCATAATCCGGATGTTATCTTGCCTTATAATGAGCAATATGAAGAATTCTTCAGAAGTTCCTTTGCAAATAGAATGGTAATAGAATTCTAATATTCCTAAAAATGAGCGCTTAATCCCCTTTATATTATCATGAATTAACGGCGCAATCCTTCCAATTTTCAGTTTTTTAAAGTACTTTTGCGTACAAAATTTGATTTACATTACATTACTTATATCTAATGAGAGAAATACAGTTCAGAGAAGCACTTCGTGAGGCATTGAGCGAAGAAATGCGCAAAGACGAGAAGATTTTCTTAATGGGCGAAGAAGTTGCTGAATACAATGGTGCCTACAAAGTGAGCCAGGGCATGCTGGATGAATTCGGAGCCAAGCGTGTTATCGATACGCCAATTGCCGAATTAGGCTTTGCTGGTATCGGTATAGGTGCCGCAATGAAAGGATTAAAACCTGTCATTGAGTTTATGACCTTTAACTTTTCTTTGGTAGCAATCGACCAGATTATCAATGGTGCGGCCAAAATTTACTCGATGAGCGGCGGTCAATATTCCTGCCCGATTGTTTTTAGAGGGCCAACCGGTAATGCCGGACAGCTAGCCGCACAACACTCTCAAAACTTTGAAAATTGGTATGCCAATTGTCCCGGTTTAAAAGTAGTTGTCCCCTCAAACCCTTATGATGCCAAAGGACTATTAAAACAGTCTATTCTTGATCCTGATCCGGTAATCTTTATGGAATCTGAAGTAATGTACGGTGATAAAGGAGAGGTTCCTGAAGAAGAATATTACTTAGAATTAGGAAAAGCGCATAAAATTCAGGAAGGAACGGACGTTACTATCGTATCTTTTGGAAAAATGATTCCCCGTGTTGTTATTCCAGCGGTGGCCGAACTTGAAAAAGAAGGATATTCTGTTGACTTAATTGACCTTAGAACGGTAAGGCCAATTGATTATGCAACTATTGTAGAATCAGTTAAAAAAACCAACAGATTGGTTATCGTAGAAGAAGCCTGGCCTTTAGCTTCTATTTCATCTGAAATTGCTTTCCATGTTCAAAAAATTGCTTTTGATTACTTAGACGCTCCGGTTACCCGTGTTACATCTGCAGATGTTCCTTTACCTTATGCACCTACGCTAATTGAAGCAGCTTTGCCTAATATCAAAAAAATAGTAAATGCCGTAAAAGAGGTTTCTTACGTCAAATAGAATCTCATAAGCTTATATAAGTAAGAAGGTGTCTAAAAAGCCCATTGCCGTCATATCGAGTGTAGCGTAGCGAAATCGAGATATCTGTTAATGAATCAATTGCAAATTAAAGATTTCTCCGCTCCATTTCATTACGGTCGAAATGAC
>Ga0160438_1000117_pt1 | contig 32761 bp, 30 predicted proteins | sample HID1975K_E0MG_FD_108203 | JGI IMG/M metagenome (GOLD analysis project Ga0160438, IMG submission 108203) | Enriched soil microbial communities from UW Madison campus, WI, USA - HID1975K_E0 MG | ecosystem: Environmental > Terrestrial > Soil > Unclassified | place: USA: Madison, Wisconsin...
GAAAATTGACAAATAACTTTTCCTGGTATACTTTCCTGCCTTGCATGCCTAAATATACTAAAAATCAAATTCAAACCGATCCTGTAACAATCACAAAATAAAATTTAGTTGTGCAACAGCCACCCAAGGAAAAAAGAAAAATGCCCTGCCGCGCTAGCGGCAAGAATATATTGACGAATTAAAAGTTCTTTTATCATGTATCATGAACAAGCATTTAATAACGCTAAAGCGAAAATCAATAAAAACAAAAAAGGCGCGAAATTTCGCGCCTTAAAATGTTTTATATAATTCCTTCCTATTTCATAATCTTAAAAACCGTACGGAAGGCAATAAAACTTCCGATGATCAACAAGATGTTAGAGATAGAAGTAAACAAAAATGAGTCTTGGATAAAACGGAAAAAAGTACCTGCTAAGCCAAAAACTATCGCAATAACTAGCGTTACATAATAATGGGTCTGATTTGCATTATTATCGGTACTAACATGAGGTCTTTGTTCTGCTGAATTTGCCATATCGATTTTATTTGTGTATGCCGCCTATATATCTTTTTGCGAGCACACGTATTTCTTTGCGTACAAAAATAAAATATTTTAATGGAATAAATGCAATTCGTTTCATTAAATTCCCTATTATTAAAAATTAATACCGAACGTTAAATTGAGGGTACTCAGCTCAAAACTCTTATGCCGCCTATCGATATAGTCCTTACCCAGATCACCCTGTAAATCACTATTGAGAATTTTAAATCGGACATTTAACATTTCATAGCTGAGTCGTATAAACCACTTCTCTCGAAACGCGATCTTCATACCCAGTTCTGTTCCGATACCCCAGCCACGCATGTAACGCTCGGCAAGCACATAAGCAGGCTCATCGTTAAAAGCGTCATATATCCCCCCTTCTGTATCAAAGTTGGTACACCAAACATAATCGACCTTTAAAGTGGGACTTAGTGTGACATAATTTGATACCGGAAATCTATATTGAAATTCGGGGCCTATACGTACGGTGCCGAGGTGTTCCAGATAATCATCAGGCAATTTTTGCATATACCACTTTGTTCCTAATACGCCTTTGAGAAATAGCTGCTCATTCATATCGAGCGCCCATTTCGGACCAATAGAGAAGTTAATTCCTGCGGGAAATACGTCTCTCACTCTTTTGTTTATGAACATAGAACTTCCAAGCTCCATTTCAAAACCTGCAAAGTGAGGCTGGGCCTGACTGTAAGCAGCAAATAACAATAGAAAAAGCAGCGGTAATAACTTTGTTTTCATAAGCGTCTTATTGGCTTATTTTTTTAGACGTATCGCTATCTCCTAAGTTTAAGCACCCATGTAACAAGCATAACACAAAACGAAAAAAGCCCCTGCTTATGCAGAGGCTTATAACTAATAATATCAATTCTTTACCTAGCCATTTGACAAGGCAGCCGCGCCACTTACAATCTCGGTAAGTTCAGTGGTAATAGCTGCCTGACGAGCTTGGTTATATGACAACTTAAGCGATTTCAACAACTCTCCAGCATTTTCTGTTGCTTTATCCATGGCCGTCATCCGTGCACCATGTTCTGATGCGTGCGAATCTAATACGGCTTTGTAAAGTTGGATCTTGATGGACTTGGGAATCAATTGTTCAATAATCTCCTCTTTAGAGGGTTCCAATATATAATCAACCGTTGTTTGTGTAGGCTGATTCTCCTTATTTTGAGCTGGCAACAATGGTAATAACTGCTCTGTTTGTAAAAACTGAACGGCGGCATTCTTAAATTGATTGTAAACCACCTCCACCTTATCGAATTCTCCTTCTATAAAACCTTTCATGATCAGGTCTGTAATTTTAGAAGTATTTTCAAAATTTAATTTAGCAAACAGCTCGGAGTGATTACCCAAGACTGGATATTTATTTTTGATGTAATAATCTTGCCCTTTCTTACCTATCGCGATGATTTTTACATTTCCTTTTTTGTGCTGTTCGGAATATTTTTCGGAAATAAGCAAATTAGTAGCCTTTAATATATTGGCATTAAAAGCGCCCGCCAATCCTCTATTGGAGGTTACTACCACCAGCAAAATCTTCTTTGGTTTCCGAACTGTCATAAAAGGAGATGAAGCTCCCTCCACAGAAGCAGATAAATTAGCCAATATATCCTTCAGCTTCTCAGCATAAGGTCTTAACTGGATAATTGCATTTGTAGCGCGCTTTAATTTAGCCGCCGAAACCATCTTCATTGCTCGTGTAATCTGCTGCGTTGAACTTACAGAGGCTATACGATTTCTTACTTCTTTTAAATTAGCCATAATAATTTAGTAGCAGGTAGCAAGACATACGTAGCAAGATCTATTTCTATCGCTACCTACGTCTTGTGTCTTATATCTTGTGTCTTGATACTCAAAAAATTAATAACTTGCAGCTATTTCTTTAGCTACTTTATCCAACACAGCTGTAATATCATCCGTAAATTTACCGGCTTTGAGGTCTTTTAAAACCTCTGGATGACGCAACTCCAATTGCTGTAAATAATTAGCCTCAAACTCTTTCACTTTATTTACCGGTACAGTACGGAACAATCCTTTCACCCCAGCATAAATAATGGCTACCTGCTTCTCTACAGACACTGGAGCAAACTGTCCTTGTTTCAAAATTTCTACGTTGCGAACGCCTTTGTCCAAAACACCTTTGGTCGCCGCATCTAAATCAGAACCAAATTTTGCAAAAGCCTCCAACTCTCTGTATTGCGCCTGATCTAACTTAAGTGTACCAGCCACCTTCTTCATGGATTTGATTTGCGCATTCCCCCCCACACGTGACACCGAAATACCCACGTTAATAGCGGGTCTAACACCGGCATTAAATAGGTTAGACTCTAAAAATATCTGTCCGTCAGTAATCGAAATTACATTTGTTGGAATATATGCGGAAACGTCACCTGCTTGTGTTTCAATAATAGGAAGTGCTGTTAATGATCCACCACCTTTTACGATATCTTTCAAGGATACCGGAAGGTCATTCATGTTGCGCGCAATCTCATCAGAAGCATTGATTTTCGCAGCACGTTCCAATAAGCGGCTATGTAGATAGAAAACATCTCCGGGATATGCTTCACGGCCTGGAGGACGACGAAGAAGTAACGATACCTCACGGTAAGCCACCGCTTGCTTAGATAAATCATCATAAACAATCAATGCAGGGCGACCTGTATCGCGGAAGTATTCGCCTATGGAAGCACCTGCCATGGGTGCGTAGAATTGCATGGGAGCCGGATCAGCAGCCGACGCACAAACAATCACCGTATAGGGTAAGGCACCCTTTTCTTCCAAGGTACGAACGATGTTTGCTACCGTTGAATTTTTCTGTCCAATTGCTACATAGATACAGTAAACGGGTTCGCCTGCATCGTAGAACTCTTTCTGGTTAAGAATGGTATCTATACACACTGCCGTCTTCCCTACCTGACGATCACCAATAATCAGTTCCCGTTGACCGCGGCCGATAGGAATCATCGCGTCAATCGCTTTGATACCCGTTTGTAAGGGCTCGGTTACAGGTTGACGATAGATAACACCCGGTGCTTTACGCTCAATAGGCATTTCATAGGTTTTTCCTGTAATAGGGCCTTTGCCGTCAAGAGGTTGTCCCAAGGTATTCACCACACGTCCAAGCATACCTTCACCTACATTAATGGAAGCAATCTTATTGGTACGTTTAATCGTATCTCCCTCTTTAATTTCGTCGGAAGGACCTAATAATACCACCCCAACATTATCTTCTTCTAGGTTTAATACAATACCCTGTAATCCGTTTTCAAATTCAACTAACTCACCTGATTGAACTTTGGTTAAGCCATAAACCCTAGCAATACCGTCACCCACTTGGAGTACGGTACCTACTTCTTCCAGTTCGGCTTCTGATTTAAAGTTCGACAATTGCTCTCTTAAGATTGCCGATACTTCATCTGGTCTTACCTCTACCATTTTATCTTTATTTTGTATATTTTTCTAAATATGATTAATAACCCCTCAGGCTATATCACTAAGCGTGAAAGGCCTGATCTAACTTATTTAAGCGCCCTGCTAAACTAGCATCTATTTGTTTATCGCCAATAGTAACAATAAAACCACCGATTAAATCGGCATCTACCTTGCTGTCTACGATGACTTCGTTTCCAATAGATGATTTAATGATTTGTTTGAGCGCGGAGACACTGTTTTCAGACAAAGGAGTCGCAGAGATTACTTTCGCAATAACAATTCCTTTATATTCATTGTATTCCCTGATAAATTCCCGTGCCGCACTGTATAATACTTCGGCACGACCTTTATTCACCATAATCTTAAAAAAGGCGATTAAAGCCGGAGCAAATTTATCTCCGAACAATGCGGTTAAGACATTGATTTTTTTATCATGATTGATGATAGGGTTCTTTAAAACAGCTTGTAGTTCTGTGTTATTCTTCAGTACCGAAACAAACTGTTCTACATCCGCCTTGATGTTATCAAGCGCACCTTGCTCTATGGACAAGTCTAATAAAGCTTTGGCATATCTGGATGAAACGTTGAATTCTGACATATCTTTTCTAGTACAAAGCGATTAGCTGATTAGTTTAATTTCACCTCTTTCAACAATTCGCCAACCAAAGCTTCCTGTTTGCCTTTATCCGCCAGCTCCTGCCGGAGGACGTGACGGGCAATCTCTAACGAAAGTTTTGAAACCTGATTTTTAACATCGGCCATGGCAATCGCTTTTTGATTGTTTATTTCGATACGTGCCTTTTCGATCATGCGATTTCCCTCTACCTGCGCTTGGTCTTTCGCATCTTTCAATAATTGCTCTTTAATTTCTTTCGCTTCTTTCAAGATAAGATCGCGTTCTGCTCTTGCCTCTTTTAGCAGTTGCTCATTCTCATTTGTTAAACGAGCCATTTCCTGTTTTGCTTTTTCTGCTGCGTCCAATGCATTCTCTATAGAACGCTCGCGCTCGCCAATAGCTTTCATTACAGGTTTCCAAGCAAATTTTGTCAACAAGAACAATAGAAGCAAAAATGACAAGGTATGCCAAAAAATTAAGCCAATTTCAGGGATGAGTAAGTTCATAGTAATAGATTAAAGTACTTTTCTTATATATAAATTTGCTATGCTAAATATTTAAAAAAGAGCCCATAAGCGGCAACCCCGAAGATAGGCTCTTTATTAACTTTTGGGCTTTTCCTTATTTTGCAATTAAGGAAACAACCACAGCGAATAACGCAACAGCCTCGATAAAGGCAGCAGCGATCAACATCGCAGTTTGAATTTTTGAAGCAGCTTCAGGTTGGCGTGCGATGCTTTCCATTGCAGAACCACCAATTTTACCAATACCTAAGCCTGCGCCGATAGCAGCTAGACCCGCTCCAATTGCAGCTAATGTTCCAGTCATTTTAATTTAATTTATATATTTAGTTTAACAATAATGCTTAATATTTTTAATGATCAGCGTGCTCTTCTATCGCCATTCCAATAAAGAGCGCAGATAATATGGTGAATATAAATGCTTGTATAAAGGCCACCAACAGCTCAATGGCACCGATAAATACCACAAAAAAAACAGACACAGGAGCTACTGCCAATGAATTAAAGATAAATACCAGACAAAGAAGCGATAGTACCAAAATATGTCCTGCTGTAATGTTCGCAAATAAACGAATCATCAACGCGAAGGGTTTCGTGAAAATTCCAAAAATTTCTACAGGAATCATTAAAGGTTTTAACCACCAAGGCACCGGTGGGTTAAAGATATGACCCCAGTAATATTTGTTACCACTGAATAAGATAATAATCAAGGTGATAGTTGCCAAAATCATGGTAACCGCAATATTACCGGTCACATTGGCTCCCCCAGGGAAAAAGGGCACTAAACCAAGCATGTTATTGAACCATATAAAAAAGAATACGGTTAAAAGATACGGCATGTACCTTTCATATTTATGTCCTAAATTTGGCTTCGCAATATCATCCCGCACAAAAATGATAATAGGCTCCAATACAGATTGTAAACCTTTAGGTGCCTTACCATCCCGTTTTTTGTAACCATTTGCCACCGAAATAAAAATTAGCAATAAAACAATTATGGAAATAAATATTGAAAACACGTTTTTGGTAATGGAGAAATCAATCGGGCGCGTATTGGTTACTACTTCGTCACCGGCTTCATCTTTTTCATGGTGCACATAACTACCATGTACAGGTTCATCAGCCGCATAATAGATTTTGCCGTGCGAACGGGCAAAACGCATGCCAGCTTTCTCTACCACCACACTACCGTCATTATTTAAATGAAACTCTTTCGCACTAAAGGTTACCAACCCATTATGGGTATAAAGAATGACGGGAAGGTATATGCCAGTCCAGCTATCACCATGACCCCAAAAATGAAATTCATGAGCATCGCCGATATGGTGAAAGATAAAATTTGTAATGTCAAATTCTTTTTCATCGTGACTGGTAGAATGATCGGGATCGATATGTTCTACAGCTGCTGAGTCGGTTACGTGATCATGACCATGATTTTGGGCATTGGCGTTCAAAAAAGCGAAGAAAACGGCGAAAAACGCAAACATTCCTGTTTTTTTTGAAGTCAAAAAGTGGCTAAATTTCATTTATTCCGTGATTTTTACTTATTATTTTGGTGGCGCAAGTTACGCAACAAACACATAACTTCAAAGAGTGTAAATAATAAATATAAAGAAAAATAGTTTAATGCAAAAACTAACTGGTTTACAGATGTTTTCACAAGTACTATCAAAACAAATGATAGGGCAAATATCAGCTTTAATACAATCCCTCCCATCACTGCCATCACACCCGTTTGGGGACTTTTTTTAATACCCACAGCCGAAATAAGATAGGCGATATAGGTGAGAAAAAACAAGAAAGCAAATGCCAACCAAAAGTTTTTTGCCAGAACTTCCTGTTGGGGAAATAAGAATCCTAAGAACCATGCAAATAATGCAATGAGCAAGCCGAATGTAACATAGAGAAAAGTAAAACGAAATAAGGTCATCTGCAAAACGTAAGGAACAAAGATACTATTTCATGTTGACGAATCACTTCCTCTTTGTTACGGAACGGATTGTACCTATCAAACTCACACATACGCCAATCAACGAAAATATGGCCGTATACAATCCAGGTTCTTTACCTTTGTTCGTATCAAACTTATAACCGATAAATGCAAAAACTCCTATGGTAGCAATCATTTGGAAACCCAAACCCGTATAATATATATAGACATTGCTCTCTTTTTTCAAGTTAGATTTTTCCTTTTCTGATTCTGGAACTGCCATATAAATACAAATTTAGAGAAAGTTAAGGGTATATACAATTTCCGATTTGATCGCTAACATACCATTAAAAACAATTATATAAAGACAAAAATAATATTATCTTTATATAGTATTTCAATGTGGCATACGCTCTCCATTTTAACGAGGGTAGAGATGACATTTTAGATTTTAAGATTCACAAAAGACGTTTAACTTTGTGTACAATATTTATACAGATGATCTATCCATGTACAGGCTTTTGGAAAGCGATACCTTTATTTATTTAAAACCTTTTATCAACCCTTAGCACTCTTGAAAAAACATACATATATTCGTTTCAACTGGTTATTTATTATCATATTACTTTTTTTGATCTCAGGCTGTTTTCTAAATAGAAAAGAAAAATCGGAGAAAACGGATCTTATGCAGAATATAACCACTAAATTCAATATTCTATACAATGCAAACAAGCTTTTGCAGGAAGCCGAGCAAAACCGAATAAACACCTATAAAGAAAATTATCAGGACTTATTGCCTGTTTTCATAGAACCTAGCGAAACAAGTGTGGCAGCAAATGGAAAATTGATGGATTCGATTATTCAAAAAGCCATTACGATTATTAACGATAAAAGCGATAGTAAATACGTCAACGATGCCTACTTTTTAATGGCGAGAGCTCATTACGAAAAAGGCAATTACTATAATGCTGCCGAGTTTTTCACCTATGTAGTCAATACGGTAAAGCCCAACAGCGATGATCTGCTAGAAATGTCATTGGCATGGAAAAGCCGTTCCCTGTTACAAATAGGCTATTTAAAACAGCTATCCAACATCTTGGATTCTGCTTTTGATGCCGCTTCTACCCATAAACATCCCGCAACCTTAACAGCGGCTGTTCAAGCGAAATACGATCTTGAAACCGGCAATATAGATCATGCGATCCAATCGTTGGATGCCGCTATACAAACGAGCAAAAACAGAAAAGAGAAACTGCGCTGGCATTATTTGATGGGGCAGTTACTTCAAAAAAAACGGGACTATAACCATGCATACCTCCATTTTGACAAAGTAGTAAAAAGCAATGCCTCTTTTGAAATGGCTTTTAATGCTGAACTTCAACAGGTTTTTATGAACAAGGAAAACGGCGACAGTTCGCTGCTGAATACCGTTTCCCGATTGAAAAAGATGATAAGGAATGATAAGAACAAAGGATTCACCGATCAAATTTATTATATCATTGGGGAAGCCCACTTACAGTACGGCCAGGAAGAAGAGGCTTTCAAGAATTTCAACTTTTCACTGAGGGAACCCAGTACCAATAATTTCCAAAGAGCCATCACTTACCTCAAAATGGCCGACCTATTTTTTGACCAGGGTGCCTATACTATATCTAAACATTATTATGATAGTACGGCAACTTTAATAGATTCCAATTTCCCGAACTATCAACTTATACAAGCAAAAATAAACAATCTGGATGGGCTTGTACTATATCTGAATACCATTTCTAGTCAAGATCAGCTACAAGCTCTCGCTAAACTTACAGAAACCGAAAGAATAAAAGTGATCGATAGTCTTTTCAATCAAAAGAAAGCAAAAGAATTAGCTGCAACGGAAACGAAAACAGCTAATCGTCAAACACCATCTTCAAATTTTCAGCATCAATTCACCTTGCAGAACAGCGCTGCGGGCACAAACGCCGGGAACAGCTTTTACTTCAATAATCCAACAGCTGTGAGTACTGGCCTTTCGGCTTTTAAACGAAGATGGGGCAATCGGCCACTGGAAGATGATTGGCGTTTGAAGAACAAAAACATAGTACAAACAGCCGGCGTAAGGCTGCCAAATGAGGAGACAGATAATGCTACCAGTAACGAGCTAAAGGCACTGGAAGAAAAGGAAAACTTCGTTAAAGCCATTCCTTTGACCGAGGAAAGCCGTCTGGCATCAGACAAAAAAATAATTACAGCTTATCTAAAACTAGGTGAGATTTACCGCGACGAGCTACAGGACAAAGCAGCTGCCGCTAAAACATACACTGCCCTGTTGGATCGTTTTCCACATCTAAGCGAAAAAGATTTGGTGATGTATAACCTCTATCGCCTGTATAGCGAACTAGACAATCCACAGAAGGAGCACTACAAAAAAGAGCTGTTATCTACTTCTCCTGAATCAGTCTATGCAAAGATTGTTCGAGACCCATCTTACCTGAATAAATTGGATGAGGAATCACAGATACTAAATGAATTATATAGTAAAGCCTATGATCTCTATATCACAAAAAACTATCAGGAGGTCATAACGTTAACAGACAGTGTCATCTTCATCGTCAATAGTGAACATAAAACAGCAATTGGAAGTCAATTATCATACCTAAAGGCGCTGGCCATGGGCAGAACAAATTCGGTTGAGGTATTTGAGAAAGAGCTCCAGAAAATTCAACAGCAATACCCAGACAATGAATTGATTATTCCATTGATCATCCAACATTTAAATTATATTGACTCGAATCGTTTATCTTTGCAAGAGCGAAAGATAGCGATTATGGATATTGAAGACGGAAGGGAACAATTTGTGGATGAACCTATACTGACGAAATGGCCCGAACTCGCTTTTAACAGAACGGAAGTTATGGTTATACCTGCCCGACGTAATTTGGCAGGAAATTTGTCGAACAACCAACCGGAGATTAACGTTACTCCGTTCAATAATGCGGTGAATTTAAGCGGTAGTGTGAAAATAACGGACTATAAGCAGGTAGAGCATACCAATAGTTTTAGGGATTTGGTGCTCTTACCAGATTCTGCTGTCTATTATTTTGTCATTGAAGTAGAAAACGCAAAGGTTAACCTTAGCCCTTCAAGATATGGCATCGGACAATTCAATAGGGGGCAATTTCCTACAAATAATCTTGTTCATCAGCTTAAACGGGTTGAAGACGACGTTCAATTAGTCTATATCGGAAAGTTTTATACGTTCGAAGAAGTGAACATGTACCGTTCACGCCTCCTCGATCAACTAAAATCCATCATGAAAATACCATCCGATAGTTATCGGACGTTCATAATTACGGAGGACTATTTACAACAGCTTACCGATTTTGATAGAGTAAGCGATTACCTTATTAAGTTTCAAGAACAGTTCTAAGGCATAAAAATTAAGATGCAACGAAATACAAAAAAACAACAAAACAAACTTACCAATAGTGACATAAAGCGCTACACTTTTTCCTTTTGGAAATTATTTGTAGGTTTAGTGATCTTGGCATTTCTATTCCTAACCTGTATAGGCCTTGGTTTATTTGGAGAATTGCCATCCTTCCGGGATCTTGAAAACCCTAAAAGTAACCTCTCCTCAGAAATCATATCTGCCGATGGGGTCGTATTGGGCACTTATTATGTTCAGAACAGATCGAATGTAAATTATAAAGAACTTTCTCCAGCATTAATCCAGGCACTCATTTCCACAGAAGATATTCGCTTCAATACGCACTCTGGGATCGATTTCAAACGAACGTTTACGATACTTTTTTATAATTTGATTGGCAAAAAGCAAGGTGCGAGTACTATTACGCAACAGTTGGCACTGAATCTCTTCCAAGAAGAAGGGCGTGCCCGTTCTTTCAATAAACGTTTTATTCAAAAGCTGCAGGAGTGGATTATTGCTGTTCGGCTAGAACGGAACTATACCAAAGAAGAAATCCTCACCATGTATCTAAATACAGTTGATTTTGGCGCCTATAACACCTATGGCATTAAATCAGCTGCCCGCACTTACTTTAATACAACACCTGCTCAATTAACACCACCGCAGGCAGCCATATTAGTGGGGATGTTGAAGGGACCAGGGATCTATTCACCTATTCGCTATCCCCAAAATGCCTTAAATAGAAGAAACCAGGTATTAGAGAATATGCGCAAAGCAGGTTTCATTACAACGCAGCAAGAAGCCTCCTTTAAAGAGAAACCCTTGGAATTATCTTTCCGCCCAAATGTTTACGGCGATGGTGTTGCTCCCTACTTACGTGCAGTCTTAAAAAGTGATATTAAAAACGTTTTCAATAAACTTTCGATTACGAAAGCTGACGGAACACCCTATGACCTGGATCGTGATGGATTAAAAATCTATACTACCATTGATTCACGTATGCAGGTTTATGCGGAAGAAGCACAAAAAGAAATGATGCGTGATCTGCAGGTAACCTTCAATAACGAATATAAAGGAAGAGATCCTTTCAAAGGATTGGAAACTTTGTTGGATAGAGCCATTAAGCAGTCGGACCGCTACAAATGGTTAAAACAAGGCGACCTAACAGACGATGAGATCAAAAAGAACTTCAACACGCCCATTAAAATGAATATATTCAGCTGGAAGGGTTCATTAGATACGACGATGACACCGTTGGATTCGATTAAATATAATAAGTTGATCTTACGGAATGCGATGATGTCTATGGAACCTCAAACAGGTTATGTGAAAGCTTGGGTAGGGGGAATCAATTTCTCGCACTACAAATATGACCAGGTAAAAATGGGTGCTAGACAACCGGGCTCTACGGCAAAACCCTTCACCTATGCGGTAGCGATTGACAATGGTTACTCACCTTGCTTTAAGGTACCTAACGCGCCGATTAATGTAGATGGATGGGAGCCGAGGAGCGAAAGTACCGTACCAGGTCCAATTACATTAAAAACAGCGCTTGCGCATTCGCAAAACTGGGCAACCGCCGACGTTATTCAACGAGTAGGAGCACAAAATGTAGCCAACCTCATCAAAAATCTAGGTATTACAACAAATGTACCTGCTTATCCATCCATTTGTTTGGGGGTCTTTGATGCCTCTGTATATGATATGGTTGGTGCTTACTCCACATTTGTGAACCACGGTGTCTGGACCGAACCGATATACCTACTCAGAATTGAAGATAAGAATGGTGCGTTGATCTATGAACACACCAAAAAAGTAAAGGTAGTCATGAACGACCAATCGGCTTATGTGATTGTGGATATGTTGAAAGGAGTTGTTAATCAAGGATCGGGTGGTAGAGTTCGTTGGAAATATAAATTAACAAATCCCATCGGCGGTAAAACAGGAACTTCGCAGGCAAACTCTGACGCCTGGTTTATTGGCATTACACCGGAGTTAGTAAGTGGTGTATGGACAGGCGCTGAGGAGCGTAGCATCCATTTCAGCAGTACAGCGTTAGGTCAGGGAGCTAATGCAGCTCTGCCGATGTTTGCCTTATTCATGCAAAAAGTATATGCCGATAAGGAACTCAAATACAGCCAAGGTGATTTTGAATTACCTCCGGGAGGCCTGCAACGAGAACTTGATTGTGGCAAATATCAATATGACTATCCTTCCGAAAACGAATCTAAGATTGACGATCGACTGGATTTTTAACGATGGATGTATTTGATTACAGAGAAGCTTTAAAAAAAATACCTCATAGACCTGGCGTTTATCAATATTATGATAAACAAGGGGTGCTTATATACATTGGAAAGGCCAAAGACCTTAAAAATAGAGTAAGTTCTTATTTTGTAAAAGACGAATATTTACACAACGCTAAAACGCGGGTGCTTGTAAGGAAAATCAACAAAATAAGTTTCACTATTGTGGACACCGAAACGGATGCCTGGCTGTTGGAAAACAGTCTTATTAAAAAACACCAGCCACGCTACAACGTTATGCTAAAAGATGACAAGACATATCCATGGATTGTTATCAAGAATGAACGGTTTCCCCGAATTTTCTGGACAAGAAAAATCATTAAGGATGGGTCCAAATATTTTGGCCCATACGCCTCCGTTGGCATGATGCATGCCATTTTGGGTGTTATAAAGGAACTTTTCCCTCTGCGTAACTGCAATTTACCCTTAACTGCGCATAATATTGAACACGGCAAATTCAGGGTTTGCTTGGAATACCAAATCGGAAATTGTAAAGGTCCTTGTCAGGCTTATCAAACCGTTGAAGACTATGACCAGAATATTGAAAGTATCAAAGATATACTGAATGGTAAAACGGGCATTGTTTTTAGACAATTAAAATCGAATCTCGATCGAGCCATTGCCGATCTTAATTTTGAGGAAGCCCATCTTTTAAAACATAAATTAGAGCTGTTAAGCAACTATCAGAGTAAATCAACTATCGTGAGCAATACCATCAGCGATATCGACGTGTTCAGTATCGCTTCGGAGGAAAACTACGCCTTTGTAAATTTTCTAAAAGTAATGAACGGCACAGTGATACAAACCCAAACCATTGAGCTGAAAAAAAGACTGGATGAGAGTGATGAGGAATTGCTGAGTTTAGCTGTTCAGGAGCTGCGCACCCGCTTCAATAGTACATCAAAAGAAATTATTGTTCCTTTTTCATTGGATATTGAAAGTCCAAATTTCAAACAAACCATCCCTCAACTAGGCGATAAAAAGAAACTACTTGAATTATCCCAGAAAAATGTCAGTTTCTTCAAACGCGAACGTCTGGATCAATACGAAAAGTTGAACCCGGAGATAAAGGTCGATAGGCTACTCAGCAAAGTGAAAGAGGATCTACGCTTAAATGTGATTCCAAAGCATATTGAATGTTTCGATAATTCAAATTTCCAAGGTAAATACCCCGTATCCGCCATTGTTGTATTTAAGGATGCTAAGCCATCAAAAAAAGACTACAGGCATTTCAATGTCAAAACGGTGGAGGGGCCAAATGATTTTGCCACGATGGAAGAAGCGGTTTATAGGCGCTATAAACGGATGCTGGAGGAAGAAAAGCCATTACCACAGCTGATTATTATCGACGGTGGAAAAGGACAATTATCTGCCGCCTTAAAAAGCTTAAAAAAACTGGGTATTGAAACACAGGTTACCGTTATTGGGATAGCGAAACGTTTGGAGGAACTATATTATCCGGGAGATCAATATCCACTGTATTTGGATAAGCGATCGGAAACATTAAAAGTAATACAACACTTAAGGGATGAAGCGCACCGTTTCGGCATCACATTCCATAGAAATCAACGGAGCAGAAAAACTTTTCAGACTGAGCTGGAGCAAATACCTAGCATTGGTAAAACAAGCGCCGAGAGATTATTACTGACCTTTAAATCCGTCAAGAAAATAAAAGAAGCTTCTAAAGAACAATTGATGCAGGTAGTGAATATGAAGCAAGCGGAAGCTGTGTTAAGCTACTTCAACGAAAATCTCGCTTAAAATCAATATTTCTACCAAATACAGCTATCGACAGCGCTACAGAACCAACAACTAAAATCAATAACTCCAAAGGTCATGCTCATAATCCATCAAGGATTGCTTTATGCGCTCCGACTCATACAATTTATCGATTCCTTGTTTATAGTCCTTTACACGTAAATCCTCCGGATTAGATTGCTTGACAATATAACTCGCAAAAATTCTTTTCAGAAAAACATCGTCGTAGCTTAAACCAGTTGCATCATTATTTCGGTTAACTACCTCTTTGTTAACTAAAATATGTCTTGCTTCCGGAAAGTAAATCCAAAACGCAGGTTGTGGATCTAGGTATACTTCGCCCGCTTTTATAGCTATTAAAGGTGCAATACCTATAATTCTTGGTTCAAATACAGAACGTTGCTTATCAAAAATCCAGTCTTCTTTAATCCTGAATTTCATGACACTATCTGTATTAAACTCTCCAGACTGGAAACTGCCACCAATCTGATTCCCCTCGTCATCAAACTCGGGTACAAAGACACTATCAGCAAGGTTGTTCATCAATCTACTGGGATCCAAAGGTATTTTAAAACTATCTCCATTGGGGTCATCCTTGGTAGGTGTTGGATCATAAGCCGTTAATTCTCCTGCTTTAACAGCCGTTAATAATATATCGATCAATCTTGATTTAGGTGAAGCAAAACTGGCATTGAGACGATCCCTTAAATCAATTTCCCGCCATACTCTTTTGCTGTACATCACGTCTACACTTCTGATATGCGTGTATGGAATAACTTTCCTGTTTTCAATGTCCGATTTCACATAATAGCCATCCAAAGGAGGGCCATCCTGTATAGGAGTTACGCTGTTTGACAGATTTTCCTGCTGTCCGTACGCGTTTAACACGACAATCAAACCTATAACGATAAAAAACAATCTCTTCATAACCTATATCTGTCTTTTTTATAAATCGCGGCCGGCATAGGAGGTTACACATCTAAAGCCTATGTATGACTTTGCCGTATCTTGATATTCGTAGGTGCGCGTTGAATTCTGTAAAAAATAACCAATATCTTTCCAAGAACCACCCCTCACCACTTTTCTTTTCAAGATCTCCGGATCATTGGCTTTAGCCTCGTATGAATAGGTCGGATTCATATCATGAATAAAAGAAGATGAAGACTCTTCAAAAGAAGAGGCTGTCCATTCAGCCACATTACCCGCCATATTGTATAGACCATAATCGTTGGGAAAAAAAGAATGGACGGGTACGGTATAGGCACCCCCATCGTCAGCATAATTACCTCTCCCTGGTTTGAAATTAGCCATTAGACATCCCTTGGCATTACGGATCGTCGGCCCTCCCCAAGGAAAGGGAGCACCATTCAAACCTCCTCTTGCGGCATACTCCCATTGATGTTCAGATGGTAACTCATAGGATAAACGGGCAAGACGTGATAAGCCTACCCGCTGCGCATAATTTTCGTATAAACGAGTACGCCATACGGCAAAAGCCCTTGCCTGACGCCAGTTGACGCCCACAACGGGATAATCCTGGAAAGCCGGGTGCGAGAAGTAGCCTTCTACCATGGGCTCATTTTGCGCATAGGAAAAATCCGCTAACCAAACGAGCGTATCAGGATATATTCCGATAGTATCCCGGATGATAAAATCAGAACGTCGCATGTTTTTATTATTTTTATTGGCAGCAGCCATGCGGTGATCGTAAATTTCGTAATGATATTTCAATAAGCGGACATCCAACTCATCACGACCGAAGATACGGTCGTCTCCCTGGTAGTACATTTGATTTAATGCATCTTTATTATCGTTCTTTTTACCCCAAATTCCACCACCATCACCCACCTTCTGCCAATCAATATAACGCTGACCATTATTATCTCCCGCTGGATTTTGTATAAAGAAAGAGGCATCATTTAAGTATTGCGTAATGGCAATGGAGTCTCTTACCCAATTGACAAACTGCCTGTACTGACTGTTGGAAATTTCGGTTTCATCCATAAAAAAAGCAGACTGCGTAAATTGCCTATTCTGGGAAATTTGTGCACTTGTTATATCCTCATCAGATTGTCCTGCTATAAAGGTACCAGCAGGAACGAAAACCATCCCACGAGGCGCCTTGCTGGATTTAAGCCCCTTCAATCGTACACCCGTCAGTTCCCCTCCCCCCTTTCGATTACCACATCCAAAAACAAACACCAACGATACTAACACGAAACAACAGTAGTAAATTTTCCTCATATTCATTCGATACCAAACCCTAAATCGTCTATTTTGAACATAAATAAAGATACAATAGAAACTTAGTGTGATGAACAAAGATAATTTGACTGAATAGCCTAAACCCTGTTCATTTTGTTCATTATATTAACATAGCTTCAACTAAAATCACTGAGCAAAACGGTGTTCTGCACGTGTAGTACATAGAGTCGAGGCGTCTTTATAGAACTTTTAAGCTACTGGCTAATGTTGCATTTTAAGCAGAACGTAGACTTGGTGCGAGCAGGAATAGAGCAGATCTAGCAATCTTGTGGTATCAACACGGGGCTCTAGCGCATAGGGTTGGACGGCCTCAGGAGATGAGCGTAAAAAAACAAGTCAAGAGCGCGGGGTTTGTTCTGTGAAAAGCGAAGCGGCTCCATAGAACAAATGGGGAGGCTTGTTTTTAGCGAAGATTCTGTAGCCTTGAATTATTCACTTTTGTTTTTTTTAAAAGGTGTTCATGAACTCATCGCTCCGCTCTTCGGTTTTGGTTCTTTTTTTCAAGAAAAAGAACAATAAAAACGTTTCTTTACCACAATCCCTTTTAAAAAAAAAGCAAGGTCATATATATTACGACCTTGCTTTTTTGAAAAGATTGTATGCTGCTTACTTGCTATTAACCTTTTTAATATAGTGTTCAACTGCCATTGTCATGCTGGGTGATTCGGGTGTAGGTGCGGCAATATCCAAAATTAAATCCCGATCGGAAATAGCTTGATGGGTTGTTGGACCAAAAGCAGCTATGCGCGTATCCTTCTGTTTAAAGTCGGGGAAGTTTTCAAAAAGCGACTGGATACTAGAAGGACTAAAGAAGACAATAATGTCATAAAATACATCCGCAAGATCGGAAAGATCACTCACGACAGTTTTAAACAAAACCGCCGGTGTAAAATTGTAACCATTGTCTTGCAGCCACTTTTGCGTTTCTTCACTCGCTACGTCTGAACATGGATAAAGAAATTTCTCCTTTGCATGTTTCTTTAACACCTCCTCTAGATCCTGAGCGGTTTGCTTACCAAAGAAAATTTTACGCTTTCTATATTGAATATACTTCTGAAGATACAACGCTATCGTCTCCGACAAACAGAAGTATTTCAAATCTGCAGGTACTTCATACCGCATCTCTTCGCATATCCTAAAGAAATGATCAGCAGCGTTTCTACTGGTAAAGATAACTGCTGTAAAATCGGCTAAATTAACCTTTTCTTTCCTAAAATCCCTTGCCGGAACACCTTCAACATGAATAAACGCCCTAAAATCCACCTTTAAATTATACTTACTCGCTAATGAAAAATAAGGTGATTTATCATTCTCCGGTCTTGGTAAAGTTACTAAGATGCTTTTTACTTTTTTTTCTCTATCTTCTGCTGCCACTTGAGTTTATTTTTGTTTCGGTTAAATCCCTAATAACTTGATCAAAATAAGTATTGGACCAACTTCGAGGGTGCAAAGATAAATAAATAAATAAAACTTTGAAAACTGATAGCTTTTTAAAACGGTGTTGGATGCTCTTAAGAACTGCATAGCAAAAACCAATACCGCTATCAAGCAAGAAACTATAAACCAATAACTTATATATGAATAAGGTACCAAAATCAACACTAAAAGTAGGGGAAGAAAAATAATAGCGGCATTAAAATAACTTAAATATAATATAGAAATATAATCCCTTACTAACTTTTGAACCCCAAAAACAAAACCTATACTTCTAGTAATAATAATCTTAAGAATGAATAATACTAGTACCATAAGAGAGATAGTGAAAAATAATCCTATCTCAGTATCCGCAATATGAATCTGATTATAAGCCACATACAGATACAAAAACAGACCAATAGTAAACCCAAACAATAGATACAGGAAAACAAATGGCCATGAAGTAATTAAGTTATCCTCTTTACTGACCAGCAGTAGTACCCGATTACTGTAAAAAGTGGCCGCTATTGCCTCCAGATCTTTCATAAAAAACATCCGGATGAGTGCTAAAAATAAAAATAAAGCAAAAACAGCTCCCAAAACCCATTGTGGCCGGTACATTTTACGGACACCAAATTGTTTATTTCCCTCATAATTAATATTCTTTCCCCACAAAATAGCATTACCATCGGTAATGATGTATACTTTCCTTAAAGAATCGAGAAACTGATTTCGACTATTTACACCGAGAGGTTTCAGATATTGTAAGCGTAGTGAATCCCGTATCAACTTTAATGAATCTTTTGCCCGCTCCACAGAATCTTTAACCCGCTGCTTTTCAAGTGCACGGGCAAAACGGGCAGAATCCTGAACAAGGTATCGAAGCGAAGTAGTTGTTGACCGAGGTATTTGTTTTTGATCGGTAGTATCTTGTACGGCATAAACAGCAGAAAAAATGGTTAAAAACATCAACAAAAGAAGCAGCCGTAATTTTAACATGTATCAACCCGTAAATTATGTTTGCAAAATGCAAAGTTATCTGTTTTTTGTAAAAAGATGCATGACAAAAAATAAATTAAATAGACGGTGTTAATCACTCATCTTACAGATAAGTTTACTGGATACACACAAACCATGTCTCCTGCGGTTTGTTTAAAGGAAATAACGTTCGGTTTTAGTTTTCGCTATTCGCCATACAGTTTGTAGCACGAAATCTATATAAAATCTGTAACCGTAATTGTACACAGAATAAAATTTCAATGATATAACTCATAAAAAAATCTCTGCCTGATGAAAACAAAAAACAAATTAATCAAAGGCGCGGCTTTTGTAAATGGTAAAGAAGTAAAGGGTAGAAAAACGTTCGATGTCATCAATCCTGCTACGGGCGAGGCCATTATAGCAGTGACAGATCTAAGTTTAAAAGAGGTAGAAAAAAGTATTGATTTTGCGGAAAATGCGTGGCATCACTGGAAAGCAACTGACGCAACATCAAGAGGCGAAATACTAAAGAACTGGTACCATTTGGTTATTAAACATACCCAGGAATTAGCAGAAATTATGACCCTGGAGTCTGGTAAACCGTTAGAGGAAAGTAAAGCAGAAGTAGTATATGGCAGTTCATTTATCCAATGGTTTTCCGAGGAAGCAATTCGTACCTACGGAGACCATATTCCAGCACCCAAGGGTAATCAGATTGTTACAATAAAACAGCCTGTTGGCGTAACAGCAGCTATTACACCATGGAATTTTCCTTTGGCGATGGTGACACGTAAAGTAGCCCCCGCATTAGCGGCGGGCTGTACGGTTGTGCTTAAGCCCGCATCACAAACCCCGCTGACGGCTATCGCCATAGCACATCTAGCGAAAGAAGCCGGAGTGCCAGACGGTGTTTTTAATGTGGTCACAAGTAAGGATTCAACAGGAATAGGCCAGTTATTAAGTACCAGTAGCAAAATCAGGAAAGTGTCTTTCACGGGTTCTACAGCGGTCGGAAAAGTATTGATGCAACACGCTGCCTCTACCATAAAAAAAGTATCATTTGAACTTGGAGGTAACGCACCGTTTTTAGTATTTGATGATGCCGATTTAGATGCTGCCGTCAAAGGAGCCATTGCGGCTAAATTTAGAAATGCCGGACAAACATGCGTGGCGGTAAATCGTTTTTTGGTGCAAGATGGGATCTTTGACTCCTTTGCAGAAAAAATAACGCAAGCGGTGAAGGCACTTAAAGTGGGGAATGGCTTAGTAAAAAATGTAAAGGTTGGCCCGTTGATCAATCAGCAAGGTCTAGAGAAAGTTTTAGCGCATGTAGAAGATGCTGTTAAGAATGGAGCAAAGGTGTTAACAGGCGCCAAACGTATTAAGGACCTGTTTTATGAACCGACAGTATTGGCTGATATCTCGCCAGAAGCTAAAATAGCCAAAGAGGAAACTTTTGGACCTATCGTATCATTATTTAGGTTTAAGACAGAAGAAGAAGGAATACGTCTAGCTAATGATACGGAGTTTGGTTTGGCAGCTTATTTTTACAGCGAAAATATCAGGCGTTGCTGGCGTGTAGCAGAAGCGCTGGAAGCAGGTATGGTAGGCATTAATGAAGGTGCCATCTCTAATGCTGCCGCGCCCTTTGGAGGTATAAAGGAATCCGGACTTGGACGGGAAGGCTCCAAATACGGAATCGATGAATTTATGGAAATTAAGTATCTATGCTTTGGATTGGAGAAAGCAGAATGAAGCAGGCTGAGTTGTTGAATCGTAGCCTTGTTAAGCTGTTGAGTAAGGAATTAGTTAATGAGCTAATGTGAATCGAACGGAGTGAGTTCATGAACACTTTTGAAATGAACACAGGTGAATAATGAGCCAATTAGCTGGTGTGCGTTAGACATCAGTAGCAAAACACAAGATCAAAAATATCTTGATACTTGATACTGATATCTTATTACTATTTAACCCAAAACTACATCTTTAATCCAATTTCCCTTAAGCGCTCATCTAGATACTCACCAGCAGTGCAATCCGGATAAACTTTCGGATGCTGCGCATCCACACAGTTTTCGAGTGCGGCCAGACTCATATCTGCTTTGGGATGTAGAAAGAAAGGAACTGAATATCGGGAAGTTTTCATGAGTTCTTTTGGCGGATTCACCACTCTGTGCGTGGTGGATTTTAATTGATTGTTGGTTAACCGTTGCAACATATCACCAACATTCACCACAATATCATCTCCATGTGCTTTAACTGGATACCAAGTGTTATTTCTGGTTAATACTTCCAATCCGTCGGCACTGGCACCAATAAGCAAGGTTATTAAATTGATGTCTTCGTGAGCCCCTGCACGTACCGCATCAGGCGCCATATCATCGGGATTTTCAATTGGAAAATAATGAATTGCCCGCAGGATAGAGTTACCGTTAATCACTTTATCTTCAAAATAGTTTTCAGGTAGCTCTAAGTATAGAGCAATCGCCTTGAGCAAGGCTCTTCCTGCTATTTCTAAACGTCTGTAAACCTCCTCGCTAACTGCGTTAAATCTGGGGAGTGATTTTACATCCACGTTTTCGGGATAGGATTTTTTCAACTCATCATCACCAATAACCGTCTGCCCACGTTGCCAAAATTCTTTTAAATCGGGTATTTTAGCATCTTTTGCTTTTTCTCTACCCTTGGCTGTATAACCACGTTGTCCTGCTAAACCAGGGATTTCATACAGTTTCTTCTCCTCGTCCGGAAGTGCAAAAAACTGCTTTACCACTTCGTATAGCTCATTGATCAGCTCTTTATCCATGCCATGGTTCGCAATGGTCACAAACCCGGTTTGCGTAAAGGCTGTACCTATATCCTGTGAAAATTGCTGACGTTGTTCAGCGTTTCCCTCTGTAAAATTCAATAAATCTAGTCTAGGGATATTAATACTATTATCAACCATTTTTGATGTTTTATATAGAATTAAAGATACAAAGCTTTTTTAATTGAGTCGGATTTAGTTGATCGGAATCCAGCTATCCAGATAATTTCCAACCAGTTAAGTTTTCCACACAAAAAACCAACCATCTTATCTTATAGGGAATCGTTAAAAAACAACAATAAATCATTATTTAGTTTTTCCCTATGCGTTAAGAAAAATCCATGTGGCGCACCCGGATACAGTACAAATTGATTCTCGTTTACCATCGTACAAGTAAGATTAGCACTTACGTCTTCAGGTATAATTTTATCCGCGTCTCCATGTACTATCAAAGTCGGCACATCGATATTGGCTAAATCTTGCCTAAAATCGGTTTCGGAAAAGGCTTTTAAACACTGTTTGGTAGCATTTGGAGAAGCTCCTAGGGCGAGAGACCGTTGATATTCCAGCATTGCCTTACTCACTGGCTTATTCACGATGTTTACGCCGAAAAAATTATTGAAAAAATCTTCTAAAAATGCGGGCCTATCTGTTATAACTCCTTCCAGCATTTCATCGAATACTTTCTGATCAAGGCCCTCTGGATTATCCTCCGTTTTCAGCATAAAAGGTGTTACCGATCCAAGCAATACTGCTTTACTGATACGCTCACTCCCATACCGTGTAAAGTATCGAGCTACCTCTCCTCCACCCATGGAGAAACCTATCAAAATCACATCATAAAGATCCAATTGCTGAATAATCTCGTTTAAGTCGTCTGCTAAATCATCGTAACTATATCCATGCGAGGGCCTAGACGACATTCCGAAACCTCTTCTATCATAGGCGACACATCTAAATCCCTGTTCCATAAAAAAGTCAAACTGAGCTTCCCACATCAAATGACTGGATGGCCAGCCATGAATAAATACGATGGGTTGCCCTTTTCCAAAATCTTCATAACACAACACGATTCTTTGCTGGTTTTCCTGATCAATTTTTTCTATAAAATTCATATGTATATGATTTGATTTTTAACGGTCATATGGAATATTCATGCGTGTTTGTGTTTTGTCTAACATGAATATTTCATATGTAAATAATTATTTATACTTGTATGTTTTCAGTGGCATAAATGAGCTCGTTTCACTCGGTTTGTTTTTTAATGGCCATATGGAATACTCATGTGCGTTTGTGTTTGCGGAAACATGAGTATTTCATATGTAAATACTTTTACGAGCATTTCGATATATATAAAGATGCTCGCGCTAATCGTGATCATTCGTGTTGGGAGAGCTTTGCCTTTATGCTTTGCGTTTAAAGACCCAGTTGCTACAGGTTTTATCCTACATGGCTTGGCATAAAGAGTCAGCATACAATGCCTATAACATCTTAGTTTAATCAAATGTTTTGAATCGGTAATCCCATCAAAGCACCACCAATTTTTTTTCGTACTTTTATCTGCTCATTGTACCTTTACGCATCGTTAGCTAAAAAAGAACACATACTATATATATGACGAAATCAAAAAAAAAACCGGAAGCACCCCATGAACAGGTGGTTACAGAAAAAACACTTAAATTTTTTGAAAAATATATAAACAATGCAGCCCCTACCGGTTATGAGTGGGAAGGGCAGCGTCTTTGGTTAGATTATATCAAACCTTATGTGGATGAAACCTACACAGACCATTACGGAACCGCAGTTGCTGTTATTAACCCAAACTCTGCCTATAAGGTGGTCATTGAAGCGCATTCGGATGAAATTTCCTGGTTTGTGAATTACATTACGAATGATGGATTGATTTACGTAATCAGAAACGGTGGCTCTGACCACCAAATTGCTCCCTCCAAACGGGTGCATATACATGGAGATAAAGGTATCGTAAAGGCCGTTTTCGGATGGCCCGCTATTCATACCCGTGGTGGAGAAAAAGAAGAAGGACCATCTCTAAAGAACATCTTTCTAGATTGCGGTTGTACCAGTAAAGATGAAGTAGAAGCGCTTGGCATTCATGTTGGATCGGTTATTACGTATGAAGATGCGTTTATGGTATTGAATAATCGCTACTATGTGGGAAGAGCGATTGACAACCGAGCCGGAGGATTTATGATTGCGGAGGTTGCCCGCTTATTAAAAGAGAACAAACAAGAACTTCCCTTTGGTCTATATATTGTGAATGCCGTACAGGAAGAAGTTGGCTTGAGAGGTGCGGAAATGATTACGCAAAGCATTAAGCCCAATGTAGCCATTGTAACGGACGTGACACACGATACGCAAACTCCTATGATCAATAAAATTACCCAAGGTGATTTAGCTTGTGGTAGAGGCCCGGTCATATCCTATGCTCCTTCCGTACAGATTAATTTAAACAAACTGTTGATAGATACCGCTACGGAAAAGAAAATTCCATTCCAGAGACAGGCTTCGTCGCGTGTTACCGGTACAGATACAGATGCCTTTGCTTACTCAAATGGTGGCGTACCGTCCGCTTTGATATCACTGCCTTTACGCTATATGCATACAACTGTGGAAATGGTCCACAAAGAGGATGTCGATAACGTTATCCGATTGATTTACGAAGTATTGTTAAAAATTGAAGACGGTCAGGATTTTAGAACTTTTAAGAAATAAGCATCTGAGATGAAGCATCTCACCTTATTTATGGCCATTTGCTGTGGTTTAATTGTGGCTAATCTGTATTATTGCCAGCCCTTGATACCACTCATTGCACATGATTTTGGCATCAGCGAAGCAGCGGCAGGAAGTATTACCTACATTACCCAGCTAGGTTACGCTGCCGGTTTACTGCTTTTTGTTCCCTTGGGAGACCTGATGGAAAGAAGGCAACAGATTGTTGTAACTACAACTATTTCGTTAATAGCATTATTAGGAGTTGCCTTTACAAAATCGTTCCTGCTATTGCAGATACTCTGCTTCTTGATAGGCCTTTTCTCCATCGTGCCGCAGTTGATTATTCCATTAGCTGCAAGTTTAGCATCGAACGATAAAAGGGGAAGTGTGATCGGTTTGGTGATGGGCGGTTTACTGATTGGTATTGTTTCATCACGATCGTTAAGTGGCTATATAGGTCATCAATTTGGTTGGCGTCAGGTATACTTCACCGCGGCGGCTATCTGCTTTATATTGGTATTGATGATGCAACGTTTTTTTCCAGAAAGTAAACCAACTTACAAGGGGAATTATAAGAGCCTAATGTTATCCATTGTACAGTATATAAAAACATATCCTGCACTTAGAAAAGCAGCCTTAAGCGGTGCCTTATCTTTTGCTTCTATCAGTAGCTTCTGGGTTACCATGGTGCTCTTTCTATCAGCAGAACCCTTTACCTTTAATACGGTTCAGATAGGTTTGTTCGGTATTATCGGAGCCTCCGGAGCGCTAGCGGCACCCTTGGTTGGAAAACGAAGCAGCGGTGATACCCAAACGGTGAAAAAAATATCCTTACTGGGTTTACTATTACAACTGATGGGCTATCTAGGATTCTATTTTACCGGCAACAGTATTTTTTTGTTGATCATTGGTATTGTGCTCATCGATATTGGTCATCAAGCGCTGCAAATAAGCAATCAAACGCTTATCTACTCGTTAAACCCTGAAGCAAGAAATCGTTTTAACACTGTTTTTATGACCTCTACGTTTATCGGAGGAGCCATGGGTTCGGCCCTGGGAATATTTTTATATCATGCCGGCGGCTGGGACACTTTTTGTATTGGTATTAGTTTCATTATCCTCCTCAATGCACTCATTAACTGGAAACGGGGATAATTATCGTTTTCGTTATGAGTTGCCAGTTAACTCAACTATTCCTGATTCAATTGATAAATCGTTCCTTTCTCTCCCGCTAACAATATCAGTTTGCCACTTTTCGAAGCTTTTGCTACATTGAACCCTTGCTCGGAAAGTGATTTCCACGTTTGCCCAGCATCAGCAGAAATATCTGTTCCAGATGTGCCTGTAGCTAAAACCGAAGTGTCGGTAATATAGGCTACGCTAGACTTATAGCCAGAAATCCGTGTCTTGGGAGCTGCCCATGTCATGCCATTGCTGGAAAGTTGGATGACATTGTTATTATTCCTGAAATTTTTATAGTCGCCCCCAACTGCAATAAGTTGTTTCTGCTCATTAATCGCCAAAGAGAAAATCCCTTGCGTAGGTTCGCCCTGTTCGATAGGCACCTTGTAACTCGTCCAAGTTTGCCCATAATTGTAAGAAAACAAAAGACGGGCCTGTGCGCCACCCGTTCCTATCCACACCAAACCACTACCAGCTGTTAGTATGCTTGTGCCGCTAGCAGCAAATCCTGCTTCACCCGCCTTCATCTCTACTTGGGCCTGATCGCTTATATTCAACCAATTTTCACCACCATCTTCTGTCAGGAGTAATTGTAACTTGCCTTCAATGGGATCTCCAAACACCAATCCTCTTTTCTCGTCCCAGAAACTGATACCATCGTAAAACGCCTCTTTTATATCATAGCTGTACACTTTCTTCCACGACTCGCCACCGTCCTCTGTTAACAATATCACCGCTGGGCTCCCTGCATTCACAATAATGGCCTTTTTATCAGAAAAAGCGGTGATCGATCGAAAATCGAACTCATTGTAATCTTCAACTTTTAACCATTGCCACGTTTTACCGCCATCAAGTGTCTTTGCCACCGTACCTTTACTTCCCGAAATCCATGCCACACTATCCGTTGGAATGGACATGCCGCGAAAGCTTACTTCCTGCCCTTCCTCTAACTTTTCCAGCCGAAAAGATTGGCCGTTTACAGACAAGCCAGCGATTAATAAAAACAAATAAAGTATTATATGCCATTTCATATGTTGAACCTTTTTAAAACTATATGCGCAAGTGATTCATTAATTTCTTCACTTCAACAGCTTCTTTTACATCGTGTACACGAATAATGTTTACACCTTTTGATAAAAGTATGGTATTTAATACTGTTGTACCATTTAAAGCTTCCTGTGGGCTGCTTTGAAGCGCTTTATAAATCATCGATTTTCTAGATAGAGCACCCAAAATGGGCAGGCCCAACAACCTCAACTCATCTATTCTTTTTAATAACTCATAATTTTGTTCCAATGTTTTAGCAAATCCGAAACCCGGATCGATGATGATGTCTTTGACACCAAAGCTGCGGAGTGTATTCACCCCTTGTACAAAAAAATCAATAATATCGTCCACCAAGTTATTATATTTGGTTTGCGTTTGCATTGTTTGCGGATTCCCTCTACTATGCATTAAAATATAAGGTACGTTCAGTTTGGCAACCGTTGTAAACATGTCATCGTCCAAATTACCACCACCGATATCGTTGATCATATGTGCACCGGCACGAATGGCTTCATCAGCTACTTTTGCTCTAAATGTATCTACCGAAATAATGATGTCAGCATTATACTTAATAAGCTGCTCAACGACCGGCAACAATCTATCCAGTTCTTCCTGTGCACTCACTTCTGCCGCGCCTGGACGGGAAGAATAAGCGCCAATATCGATAATATCAGCTCCATCATGTAGCATGAGCGCTGCTTTTTCCAATGCTTGGCTGATTTCGTTATATTTCCCTCCATCAAAAAATGAATCCGGAGTAAGATTTAAAATCCCCATGATTTTAGGTTCACTAAAATCAATCAATCTGCCGCCTACCTGACAAAACCTCATACTGTAACGTTTCTTTTACTATTCCGTGCAAACTTAGACAAAATGCGTTTTTTATGCAATTTTATCATTAGCATAAAAAACCGTTATTGTCGGTCTCTCATCCTCCTTTTTATAAAGAATTTACTCTCGGGATGAAACTTAGACAAAATGTGTTTTTTATGCAATTTATCATTAGCATAAAAAACCGTTATTGTCGGTCTCTCATCCACCTTTTTATAAAGAATTTACCCTTGGGATGAAACTTAGACAAAATGTGTTTTTTATGCAATTTTATCATTAGCATAAAAAACCGTTATTGTCGGTCTCTCATCCACCTTTTTATAAAGAATTTACTCTCGGGATGAAACTTAGACAAAATGTGTTTTTTATGCAATTTTATCATTAGCATAAAAAACCGTTATTGTCGGTCTCTCATCCACCTTTTTATAAAGAATTTACCCTTGGGATGAAACTTAGACAAAATGTGTTTTTTATGCACTAAGAACTTTTCTCTTCCGAAGGTTATTTTTTCAATTTCAAGGCCTATACTATTCGAAATAGAAAAATTTTATATTAGGTTTGCACAAGAACTGTCCGATTACCATGAATACAAGCGAAGAAAAGCGTCTTATGAAGACTTCCAGTGAATACGATAGCATTATTACTCGATGTAAAACATTATTCTTAAAAAAGGCAGCCGATTACGGTACAGCCTGGCGTATTATGCGTTTGCCTTCTATTACTGACCAAATTTTTATCAAAGCGCAACGTATCAGAACGATTGAAGAAAATAAGTTTGCTAAAATTGCTGACGATATCCCCTCTGAATATATTGGAATTATCAACTATTGCGTAATTGCCATGATCCAGTCAGAATTACCCTTAGATGCGGAAGAAGACCTTCCTATATCTCAAGTAGAATCGTTGTATAACCAATATGTTCAGGAAACCAAAGAGCTTATGCTTTCCAAAAACCATGACTATGGAGAAGCATGGCGGGATTTACGCATAGGTTCGTTAACCGACCTCATCTTAATGAAAATATACAGGGTAAAACAGATTGAGGATAATAGCGGATTAACAATAGTGTCGGAAGGTGTCAAGGCCAACTATCAGGATATGTTAAACTATGCCGTGTTTGCACTTATTAAGCTAACCGTATCAACAGAGGAGAAACCAATTAATAATTGATGTGCTATGGATCACGGAATAGAAAAGGCAAACAAAACAAATTATCTATTACTCTTCTCCCGCCTATTTGTAGGGATATTGTTTATATTTTCGGGCCTCATCAAGGCAAATGACCCCATCGGATTTAGTTATAAGCTACAGGAGTATTTTGAGGTTTTCCACTTGCCATTCCTCAATAATTATGCAGTAGGTGTTGCCGTTATATTGTGTAGCTTAGAGGTAGTATTGGGTGTTTTGTTATTATTGGGGCTCTATGGAAGAAAGGTCGCGGCGGGATTATTATTACTGATTCTTTTTTTTACTTTCTTAACTTTTTATTCTGCCTTTTTTAATGTAGTTACCTCTTGCGGATGCTTTGGTGATGCCATTCCTTTAACACCTTGGCAATCGTTCAGTAAAGATATCGTGTTATTCATTTTTATAGCCATCATTTATTTTTTCAGAAAAGACATACATCCTCTGTTTTCCAATGAGATAAGTCAATCACTCGCATTGGCCGCTGCCATCGTCTTTAGTATAGGTATGGGTATTTACACCTATCAATTTTCGCCCTTTATTGATTTTTTACCCTATAAGGAGGGAAATAACTTACCCGCTCTTATGCATGTACCAAACGGTGCACCGTTGGACGAGTATGAAATCACCTATACCTTACAAAATAAAAAGACAACTGAAACAAAGTCGCTTACTGATAAGGAGTATCTAGCGAAGGAAATATGGAAAGATGAAGACTGGGAAATTGTGGGTGACCCGAAAAGCCGTTTGATTAAAGAGGGGTACAAAGCGCCCATTAAAGACTTATCTATTACAGATGCCCAGGGCGTTGATCATACAAAAGAAATCATTGAAAATCCCTATTATAATTTACTCTTTGTTGCTTATGACCTAAGTAAATCCAATATTAGGGCATTAGAAAAATTGAATCAATATGCAAAGGCTGCCGCGGAAGAGTTCAACATTCGCGTGGTATTACTAACCGCGAGCTCTGCTCAAAATGTAGCGGCCTTGAATGATGAACTTACCTTGTACCCAGAAACTTTCTTTGCGGATGCCGTTCCATTGAAAAGTATGGTGCGGGCTAACCCGGGCATTCTATTGCTAAAAAACGGCACTGTCATCAAGAAATGGCATTACCATACAATTCCTTCGTTCGAAACATTGGCCACCGAATACTTTGAACAAGTAGATTAAGATCGATATTATCTATGCTAAAAAAACATATTTTTCTTGTTGGATTTATGGGGGTTGGAAAAACCACTAACGGTAAGAAGATTGCACAGGCATTAAATAGCCGCTTTGTTGATTTAGACGAATTATTTGTAGAGAGAGAAGGGATGTCTATTGCCGAATATTTCAAACAATATGGAGAAAACACCTTCCGTTTGAAAGAACGTGAAATTCTACAAAACCTGCATCTACCTGATCCTGCTATTATTGCAACAGGGGGCGGTGCACCTTGCTTTTTTGACAATATGGAATGGATGAACAAAAATGGAATTACTATTTATCTCCAAATGCCTGCAGCGGCATTGGCCAGCAGATTGGCCGCTAGTAAAAGACATAAACGCCCGCTGATACAAAATCTCAGTGAAGAAGAAATTCTAAGGTTTATTAACGACAAAATGCTGGAAAGGCATCCTTTCTATGCCAAAGCACATCATCACACGAATGTAATAGACCTAGATATACATGCATTGATAAAAGAATTGGGTTTATAAAATCACGACATCTTCTATTACCACACGCCCTACATATTCATTCATCTTACCGATAATCTGCGTACGCATCAGTACTAGTTCATTTTTGATGACGGCAGATTCCACCTTGATGAACAACTTCTTATCACGGATAAATAGCTGCTTGGTGCGGTTCGCGATAGCCGTCCCCATCAATTCGGGCCATGCGGCCAGTATGGAAGTCTCATCGAATTTTCGACGCAGCTTAAGCGCATCTAAATAATGATTGATAGCTTCTTTTAATGTCTTGTCATTTGTACGGCCCATGGGTTTAATAAGTGCTGGTCTCCCATAGGGAGGTAAAATTCAAATTAAAAGGTAAAATACATGAATTGAATACCCTTTACTTCCATCAAAGTCTAACAGAGTTTACGAAGATACGCATACCGAAATCAATTCCTCGAAAGTGTTTTCAACATAATGATCAAACGTCCATCTATAGCACGCCTCTTCTTTATTCAACTTTCCCTTCGGCTACCTTAAATATCTTCACATCCACATCAATACCATGAAAGGTACTTTCTACCCGCATCGCACTGGTATCGGTTATAAAAATCTGTCCAAAATCATCGTGCGAAACCATTTCCATCAGTTTCCGGGTACGCTTTTCATCCAGCTTATCAAAAATATCATCGAGCAACAATAGCGGTTTGAATCCTTTTTTATTGCACAAAAAAGTATATTGTGCCAACTTTAAAGCAATTAAAAATGATTTCTGTTGTCCTTGAGAGCCAAATTTCTTAAGTGCCATCCCGTCAATGGAAAAAATCAGATCATCTTTATGGATACCTGCAGTGGTGCGTTCCAGTACCCTATCCTTTTGTAAAGAAGCAGACAATAACTCGGAAAAACCTTGATCGAACAGCTGCGACTCATAAGAGAGCCCTACCTGTTCTGTACCGTTGGTTAGGAACTGATAATGCTTATTAAAAATTTCAATAAAAGGTATTATAAATGTTTTGCGCTTTTGAAAAATCTTCTCTCCCACCTCCACGAGCTGCTCATTATAAACATTTAGTAAGTCATCATCATATTTCTTATTTAACGCTTGTTGTTTTAACATAGCATTACGACTTTGCAAATACTTATTATACAATATCAAATCATCCAGATAGCGATTATCCGTTTGGGATATGACATTATCAATAAATCTTCGCCGTTCTTCACTGCCTTCTGCAATAATGGCCGCATCGTTAGGAGAAATCATCACCAAAGGGTAAGCACCAATATGATCCGCCAAACGCTGATAATCCTTCTTGTTCTTTTTAAATTGCTTCTTTTGATTACGTTTTAGGCTGCAAGCGAGTATGTCATCTTGATCATCTTTTTCAAACACTCCCTGCACAATAAAAAAATCGGCATCCTTTTTTATCTGCTGCGAATCGATTGGGTTAAAATAGCTCTTACATAAAGAAAGATAATGCAAAGCGTCCAAAATATTGGTTTTACCCGCTCCATTGTCGCCTGTAAAAGCATTGACACCTGGTGCAAATATCAACGAACCCTCTTCATAATTCTTAAAATTAATAACCGTTAATTCTTTAACCCACATGCGAACAAAGGTAAAGAAAAAAATCACTGCTATTAAGCTAGATTCGAAAGCAATCTAGCTTAAATGCGTATTATTGTATAATAAAATAGAACGTTTTTATTAGTCATTTTTTTAAATTTTCATTCCACTCAGAAGATGAGCGTTAAAAACCATCATGAGCAGCAATAAAACAATATTGCTCATGATAGCTTCAATGCCATAGAAAATAAACGCATTATTGAAAAATGGTTTCAGCGGGAGAGGCTGGTTCCATGACGAATGAAGCGTAGCGGAACGGCTGCATGGAACCAGGTGGGGAAACCATTTTTAGCGAAGATTCTGAAGCCTTGAATTATTCACTTTTGTTTTTTTTAAAAGGTGTTCATGAACTCATCGCTCCGCTCTTCGGTTTTGGTTCTTTTTTTTCAAGTGAGTGTTGCACAACTACAATTCTGTTATTGTTTTAACAATTGGTTTTCAGTATATTTAACTCATGCAAGGCAGGAAAGTATACCAGGAAAAACTATTCGTTAATTTTCAATTGTCAGAC
>Ga0160438_1000118_pt1 | contig 32513 bp, 34 predicted proteins | sample HID1975K_E0MG_FD_108203 | JGI IMG/M metagenome (GOLD analysis project Ga0160438, IMG submission 108203) | Enriched soil microbial communities from UW Madison campus, WI, USA - HID1975K_E0 MG | ecosystem: Environmental > Terrestrial > Soil > Unclassified | place: USA: Madison, Wisconsin...
GTCAGGGCACGATCTAGGCGTAGACCTCCCACGCGGGGGTCAGGGCGCGACAGTGCTCACTCACCAGCGGCTCGAACACCGATCATGGCCCACAAGCCAACCGATGCACCCCCATTAGGGTGGACAGGTGCTCAGGTACCTGCCGCTGGTCGTGGTCGTCGCGTTCGCCCTCTACTGCGTCTTCGACGTGCTGGGCAGCGACGAGCGCACGCGCCGCGGCCTGCCGGTGCCGGTGTGGCTGCTGGTCGTCCTGCTCCTGCCGGTCGTCGGCGGTGTGGTGTGGCTGGTCGTCAGCCGCGGCACGCCGCACGCCGGCACCGCGCAGCCGCGCGGCGGCGGACCCGTGGCGCCCGACGACGACCCGGAGTTCCTGTTCCGGCTCGACCAGGAGCGCCGACGTCGCGAGCGGCAGGACCGCCCGCAGGGGCAGCAGGACGGGCCCACGGACGGCACGCCGTCGGTCTGACGGCCGGCCCGTGCGCGGCGCGCGGTGGGCCGGGCGCCGGTGGGCCGGGCTCGGTCAGAGCCCCGAGTACGAGTGCTTGCCGGCGACGAACAGGTTGACGACCGTGAAGTTCGCGAGCACGACGCCGTAGGCGACGAACACGAGGTACGCGGCACGCCGGCCCGCCCAGCCCCGCGTGGTGCGCGCGTGCAGGTAGGCGGCGTACACGACCCACGCGACGAACGTGCCGACCTCCTTGGGGTCCCAGCCCCAGTAGCGGCCCCACGCCTCCTCGGCCCAGATGGCGCCGCCGATGAGGGTCAGCGTCCACAGCACGAAGCCGACGGCATGCTGCCGGAAGGCCGACGCCTCGAGGCGGCGCGCGTCGGGCACCTGCTCGAGCCACGCGAACGCCGGCCCGGTGACGCGCGCACCGTGGACCGCCTGACGCAGGCCGTCGAGCCGCGACCACGGGCGCTCGAGGTGCGACCTGCCCTCGGCGCGCGCGGCGCGCAGCACCTGCAGGACGGTCGTCGCGAACGCGACGGTGAAGATGCCGGTGGCGAGGATCGCGACGCCGACGTGCAGGACGAGCCAGTACCGCTGCAGCGCGGGCTGCACGGCGTCGGCCTGCACGTGCAGCGTGTTGAGCGCCAGCACGAGCGCGAGCACGGCGATGCCGGTGACGACGACCCCGACGAACGCGATGGCGCGGCGTCGCTGCACGACGAGGAGCGCGGCCGTCGCGCAGAACGTGCCGACGATCGTGAACTCGTACATGTTCGCGGTCGGCCAGCGGCCGGCGGCGACGCCGCGCAGCACGATGCCGACGAGCAGCAGGAACGTGCCGAGGACCAGCGTGGAGCGCGCGATGCCGGCCGCCCTGCCGCCGCGTGCTGCACCTGTCGTCGCACCCGTGCCCGGATCGGCAGGCCCTCCGGGCGCGGCGCCGACGGTGACGGGCTGGCGCGCGGCCCGCGCCGCCTCGGTGATGCGCGCGAGCTCCACGGAGTACGCGACCAGCGCGATCGTCAGCGCGGTCGCGGCCGACCAGACGAACAGGTCGCTCAGCTCGGCGACGGTCATGTCGTGTCCTCCTGCGGGGCGTCGGGCCCGGTGGTGCCGTGCGACGGGCCGGGCGGCGCACCGAGCACGTCGGCGAGGACGCGGTCGAGCTCGGGCTGCAGGCCGACGTCGTCGCCGCGGGCGAGGCCGGCGGCCGTGACCACTGTAGTGCCGGCGCCGGGACCTTCGTCCTGCGCCCCGGCGGGTGAGGCCCGCACCCACAGGCGACGACGCGGCGCGAACAGCGAGGTGGCGAGGCCCGCGAGCGCGAGCAGCGCGAACGTCAGCACCCACGCCAGCGACGGGTCGTGCCGCAGGTCGAGCGCGACGAACCGCGGCAGGTCCTCGAACGTCAGCGTGCCCAGGCCGTCGGGCAGCTCGACCGTCTGGCCGGGGCGCACGTACAGGGTCACGACGTCGCCCGCGTCGTCGACGGCCTGCTCCATGCGGGACTCGTCGAGCCGGTACACGTTCTGCGGCACGCCGGTGTCGAGGCCGAGGTTGCCGGACCAGACCGACAGCACGAGCAGCGGGTCCGTGGGCTGCGGGTCGACCGACCGCCACAGCCCGGGGACGGGCTCGACGGCTGTCGGCAGCAGGTAGCCGACGAGGCCGACCTGCCGCTGGTCGCCCGACACGTCGGGCACCTTGACGACACCGCGTGACGTGTACACCTGGTCCTGCGGCAGGAACGGCACGGCGCCGGAGAACGCGATCTCGCCCGCGGCGTCGTGCACGGTGACCCGCGGCGCGTACCCGTTGCCCTGCAGGTAGACCTTGGCGCCGCCCGCGACGATCGGGTGGTTGACCTTGACGGTGCGCGCCGTGGGCTCGCCGCCGGGCTCGGTGACGGTGACGTGCGCGGTGAAGTCCCGCGACTGCAGCGTGTCGGGGTCGAAGCGGGACTCGAAGTCGTCGAGGCGCATGGTGAACGGCACGAGGTCCGCGGGGTCGAACGCGGTGCCGCGCTCGAACGTGTCGTAGGCGGCCTGCACGTTGGCGAACCCGGTGCCCTGCACGACGATCGCCTGCCCGCGGTAGTGCAGCATCTGCCCGGTCGCGACGGCGACGAGCAGGCCGAGCAGCGCGAGGTGGAACAGCAGGTTGCCGGTCTCGCGCAGGTAGCCGCGCTCGGCGGAGACCGACCACGTCCCGGCGCCCTCGTCGTGCACGTCGACGCGGAACGCGGGGACGCCGAACCGGCGGCGGCGCAGCACGGCGGCGGTGCGCCCGACGACGACGCGGGCCGCGTCGGGCGACGTGCCGGCACCCTGCGCGGGGAACCGGCCGAGCCGCCGGGGGGTGCGCGGCGGGCGGCCGCGCACCGCCTGCAGGTGCACGCGCGTGCGGGGCAGGATGCAGCCGACCAGCGACACGAACAGCAGCAGGTAGATCGCGGAGAACCAGATCGACGCGTAGACGTCGAAGAGGCCGAGCCGGTCGAGCCACGGGCCGCTCGACGGGTGCTCGGTGAGGTAGGCCGCGACGGCCGCCGGGTCCTGCGGCCGCTGCGGGAACATCGTGCCGGGCACGGCCGCCACGGCCAGCAGCACGAGCAGCAGGAGGGCGACGCGCATGCTCGTGAGCTGGCGCCACGCCCAGCGCAGCCAGCCGACGACGCCCAGTGCGGGCAGCGTGCCGGCGCCGCCGGTGTCTCCCGTGCCTCCCGTGGGGGGCACGTGCTGCTCGCCGCCGTCGGAGAACGCGTCGTCGAGCCCTTCGGGGTGGTACCCCGCCGGGGCGCCCGCGGAGCGGGGCGCGGGCGAGGGGCCGCCGGCGCCGTGCGGCACGTCGCCGCTCACAGCGCCGGCACGAACGGGTCGCCGCCGGTGAGCACGCCCTGCAGCCAGGCGGCCCACGTGCCCCACGCACCCGTGAGCAGCGCGAGGCCGAGCACCACGAGGACGGCACCGCCGGTGCACCGCACCGCGAGCCGGTGCCGGCGCAGCCACCGCAGCGCGCGCTGCGAGCGCTGCAGGCCGAGGCCGACGAGCACGAACGGCAGCCCGAGGCCGACGCAGAACGCGACCGCGAGCAGCGCACCGCGCCCGGCCGAGCCGCCCGTGAGGGACAGCGTGAGGATCGCGGCGAGCGTCGGGCCGATGCAGGGCGTCCACCCCAGGCCGAACGCGACGCCCAGCAGGGGTGCGCCCCACAGGCCGGCACGCGGTGCGAGGTGCGGCCGCCGCTCGGTCTGCAGGAACGGGACGGCGCCGAGGAACGCGAGCCCGAGCACGACGGTCAGCGCGCCGAGCACGCGGCTCACCGGGTCCTGCCACTGCCACAGCGCCGCGCCGAGCGAGCCCGCGAGCGCGCCGAACGCGACGAACACGGCGGAGAACCCCGCGACGAACAGCGCCACGCCGAGCACGAGCGTGCGGCGCCCGGCCCGCGCCGGCAGCGCGACGGCGGGTGTGACGTCCGCGACGACAGCGGGTGTGACGTCCGCGACGACGGGAGGCGCGACCGCGGCGGGTCCGCTGGCCGCGACCCCGCCCGTGCCCGCGTCGACGACCGCGGGGACGACGGCCCCGAGCCGGACCAGGTCCGTGGCGTCGACCACGCCGAGCCGCGCGCCGGGAGCCGGCCGCGGTCCGCCGCCGACGAGGCCGCCGAGCAGCCCCAGGTAGCCGGGCACGAGCGGCAGGACGCACGGCGAGGCGAAGGACACGAGACCCGCGAGCAGCGCGACGGGCACGGCGAGCAGCAGCGAGCCGTCGACGACGGTCGAGCCGACGCCGAGCAGTGCCGTGCCGCCGGTCACGCCCCGTCCTCCGCCAGCAGCTCCTCGACGAGCGCGCGCAGCGTCGAGGCCTCGACGAGGCCCAGGACGCGGGCGGCCACGCGGCCGTCGCGGTCCAGCAGCACGGTGGTGGGCACGGCGTTGACGGGCACGACGCCCTGCAGCGCCGCGATCGCGGAGCCCCCGGTGTCGTCGAGCGAGGGGTACGGCACCTCGAGCTGGCGCTGGAACGCCTGCGCGGCGCCCGCGGCGTCGCGGCTGTTGACGCCGAGGACGCGCAGGCCCTGGTCGGCGTAGTCGGTCGCGACGGCCGCGAGGTCGGGCGCCTCGACCCGGCACGGCGGGCACGCCGCGTACCAGGTGTTGAGCACGACGACGTCGCCGCGCCACTGCGCGAGGTCGTGCGTCGTGCCCTCGTAGTCGGTGCCGGTGATCTCGAGCGGTCCGACGCGCGCGGCGCGCGGCCACGTCGTCGTCGAGCCGTCGCCCGACTGGTAGCCCTGGTCGACGACGTCCTGCACGTCGCCGCCGTCGTCGCCGGCCGCCGCGCAGCCCGCCAGGACGAGCACGAGCGAGACGCCCGCCGCCACAAGGGCGGGACGGGCCCGGCGCGGGCGGGCGGGGCGTCGCGGCACGTCAGGCCCCGGGGACGCGCGACGCGCCGGGCAGCAGCGCCGCGGCGGGCTCGCCGTAGCCGACGCCGACGAGGGCGTCGTCCTCGAACCGCAGGGTCGTGAGGGACGCCAGCGAGCACTGCCGACGGCGCGGGTCGTGCCACAGCCGGCGGTTCTCGAGCGCGAGGCGCGTCACCCAGATCGGCAGCTGGTGGCTGACGAGGACGGCCTCGTGGCCGCGCGCGGCGACGCGGGCGGCGTCGACGGCGGCGAGCATCCGGTCGACCTGCTCGGCGTACGCCTCGCCCCACGACGGCCGGAACGGGTTGCGCAGGTACGGCCAGTGGCCGGGGTGGCGCAGCGAGCCGTCACCGACGCCGAACGTCAGGCCCTGGAAGTGGTTGGCGGCCTCGACGAGGCGCTCGTCGGTGCCGACGTCGAGCCCGAAGGCCGCGGCGATCGGCGCGGCCGTCTCCTGCGCGCGCTGCAGCGGCGAGGCCGTGACGACCACGACGTCGCGGCGGGGCGCGTCCTGCTCGCCGGCGAGCGTGCGGGCGACGAGCTCGGCCATCTGCTGCCCGCGCTCGGAGAGCCGGTAACCGGGGAGCCTGCCGTAGAGCACGCCGTCGGGGTTGTGGACCTCACCGTGCCGCAGCAGGTGGACCGTGGTGGCGACCATGTGCACAGTCTCGCAAAGTCTTCTGGGTGCCCCGGACGGCCGGTCGCTCAGCCGGCCGTCGGTGCGGGCTCCGCGGCGGGCGGGGCGCAGGCCGGACCGCGCAGGCGGTCGACGACGACCTGCATCGCGGCGCCGAGCGCCGCGAGCTGCGCGTCGTCGAGCACGTCGACGAGGTGCGCGCGGACGGACTCGACGTGGCCGGGCGCGGCCGCGACCAGCACGTCCCAGCCGCGGTCGGTGAGCACGCAGTTGACACCGCGGGCGTCGTCGGCCGCGGGCTCGCGCCTCACGACGCCGTCACGCTCCATGCGCGCGACGGTGTGCGTGAGGCGGCTGCGCGAGTGGGCGAGGTCGCCGGCCAGCTCGGACATGCGCAGCGCGCGCCCCGGGGCCTCCGACAGGCGCACGAGCACCTCGTACTCCCCCAGCGACAGGCCGCTGCCGTCGTCGAGCTCGCGCGCCAGGACGTCGAACAGCAGCGCGGTGCCGTCGCGGAACGCGCGCCAGTGCCGCTGCTGGGTCGCGGAGAGCCAGCGGACGTCGTCCTGCACGGGCTGCGCCGCGGGCGGGGGCGCGGCAGGCTGGGACGCGACGGCACGGGAGGGGGTGCCTGCGGTCGACCGCTCGGCGGCCGGGCTGCGGGTCGGCACGTCAGTCCTCCTCGGGTGGGGCTTGCGGCGTGCCACCCAGTGTAGTAGAAATATCAACCAACCGATACTTGTTGAGTCAACGAAATCGCTCGGCCCCGAACCGCGGAGGACCCACCATGACCGCCCTGCCCACCGGCCTGACCACCGGCACCTGGAACATCGACCCCTCGCACACCGAGGCGTCGTTCACCGTCCGCCACGCGGGCATCTCGAAGGTCCGCGGCACCGTCGCGGTGTCCTCCGGCACGCTGACCGTCGGCGAGGACCTCGAGTCGTCGTCGGTCGACGTCACGCTCGACCCGTCGACCGTCACCACCGGCGACGCGAACCGCGACGGCCACCTCAAGAGCGGCGACTTCTTCGACGTCGAGACGTTCGACCGGTGGACGTTCGTCTCCACCGCCGTGCGCGAGAGCGGCTCGTCGCACGTCGTCGTCGGCGACCTGACGATCCACGGCGTCACCCGCGAGGTCGAGCTCGAGACCGAGTTCAACGGCACCGCGGTCGACCCCTTCGGCAACACCCGCGCGGGCTTCGAGGCGTCGGTGACGATCTCGCGCAAGGAGTTCGGCCTGACGTGGAACGCCGCGCTCGAGGCCGGCGGCGTGCTCGTCGCCGACAAGGTGCGCATCGACCTCGACGTCTCGGCGATCAAGGCCTGAGCACCCCGCCGGCGTCGTCCGGCACGCACGTCCCCGCGAGGGCGCGACCGCACCGGTCGCGCCCTCGCGGTGCACCCGGGACCGGACGCTCCCCCACCTCCGCACCCCGCGTTCACGACACCCCGGTGCCGAGCGAGACCCCGCTGCCGGCGCTGCGCGCACGGTCGTGGAACGCGAGGATCTGCAGCTCGGACGCCACGTCCACCGCGCGCACGTCGACGTGCGACGGCACGCGCAGCGCACCCGGGGCGAACGTCAGGATCCCCACGACCCCCGCCGCGACCAGCTCGTCGCACACCCGCTGCGCCACGGCCGCGGGCGTCGTCAGCACCGCGATCGTCGCGCCCGTGCGCGCCACGACGTCGCGCAGGTCGTCGGCGTGCTCGACCACGAGCCCCGCCACCGTCGTGCCCACCACCGCCGGGTCGGCGTCGACCAGGCCGACGAGCACGAACCCGCGCTCCGCCAGGCCCGCGTAGTTCGCCAGCGCGTGCCCCAGGTTGCCGACGCCGACCAGCAGCACCCGGCGCACGTCCGCGAGGCCCAGCACGACCGTGATCTGCTCACGCAGGTGGCCCACGTCGTAGCCCACGCCGCGCCGGCCGTACGACCCGAGGAACGACAGGTCCTTGCGCAGCTGGGCCGGCGTGACCCCCGCGCGTGCCGCGAGCTCGTCGGACGACGTCAGGACCGCACCGGCCGCGGCGGTCGCCTCCAGCGCGCGCAGGTAGCCCGGCAGCCGGGCCACCGTCGCGGGCGGCACCGCCCGACGCCCACGGCCGGCACGCCGGTCGCCGCCGCGCCGTCCCGCGGTAGGCCGATCCTCCACGTGCCCCCTCCGTACCCGCGTCACCAGGCGTCACGGGCACGGCCCCGGCGCCAGGTGTCACACGCTAGGGCCTGCCGTCGCCCGTCGCGAGGGCCCGGCGCAGGCGTGTCTCGTCGATGCGCCAGTACCCGCGGCGCACACCGTCGACGTCGACCACGGGCACGAGCTCGCCCAGCTCGTCCGCGAGCACGCGCCCGTCGGACGTCGGCACGTCGACGTCGACCTCCGCCCACGTCGCGCCCACGTCCGCGCAGACCCGCGCGACCAGCGCCCGCGCGTCGTCGCACAGGTGGCAGCCGGCCCGTCCGTACAGCACCACGCGGGCCGTCGTCGCATCGCTCACGGCGCCCACGCTAGCCCGGCCGCTGCCACGCGGGGCGGACCGGACCACCCCGTGCACGGCCCGCTCTCGTTACAGTGGGCCGGTGCACGCGGGCGACGGGACGGACGAGCGTGCCGTCGTCGCCGCCGCGCTCGACGCACCGCAGACCCGCGCGGAGCCCGACGGCGCCCGCGTCGCGGCCTTCTTCGACGTCGACAACACGATCATCCGCGGCGCCAGCGCGTTCCACCTCGCCGTCGGGCTGTACCGGCGCGGGTTCTTCCGCAAGCGCGACCTGCTGACCTTCGCGTGGCAGCAGGCGCGGTACCGCGCGTTCGGCGAGAACCGCCACCAGATCGACGAGGTCCGCGCGCGCGCGCTCGACATCATGCGCGGCCACTCCGTCGCCGAGGTCACGGCCATCGCCGAGGACATCTACGACGAGGTCCTCAGCCTGCGCATCTACCCCGGGACGCAGGCGCTGCTCGACGCGCACCTCGCCGACGGGCACGCCGTGTGGCTCGTCACGGCCACGCCCGTCGAGATCGGCACGCTCATCGCGCGTCGGCTCGGCGCGACCGGCGGGCTGGGGACCGTCGCGGAGCAGGAGGACGGCTTCTACACCGGGCGGCTGGTCGGCGACCTGCTGCACGGCGAGGCCAAGGCGAGCGCCGTGCGCGTGCTCGCCGACCGCGAGGGGTACGACCTGAGCCTGTGCCACGCCTACGGCGACTCGACCAACGACGTGCCGATCCTGTCGACGGTCGGCCACCCGTGCGCGATCAACCCCGACCGGCGGCTGCGGCGCCACGCCGCCGAGGTGGGCTGGCCCGTGCGCGAGTTCCGCACCCGCCGCAGGCAGGCACGACGTGGAGTCAACGCCGCGAGCCTCGCAGGCCTCGCGTGGGCGGTCGCCGTCGTCGCGCGGGCCGTGCGCCGCTCGGTGCGCCGACGGATGGGAGCCTGACGATGACCGCCCTGACCGACTGGGCCGTGCGCACCGCCGGCACGCGCGACGCCGACGCCCTGGCCGCGCTGGCCGCCGTGACGTTCCCGCTCGCGTGCCCGCCGGGCTCCGCGGCCGCCGACCAGCAGGCGTTCCTCGACGCGCACCTCAGCGCGCAGCGGTTCGCGGCGTACGTGCGCGACACCGGACGCGTCGTGCTGGTCGCCGCGACGCCCGGCGACGAGGCCGCGCTGCTCGGCTACACCATGCTCGTCGCGGGCGAGCCCACCGACGACGACGCGCGCGCGGCCGTGCACATCCGCCCCACGGTCGAGCTCTCGAAGTGCTACGTGCACCCCGACCACCACGGCGCGGGCGTCGCGTCGGCGCTGCTGCGCACGTCGTTCGACCACGCGCGCGCCCTCGGCGGCGCCGGGATGTGGCTGGGCGTCAACCAGCACAACGCCCGGGCGCAGGCCTTCTACGCGCGCGAGGGCTTCGCGGTCGTCGGGGTCAAGCACTTCCAGGTCGGCGCACGGCTCGAGGACGACTACGTGCTGGAGCGCCCGCTCTGAGCACCGGGCGGCGCGCGCGTCAGCCGCGGTCCGCGGCCTGCTCCTCGCGCGTCGTCGCGACGGGCCAGCCGTCCGCGTCCCACGCGAGCTCGCGGATGCCGAGCCGGAAGTCGCCGCCCGCGCTCGCGTCGTACCAGTGGAACGCCAGGTAGCCGCGCGAGTACGACTGCCCCCCGGGTCCGACCATGTCGCCGCGCGTCGCCAGCAGCGGCTCGCCGCCGTCGGCCGTCAGGTCGCGGCCCGTGCGGTCGACGTACGGCCCGGTGACGTCGCGCGACCGTCCGACCGCGATGCTGTACGTCGAGTCCGAGCCCCGGCAGCACGAGTCGCGCGAGAAGAACAGGTAGTACCAGCCGTCGCGGTGCACGAGGTACGGGGCCTCGATCGCGTTGGGCGAGCCGATGCGGCTCGCGACCGTCACGGGTGCGCCGTCCGGGTCGGCGAGCGTCCCCTCGGGCCACGTGAGCTCGACGAGCTGCAGGCCGCCCCAGAACGACCCGAGCACCATCCACGGCGTGCCGTCGACGTCGATCACGCCCGCGTCGATCGCGTTCCAGCTGTCCTCACCCGGCTCGGAGGCGATCACCTCGCCGCGGTCCACCCACGCGTACGCAGGGTCGTCGGGGTCGAGCGTGGTGTTCGTCATGAGGCCGATGAGCGAGCGGTTCGACCCGAACGTCGACGCCGCGTAGTACAGGTACCAGGTGCCGTCGTGCTCGACGACCTCGGGCGCCCAGAAGTTCTCGACGCCCGGGATCCGCTCGTACACCCACGCGGGGCGCGTCGCGGCGTCCCACACCGTCCCGACCTCCTGCCACGTGCGCCCGTCGTCGGTGGACCGGCGGACCTGCGGCGCCCCCAGGCCCACCCGCACGTCGCCCGTCGAGAACACGTACCACGGCTCGCCCTCGTCCCCCACGACGAGCGCCGGGTCGTGCGTGCGCAGCTCGCCGGACAGCTCGAGCGCGGTCGCCGCCGGCGCGGCCGGGCGGGCGAGCAGGTACGTCCCGCCGCCGACGAGCAGCACGACCACCGCGCCGAGCACGGCGGCCGTGCGGGCCCGTCGGCTCACTCGCTCACGCCCGTGCCGAGCCGCAGGACGCTCCACGACACCGGCGGGAGCTCGCCCCGCAGGTGACCGTCGACGACCTGCACGGTCGCGTTGGTGCGCGGCGCGACCGACGTGTCGTCGTCGGCCGTCGCGGACCACCGGTGGTCCGGGTTCGACAGCACCGACGCGTCGACCAGGGACAGGCCGGGCAGCGCACGCAGGTCGACGTCGAGCGCGACGGACGCCCCGGTCGAGCGGTTGACGACGAACACCGCGACGTCGCCGGTCTCCTCGTCGCGCGTCGCGACCGCGTCGACGAGCGCGGCGTCGCCGTAGCGCGCCGTCTCGTACGTGGGCGACTCGACCGCGACGCGCAGCACGTCGCCCCGCGCGTACCGCGACGCCGCCGCGAACGGGTGGAAGATCGTCTGCTTCCACGACCGGCCGCCGGGCTCGGTCATGATCGGCGCGATCACGTTGACGAGCTGCGCGAGCGACGCCGCGTGCACGCGGTCGGAGTGCCGCAGCAGGCTGATGAGCAGGTTGCCGACCACGACGGCGTCGGCGACGTCGTACCGGTCCTCGAGCAGGACGGGTGCGACGGGCCAGTCGTCGCCCGTGGGCGGCCGGGACTCGGCGCGCTTCTGGTACCAGACGTTCCACTCGTCGAACGAGACGTGGATGCGCTTGCTCTTCCTCTGCGCGGCCCGCACGGCGTCGGCCGTCGCCGTGACCGACTCGACGAAGTGATCCATGTCGACCGCGGACGCGAGGAACGAGCCGAGGTCGCCGTCCTCCTCCCAGTAGTACGCGTGCGCCGAGACGAGATCCACCTGGTCGTACGCCTCGGTGAGCACGACGCGCTCCCACTCGCCGAACGTGTCCATGCCCGACCCCGACGAGCCGCACGCCACGAGCTCGACCCCCGGGTCGACCATGCGCATGGCGCGGCCCGTCTCGGCCGCCAGCCGGCCGTACTCGTACGCGGTCTTGTGACCCGTCTGCCACGGGCCGTCCATCTCGTTGCCCAGGCACCACATCCCCACGCGGTACGGGTCGGCGGCGCCGTTCGCACGCCGCAGGTCGGACAGGGCCGTCCCACCCGGCACGTTGCAGTACTCCAGCAGGTCGACCGCCTCCTGCACACCGCGCGTGCCGAGGTTCACGGCCATCATCGGCTCGACGTCCGCGAGCGCGGCCCACCGCATGAACTCGTCGACGCCGACCGTGTTGGGCTCGGTCGAGTGCCACGCGAGGTCGAGCCGGCGCGGCCGCTGCGCGACCGGGCCGATGCCGTCCTCCCACCGGTACCCGGACACGAAGTTGCCGCCCGGGTAGCGCACGGTGCTCACCCCGAGCTCACGCGTGAGCTCGACGACGTCCTTGCGGAACCCGTCGGCGTCGGCGGTCGGGTGCGCCGGGTCGTGGATGCCGGTGTACACGCAGCGGCCGAGGTGCTCGACGAACGAGCCGAACGTGCGGCGGCGCACGGGCGCCACGCGGAAGGCCGGGTCGAGGGTCAGGCGGACGGGGATCATCGGGAGGCTCCAGTGGCTCGTGACGGGTCGGTCTCGCGGGTGGTGGGTCGGACGGGGTCGAGGGCGACCCAGCGCACGCCGTGCGACGGGACGTCCAGCGTGAGCAGGCCCTCGGGCTCCGCGGCGGTCGGCCGCGGGTCCGGCAGCGGGGTGCCGTGCCACAGGTCGCGCACGGTCCAGCGGTGTGCGGACGCCGCGTCGCCGACGAGCGCGGACAGCGCGACGGACTCGGTGCGCGTCCCGGAGCCGGTCCAGAACACGGCGACGTACCGCGTCGGCTCCGTGGCGCAGCGCGCGGACCACACGACGACCTCGCCGTCACCGGCCGGCTCGCGCAGCAGCTCGCGGCCGTCGGTCGAGGTGCGCAGCACGTGGCCCACGGCGGGCGTCGTCAGCAGCGCCGTCGTCGCGGCGCCGGACGTCGGCAGGTCGCCGCCCATCATGAGCGGCGAGCGCGCCATGACCCACAGCGTCAGCAGCGTGCGCTGCTCGTCCGGCGTGAGCCGCGACGCGCGGTCCTCGCCGCGCTCGGCGCGGATCCCGATGCGGCCGAGCGGCAGCATGTCCGCGTCGGCCCACCCGCCGGGCTGCTGGAACGGAGCCCAGCGCGCGAGGCGCGCGAAGTTGGCGTGCACGTCCTCCCAGCGGTCCCACAGGTCGTCGCACACGCGCCACATCTGCGCGTGCGCGCGCAGCACCGGCAGGTGCGCGGTGGACAGCCGGGTGCCGGGCGACAGGGAGAGCACGATGTCGCGCCCGGACCGGTCGATCGCGCGTGACCAGGCCGCGACGGCGTCGGCGTGGAAGGGCGCGAGGACGTCGTCGACCTTGACGAGGTCGACGCCCCAGGACGCGAGCTGCGCGACGAGCCCGTCGAGCCAGGTCTGCGCACCGGGGTGCGTGTGGTCGAGCCCGTGCATGTGACCGTTCCACGGGCAGGTGGACGTCGTGTCGGCGATGTCGGCGGTGGTGACGGTGGTGACGGTGGACGTGCCGGCGACGGGCAGGCGCGCGTCGACCGCGCGGCGCGGGACGCCGCGCAGCACGTGCACGCCGAAGCGCAGGCCGAGCGCGTGGACCTGGGCGGCGAGGTCGGTGAACCCCCGCCCGCCGGCGGCCGACGGGAAGCGTGCCGGTGCGGGCTGCGGGTAGCCCCGGGCGTCGAGCACGAGGTCGGCGTCGTCGGTGTAGCCGTGCGGGCGGGCGTCGGGGTCGGACCAGTCGATGTCGACGACGACCGTGTCCCAGCCGTGCGGCAGCAGGTGCTCGGCCATGAACCGCGCGTTGGCCAGCACCTCGGCCTCGGTGACGGTCGTGCCGTAGCAGTCCCAGCTGTTCCACCCCATCGGCGGGGTGAGCGCCAACGCCATCGTCCACTCCGATCTACATCGTTGTAGAGGACAGTGCCTCACGCTCTGCCCCGCCGTCAACACGTCCACCCCACCGCCCACCGGAACCCCACTCACCGTTCGGGGCCTCGAACAGGTAGTCGTGTTCCGGTCGGCGATGGGGTGGCCGGGGTTGGGGGTGGCCCGGGTGGGTGACACTCGTTATGCGATCGTGGCTTGACCCGCGACGGGTCGTCGTGCGACGTTGTGCAACGTTGTAGTTCAACGTTGTAGACGGACACGTCAGCAGCAATCTCGGAGAGGTCAATGACGACCAGCAGGAGCGGACGGACGACGCACAGCGACGCCGTCGACCCGGAGACGCGCACCGCGCCCACCGGCGCCACCGCCCGGCACGGACGTGACCTGGCCGACCCATCACCACGGGAGGCAGGCAGATGAACAAGAGCAGGCTGGTCGTCGGCGCGACCTGCGCCGCACTGGTCGGCGCGCTCGCGCTGACCGCGTGCAGCGGCGACAGCGGCGACGACGCGAACAAGAAGATCACCTTCATGTTCCGCGGCGGCACCGACGAGAAGGCCGCGTACCAGGCGGCCATCGACAAGTACACCGAGGCCACGGGCGTCCAGGTCGACGTGATCGTCACCGACGCCGACCAGTACGGCACCAAGCTCCAGGCGGCCGTCGCGGGCAACAACGTCCCGGACGTCTTCTACATCGAGCAGGCGTCCCTGCAGTCGTACGTCGCGTCCGGTGTCCTCGCGGACATCACCGACCAGGTCGAGGCCTCCGGCGTCGACCTCGACAACATCTGGCAGTACGGCGTCGACTCCTACCGCTTCGACGGCACGCTGCAGGGCACGCCCGACGGCCGCCTCTACGGGCTGCCCAAGGACGTCGGACCGTTCTCGTTCGGCTACAACAAGACGATGCTCGAGGCCGCGGGCATCGAGCTGCCCGACGAGGACACGCCGCTCACGTGGGACGAGTTCGTCGAGATCTGCCACCAGCTCACGACGGACACCGACGGCGACGGCGAGGTCGACCAGTGGGGCACCGGCCTCAACGTGCAGTGGAACCTGCAGTCGATGGTGTGGAGCAACGGCGGGGACTGGGTCAACGAGGACCGCACCGAGGTCACCGTCGACACCCCCGAGTTCGCCGAGGCGCTGCAGAAGTTCGCCGACCTGACGAACGTCGAGCAGGTCACGCCGTCCGCGGGCGACGCACAGACGCTCGACACCTACCAGCGCTGGATGGCCGGTGAGATCGGCTTCTTCCCCGTCGGCCCGTGGGATGTGAGCGTCTACAACGAGCTCGACTTCGAGTACGACCTCATCCCCTGGCCCACCGTCGGTGACGGCGGCACGGCGACGTGGCTCGGCTCGCTCGGCATCGGCGTGTCCAACACGACGAGGTACCCGGACGAGGCGGTCGAGCTGGTGACCTACCTGTCCGCCGACGCCACGGCGCAGCAGACCCTGGTGGACGCGAACATCCAGATCCCCAACCTCATCGACGTCGCGCAGGAGTGGGCCGCCGAGGCGGGCGCCCAGCCGGCCAACCGGCAGGAGTTCCTCGACATCGCGCAGGACTACGGGCGCGCGATGCCGGCGGCGTTCACGTACGGCGCCGCCTGGTACGACGAGCTGTGGACGAACATCCAGCCCGTCCTCGACGGCAAGCAGACCGCCGCCGACTACCTGGCCGACGTGCAGCCGCGCATGCAGTCGCTGCTCGACGAGTCCATCGCCAACGCCGAGCAGGCGTTCGCGGGTCGGTGACCCCGCGGTCCGCACCGCCCCGCGCACCGCGGGGCGGTGCGGACCGGCGGACCCGAACGGCGGACCCGAACGAGAGAGGACGACCGATGTCACGTCCCGTGGCCACCGCTCCCCCACCGGCGGACGTCGCCGCGGCGGACGGGCCGACGCCGCGCACCCGGCGGCAGCGCAACCGCCTGCACCGCGTCGAGCACCTGTGGGCGCTCGCGTTCGTCGCACCGCCCGTGCTGGGCTTCCTGCTGTTCACGCTCTACCCGGTCGGCTTCGCGGTCTACGCGTCGCTGACGAGCTGGAACGGCCTGGGTCCGATGCGCTTCGTCGGTCTCGACAACTACGTGCGCCTGCTGAACGACGACTACTTCAGCCAGACGCTGTTCAACACGTTCTTCTACATGATCGGCATCCCGGTCGGGCTGACGCTGTCGCTGCTGCTGGCGCTCGCGCTCAACCGCCGCATCGCCGGGCGCACCGCGTTCCGCACGATCTACTACGTGCCGGTGATCTCGTCGCTCGCGGCGATCGCGATCGTCTGGCAGTTCGCGTACAACGGCGACTTCGGCCTCGTGAACCAGGTGCTCGCGTGGTTCGGCATCGACGGGCCGAACTGGCTGCAGAACACCGCGACGGTCAAGCCCGCGATCATCCTCATGATGGTCTGGAAGGGCCTCGGCTACTCGATGCTGCTCTACCTGGCCGCCATCCAGTCGGTGCCCGCCTCGCTGTACGAGGCCGCGGCCCTGGACGGCGCGAGCTGGTGGCAGCAGCTGCGGGCCATCACGATGCCGATGGTCCGTCCCGTGACGTTCTTCCTCGTCGTCACCAACATCATCGCCGGCGCGCAGATCTTCACCGAGATCAACATCATGACGCCCACCGGCGGACCCGAGTTCAGCTCGGCCTCCGTGGTCTGGTACATCTGGCGCCAGGCCTTCCGCTACCAGCAGATGGGGTACGCGACGGCCATGGCCATCGTGCTCGGCATCCTCGTCTTCGTCATCACCCTGATCCAGTTCCGCCTCAACCGGCGCAACAGCTTCAGCATCGAGTGAGGGCCGCCGCCATGACCACCATCCCCGTCCTGAACCGTCGCTCCCGCCCCTCGCGCGAGACCCGCGCGCGCGGCGCACGCAGCGAGAGCCGGGTCGTCAACGCGATCCTGCTCGTCGTCCTGGCGGTCTTCGCGGTCGCGATGATCGCACCGCTCGTCTGGATGTTCACCACCGCGATCAAGACCAAGGCCGAGGTCTTCGCGCTTCCTCCGGTGCTGTGGCCGAGCGACCCGCAGTGGGACACGTTCGTGCGCATGTGGAGCGAGGCGCCGGTCCTGTCCGGCTTCCGCAACTCGTTCGTCGTCGCGACGAGCGTGACGGTCGTCGGGTCGGTCACGTCCGCGATCGCCGCGTTCGCGCTCGCCAAGCTGCGCCTGCCCGGCAAGAACGCGATCTTCCTCGGTCTGCTGACCGGTCTGATGATCCCCTACCCGACGATCATGATCCCGCAGTTCGTCATGTTCTCCCGGCTGCACTGGATCGACACCCTGCTGCCGCTGATCGTGCCGCTGCTGTTCGGCAACATCATCATGATCTTCTTCGTCCGGCAGTACCTGGAGACGGTCCCGGACTCGCTCATCGAGGCGGCCAAGATCGACGGCGCGTCGTACCTGACGATCTTCGGCCGCATGATCGTCCCGATGATCCGGCCCGCGATCGCGGCGCAGTTCATCCTGTGGTTCATGACGATCTGGAACGACTACCTCGCGCCGATCCTCTACCTCAACTCGCCGAGCAAGCAGACGCTCCAGGTCGTCATCGCCAACCTCAACGTCGAGTTCGCCACCCAGCGCGACTACCCGCTGATCATGGCGGCCTCGTTCGTCGCGCTGCTGCCGATCCTCGTCGTGTTCCTCGTCTTCCAGCGGCAGATCATCGAGTCCGTCGCGCTCACCGGCACCAAGGGGTAGCGCCGTGACCACCCTCGACCCGGCCGCGACGCTCGACACCACCGGCTGGGGGGCCGAGCACGCGCACGACCCCACCGCGGTGCGCGACGACGACGGCACGTACTGGCTGTTCTCGACCGACGCGTCCTCCGACGGCCCGGTCCGCGGCGGCGTGCAGGTCCGCCGCTCCACCGACCTCGTGACGTGGACGTTCCACGGCTGGGCGCTGTCCGGCGTACCGGCCGCGGCTGCCGCCTGGACCGGCGCGCAGGGCCTGTGGGCGCCCGAGGTCGTGCACGTGGGCGGGCAGTGGCGGATGTACTGGTCGGCGTCGACGTTCGGCTCGCGCCGCTCGGCGATCGGGCTGGCCGTCGCGGACCACCCCGCCGGGCCGTGGCACGACCGCGGGCTCGTCGTCACGAGCCGCGAGGTGCCGGCAGGTGCGTCCGGCTCGCCGCACGGCGACGGTCCGCCGAACGCGATCGACGCCGCGTACGTCGTCGACCCGGCCGGCGGGCCCGACGGTGAGCGGCACTGGCTCGTGTACGGGTCCTTCTTCGGTGGCATCCACGCGCTCGAGCTGGACCCGGCGACGGGCCTGGCCCTCGACTCCCCGGCGCCCGACGAGCCCAGCACGGGCCCCGGCGTGCTGCTCGCGCGTCGCTCCGGGCAGGTCGAGGGCGCGGTCGAGGGCGCGTACGTGCTGCCGCGACCCGGCGGCGGGTGGGCGATGCTCGCGTCGTGGGACTCGCTGTTCTCGACGTACCACGTGCGTGCCGCCGTCGCCGCGGACGTCACCGGCCCCTATCGGGACCGGCTGGGCCGGGACCTGCGCGACACCTCGGCCGACGCGGGCACGGTCGTGCTCGCCGGGCACCGCCTGGCCGACGGTCCGGGCCTGCGCGCACCCGGCCACGGCGCCGTGCTCACCGAGCCGACCGCGCCCGGCCGCCACGGTCGTCAGCTGCTGGTGCACCACGTGCGCGACGAGGACGCCCCGACGCGTCACCGCGTGCAGGTCCGCCGCCTGGTGTGGACGCACGACGGGTGGCCGCTGGTCAGCCCGCAGCCGTGGGGCGGACCGGGGCGCGAGGACGACGACGAGTCGCGCTGGCCGCGCGACCCGGCGGTGCTCGAGGGGGCGTGGGAGGTGCTCGACGTGGGTGCGGACCCGGGGACGGTCCGGCGCACCCGGACCACCGGGCTCGGGCTCGCGGACGTCCGCGCGCTCGGGGCCGGGCGCTTCACGGGCCGGTGGGCGGACGGGGCGCACGTGTCGCTCGTCGCGTTCCCCGGCTGGGACGGCGTGCGCGACGTCGCCGCGCTCGTCGTCGTCGCGCTCGACGACCGGGGCCGCGTGACGGCGGCGACGCGGCCGGCCTGACGGGCTGCGAGGATCGTCGCCGTGGAGGGACACGGGTGGGCCGCCGGCGTCATGACGGGTCTGCGCTGGGCGGCGCACGTCGTGGCGGCGCAGCTGCTGCTCGTGCTCGGGACGCTCGCCGGTGCCGGGGTGCTGGGGCTGTTCCCGGCGCTGGACGCGGCCGGGCGCCTGCTGGCGCGGCTGCCCGCGGGCGACCCGTCACCGCACGTGTGGCGCGACTTCTGGGTGGCGTGGCGTGGCGGGTGGCGGCGCGCGAACCTCGTCGGTGCGCCGCTGTGGGCGGTCGCGCTGCTGCTCGTCGTGGACGTCCAGGTGGTCGGCGCGGCCCACGGTGCGGCCAGGGCGGCGCTGGGGACCGGGCTGGTGGTCGCCGGCGCGTGGCTGGTCGTCGTGCTCGCCCACGTGGCGCCCGTGCTGCGCCGCTACGACGACCCGGCCCCCGCCACGTGGCGGTTCCTGGCGCTGACGCCCGCGCTGGGTCCCGGCACCGCGCTGGGCGTGCTCGTGGTGCTCGTGGTGTGGGCGGCGACGTACTGGGTGGCGCCCGTGCTCGTGCCGCTCGGCGGCGCGGCCGTGCCGCTGCTGGCGACCGGCTGGCTGGTCGACGTGCGGCTGGACCGCCTCGACGCGCGGTAGGTGGTCGGTCGGGCGCGCGACAGCCTCGTCAGGCGCCTGCGCCCTCGCCCTCGCCGAGCGTCGACTCGCGCGCCACGACCGAGAAGTCCGCGACGACCTCCTGGAACGGTCCGCCGGCGTCGGTGGCCTCGATGCGCGCGAGCAGCAGGTCGACGGCCGTGACGGCGATCTCCTCACGTCCCGGGTGGACGGTCGACAGCGTGGGCGACGAGTACGCGGTCTCCTCGATGTCGTCGAACCCGATGACCGCGATCTGCCCCGGCACGTCGATGCGGCGCAGGTGCAGCGTGTGCAGGGCGCCGAGGGCGAGCGCGTCGTTGAGGCCGAACACGGCGTCGATGCCGAGGTCGGCGTCGAGCAGCCGGGCCATCGTCTCGGCGCCCGTCGCGCGGTGCCACAGGCCCGCCTCGCCGACGAGCGCGGGGTCGAACGGCACGCCGTTGTCCGCCAGCGCGGCCGCGTAGCCCTGCACCCGCAGCGCGGCGGACCCGACGGTCTCGCCCGCGTGCGCACCGACGACCGCGATGCGGCGCCGGCCCAGGTCGAGCAGGTGCTGCGTCGCCGCCCTGGCCGCCGCCACGTTGCTCATGGTCACGTGGTCGGCGGGCCCGCCGAAGATCCGCTCGCCGAGCAGGACCATGGGGTAGCCGATGCCGTCGAGCTCGTGCACGTCGTCGGGGCCGAGGGCGAGCGGCGAGTAGATGAGGCCGTCGGTGAACTGCCGGCGCTGCCCGCGCAGCACCTCGAGCTCGCGTTCGCGCACCGCACCGGTCTGCTCGATGAGCACCGTCAGCCCCCGCCGCTCCGCCGCGCGGATCACGGAGTCCGCGAGCTCGGCGAAGTACGGCAGGGACAGCTCGGGCACCGCGAGGCCGACGAGTCCCGTGCGCCCGCGGCGCAGGTTGCGGGCGGTCACGTTGACCTGGTAGCCGAGCTCGGCGATCGCGTGCTCGACCTTCTGGCGCGTGGCCTCCCGGATGTACGGGTAGCCGTTGACGACGTTGGACACGGTCTTGATGGACACGCCGGCTCGCGCTGCCACCTCGTGCATCGTCACCGCACCGTTGCGTCGTCCGCTCACCGCGCCCGCCTCGTCCCGTCACCGCCCGCACCAGCCCGGGCCTCGACCCGTCGTCCGCGGACCAGCATGGCGGACGATCCAAGCCTACATCGTTGTAGACCCGCCCCCGAGCCCGCCGCGGCCGGACGCCGACACACGTCGGGCCCGGTCGTCCGACCGGGCCCGCGGTGCACCGTACGCCGTGCGGCGCTCAGCTCACTTCTTGTTGCGACGCTGGTGACGCGTCTTGCGCAGCAGCTTGCGGTGCTTCTTCTTCGCCATGCGCTTGCGACGCTTCTTGATGACGGAACCCATAGCGGTCCTCACTCGTGTCCGGTCACGACCTGGCATGGTCGCGAGTGGTGGTCGATCGACGCGCGGTGCGCATCGGGCCCACCCGAATCACCCACGCACGCAGAAGTCCGAGCCCCCACCTTACGCGATCGTCCCCCGCGACTGCGAACGGCGCCGGTGCAGCCCTCGTCGCGGTGCGGCGCTCAGGAGGTGCGGCGCTCCTCGCCGGACGCCTCCGGCTCGACCGTCACCGACGAGCGCAGGTAGGCGTCGAGCGCGTCCTGCGGCACGCGGAACGACCGTCCGACGCGCACGGCGGGCAGCTCGCCCGCGTGCACCAGCCGGTACACGGTCATCCGCGAGACCCGCATGAGGTCCGCGACCTCGACGACCGTGAGGAACCGCACGCGGCCCTGTGGCCCGCCCTGCTCCTCGCCCATGCTCCGGCCCTCCCGATGGCCGGGGCGCGCCGGCGTCGCGCACCCGACGTCCCGGGTGCCCGGCCCACAGTAGTGGCGCGTGTGACAGGTGGGAAAGGGGAGACACCCGCACAGCCCACCGCCGCCACCCGCGAGCGCGGCAGACCACCCGCCAGTGCGGTGGACGACACCCGAGCGCGGTGGACGACGCCCGAGCGCGGGTGAAACGAGTACCGCACTCGGGCGCGTTCTGCCGCACTCGGCGGGGGGGCGGTCGGGGCGAGTCAGTCGAGGTCCGGGTCCAGGCCCAGGGCCGGGAACACCGCAGCCCGGGTCGCGCGGATCGCGCGGTCGACGTCGTCCGCCGGGTCGTACCCGGCGGACCAGGGGCGGAACGTCGCCGCGGCGTGGTCCGTCATCTCCGGCACCGCCTCGCGGCCGTAGCGCTGCCGCACCGCGTCGAGCCACTCCGGCGGCACCGGTGTCGCCGGGTCCACCGGGTGGTGCGACGCGATGCCGACCAGGTGCGACCACGTGCGCGGCACGACGTCGAGGATCGCGTACCCGCCGCCGCCCAGCGCGACCCAGCGGCCGTCGCACACCTCGTGCGCGAGGTCGTGCAGCAGCGACGCGGCGACGCGCTGCGCGTCCACCGACACCCGCAGCGTCGCGAGCGGGTCCATGCGGTGCGTGTCGCAGCCGTGCTGCGTGACGAGCAGGTCCGGTGCGAACTCGCGGACCGCGGCCGGCACCACCGAGTCGATCGCCCGCAGCCAGCCCGCGTCGTCCGTCCGGGACGGCAGCGCGACGTTGACCGCCGTGCCGTCGGCACCGCGCCCGCCCGTCTCCGTCGGGTACCCCGTGCCGGGGAACAGCGCGTGCCCCGTCTCGTGCACCGACACCGTCAGCACGCGCGGGTCGTCCCAGAACACGGCCTGCACGCCGTCGCCGTGGTGGGCGTCGACGTCGACGTACGCGACGCGGCGCGCGCCCGCGGCCAGCGCCGCGCGGATCGCCACGGCCGCGTCGTTGTAGACGCAGAAGCCCGACGCGGCCCCCGGCATCGCGTGGTGCAGCCCGCCGCCGACGTTGAGCGCGTGCTCGGCCCGGCCCTCCCACACCGCGAGCGCCGCGTCCACCGTGCCGGCCACGACGCGTGCGGCGGCCTCGTGCATCTGCGGGAACAGCGGGTCGTCGCGCGTGCCCAGCCCCCGGACCAGGTCGGGGACGGCGTGCTCGGCCGCCGCGTGCACGGCGGCGACGTACTGCGCGTCGTGGACCGTGGTCAGCAGCGCGTCGGACGCCGGCCCCGCACCCACGACCTCGACACCGGGCGCGTCGAGCAGCCCGAGCTGGGCCGCGAGCGCGATCGTCAGGTCGATCCGGTCCGACGTCATCGGGTGACCGAACCCGAAGTCGTACGCGAGCAGCTCGGTCGACCACACCACCCGCAGCGTCACGCGGTCGCCGTCGCGCACGGGTGCGTGCGCGTCGGTGGCCGTCATGGGCCCACCGTCCCACCGCCGCGGCGCGCATGTCGACCCGACGTGCGGGCTGCGCACCGACGTCGTCGGCGCGGGTGCGGGTGCGCGCCGTCGCGTGCGTGCCGGTGCGTGCGCGCCCGCGCCGCGTGCCAGAGTGTGCTGGTCGGCACCAGGTGAGCAGCGGGAGGCGGCATGGCGGCGGGGCCCGGCCTGCTGTGGCGCGCGCGCGAGTACGTCGACCGGTCCGCCCGGCAGTCCCCCGCACGCCTCGCGCTCGGGGTCTTCGCCCTCGTCATCGGCGTGGTCACCGCCCTGCTGTCGGCACCCTGGGCGACGGTCCACGGCCACCGCGCGCCGTTCGTCGACGCGCTGTTCACGGCGACGTCCGCGACCACGGTCACCGGGCTGGTCGTCGTGCCCACCGGCGAGTACTGGTCCGGCTGGGGGCTCGTGGTCATCCTCGTCGCGATCAAGATCGGCGGGCTGGGCGTCATGACGCTCGCGTCGCTGCTCGGCATGGCGGTGTCGCGGCGGATCGGCCTCACGCAGCGCCTGCTCGTCTCGTCCGAGACGAAGGTGACGCGCCTGGGCGAGGTGGGGTCGCTCGTCCGCACGGTCATCGTCACGTCGACCGTGCTCGAGGTCGCGATCGCGGTCGCGCTGTTCCCCCGCCTGCTGGTGCACGGGGAGCCCGTCGGCACGGCCGCCTGGCACGCCGTCTTCTACTCGGTCTCGTCGTTCAACAACGCGGGCTTCGTGCCGACACCGCACGGGCTCGACCCGTTCGTCTCCGACTGGTGGATGCTGCTGCCGATCATCGTCGGCGTGTTCATCGGGTCCCTCGGGTTCCCGGTCATCCTCAACGTCGCCCACCACCTGCGCGAGCCGCGCCGCTGGAGCCTGCACTCCAAGCTGACGGTCGTCACGAGCATCGGCCTCGTCGTCTTCGGGTCCGTCGTGGTCGCCGCGTTCGAGTGGACCAACCCCGGCACGTTCCAGCCGCTGGACGGTCCCGGCACCGTGATCGCGTCGCTGTTCGCCGGTGTCATGCCCCGCTCGGGCGGGTTCACGACCGTCGACGTCGGGCAGATGCACGAGGGCACGTGGCTGCTGCTCGACGCGCTGATGTTCGTCGGCGGCGGCTCGGCGTCGACCGCCGGCGGCATCAAGGTCACCACCCTCGCCGTCATGCTGCTCGCGATCGTCGCCGAGGGCCGCGGCGACCGCGACGTCGAGGCGTTCGGCCGTCGCATCCCGCGCGAGACGCTGCAGGTCGCCATCGCCGTCGGGTTCATCTCCGCGAGCATCGTGCTCGTCGCGTCGCTGCTGCTGCTCGCGATGACGGGCCTCACGCTCGACCGCATCCTGTTCGAGGTCATCTCCGCGTTCGCGACGGCCGGTCTGTCCACCGGCATCACGGCCGACCTGCCGCTCGCCGCGAAGTACGTGCTCGTCGTGCTCATGTTCATCGGCCGGACCGGCACGATGACGCTTGCGGCGGCACTCGCGCTGCGCAACCGTCGTCGTGTCATCCGCTACCCGGAGGAGAGGCCCATCATTGGCTGACAGCCTGCGCGCCGGCGGCGGCGAGCCCCGCACCGCACCCCGCGCGCCGAAGAAGGACTCGGGCGTCCTCGTGGTCGGGCTCGGGCGGTTCGGCTCCGCGATCGCCTCGACCCTCGACCGCCTCGGACAGGACGTGCTGGCGGTCGAGCGCAACCCCGAGCTCGTCGCCCAGTGGGCAGGTCGCATCCCGCTCGTCGAGGCCGACGCCGTCAACCCCGACGCGCTCGAGCAGCTCGGTGCGCGCGAGTTCCCCGTCGCGGTCGTCGGCGTCGGGTCGTACCTCGAGGCGTCGGTGCTGATCACGGGCAACCTCGTCGACATCGGCGTGCCGCAGATCTGGGCCAAGGCGATCAGCTCCGAGCACGCCCGCATCCTGCAGCGCATCGGCGCGCACCACGTCGTGCTCCCCGAGGCCGACGCGGGATCGCGCGTCGCGCACCTCGTGAGCGGCAAGATGCTCGACTACATCGAGGTCGAGGACGGGTTCACGGTCGTGAAGATGCGACCCCCCAAGGAGACCCAGGGGTTCACGCTCGCGCAGTCGAAGGTGCGCGAACGGTACGGGGTGACGATCATCGGTGTGAAGTCACCGGGCATCGACTTCCAGTACGCCGTGCCGGAGACCCGCATCTCGGCGAACGACCTCATCATCGTCGGCGGTCACGCCGACCTGCTCGAACGGTTCGCCGCGCGCCCCTGAGCACCGACCACCCACCGCACGGCTCGTCCCACGAGGAGACCCGCACATGGCGAAGGGCAGCAAGAAGAGCAGGACGAAGAGCGAGAAGAAGACCGGGAAGAAGAGCGGGAAGAGAGCCGCCGAGAAGATCGCGAAGGCCACGCGCAAGGCCGAACGCAAGGCCGAGAGCGCCGCCGCCGCGGCCCAGGACGCCGCCGCGGCGGGCCTCGCCGCGCGGCGGGACGCGGCGATCGAGCTGCTGCGCGCGCAGCCCGACCTCCGACTCACCGACGTCGACCCCGGCGCGACCCCTGGGTTCGACGGGTCCCGCTCCGACGGCGAACGCGCGCTCGCCACGATGGGCGACGAGCTCTCCGACCTGCAGGAACGGCTCTTCGCGCACGGGCGCACCGGCGGCGACCGCTCGGTGCTGCTCGTGCTCCAGGGGCTCGACACGGCCGGCAAGGGCGGCATCGTGCGGCACGTGCTGGGCCTGGTCGACCCCCAGGGTGTCGAGCTGCACTCGTTCGGCGTGCCGAGCGCCGAGGAGCGGCGTCACCACTACCTGTGGCGCGTCCGGCGGGCGCTGCCCCGCGCGGGACGCATCGGCGTCTTCGACCGCTCGCACTACGAGGACGTGCTCGTCGCCCGCGTGGACGGGCTGGTCGCACCCGACGTGTGGCAGCTGCGGTACGACGAGATCAACAGCTTCGAGGCGAAGGTCGCCGCGGCGGGGACCACGATCGTCAAGGTCGCGCTGTGGGTCTCGCCCGACGAGCAGTACCGGCGGCTGCGCGAGCGCCTCGAGCGCCCGGACAAGCTGTGGAAGTACAGCCCGTCGGACGTGGACGTGCGCACCAAGCGCCCCGCGTACGAGGACGCCTACCAGGACGTGCTGGACCGGACGAGCACGGACGTGGCGCCCTGGTACGTCGTGCCTGCGGACAGCAAGTGGTACGCGCGACTGGCCGTCAGCGCGCTGCTGCACCGCGCCCTGTCCGACCTGGAGCTCGGCTGGCCCGCCGCCGGGTACGACGTCGACACGGAGCTCGCGCGGCTCGACGCCACGCGCTGACCCGCGACGGGCCGGGGGCGCACGCCGCCCCCGGCCCGTCGCCGTCAGGACCCGTCGGGCGCGCGCCGCTGGTGCGGCAGGCCGCCGTGCGGCCGGACGCGGTGGCGCAGACCGGCACGCTGCGTGCCGCTGCGCCGCGCCGCGGCCGAGCGCGCAGCGTGCCCGGCCGACGCCCCGGGCGCTCCCCCGAAGGGGTGGTCCGCGGCGGGTGCGGGACGCGGCGACGGGATGACCGGCCGGGACGCGGTGCGCTGCGTCGGGATCACGGGAACGACCCGCGGCACCGGCCCGGGCACGGTGAGCGGCGCCGGCGCGGCTCGCCGCGGGTGGTCGAGGTGCAGGTACACGTGGACCGCTGCCCCGAGGACGAGCAGCAGGAGCGCACCGGGCATCGTGCGCTCGGCGGTACCCCGGAGGACACCGCCGACGGTGAGCACGAGCCCGCCGCCCACGAGCAGCGCGGGCAGCGCTCGGCGAAGATACGTACGCATGGTCGAGCTCCTTGCCTGTGGGACCGGGCGCCCCGAGGGGCGCAGGACGTCACGCGCAGCGCGCGGGCGTCCGGTCAGGCAGGGCTCTGGAGGACGTCGCGCGCGAGGGCCGTCGGGTCCGCGTCGGGCGACGTGAGGTACGTCGCGGCGATCGCGAGGACGGCCCGCGGGCCGTGCGCGGGCGCGGGTGCGGGACCGGCGCGGGGCGTGACGGGCCCGGCCCCGGGTGTCCCCCCGCCTGGCGCGGGGATCGCGGGCGCGGGGACGGTCGGACGCTGCACGGGCACGCTCGGGACGACGGCGGGCGCCGTGTCGGCGACGTGACCGGCGGCGACGTGCGAGGTCACCGTGACCACGGCGGGCGCCTCGGGCTGCGGGCCCACGGGACCGGGCGACGGCGACCACGGCGTGCTCCTGCCCGACGACGACACCGTGGGAGCAGGTGCGACCGTCCGCGCCGCCGCGACGACGGGGAGGGTGTCGGCCGGGAGGACGGGCGCCGCGACGGCCGGGCGGACAGGACGCGGCGGCGCCGGGCCGAGCTCGCGCGGCGGCGCCGCGAGGACCCGCAGGACCGCGGCGGCGGAGTCGACGGCGGGTACGGGGTCGGTCGTGACGACCGCGGGCGCCGTCGTGACGCCGGCGGCCTGGGGCTGCGTCGCGGCCTCGGCGGCACGCGGTGCCCGGGGCGTGGCCGTGCCCACCCCGGTACCGGCGCCCTCGGTGCCGGCGTCGTCGGTCACCTGCCCGGCGCCGGGCTCACCGGCCGGCTCGGCAGCAGGCTCGGTGCCGGGAGCGGCGGGGCCCGCCTGGTCGACCGGCTCGGGCGCGGGGACGACGGGCTCGGTGGGCTCGGTCGGTTCGGTCGGTTCGGTGGGCTCAGTCGGTTCGGTGGGCTCAGTCGGTTCGGTCGGTTCGGTCGGCTCGTCGACGGGCGCGGGCGGGTCGGCGTGGTCGCCAGGGGCCGGGTCGACGGGCCCGACGGGCGGGGACGGCTCGGCGGGGTGGACGGGGTCGGCGGGCACCGCGTCGTGGGACGGCTCCGCAGGACCCGACGGCACGACGCGACCGGGCCCCTCTGCGGGGTCTGTCGGGTCGGGGGCGGCGTGGCCGGGCGTGCTCGCACCGGGTCCCGCACGGCCGCCGCGGTCCGCGTCGGGCCGCGGGTGACCGCCGAGCGGGCCGTCGGCACGGCTGAGGGCGACCTCTGCGCCGCCGTCGACGCGGACGGCCGCAGGGGCGAGCGGTGCGGCGTGAGCAGGGTTCGCGAGGACGGCGTCGAGCAGCAGGAGCAGCAGCCCGCCGAGCACGGCGACGAGCGCGCGCAGAACCCACGTCTCCGCTCGTCCCAGCCGGTGCGCGTGCATCGCCGCCCTCCCCCGGTGCGCGTCAGCCCCGACGCGCGTGTGGACAGTATGGGGCCTGATCCACCCAAACGCCCATGATTCGACCGCCCGAAACCGGCGTCCCGATGAGTTCCGGGCGCGTCGCGGGTCGACACCCCGAGGCACGAACGGCGTCACCACCGACGTCCCACCGACCCGCCACCGACCCGCCAGGAGCCACGATGACCGTCACGACCCGCACGCTCGACGTGCCCGGCGCCGTCCTCACGTACGACGTCGCGGAGCCCGCGTCACCCCCGGCAGCACGTCCCCTGCTGCTCGTCGGCTCCCCGATGGGTGCGGCGGGGTTCGGCACGCTGCGCGGGTTCTTCGGCGACCGCGTCGTCGTCACGTACGACCCGCGCGGCGTCGAGCGCAGCGTCCTCACCCCCGACGCCGAGCCCGCGACGCCCCGCACGCACGCCGACGACCTGCACCGCGTCGTCGCAGCCCTCGACGCCGGCCCCGTCGACGTGTTCGCGTCGAGCGGTGGTGCGGTGAACGCGCTCGCGTGGGTGACCGAGCACCCGGACGACGTCGTGACGCTCGTCGCGCACGAGCCGCCGCTGCCGTCGGTGCTGCCGGACGCCGCCGAGGCCACCGCGGCCATGCACGCCCTGTCCGGCACGTACGCGCGCGACGGCTGGGGCCACGCGATGGCCGGGTTCCTCGCGCTCGTCGCGCACGAGGGCCCGGTCCCCGCGGACTGGACGCAGCGACCGGCGCCGGACCCGGCGGCCCTCGGGCTCCCGGTCGACGACGACGGGTCGCGCGACGACCCGCTGTTCGCGGTGAACCTGCTGACGCTGCCGGCGTACGAGCTCGACGTCGACGCGCTGCGCACCGCGGCGACGCGCGTGGTCGTCGCGGTGGGTGCGGAGTCCGGCGAGAACCTGGCCGCGCGCGGTGCGCGGGCCGTCGCCGCGCTGCTCGGCGACGGGGCCACGGTGCTGCCCGGCGACCACGGGGGGTTCCTGGGCGGCGAGTACGGGCAGACGGGCGTCCCGGACCGGTTCGGCCCGGCCCTGCGCACCCTCGTCGACGCCTGACGCCACCCGCCCACCGGGACACCACTCACCGACACCGCCCCCGGTCCGGAACCCTCGCTCACCCGCGCCACCCTCCCGCCGACCGGAACCCGGCTCACCGACACGGCCCCCGGTCCGGGAGCCAGGTTCCGGTCGGCGGTGGGTGGCACGGCCACCGGAACACCACTCACCACTGTCGCCCCCGGTCCGGGAGCCAGGTTCCGGTCGGCGGTGGGTGGGCCGCGAGGGCGGGGCTGCGCGGGGGCGGTGGGAGGTGGTGGGGCGGGGGGTGGTGGACGTCCGTGCCACGGCTGGCCGGCATCGGGCAGGATCGGCGTGTGCGCAGACGGTCGTCGCTCGTGGTCACCCTCGTGCTGCTCACGTTCGTGCTGACGCCCGTCGCGCTCGTCGGGACGTGGGCGCGCGCCTCGCTCCTCGACACCGCGGACTGGGTGCGGCTGGTCGGGCCGCTCGCCGACGACCCGCGCGTGCAGGACGCCGTGGCCGACCGGGTCGCCGACCGCGTCGTCGCGGCGCTGCCCTTGGACGACGTCGCCGGCTGGCTGCCGGGGTCGCTCGGCGACCGCGCCGCGGCCGGCGTCGAGCGGCGCGTCGGTCAGGTCGTGCGGGACGGCTCGGCGCACGTCGTCGGGTCGGACGCGTTCACGTCGGCGTGGGTCGCGCTCAACCGCACGTTCCACGCGCAGCTCGTCGGCACGCTGCGCGGCGACCCCGACGCCGTGGGCCGGGTCGACGACGAGGGCCGGCTCACGCTCGACCTCACGGGCGTCGCCGACGGGGTCCGGGGCGCGGTCGTCGCGGGCGGCGTGCCGGACCGGCTCGTCCCCCGCGTGAGCGTCGTGGCCCCCGTGCTCGACGGCGGCACGACGGCCCGTCTGCAGCGGACGGTCGGCGCGGCGGAGCGCGTCGCGACGTGGGCGCCCTGGCTCGCCGCGGCTGGCGCGGCCGGTGCCGTGGTGCTCGCACGCCGGCGCGCCCGCGCGCTCGCGTGGGTGGGCGGCGCGGTGGCGCTCGGCGGGGCCGCTGTGCTCGTCGGCGTGCGCGTGACGCGCGCGGCGGTGCTCGCCGGGCCCGCCGCGGCGTTCCTCGGCGACCCGGTCGTCGCGCTCGTCGTCGACCACGTCACGGCCGGGCTGCTGACCGCCACGTGGTGGGTCGGCGGGCTCGCGCTCGTCGTGCTGCTCGCCGCCGCCGTGACCGACGAGCCGCGCCTCGGGACCCGCGTGCGGGCCGTGCTGTCAGGGGCTGCTCAGCACCGCGTCGACGACCACGATGAGCAGGGCCCCCGTCGAGGCCAGGAAGGCCCGCAGGGCCCAGACCAGCGTCCGTGAGTGCGTCCGCACGACGACGCTCCCTTCCGCGCATCACCGTTGACGCGCTGCCCCGACCGTACGACGACGGCGCCCCGAATGCATCGTCGAGCGGGGTGAAGTCGCACGTCACAGGCCGATTCGCCCGGTTCGCCCGAGACGCTCGTCGCCCGTGTGGCTCAGGGCGTCCGGCGCCGCAACGTCGCGACGCCGAGGGCCAGCGCCCCGACCACGAACAGCGCCATCGCCCCCACGGCACCGCGCACGTCCGCCCACCCCGACCCGGCGGCGATGTGCTGCATCGCGTCCACCGCGTAGGTCAGCGGCAGCCCGCGCGACACCCACTCGAGGACTTCCGGCATCTGGTCGCGCGGCATGAGCAGCCCGCAGGTCACGACCTGCGGCAGGATCACCGCGGGCATGAGCTGCACGGCCTGGAACTCGGTGCGTGCGAGCGCCGAGCCCGCAAGCCCGAGCGCCGAGCCGAGGACGGCGTTGAGGACGGCGACGACGACCATCAGACCGACCGGGCCGGCGACGTCCATGCCGCACACCCACGTCGCGAACCCCACGACCACCAGCGCCTGGCCGGTCGCGAGGACGGCGAACGCGAGCGCGTACCCCAGCACCACGTCGGCCTTGCCGATCGGCATCGTCATGAGCCGTTCGAGCGTCCCGGTCGTCCGCTCGCGCAGCGTCGCGACGCTCGTCACCAGGAACATCACGAGCAGCGGGAAGAACCCCACGAGCACGGGACCGAACCGGTCGAGGACGTCGGTGCCGTCGAACATCCACGCGACGAGCCCGAGCAGCAGGCACGGCAGCAGCAGCACGAGCGCGACGGTGCGGTGGTCGTGGCGCAGCTGCGCCAGCACGCGCTGCGTGGTCGCGAGCATCCATGCGGCGCTCATGCCGCACCCGCCGCCTGGGCCGCGTCGACGAGCGCGAGGAACGCCCCCTCGGCGTCGGTCGCACCGGTGCGGACCAGCAGCTCGCCGAGCGTCCCCTCGGCGAGCACCGCACCGTCGCGCATCAGCACGAGCCGGTCGCAGCGCGACGCCTCGTCCATCACGTGGCTGGAGACCAGCAGGCTGCGGCCCGCGTCGCGCAGCCGCGCGAACAGGTCCCACAGCGAACGGCGCAGGACGGGGTCGAGGCCGACCGTGGGCTCGTCGAGCACCAGCAGGTCGGGTGCACCGAGCAGCGCCATCGCGAGCGACACGCGCGAGCGCTCACCGCCCGAGAGCGTCGAGACGAGCTGCCGTGCGTGGCCGGTCAGGTCGACCTCGTCGAGCACCCGTGCGACGTCGTCCCGCCCGGCACCCTGGATCGCCGCGGCGTACCGCAGGTTCTCGGCGACGGTGAGGTCGACGTAGACGCTCGCGGACTGGGTCATGTAGCCGAGGCGACGACGCAGGTCGGGGCTGCCGGCGGGACGGCCGAGGACCTGCAGGTCACCCGTGACGTGCGCCTGCACGCCGACGACGGCGCGCATGAGCGTCGTCTTGCCGCTGCCGCTGGGGCCGAGCAGCCCGACGACCTGGCGCGCGGGCACGGTCAGGTCGAGGCCGTCGACGACGGGACGTCCCCCGCGCTCGACGCGCACGCCGCGGGCCCGCACGGCGGCGGGTGTGCCGTCGGCATCCACCTTTTTCCTCATGTGAGGAATAGTGCACCTGCGCGAGACCCCCGCGCAAGAGCCCACCCGGTGGCAACCCCGCGAGGCGGATGTGGGCGCCTGTGCGCCCACGTCCGGGCCACAGGGACGGGTCAGGCGGTGAGGTAGCGCTGGAGGGTGGGGGCGACGAGGGCGACCACGTCCTCGCCGGGCAGCGACGCGAGCGGCTCGACGCGCATGAGGTGGCGGGCCACCAGGACCCCGACGACCTGGGACGCGACCAACGACACGCGCAGCGTCGCGTCCGGGCGGTCGAGCACGTCGACGACGCGCGCGAACACCTCGCGCGACAGGAAGGCGGCCACCTCCCGCGGCCCGGCGTCGTCGGTCGTCAACCCGCTGAAGGCACCCCGGAACGCGACACCCCCGTCCCGGTCCCACACCCCGAGCACGGCGGTGAGCAGCCGCTCCCCCAGCCCGTCGATGCCGTCCCCGACGACACCTGCGACGAAGACCGCCGGCTCGACGCCCGACGGCAGCACGCTCGCGACGAACAGCTCGCCCTTGTCGGTGAACCAGTGCCGCACCGAGCCGGGGTCGACACCGGCTCGACGTGCGACGCCCCGCACGCTCGTGCCCGCGTACCCGCGCGCCGCGAACTCCTCGCGCGCCGCTGCCAGGACCGCGCCGCGCGTCTCCTGCCCCGCCGGGCGGCGCCCGCGCGGACGCGTGTCCGGCCCGTCCATGCCGCCACCCTAATGGGGGTGCATCGGTTGGCTTGTGGGCCATGATCGGTGTTCGAGCCGCTGGTGAGTGAGCACTGTCGCGCCCTGACCCCCGCGTGGGAGGTCTACGCCTAGATCGTGCCCTGA
>Ga0160438_1000119_pt1 | contig 32455 bp, 28 predicted proteins | sample HID1975K_E0MG_FD_108203 | JGI IMG/M metagenome (GOLD analysis project Ga0160438, IMG submission 108203) | Enriched soil microbial communities from UW Madison campus, WI, USA - HID1975K_E0 MG | ecosystem: Environmental > Terrestrial > Soil > Unclassified | place: USA: Madison, Wisconsin...
CAGCTAAAAAAACAACCAGAATTATCCACATTTATTGAACAAATTGTGGGTAAACAAACGAAATAAACCAAAAAAACTAGAATAATAAAAAAGGCTGCCCCATTTTACTTTTGAGACAGCCTCATCAAAAACCGTGTTATGCACTAATAATTCTCGATCATTTTTTTCATTTCATACCCTTCATAATCACGCACAAGCTGCATTGATAGGCCAAGTGCATCTGCTACTCCCTTCCCGTAGTCAGGATCGGCCTTGTAACAATTTCTGATGTGTCTGATCTGGATAAACTGTTGAGCCCCGCCAACGGCAGCTGCAGTATTGTTAAACAAAGCCTGTTTTTGTTCGTTCGACATTAAGCGGAACAGATTTCCTGGCTGGCTGTAGTAGTCGTCATCTTCGCGGTGATCCCAATGCGCAGCATCCCCGGTAATTTTTAATGGCGGTTCGCTGAAATCGGGTTGTTGCTGCCACTGGCTGAAGCTATTCGGTTCGTAGGACTTGGCACCTCCGTAATTACCGTCTGTGCGTAAGGCACCATCCCGGTGATAAGAATGATAGGGACACTTTGGTGCATTTACCGGAATTTGATGATGATTTACACCCAAGCGGTAACGTTGCGCGTCTCCGTAAGCAAACAACCTACCCTGTAGCATTTTATCCGGCGAGAATCCTATACCGGGCACAACGGATGCCGGATTAAAGGCGGCTTGTTCAACCTCAGCAAAATAATTTTCAGCGTTACGGTTAAGTATAAATTCGCCAACCGGAATAAGCGGATAGTCGCCATGAGGCCAAACTTTTGTAAGGTCAAAAGGATTAATAGGATATGTATAGGCCGCCTCTTCTTCCATAATCTGAACATACATCTTCCATTTTGGAAAATCGCCTTTCTCGATACTTTCGAACAAATCCCGTTGATGGCTTTCCCGGTCAGTGCTGATAATGAAGTTTGCTTCATCGTTTGTCAGATTTTGAATACCCTGTTCAGTTTTAAAGTGAAATTTAACCCAATAACGTTTTTGATCTTCACTTATAAAACTAAATGTGTGACTGCCAAAACCGTCCATGTGTCTATATGATTTGGGGAGCCCACGTTCGCTCATGGTGATAGTTACCTGGTGCAACGACTCCGGCAGTAAGGTCCAAAAATCCCAGTTGTTATCGGCACTTCGCATGTTCGTTCTGGGATCTCTCTTTACAGCATGGTTCAGATCGGGAAATTTTAATGGATCCCGTAAAAAGAAAACAGGGGTATTGTTTCCTACTAAATCCCAAATACCCTCCTCTGTATAAAATTTGATTGCAAACCCACGGATATCTCTTTCCGCATCAGCTGCTCCTCTTTCTCCGGCAACAGTTGAAAAGCGGATGAACATTTCTGTTTCCTTACCGATTTCAGAAAATATTTTGGCACGGGTATAAGGAGTGATATCGTGTGTTACTTTAAATACGCCAAATGCTCCAGATCCTTTGGCGTGCATGCGTCTTTCTGGAATTACTTCCCGGTCAAAATGAGCCATTTTTTCTAAAAACCAGGTATCCTGTAATAAAGCCGGGCCCCTCTTTCCAGCAGTCATTATGTTTTGATTGTCAATCACCGGGGAGCCTGTTCGGCTGGTTAGTTTTCCGTCTTCCATCTTCATTAATTGTTTATGGTTTTTTACTTTGTTTACATGAACCATACAAAGATGAAATATCCTTTGTCGCGAAAAGTATAACAATTATAGAAATAGCTATAATTTTCTAAGATTTAACGAACTGTCTCTCTGATCTATCGCTCCTCCCTTAAACTATCTACTGGATTGACGGGGCAGCAAGGGGCGTATCTCCGCGGATATGCAAGTTAGCATTTAGTTGCTTATATTTGACTGTTCGTGTTGTTTTTAAGCAAACATTCCATGACTCAAAAGAACCTAATCCTAGCTGGCTTTATCGTATTAAAGTTTTTGCTACAGTATACATTGGTAAGCCCCGATTATGAATTACATCGCGATGAATTTCTCCATCTCGATCAGGCGCATCACCCTGCATGGGGTTATTTATCCGTGCCCCCCTTTACCTCGTGGATTTCGAGTATCATTTATTTTTTTGGTAACACGGTGTTTTGGATCCGATTTTTTCCGGCCTTATTTGGCGCTTTGACCATGCTGGTAGTTTGGAAAGCCATCGAAGCCCTGAAGGGGAATATCTTTGCTTTAATTTTAGGTGCGGTTGCCGTATTATTTTCGGTCCTCTTGAGATTGAACATACTGTATCAGCCAAATTCTCTTGATGTACTTTTCTGGACAACATGCTATTTCATCCTCCTAAAGTATATACAATCTGGAAAGGATAAATGGATTTTGTTTGCTGCTATCGCATTTGCTTTTGGTTTTCTCAATAAGTATAATATTATTTTTCTATTGATAGGCTTACTTCCTGGTATTTTACTCACCGAACACCGTAAAATCTTCACTAAAAAGGCATTTTATGCTTCCATTTTATTAGGCCTACTACTCATTTTGCCCAACCTTATTTGGCAATACAACCGTCATTTCCCTGTTTTCCATCACCTGAAAGAGTTAGCAGACACGCAGTTGGTTAATGTAAGCCGATGGAACTTCTTGAAAGAACAGCTCCTTTATTTTATCGGGTCACTGTTCGTGTTGCTGGCAGCTACATATGCCCTATTGTTTTATCCGCCATTCAAAAAGTACCGTCTCTTCTTCTGGTCGCTCTGCTTCACACTTCTTGTTTTTACTTATTTAAGGGCCAAGGGATATTATGCCATTGGTATCTATCCCATTTACATCGCCTTCGGCACTGTTTACCTGGGAGAAATATTACAATCCGGTTGGAAAGCTTACTTACGGCCAATAGCGATTGTAATACCCTTGCTATTCTTTATACCGATGTATGAAGTGGTTTTTCCGAATAAAAGTCCAGATCACATCATCCATAACCCCAAAAACTATCAGGCGCTCGGTTTACTCCGCTGGGAAGATGGTAAAGATCATCCGTTACCACAGGATTTTGCCGATATGCTTGGATGGAAAGAGCTCGCAGATAAGGTTGATATCCTTTATTCAGGTCTTGCCGATCAGGAAGGAACGCTTATTCTATGCGATAATTACGGACAGGCGGGAGCCATCAACTATTATGCAAAAAACAAAAAAATAGCTGCTGTTTCTTTCAATGCCGATTACATTGATTGGTTTAATCTCCATCAGGAATATCGTCATCTTATCCGGATCAAAAACCATCATGAGCGGGACGACGAACTAAGAGAAACTAGTCCCTTTTTTGAGAAAACCGAAATAAAAGACTCTATTACCAATTCTTTTGCCAGAGAATACGGTACCATTATCTTTTTCTTCGAAAAAGCGAAAATAGACATCAACAAGAGAATAAAAGAAGAAATTAAGGAGGTGAAAAGCTATCAGTAACAGCTAGGTGATACCTTACGCTGGATGCCAGGATTTAACCTGGTATCCTATAAGCTACCGCATTCATATTGACGCCCGCCCCTACAGAAACAAAAACAATAGTGTTTCCTTTATGAAAAGTCTGATTTTCAAAACGCTCTTTTATCATCAAATCGTATAAAGTAGGTAGGGTAGCTACCGAACTATTTCCCAACCACGATATGGTCATGGGCATCATCCCTTTGGGCGATTCTTTGAGCCCATACAGTTCAAACAGATTTCGCAAAATAGCTTCATCCATTTTTTCGTTGGCTTGATGTATGAGTACTTTAACAAGATCTTTGATAGACAGATTTGCCTTTTCCAGACATTCTTTTATCACCGATGGAACGGTCTTTAGCACATTTTCATATAATTTCCTGCCATTCATTTTAAGAAACAGGGTATCGTCCTTATAGGCTGGATTATACGAGCGCCCCATGCGCAACACGTAGGCAAGGTCGCCCGCAAAAGATTTGACACTGTGTGATAATATACCAATTGGTTCACTACTCTTAACGGCTTCAACCACAACCGCTCCGGCACCATCGGCATAAATCAGGCTATCCCGATCGTGCGGATCACAAATGCGCGAAAGTGTCTCAGCCCCAATGACCATCACACGCCGGGCATTGCCCGAACGTATGTAATAATCGGCTTGTATAAGTCCCTGTAGCCAGCCCGCACAGCCAAAAGGTAAATCATATACAACCGTAGCCGGATTATCGATCCCAAGATGATGTTTAACTCTAGACGCAAGCGTAGGCACCAGTTCACTCCTTCGGTTTTCCTGACTGATATCACCAAAGTTGTGCGCTACAATAATGTAATCGAGTGTTTCACCGTCTATGCCGGCCGACTCTATTGCATCTCTGGCCGCAAAATGTGCTATATCAGAAGCTACCAGATCATCCGTAACGTACCGCCGTTCGGCAATGCCGGTGATTTTTTCAAACTGCCTAATAATCTCCTCATTCTTTTTCGATAACCTTACACCATCTTCGCCATAAAACGTATGTTGCAGAAAATCTTCATTCAATACACGGTGGGTAGGAATATAGCTCCCACTGGCTACAATAACAGAATATATTTGCTGGTTCATTCTAATTCTTTTTTAACGATCATCCTTTCCGGCTTTTCAATGAATACAGCATCTAAAAGCATAACCCCCTCTAGACAACAAAGTAGCAAAATATTTTGTTCTTATTCACCATAAAGTGTCGTTTATTTTGTGTATCTTTAAGAAATATCCACACCTGATTGACTTGGTTGCGAGTAGTTAGCTACTGCCTACGGTTAAGTTCTTAGTTGTTTAATCCTATTCGCTATCATCATGAAAATCGCATTTTTATCTACACATCCGCCACGTCAGTGTGGCATAGCAACTTTTAATAATAATTTATTTAAAGCAGTTACTACAGATAAGTCTCAAACGTTCTCTGGCAGCTATATTATAGCCATGGACAATCAAAGCCCTGAGGAGGAAGCGTATGATTTTCCGCCAGAGGTGAAAATGGTTATTCATCAAGATGAACCGTTGGACTATACCGCTGCTGCCACTTATATCAATACAAGCGGTACCAAGGCTTGTGTTCTACAGCATGAATTCGGGATCTATGGAGGAAACAGCGGACACCATTTACTGGGCTTTATCAATGCTTTATCCGTGCCATTGGTTAGTATATTACACACGGTGCTGGACGAGCCTACTTTCATGCAGTTGAGTATCATTCGTGAAATTGCACGCTGTTCTGCAAAAATAGTCGTTATGAGCCAAAGGGCCATTTCGATCCTTGAGTCGGTATATAAGGTATCACACGAGCAAATCAAACTCATTGAGCATGGGGTGCCCGACTTAGATATCTCAAATATCGGCACCCAAGCGCGTACAGTTCCGCTTCACTCTCTCTCTTTATTGACTTTTGGCTTAATCAGCCGTAACAAAGGTTTGGAAACAGTGATTAACGCATTACCGGTTATTACTGCTCAATACCCCGATCTTATCTATTATATCGTGGGTAAAACCCATCCAAATGTGCTAAGACAATCAGGAGAAGAATATCGAGAATATTTAAAACACTTAGCAAAAGACTTAGGAGTTGCCAAAAATGTGGTTTTCATTAACGAATTCCTCAACGAAACAGAATTATTCAGCATGTTAACGGCCTGTACGCTCTATATAACACCCTATCTAGACGAGGCACAGATCACTAGCGGCACACTTTCCTATGCCGTAGGTGCCGGAGCAGCAGTATTATCAACTCCATACTGGCATGCGCAGGAATTACTTGCGGATAAACGTGGTGATTTTTTCGGCTTCAAACAAAGTGCCGAACTGGCAAAAAAAGTAGTCAGGCTATTATCCCACCCCGACGAACTGAGTCAAATGAAAGACAAGGCTTTTCAATATGGGTTAAAATTACGTTGGCCTAACATTGGCAGGCAGTTTATCCTGACCATCGAAGTAGCCGTTAGAAACAAACAACGCAAAGTAAACACACCATTCGCGGAGCTTCCGGCGATTAACTTCGCACACATACAAAAATTGACAGACGATACCGGTATCATACAACATGCGCGTTTCGGCATGAGAAATTTAAAGGAGGGCTATTGTCTGGACGATAACGCAAGAGCACTATTACTGGCGGTGATGGCCTTTAAAATAGACAACTCATCTCCCATGCTCGAAATGTTACCCAATTATCTCAGTTACATACACTTTATGCAACGTGAAAACGGTTTATTTGGTAATTTTCTAAGCTTTCAACGGGAATATCTGGATGATGTCGGCTCAGAAGATTCTTTTGGACGCACTATATGGGCGCTGGGCTTTTTGATCCAGTATTCTCCCAGTAAGTCATACCGGGAATTTGCACAGGAATTGTTTGGAAATGCCCTACCACATTTTTTGAGTATGAAACATTTAAGAGGTACTTCCAATACGCTCATTGGTGTAAGCCATTATCTCCATACGCATAAACAAGACAAAAAAGTGCTGGAGCAGTTAAACGCATTAACCGATATACTGGTACAGGCTTATCAGCAAAACCACACTGAAACCTGGTGTTGGTATGAACAGAAAATGACATATGATAATGCCATACTACCCCTTTCACTGCTTTGCTCCTATTCCATTACGGGTAATCAGGACGTTTATGCCATCGCAATGGACAGCTTGAATTTTTTGGCCGCTGAGACCATAAAACATGGCTATTTAAATCCAGTTGGCAACGACGGCTGGTATCCAAAAGGTGATGATATGGCACTATACGATCAACAGGCAATAGAAACCATGGGAATGGTGCTGTTGTATTCCAAAGCCTATGAAATCACGGGCAATACAGATCATTTGATCCATATGGATACCTGTTACCACTGGTTCCTTGGACGTAATAGTTTACGGTTACCACTATACGACGAAGAAACAGGAGGATGTTGTGATGGACTACACAAAGATGGTGTTAATCGCAATCAAGGGGCCGAAAGTTCCTTAGCTTATCTGATAGCACATCTGGCTGTAGAAAATGTGATGAAACACCACACACAAGCGGCGCAACTTATTTACTCTTAATCAGCCCTTCTTCTGGATGATCTGATGCCTTTCGGCAAAAGATTTTTCCAGCGCGGAGGAAAAAGTGGCAACTTCCTGAGCGCCAGAGATAGCATATTTTCTATCAAACAAAAAAAATGGTACCCCACGCACACCTACCTGTTGTGCCTCATATATATCTGCTCGAACGTCGTTGGCGAAACTTCCATTTTCCAAAGCCGTTTTCAGCTCTCCGGCATCCAGTCCTATTTCCACCCCTAATGCAAGAAGCGTAGCATCTTCATCGATATTTCTGCCATCAGTAAAGTATGCTTTAAAGAGTGTCTCCTCTGCTTCATTCTGTAAATCTTGCCGTTTAGCAAAGTGGGCAAAACGATGTGCGTTAAAAGAATTTGCTACCACCGCTTTATCTAAGTTATAGGTTAAGCCTACCTGTTTAGCCAACTGAATGACATAGGCATTCATGCCCTCAGCCTCAGATAAGCTGATCCCTTTGTGTTCAGCCAAAAATTGATTTAAATTTTTACCTGGTTCTGCTTTCAACTGAGGATTCAATTGAAAACTTTTCCATATAATCTGTACCTCTTCTTTATGTTGGAATTGAGATAAAGCCACTTCAAACCTACGTTTGCCAATATAACAAAAGGGGCACATCACGTCGCTCCAGATTTCTACGGTCATTTTACCTTGCACATCCATAATATTTCATTTAAAGCAGCAACAAAATTACGCATATTTATCAGCTGAACAGACAATACTATCCTATAGGATAGTATTTACTTTAAGGACTCGTTTTTTTGCATAAAAAAAACCCTTCGTTAAAGAACGAAGGGTTTCCTACAATATCGAGTAGCTAATTAGATTAGCTTAACATTTACTGCATTTAAACCTTTTTGACCTTGTTGTACTTCAAAAGAAACCTCATCGTTTTCACGGATACGGTCTTTCAATCCTGAAGTGTGAACAAAAATTTCACTTCCACCGTCATTAGGAGTGATAAATCCGAAACCCTTGGTTTCATTGAAAAATTTTACTGTGCCTTCTTGCATTGTGTAATAAATAAAAATTAAATTAATTAGTGCAAGGTAAGCATAAATAATTGATATACAAATATTTTTATACTTTATTTCCATCAAGCACCTTTTCGGCCTCTATAAATACTGATTGGGCAACAGGTTTACCTCTATCAATGTATCGTTTTAAAAAGGCAGCCTTGGAGTCATGATACGCCGTAACACCACCTATAAAATGTAAAAACTTAATATAATACCAGGCCAGATCAATTTGATGATTTAGAAAACCCGAACGGGCGCTACTAGGATACAGATGATGATTATTATGCCATTCGCCAGCTACGATACCCGGCCAAACCTGATTGATAGACATATCATTTTCATTGAAATCATATCCCTTTTTCCGTTTATCTTCCCCTTTACCATGTCCTTCATAATTAAAGGTACGCACACCCACCGCCCAAAATGCTGCAGCACCAAACAAAGCGCAGGCCAAAGCGTGCCCGCCAATGAAGTAAGCGATAGCATACCAGGCAATCCAATTCAATGAACAGGCCAGCACCGCCCGCCAGGGGTGGATAATGGAGCCCCATTTCTGATAGGCGGCATATGTATTCGGGGTTATACCCGTATGTGACATAAGACCTATCGTGCGACTGTACTCATCAACCGTTAAATTCTTCGCAATAGGTTGGTGATTTACATCGGCCAGAAAACAATACAGAAAACCTCCATTTGCATTGTATGGATCACCGGGTTGATCTGACTTTGCATGATGCACATGATGTGAAATAGCATATATTTCCTCGGGAATCATACTGATGGTTAAATTTTGAGTAAGCACCCGCCAAAAACCATTCTTAAATTTATAAGCTTTGTGCGTACAATAACGATGATGCCAAATGGTACCATGTGTACCCATGATAATCATACTGTAAATAAAAGCCACGATCAATAGACCGATACTAAAATATTCAAAAATAAAAAGGTAGAGCAAAGGCAGCAATAGAACGACCCTCAGCCAGCTGAACAGCGGCAACCAGTTTTTCTTCGACCGGAAGATGTTCATACGTTTAAAAAATTCCTGAAAAATTTGCTTGGAAGTAGGTTTGCTTAATCCTCCCTCGTGATCAGACCATCCATAAGATGGTGGATCTAACACCTTATCTAACAACATTTACACAATTAATTCGTGGAAGATACGCCTTTTTAGCGATAATAAATTTATTTGCCGGAAAACTTAACATAACTTAACATTTAATGATTAACGAAAACATATAGGTGGCACCACTACTCGAGATAAATCTGATGGTGATCGGCAAATGAAAGCGTACAATTATAAAGGGGTTCGAAATGATCTGTCACTCCCGCTTTATACTCCTCGTCCAACCTCAACCATTCATCACTGGACAAAACCAGGAACGAGAGCCTGTCTAGTCCAGCAGAGTCTTTACAAAATCTGATTTCGTAATCGTCTATGATCATATTGTTTAAGGCAAACAGGGTTAATTCACGCTCTGAACCTTTATTCGGATAAAACATCCGATGTACGCGCCCCTTATAACTGATCACTAATTCATACCGCTCATATCCTTTCTTGATAATTCTGGCATACAGAGACCCCGTCTTTAATATTTTCTCCACTTTTGCAACGATTTCATCGTCATAACCATCCCAGGAAACGTATAACAAGATCTCATCAAAGTCCAAGAGCCATTCATCCAGATAGAATTTCCTATTTGGCTTACTTTTCTTCCAGTCGTTCTCTTCGTTTAACCCGTTTCGAACGAGATTCAGTCTGTCGGGCAAATTGTTTACCGCTTTATGATGATGTTTATATTTAAAATCAGGGATTTTAAATATATCGTCAAACCATATATCAAAAACGGCGTTTATCTCCCCTATGATTTCAGCGTTGGCAGCGATAGGGCAAAAAGCATATATCGATTCCCCCTGATATCCATACCTATATTCCAAAGCACCATCTACAAAGCCTATATAGGCAAATACCGGATCGTTATTCCATATAATATGCGGTGGGTTACGATGTTCTTTTCTATTGCGCCATTCACTGAAATATATAGACTTATTTCGCCATTTTATATTGTGTCCAAAGGTGTCAAAATCGCAAATGGTTGTCCACATACTCTGCAAACCGGTAAGCTCTCCGTATGCAAAAAGCTGCCTCACCTTTTCTATCGTCACCATAAATTTATATTTAACTCAAGGTTTGATCCGCAGTGTTCGTCTTCGCATATTTAACAATTCCCAACCATTTTAACAGCAGTACCACAGGATAAACCGGATCTATTTCATGCCAACGTCTTCCAAAATTTACCGAAGACGGATTTTTATGGTGATTATTGTGATAAGATTCGCCCAGCATCAATACGTCTACCACCAATAGATTGCGTGAGGTGTTCTTCAGCCTAAAATTTATATAACCATATTTATGCGCAAACCAGTTGATCACAGCTCCATGAAACGCACCCATTGTTACCACAACGGGAATAAGCAAGAACCACCAGTAAGATGGTGAGAACAAAAAGAAAAAGGTAACATAAGCAGCTATCCATAATATGCGCGACAGACGGGAATTTGCCCAGCGGTCAAACCAACCCCAGTGTGGAAGATTTTTCAAGAAGCGTGATTCAATGGGGTATCTTCCATGAACAATCTCCGCGTAAATGTTCCGTGTTCGCCACATCATACTGAAAATATTGGACGAAAATTTGGGTGAATGTGGGTCCTGCTCGGTGTCCGTATAAGCATGATGCATCCGATGCATAATCGCATAGGCACGCGCACTCATATAAGAAGAGCCCTGTGTTATATATGAAAAAACGAAGAAAAATCGTTCCCAAAAACGGTTCATTGTAAAAGATCCGTGTGCGGCATATCGATGTTGGAAAAAAGTCTGTGAAAAAAGGGATAAATACCATAACCCTATAAAGAACATTAGAATAATCATAAAAGCAATTTTAAATGAATGAAGTAAAGAATGCAGAAAAATTATTTTGAAGCCCACTTTGGTGTAGAAAAAGGAGAGTGGTAACCTGAAGAATTGCTTAACTGTATCTCTAAAATATAAAGATATGTTTTTATATTGGTATTAACAAGTAATGTACCAATATCTTTTATACCCCTTTTTGGAAAAAGAATCTATTTTAATTCTTTGATTTTCAATTAATTTCTTATATTTACTAAATATCTACAAATCTTTTGAAGGATAAATTTGCAGGTATGGAGATACCAGGTACACTCCCCTTATACTATACATCCTCCAAGATAATTAAACGCTGTTTTTAGGTTGAAACCTGTTCAGGAAGTCGTCATGGCTTCAGATATTCTTTCATTGTAAACGCACAGCAATCATTTTGTTAATTCAATTGCAATGAAAAGTTACAACCGATATTATCGTGTCATGAATAACGACACCACTCTTATAGAATTTTCCACGAACAATTTTATCCCCTTACATACGAAATCTTATAAAACCATCTGGACAAATAAACACCCGGTGAAGGTTTATTATTCACTGGCACTTCAACCCTATCACATCGATCTATCCGTGTCTACTTATCACGACTATGCAGATAAAATCGTAGCCATGGAACAAGCAATGAAAAACAATTCACACATCTAATCTATATATTATGACTAAAGATAAGAAAACACCCAAAAGCACACAGGAAAAAACACTTTCTGACTATCAAACCAGTAAGAAACCTGCTGCAAAAGTTGACATCATATCAACAGGCAAAACAAGCACAAAGAAGGGAAAATAATAAGCGCTTATTTTAACAAGCAACAGTATACTATTTTTTAATCACACATACATTATGCAAAAAGGGAAAGTAAAGTTTTTTAACAATAGCCGGGGTTTTGGTTTCATCATCCCACAATCGGGCGAAAAAGAAATATTTGTACATGTGTCGGGTCTAATTGATGAGATCAATGAAAATGACGACGTGGTATTTGACACCGTAAAGGAAACCAAAGGTATCAGTGCCATTAAAGTTCAGAAAGCATAAACACCTTCACACGTAGGAGCATCCTTTAAAGGGATGCTCTTTTATTTTTTCATCATCCTTACGCTGGTATTATCATTCATACAAAAGGCAAAATGATTATTCGAAATAGATGAAGGCATTCTGTTAAAAAAATAAAGAAAATGAGACAGTTAAAGATTTCTGAATCTATAACCAACCGAAGTAATCGCTCCTTAAGTTTATATCTGGCTGAAGTGAGCAGATTTGAACTAATCAGTGCAGACGAGGAAGTAATACTTGCCGAGAGAATACGGGAAGGCGATCAAGTGGCCTTAGAACGCCTTACAAAAGCCAATTTACGTTTTGTAATCTCCGTCGCGAAGCAATATCAACACCAAGGCCTCGTATTGGAGGATTTAATAAATGAGGGAAATTTAGGTTTGGTAAAAGCCGCAAAACGATTTGACGAAAAAAAAGGCTTTAAATTTATCTCCTACGCTGTTTGGTGGATACGTCAGAGTATTATGTCTGCTATCTCCATTCAATCGCGCGTGGTGCGCCTCCCGGGCAACCAGATTAACGATCTGATCAAATTAAGAAAAGCGCAATCTTCGCTTGAACAACAGCTGGAAAGGGAACCCAGCATTGAAGAACTTGCACTGGATCTGAATACCTCTACGGCAAAAGTGATCGCCTCAATAAAAAATGCAGAAAGATCTATCTCGATGGATGCTCCTTCGCTGTTTAGAGAAGAAGAACGACTGTTAGACACCTTAGCGAACACCGACCCCTCTACTGATCAACAGATGATACAAGATTCGCTCCATGTACAAATATATCAGGTACTGGAAAATTTATCTGCTCGTGAGCGCCAGATCCTGACCATGTTTTATGGTCTTTTTAGCCATGAAGCGCAAACCCTGGAGGAAATTGCCGATAACCTCAACCTCACGCGTGAACGCATCAGGCAGATAAAAACAAAGGCATTGCTGCGTATCAAAAATTCAACCTGGAGTAAAGACCTTCTCTGGCACACATAAAAAGGCCTATATACGATAAGCATTCCACAAATGAAAGAAAATAATCGTATATTTGAAAAAAAACCACATTTACTCTGTCTTCGGCATCACTCCTAACAGGTTCCCCTTTCATTGTAATCACGGTCAATTAATTTTTCACCACTAAATAATAACACATGGGTAGAAGCCAAGAAACATTCCGTAAGAAGGAAAACATTAAAAAACGCGAACAACGCAAAAAAGAGAAAGAGATAAGAAAAGAAAACAGATCTACCAATTCAACAAAAGGTAAATCTTTTGAAGATATGCTCGCCTACGTAGACGAGAATGGTAATTTAACAACCGAGAAACCAGAAGGAATCAAGAAAAAAGCCTTCAAGGTGGAGGAAATCATGATCAGCACGCCAAAAATGGTAGAAGAAGATGATACACACCAAGGTAAAGTTAAATATTACAATGATCAAAAAGGTTGGGGTTTTATAAATGATCAATTCGGAGAACGGATGTTCTTCTTAATTGCCGAAGCTCCCGCCAATATTAAAGTAGACGATAAAGTAACCTTTAAAATACAAAAAGGCCCACGCGGCTTGCAGGCATACAATATTGAATTTGCAACGGAAAATAAAGGTTGATTGTTTCGACAACCTCCCCTACACATCCGGGTCTCATACGCATATATAAGCCCGAAGGAAAGCGTTTATACCTTTCTCGAAATCTCCAACATGCATAGCGCATGCACTTAATCTCCTGTAATACTAAGAAAATACAACATTGGAAGCAACGAAAACAGAGAAGGAACAACATTTGTCCGAATTTATCTGTCACTTTGAACAGGCTCTTAAAAGAATATTTCATGAGCAGCATGATATTGACCAACTAAGTCTTCAGAGAGGATTACCTCCTGAGGTATGGAAAAGTATCATGGATTGCCTACCACTATCCGTTGCAATCCCTAAACAGTTTGGGGGTCGCGGCGTAATAGTAAAGGAATGTCTGTCGCTGCTTTCGTCGGCTTCTTACGAGTCGCTTCCTCTTTCGTTAACTTTTGGCATCAATATAGCCCTATTCCTAGAACCGCTTGCCAAATACGGCACTCAACATATACAAGGACGTATATTCAACGATTTCATCCAAAATCAATGCATGGGTGGTCTGATGATTACAGAGCCTGATTTTGGCAGTGATGCCCTGAATATGAAAACCGCTTATACAGAAACTGCAGATGGCTTTGCCCTTAAAGGATTGAAACATTGGCAGGGCCTTACCGGACAGGCCAATTACTGGATAGTGGCTGCTCGTAAAGACCTGAATAATGGCGATCTCGCTAGAGATATCGACTTCTTTATAACGGATAATGCCCATCCGCAACAACACATTGAGGTGGTCTCCTATTATGATAATCTAGGGCTCTATATGATTCCTTATGGCTTAAATAAAATCAATGCCATCGTACCCCATAACCAGCGCCTACAACCAGAAAGTACCGGGATTAAAATGATGCTGGATATCTTACACCGAAGCAGAATGCAGTTCCCGGGCATGGGAATGGGATTCATCAAGCGCATGTTAGATGAGGCCTTATCTCATTGTGAGAACAGAGTAATCGGTACCGGTAATTTATTATCATTAGATGCAGTGCAATTCCAATTGTCCAAAATTCAAACGGCCTATACGATATGTTCGGCCATGTGTCACAAAAGCAGTAGCATCAGCGGTATAGAAAACAATCTGGCCATTGAAGGTCTAGAAGCGAATAGTATGAAGGCACTGGTAACTGATTTAATGCAAGAATCGGCTCAACTATGTGTCCAGGTATCTGGTGCGAATGGCTACCGAATCAGCCACATCGCGGGACGGGGTATCGTGGATAGCAGGCCTTTCCAGATTTTTGAAGGCTCCAATGAGATGCTGTATACCCAAATAGCCGAAATCATCATCAAAAATATGAAAAAAGCAAAAAATGAAAACTTATATAGCTTTTTATCATCTTTTGTAAAGACAGATCGGGCTGCCGGATACTTCAGAGAGTATATAAATTTCACTCCCGGAGACTTGATTTCTCAGCGCAAATTGGTCGATCTCGGAAAAATCATCAGTAGAATTATCTGTGTCCAATATGTGCTGGAATTACAGGATGCCGGTTACCGAACAGACCTTGTGAATACCTGTATCCAGGCTATGCAGATGGATATCGCTAAATTAGCGTCAAATTTTAAGCTGGGGCATTATACAAAAGCTGTTCACGAATATCAGGAAGGCAGTGCCTGGTTTGATTTCGTCCGCTAGGGATCTATAAATATAGTTGATTTTTTGTGTGATAATTATACCAAACGCATCAAGACTAACATTCTTTTTTCGTATACCATGCTTTCAATATATCCAATATTAAAGGAAATGTAAAAAAACCATCGCTTGCCATGAGATGGTTTCCAGTTTCAAGTGTTATCAAATCCGAATCGAGCTTATCTGCTAAATCCACGGTCATATGATAAGGAACAATGCGATCATCTTTCGCTGCAATAGCAATCCGTTTAGCCGTTAGTTGCTTAATAAGCGCTGTATCCGTGGTGGTAGACACAAATTTGTCTAATTCAGGAAGCGGACTGCTATTAACAAATCCGGAAATTAATAGCAACCCATCTATATTCTTCCGCGTTACTTCTAACAGGTTAAAAGTAGCTAAACAACCCAGGCTATGCGCCACCATGATACTGTTCTCATTCAGATGAACATGTTCTTTCATATAACGTAACCACCGGGTCCGATCAGGTTGGGCAGACTGGGGCAAGTCCAATATGGTAGCCTCTATATCATCTATTGCCAATTTTTCTTTCAGCCAAGGAAACCAATGGTCAGTAGAACTGGCCATGTAGCCATGCACAATATAAACGGATGGTTTCTTCATATTATCAAAATCTCATCGGCTATAAATCTCCCCTTTTCAGCGCTTCCACCGCAAAATGTGCGGCACGAGCCGTCAAAGCCATATACGTTAAAGAAGGGTTCACACAACCCGATGAGGTAAAGGCCGCCCCATCCGTTACAAACACATTTGGTGCATCCCAAACCTGATTATTCCCATTCAGTACCGATGTTTTTGGATCCCTCCCCATTCGAGCTGTTCCCATTTCATGAATTCCCTGCCCCATCGCGAAAACACTGCTATACCCCTCTACCTGTTTAACCCCTGTCGCTTCCAACATTTCCTTCCCCTCTTTGATAATATCATCAATCATCTTTTTTTCGTTCTCTTTAATTTCGGCATCCATGGCCAATACGGGTAATCCCCATTTATCTTTCACATTTTTATCGATATACACTCTATTTTCATGATAAGGCAAAATTTCACCAAAGCCCGTAATACCGATCGACCATTCGCCCGGCTCGCAGAGTTCTTCTTTCAATGAAGCGCCGATACTCAATTCGGCTACATGCTGCTGCCAGCCACTTCTGGATGCCCCACCTTGGTAACCAAAACCTCTTATATAGTCTCTTTTATCGCTTCCTATATTCTGAAACCTCGGTATATACACACCATTTGCCCTCCGCCCGAAGGTATATTTATCATCATAACCTTCTATAGTACCCCGGGCACCATTTCCCAACGTGTGGTCCATCACGTTGTGCCCTAGCTCACCTGAACTGCTACCCAAACCACCTTCCCAAATATCCGTTGCCGAGTTCATCAGTACCCACGCTGAGTTCAACGCCGAAGCATTTACAAAAATAACCTTCGCAAAATATTCATACGTCTGGTTGTTTTCTGCATCCAGTACCGTTACCCCCTTGGCTTTTCCCGAATCTTTGTCATAGATAATATTGGCGACGATAGACCATGGTCTGACAGTTAAGTTCCCTGTTTTTACCGCAGCTGGTAAAGTAGATGATTGCGTGCTAAAATAAGCACCAAAATTACATCCATTACCACATTGGTTTTGATATTGGCAGTTCACCCGGCCGGGCAGGGGTTTTGTGATATTGGCTACACGACCAATAATCATCCTTCTCTGATCATGGTAGTGCGTCCTTAAGCGCGCTGCCACATCCTTTTCCACAACGTTGAGCTCCATGGGTGGCAAAAAGTCGCCATCAGGCAACACATCAATAGCTTCTTTACTGCCACTGATCCCGGCAAAGCGTTCTACATAGGTATACCATTGCGCCAAATCTTTATAGCGGATGGGCCAGTCTACCGCAATACCGTCTCGGAGATTGGCTTCAAAATCCAGATCGCTGAGTCGGTAGCTCTGCCTACCCCATATCAGCGACTTCCCTCCTATTTGATAGCCTCTTACCCAATCAAAACGTTTTACCTCTACATAGGGATTATCCAGTTCATTTACTAAAAAATGAACATTCCCCTCCGTCATGGGCCAATAACGCTTTTGGATAGGATGATCGTGGATCATTTGCTGGCTGCGGTTATTCCGGTATGGGTATTCCCAAATATCTTTAGCCGCAAAATCATAGTCTTTTACATGTTCAACATTGCGCCCCCGATCTAATAAGAGCGTTTTCAATCCTTTTTCGGTTAGCTCCTTTGCCGCCCATCCACCGCTTATCCCTGAGCCAATCACTATTGCATCGTATACCTTATTACTCATCATTCAGTTTAGTTTTATATATCATGTAAGCGTTCAAAGTAAACCAACGTTTAACATCGAATTGGAATAACACACTAATAATCAATATTATTTCATTTAAGCCAACGTTAGCATTCATTTATAAAAAGACGCTTTGCTTCACCTTAGCTCTCCTGAAAATAAATGTATATAGTAAATATTCGGCCTTGCGGAAAATCATTCCCTTCGATTTCAAACTTATATAAAATGTTTGGTATTCACCAAATTCAATAAGAAGAAATTAAGGCTATCGATTATCCCGATTTAATTACCTGCTATCGGCTTTATCTGATATTGAGCTTTCAGCAGATCAAGCAATATCTCTTTCTTAATAGCTGGCTTTGCATGTAGCTGAAGCTCTATCCACGTATCATCAAAAACCAGGAAGTGATCTTCCGTATACAAACTATCCAAGAGTTGTTGTAAACTTCCACCTCTTATGGATATACTGTCTATTAATCCGTCTTCTGTTTGGAAAACATCAAATTTACCATTCCAATTTTCTATATACATCAGCTCAGAAACAGATAAAGCAAGATTTGACTGCTGGGTATGAATAACCTCTTTATCATGAAAAAACAATATAGAGCCGAAAATTATGAGCCCATTCCACGTACAATGCTTTAAGACACCCCACCAAAATCCAAGTCGGAGTCGTATATAACTTAACAACAGTCCCACAAATAGTTGAGGAGCTACGATCAAAGGTGCTAAAACAAAAAAAAGAATCTCCTTGTTTTTATAGTTCGACAAATGCAGGAGTCCGAACACTATCACAAAAAAATAAAGAATATAACGATAACACCTGTTCCATAATACCTTAGGTTCCATTCGAAACCACTCTTCCAATAAACGCCAGATCCAGTTTCTTTTTCTACGTAGGGGTAATCGAAAAATCAACTCTTCGAAAAGAGGTATTAAGAAAATCATAAAAAACACTATACTTGGCAATGACATTTTTAGCAGAGGCATACGCAGGGCTAAAATATGTTCATTTAGCAGGTACAATGTGAGGAGAATAAAAGCCGTAACAAACAGATTATACAAAAAGACACATAAAAAAATCACCGTCTTTTCCTTTACAGATAGGTCTTCTGAAAAAAACTCTTTAGGTTGCCGGATAAAAACATTGATCCGTTTGATTTCGTTTAGGAGGCGGGACATACTGATAATATTTACACCTGCAATATATAAATAATCAGACATAGATAATAGGCTTCTGTCTGTACCATCGTTCTTAGGTTTAACACGCGCGAATATATTGTTCGAGCATACGAGAACAGACCAAGCAAGGACAAATGGAAATGTAATGGAAATTTCATTTAAACCAATGAGAAAAACATATTTGACATTTTGCTACAACATTTTTCTACCTTGTACGTCTAAAAGATTAATTAATTACAGACAATGTTCAGCAGAATATTATTCATTATTCCCATTTGGTTGCTACTGGATTTCTATTTTTTCCAAACCTTAAGATCGGTAACGCAATCTATGCAACCCAATACCCGTCAAGCGATCCATTGGGCCTACTGGGTTTTCGACTTCTTACTCATTCTTTTTATTCTTTTCCTACTCTTCGTTAATCCCAAATTCCTGCCAGCCAAATATATTTTTGTGTTGGTGAGTTTTGTGTTACTTTCTATTATACCCAAACTGTTGATTGTACCTTTTCTGCTTTTAGAAGATATCTCACGTTTGGGCGATTATGCTTTACATTACAAAAGTTATGATAGTTATCCCGCGCGGAGGAAATTCATTGGGCAGTTACTGCTAGGTGTAAGTGCCGTACCCTTTTTAGCGATCATATATGGGATGTCGAAGGGAAAATACAATTATAAAATTCATCATCACACCCTTCATTTTAACGATTTACCGGATGCTTTTGACAATTTCACGATTACCCAGCTTTCGGATATCCATTGTGGCAGCTTTACCGATCACGAAGCCGTAAAAAGAGGAATCGAACTGGCCAACAGTCAGAAAAGTGATCTGATTGTTTTTACGGGCGATCTGGTAAACAACGAATCTATTGAGCTGGATGAATGGCAGAGCCTCTTTGCGAAACTTAGTGCACCTTTTGGTATTTATTCCATATTAGGAAATCACGATTATGGTGATTATGCCGAATGGCCATCTCCAGCAGCTAAGGAAGCCAATCTTAATCGTTTAAAACAAATGCAAAAAGAGATGGGATGGACCTTATTAATCGACGAACATGCCAAATTAGAACGCTCAGGACAATCACTCAATTTAGTAGGTGTGCAAAATTGGGGTAAAAACTTTGCCCGATACGGTAACCTTAACAAAGCGATGTCAACCGTAGATGCCAATAGTTTTACCGTTCTGCTATCACATGATCCCACACATTGGGAAGCGGAGGCTCTGCAGCACCCAAAACCCATTCACCTTACTTTAGCTGGTCATACGCATGGCATGCAGTTTGGCATTGAGATCCCTGGGTTCCGTTGGAGTGCTGTAAAATATATCTACAATCAATGGGCCGGATTGTATAACAAAGGCAATAAATATATTAATGTGAACCGGGGATTCGGCTTTATAGGTTTTTCTGGAAGGGTTGGTATATGGCCCGAAATCAGTGTGATCACGTTGAAAAAACAAGCATAGCGAGCCGATTGTATACCTTGTTTAGTGCTCGGATAGAGCATTTTATGATGTGAGTTTAATCTTATTGTTTTCATTTTATTAATTTATTCCAAAAACGCTAAAACGGTTTAACAAATTTTCTATATTTGCTTTACGGTGTATTTCATACCGTATAATGAAGTAATAATCTAATTCATTATGCACCGTTAAAACCATTTAACCGTCATGAACTTAAAAACAACCGTACTTTTTCTATTATGTGGCATTGGCCATCAGCTATCAGCGCGGCAGAAAGACCTTGTAAACTATGTAAACACCCTTCAAGGAACCAACTCCAAACACGAGCTTACCAGAGGCAACACCTACCCCACTACTGCTTTACCTTTCGGTATGCATACCTGGACGCCCCAAACGGGCAAGAATGGTGATGGCTGGAAATATCAATATTTCCAAAAGAAATTAAGGGGTTTTCAGCAGGCACATCAATGTAGTTCGTGGACCCGAGATTATGCCGTATTTTCATTTTTCCCTACGCTGGACAGCCTTCAGGTTGATGAAGAGAAAAGGGCCACCGGATTTAGTCATGAGCAGGAAATAGCCAAACCGCATTATTACCGTGTAAAAATGGATAATGCCATTCAAACAGAGATCGCACCAACAGAAAGAGGTGCCCACTTACGTTTTTCCTTTCCAAAAGGACATAAAGCCTTTTTAGTATTGGATGGATACACCGGTTACAGTATGGTAAAAATCATTCCCGAGGAGCGGAAAATCATTGGTTTCGTGCATAACGGCGAGGGGTTTAAAGAAGGCTTTAAAAGTTTCTTTGTGGCCCAGTTCGACCAGCCCTTTACCGCCCATGGCACGTGGGAAAACCGGAAAAACACCATTAGTCAGGATGTCTTAGAAGCCGAAGGAGATGGCAAAGGCGCTTATTTGGCTTTTAAAAGTGGTGCCAACGTACAGGTAAAAGTAGCTTCTTCCTACATCAGCATGGAACAGGCCGCATTAAACCTGGCACGTGAGCTCGGTGCCGATAAAAATTTGGAGGTTACCAAAAACAGCGCCGCCGCCGTTTGGAACAAACATTTAGGAAGAATCAAGGTAGAAGGTGGTAGTGAAGAAGACAAAGCTACGTTTTATAGCTGTTTTTTTCGGGCAAGTTTATTCTCCCGTCAATATTTTGAATACGACAAAGATGGTAAACCTTACTATTTCAGTCCGTACAATGGAAAAGTATATCCCGGATACATGTTTACAGATACTGGGTTTTGGGATACCTTCCGCGCACAATTCCCACTCAATGCCCTACTCCATCCTACGATGCACGGCCGCTATATGGAGGCCTTATTAGCCGCCTATGAACAATGTGGATGGTTGCCTTCGTGGTCGTTCCCCAGTGAGGCCGGCAGCATGATTGGCAATCACGCTATTTCTTTATTGGCCGATGCCTGGGCAAAAGGTATACGCACTTTTGATCCTGAAAAAGCCCTCGAAGCCTATCTCCACGAGGCTACCAATAAAGGCCCTTGGGGGCCAGCTAATGGCCGAGATGGCTGGAAAGAATATTATCAACTTGGCTATGTTCCCTATCCTGAAGTAAGAGAAGCAACTGCCAAAACACTTGAATATGCTTATGATGATTTTTGCGGTTATCAATTGGCCAAGATGACCAATCAACCCTTCTATGCCGATATTTTTGCGAGACAGATGTACAATTACAAAAACGTCTATGATGCAGAGACGAAGTTCATGCGTGGCAGGAATAAAAATGGCCAGTGGAATGCCAACTTTGATCCCATGGAATGGGGAGGACCTTTTACCGAAGGGAATGCCTGGCACTGGGTATGGTCGGTTTTTCATGATCCAAAAGGATTAATCGAACTATTGGGAGGAGATGATGCCTTGGTGGCCAAGCTCGACTCCGTATTTACCGAGCCCAATCGTGTCAACGTAGGCAGTTATGGTGGTATGATCCACGAGATGACCGAAATGGTAATGGCCAATATGGGTCAATATGCCCATGGTAATCAACCGATTCAGCACATGGTGTATCTCTACAATTACGCCCATCAACCCTGGAAAGCACAGTACCATGCCCGAAACGTCATGTACAAGCTATACAACAGTACGGAAAACGGCTATCCGGGAGATGAAGACCAAGGACAAACCTCCTCTTGGTATGTGCTCAGCGCCTTAGGATTCTATAGCGTTTGCCCGGGTACCGACCAGTACGTATTGGGAAGTCCTATGTTCAATAAAATAACCATTACTTTGGAAGATGGCAAGGAGTTTATCATAGAAGCACAAGGAAACAGCCAGCAAAATGTATATATCCAAAACGCCACTTTAAACGGAAACAGCTATACCAAAAATTACCTAACTTATAGTGATTTAGTAAATGGCGGTAAATTATCTCTGGAAATGGGAGATCAGCCCAATACTACCAGAGGTTTAAAAGACGAAGATAAACCTTTTTCGGTAAGTGCTGGTTATTAGCGCAATGGACAGGAAAGCGTCCTCACTAAGCACAGGACCAAAATGAGGCTGTCTTAAAAAGTCGTCATTTCGACCGGAATGAAATGGAGCGGAGAAATCTTTAATTTGCAATTGATTCATTACCAGATATCTCGATTTCGCTACGCTACACTCGATATGACGGCTATGGACTTTTTAAGACAGCCCCCCATTATACATTTACTCCCTGTCCCACCACACCCTGCCTGTCAGCAGATCCCCTCCCGTAACCCCGGCAGAAGCCGCCCGATAGTTTTCCGGATTAGTATTTTCTTCGGCTATTGGATAAGGGAATCTCCTTGGAATAGTAGCATTGGTAGAATTATTAATATAATTAATGGGCGTCAGTGCTGGTAAGGCGGTTCTGCGCCAGTTAAACCAAGCTTCATAGAAATTGAAACTCGTGCAGGCATTGGCCCAATACTGGTTCCCAATATCGGTTAAAGCATTCGCCATATCCAAAGGATGGGCCGATGCATATGTTTCCGCTTCGCCATCAGAAACCGCTAAAGCACTACTCCATTGCGACAAGAAGGTAAGAGATGCTTTCAAGCCATTTTTATAGTGTTCAGTAGCGCTACCTAATCCCCATCTCACAGAGGCCTCTGCCAATAGAAATTCTGATTCAGCATACGTGAAAATAAAAGTAGGTGCCGTGCGGCTGATCATTTGTGGATGGGGAGAAGAATAATCCGGGAAAGTTGTATAACTTGGATCATCATTAATCCGGTAAAGTGGATTGTTGCTGAGGTCTTTGCCGTTAGGCATACCTTTCTGACTAGCCCCACCCACAACGTACCCCGGATTTTGATCTTTTGAACCCTCACTTAAATAGATATTATGAACAGCGATCTTATCCAAACGGGGATCATCGTTCTCCCGAAGGAAATCAATAAACGTATTGGCCCATTTTACATAATAATTCTCCTGCCCGCCATCACCCAAAAGTACTTGACTGTTCCTGTTCTGTGTAGCTCGACCACCGCTTTCATCATGAAGCAGCAAAGCATTATCTTCATTCCCGTTCATTGTTTTTCCGATGGCTTTTTCTACATAACTACGGGCAAGGTTTTCATCCACCTTCGTTAATCGCATCGCCATCCGCAACATCAATGAATAGCCAAAGCGTTGCCATTTCGCCAAATCACCGTTAAAAACAACATCCCCGGTAACCGCATCTCCTGATGTATTGATGGCATTTATCGCCTCGTCAACCTCCTTTAGGATATCGGTATAGATACTTTCCTGGCTATCAAATTTAGGGTATAAAATGCCGGTATAATAGGCTCCACCTGCTTCACTATACGGAACGTCGCCATATAAATCCGTCATCCGCTGGAATGCCATCGCGCGCCAAATCCTCCCAACCTGATAAATATTATTGTATTCCGGTTTATCCTTTGTAAACGCTACAATATCCACTATTCTTTTTATCTGCTCATCATATGCCCTCTCCCAATAGGCCGAAGTATAAGCTGGATTATCTTGGTATTTATCGCCAGCCCAGTAAGAAACAACCGTTGCCATCCCTTGCATCATAGTAGCCGAATAAATTAGATTTGCCCGCCAGGTATCATACGCAAAATCGTTGCTGCCAGTATAAGCAAGCTGCGCTGTGGTTAGTAAATAATTGGGATTAAACTCATTGCCGGGCGAGGCAGTTGGATCTGTATTGATCTCATCAAAATCGCTGGTACAACCTGCTGTAAAAAAACAAGTCAGCACCACCATATATAAGCTGTGTATTACATAATTCTTCATAGTATCACCGTTTAAAATCTAGCACTTAGGTTCAATCCAAATGTTCTTACCGGAGGTACGCCACCTAGTTCAAGACCAGGTATGCTGGCATTGTAACTTGCCTCTGGGTCTATATTTTCCGTTCGTCTCATTAAGATAAAAGGATTACGCGCCACTGCGCTTATATTTAATGATTTTATTTTATTGTTGAATATATTGGAAGGAAACGTGTACCCGATGATAATCTGCCGTAGCTTAATGAAGCTGGCATCCTGCACAAACTGTTTCGATACATTATTGGCATATTGCCCATAATATTCGGAGGCTTCTACACCACTTTCACCAAAGCTGCCCTCTCTGTTTTCCAAGGTCGCCTGATGCAACCCAAAGGTATAACCGTAGTAATCTGTCGCCGAGAATATTTTCCCTCCCCATTTACTATCAACCAGGAATGAAAGGTTCCAATTTTTATATGTAAACTCATTGTTCCAGCTTAACATCCATTTATGCATCGCAGAACCATATGGCTTCAGTTCGCCACGTACCGGTGCACCATTGGGTAAATACAGTATATTTCCATTATCATCATAGCTGAAATCAAAAGCCATAATTTGGAATGCGGGTAACCCTTCCCGGTGCTGTAAAAAACCAACATTTGATCTGGATGTCGCTACCGGCTGCACGCTGGTGCCTTCTGCCAGAGATTTAATCTTATTGTTATTGAGCGTACCATTGAAAGTGCTTGTCCAGCTAAAGCCCGTTGGATTTCTGAAAACATGACCCGTTAGCAATAATTCTACCCCTTTATTCTCCATTTCTCCTACATTGAGTACAGCTCCCTGATAACCTGTAGTCGTAGAAGTAGTTACATCCACAATTTCTTCCTTCGATTGTTTATTATAATAAGATACATCCATATTTAAACGGCTATCAAACATGCTGAGTTCTGCCCCAAATTCAAGTTCTGAAGCGGACGATGCTTTTAGTGCCGAATTTGGTATGGTGATATTGATAATATTACCCAAAGGTTTTCCATTCAGGGTTTCGCTGAGAAAATTATACATCAGCTGGGTTTTATAAGGATCGGTGGCTTGTCCAACTTTGGCGTAACCCAACCTCACTTTACCGAACGATAAGAAAGTGGGTTTCCATAATTCGGAGAATACAAAGGAACCATTGACAGAGGGATAAACGATATTTAATTTATTATCAAAGCCCGGTGTAGCTAATGTAGAGAACCAATCACTTCGTAAAGATCCGGTGAGATACAAGAGATCTCGATACGAAAACTCTACATTTCCGTACACAGACTGCGTTTCTTGATCGCTGGGCACGAAGCCAACCGTCTTATTCACGGTATTCAATATATTGTACAATCCAGCCACCGAAAAATCCTGTCCATTTTGGATAGATAATTCACTCTTCGTTCTTCGAAAGGCCGCTCCCACATTAGGCGAAACAACAAAGTCGTTCATAGTAAATGTTTTTCCAGCAAGAAAATCAGCATTTAGATCCGAAAACAGGGTGATTTGTTCTGTCATAGAACCCAGCGGCCTATAAGCGGTTCCACTGGGCACTACATTGGTATATTTGTTAGAATAATTATCTCTACCCACTCGCCCCTGTATAAAATAGCCACTATCAAAGTCATAACGAGCCGTGATGGAGCCAATGGTACGTTCTCTTTTGGTATTGTTCACGAATTCATATGCAGCAAACCATGGGTTCGTAGCAAAAGTGTTGCCCGCATTATATGCCCGTTCGCTCCCATTCTCATTTAACCAGGGTTTAAGATCCAGCACGCTGATACTGGTTGGTAAAAAGGTAACATTATAATTAGCGTTTCCTGCCCCGTCCGATAAGTACGGTCTATTTTGAACATCCTCTATGATATAATTGATCCGTGCATCGATTTTTAAATTCTTGACAGGATCAAAAACACCGCTAAAGTTGAATGTCTGCCTATCCATGCCCGAATTGGGCACTACCGACCGGTTATCCAAATTGCTGCCCGATAAACGCACAGTACCGAAATCAAAACTCTTATTGAGTGCCAAGGTATTTGTCCAGCTCCCACCAGTACGGTAGAAGTTTTTCAGGTTGTCCTTTTGGGCAACGTAAGGGCGTTCGGCACCATCAAACTGTATCACCTGACTACCATCCAATAGCCCACCCCAGCTAGAGCCCCCTACCTGGGCAGCACCGGCTTGTGTAGTAGGCTTCACGTTATTAGATCCTTGCCCGTATACATATTGCCAATCCGTCATGTCCATGATTTGTTCCGCCACATAATTGGAGCTAAAGTCTATACTGTTTCCCTTTCCGCTTTTCGTTGTGATCATGATCACGCCGGCCTTCGCCCGATAGCCATATAATGCGGAGGCCGCAGCGCCTTTTAAAACGGAAATGGTTTCAATGTCATCTGGATTGAGATTTGAGATGGCATCGCCCATATCCGGAGCATTGTCCCATTGACTGCCTGAATTCCCATTGGGATTCGTGTTAAAACGCCCTACAGGACTACTTTCCATAGGTACTCCATTGATTACATAAAGCGGTTGGTTACCCTGCCCAATACTGGAAACACCCCGTATTACCACATTACTGGCAGCACCAACACCCCCCGAAGTGCCGCCGATATCCAAACCAGCCACTTTACCTGCCAAAGAATTGATGAAGTTATTCTCCCTGGCCGTCGTTATTTCCTCTCCCTTTACCTCAGTAACGGCATATCCCAGCGCCTTCCTCTCTTTCTTAATACCCAGCGCCGTTACCACCACCTCGTTCAGTTCATTGCTGTCCTCACCAAGCGATACATCTATTACACTTCTTCCGCCCACGGCGATCTCTTGTTTGATATATCCTGTAAACGTAAATACCAGGGTAGCATCTGCCGGTGCTATCAAACCGTATCGACCATCTTCATTGGTGCTCGTACCTTGATTGGTTCCCTTTACCCGTATAGAAACACCCGGTAACGGCGCCTTTGTTTCGTCAGTTACCAAACCACTGATTTGCTGTTGCTTTGTTTTAGTACTTATGACGACTTCTTTATCCATTACCTTATACGTAAAGAGATCCGCCGTCAGTACTTTATCCAACACCTCTTTGATAGAACTATTTTTAGCATCCACGTCTACTTGAGCAGCGTGATTACTAAAAAGATCACTGTATACAAATTTTATCCCTGTTTTGTTGGAAATGGCATCTATTGCTTCTTTTAGAGTAGCCTTACTCATTTTAAGTGTTAGTTTCTTTTGCAAAAGTGCATCGTTTGGCTTCGCATAAACCGTTAGTGTAAAGAACTGAAAACAGACACATAAGAGCCAAAAGGCAGTCACTATGCGTCCTAATTTCTTTTGACGGTATAAATCCTTATTCATATATTTAACATTAAGTTTTACATCTACTATCAGGCGTCAAGGTGAAAGGTTTCGCCTGATGATTCTTTAAGTAACTCTTCTCTCAATCGCTTCGCTCTTAGCGGGCGATTGTTTGCTTTTGATTTCTATTTCATGATTTCCTTTTTTATTCTGTTTGGTTGAATTTGATGTGATATTGATGTTCGCTACTTTTTTCCCATTGGCTATTGGTAGTGAAGGTGAGTTTGTCTAAAAAGGTGGATATATCTTTAGTTATATGGAGATCACCATAAAAAAGGCGCTCTTTAATCCGATCGTTGCATACAATCCTCACGTGATACGCTCGCTCCAGGTCTTTTATAATATCTTGTACTTTTTCGCCATCGTAAACATATACTCCTTGACTGATTTTAGCCAGCACATTGCTATGCAATGGATAATTTATTTTTTTTAGTTGGCGCTCCTTTTTCTGGTAGATAATTTTTTCGCCACGTTGAAGCAATGTAGATATACTTTCGTCTGTTTCCTCCTGCCCCAGTGTTACTTTCACTTTTCCGGAGGTGACAATTAATGTCGAAGCATCGTCTTCTGTATAAGCCTTTATCTTAAAAGAAGTTCCCAACACATTGGTTCGGATATCATTGCTATATACAACAAAGGGATGACTGGCCTGCTGAGCGACATCGAAATAAGCACTCCCTTCCAGCGTTACTTCCCTATTTGCCTTATTGAAAGCACGTGAGTAGGTTAACTTGCTTGCTGGCCCCAGCCAAACTTTTGTTCCGTCGTCTAATAGGACATGTTTGTTCTCGGCCACTGCTGTAAATACCTCTTTCGATGTGTCATTGGATAATACCTGCTGGAATATCAAGTAGCTACCTATCAACAGCGCAATAACAGCAGCTATACGCCAAGGTTTCTTGTATGCAAACTTTCTGTCGTTTGGAATCTTTAGCTTTTTCTTGATTGTTTTCAGTGCAGCCTCTACACGAGGTTCAAAAATATTCCCTGTTGCCGCGTCAGCATGAAGCTCACGATACAATTTCCTAAACAATATAACATGATCAGGTCTTTCCGCTAACCAGGCACTTAATAACAAACGCTCAGATTCCGTCAGCGTTCCCTTATAATAATTTCTTATGAGTTGTGCGGTGTGAATTGCCTTTTCAATCTTTTCCATTTAGCGTTCATCTACTATCATGCGCTGTAACAAGTATGATTTGTTTACACACATGATATCGTTGTTTTATAATAAAAACAACCGAGTAAGTCGAATCTCTAAACGGAAAACAATCTTTTTTAAAAAATCAGAAAATAAATAGTGAAAAAGAGAACAATCCCACTTTAGCAAGGGATTTTTTAAGCAGCTTAACACCTCTTGCACGTTGATTATCCACCGTACTTACAGAAACCCCAGTCAAATCTGCAATTTCTTTGGATGATTTTTCATCTATATAGCTGAGCCGAATAACATTTCTACATTTTTCGGGCAAATTATCGATAGCATCTTCGAGCGCATATAGAACTTCGGCATAAATAATCTTTTCAACGATCACCTCTTCATGCAGATCTGATTCCAGTAAGTATTGAAATGCTTTTGATTGATTATTTTTCTTCTTAATCCAATTAAGGGCTGCATTTTTTACGGCGATATATAAAAAAGCTTTTATTTTAAGCAGCGAGTCAAATTGTGTATGCTTTTCCCATAACGTAACAAATGCCGATTGCACAAGCTCTTCTGATTCCATTTCGCTATGAATCATTTTATGTGCAAAAAAACAAAGAGGTGCATATAGATCTTTAAACAAAAAATCAAAGGCCGACTCCTTTCCGTTTTGAAAGTCTTCTATACTAAAAACATCTAAACAAGACCTTTTCATGGTTTCTCCATTAGATTAACATCAAAACCCTCATGTAAAACGGTTTGCTAACAGGTTATACTTGGCTATCCAAACTTATACAAACTTTCTTTTAAATGCAAGTTTGTTGAGAGCGATGCGAAATAAATCTTGGTACCAATGACTGTATTTGCTTAAACAGGATGTAATTTTTATATTTGCGCTACGGAAATGATGCCTTCCGACGGAACCGCCCTAAAAAGCTGATGGCGTCTACTGAAATAAACCTATAGGTAAAGCGCTGTTTTGCCTATAGTATTTGTAGACTCATAGCTTATCCATCATGATAAACAAAATTTTATCGCTTCAGCAAATTCGGGTTTTTAAGAATCTCTCCAGATGGACGGTCATTATCTTACCTGTATCCATTTCTATAGGAAGTATGGTTGCCTTTTTTCTATGGGCTTTACAGCGCGCCATTCATTATCGCTTTGAGCATCCATGGCTCTTATACCTGCTACCTTGGGCAGGCCTTGTCATACATTTCCTGTATACGTTATATGGCAAAGACGCCGAAAAAGGCAATAACGTCATTATTGATGAAATACACCAACCAAAAGGGGGTGTTCCAAAGAGGATGGCGCCCTTGGTATTATTCAGCACTATTATCACGCATCTTGTCGGAGGATCCGCTGGACGTGAGGGCACAGCAGTACAAATTGGGGGAAGCATAGCACAACTGTTCGGCAAATGGTTTCGCTTAGACCCAAAAGAAATGCAGATACTGCTCACCGCTGGTATTGCCGCTGGCTTTGGTGCTGTATTTGGCACCCCACTCACGGGAGCCATTTTTGCCGTAGAAGTGCTCACTGTTGGCCGTATTCAATATCACGCTATTTTCCCCTGTCTGGTAGCTAGTATTGTGGGCGACCTTACGGTGTCGGCCTGGCAAATACATCACATTTCGTACCGAATCGATACGCTGGCATTACCGAATCTATTTGAAACATATTTTTCTTTAAATCTGTTCCTGGTCGTAAAGATCGTTATCGCTTCTATTGCCTTCGGCCTGGCCAGTTGGCTATTTGCGCAGCTCGTTTATCGTTTAAAAAGGTTCTTCCTTTCCCTTACACCAAAAGCATGGCTGATACCGTTATTAGGAGGACTCATTATTATTTTAATGACGCTCATCCTGGGCAAACCAGATTATCTCAGCTTGGGTGTAGACGCCGAATATCCTGGAGCCGTTACCATTCCATCCGCTTTTCAAGAAGAAGGAGCCGATACCTGGAGCTGGCTCTGGAAAACCGCCTATACATCTGTTACCATCAGTAGCGGTTTTAAAGGAGGTGAAGTAACTCCCTTGTTCTATATCGGTGCCACTTTGGGCAATACCTTATCCATTCTTCTGGACGCTCCCGTAAGTCTTTTCGCCGCCCTGGGCTTCATCGCTGTTTTTGCCGGCGCTACCAATACGCCTCTTGCCTGTACCATCATGGGCGTGGAGCTTTTTGGCAGTGAGTACTTAATTTACTTTGCCATTGCTTGTTATACAGCCTATTTCTTTAGTGGACAAACCGGGATTTACAGCGCGCAGCAACTCGGGGTAAAGAAAATAGATCCATAGAAAGAAAACAGGAGCTTTCCTCAGATTTTCAATTACTTTTGATAGATGAATTGCAACCCATAGAACAGGGCCGGTAAGACAACACTACCATGATTTTCTTCGTCAAAACGTCGATAATGCCATTTTAGCTTTGGCAGATCCATTTCTTTCAACATGGCAGGCAATGATAACTCTTCTTCCTGTGTTGGGTTTATATTCTTTTCCATGCGCGCGCTATAAATAACCCTATACCTTCGACCTCTAATTCCAACGATATATCCTTAGCCTCTTTTAATAACTTAGCGTCATCCCACCATAAGCTGGGATCGATAGCTAAATAGTCGGAAAACAGCACAGTGTGTTTCAGAAAAATGTTAACTGCTGTAAGACCACCAAACGAATGTCCAATCAATATCCGCGGGCCGGATGTTCGGGATTGGCTATCTATCATCGGCAATAACTCTTTCTCCAAAAAGATGTAAACTGCTCTCCTCCTCCGCTGTTTTCCAATGTCGCCTGTCCCCTTTTACTAATAGCCGGCATAGGCGTTAAATCGCGTGTACGATCTGTATTCTGTATACCTATCAAAATGGCATCTGGTATATGACTACGTCCACCGCGGTACAAGGCAGCCTGCACTCCCATGGTAGTTAAAAAATTAAGTTCTGCATCTAACACATAAATCACCGGACAGTGCTCATTCTCTTTGCTTGTGTCATCATATCTCTCCGGTAAATGGATCCAAATTGTACGTTCTTCCTTTAATACATGAGAGAAGAGTTGATTTTTCTTTCCGATAACCAATAAACTATCAATTTCCTTTGCCTAAAGCTTCGCCACTATAAAAAGAAGTACCAGCAGTATGCGTATTATGTATTTCATCTGTCAACAAGTTTACGATCAATCTGTTTGCCCCGACCTTTTTCAGGGGTTTTAAAGTTTAATTTACACTGTCAGAAACAGGCCCAACAACAAGAAAATCAAAGTAAAGAAGATGGTGGTTAAAAAAAAGGATATTTCAAAGAGGCCGTCTCAAAAATACCGAGACGGCTTTTTTGGTTTTAGGAATTTTTTGATGGCTTTCGTCCGGCAGCGGTGCTTTTGGGTTTATTGTTGGCGTGTAAAAGCTGCTTGGGGTCTGTGGGC
>Ga0160438_1000122_pt1 | contig 31591 bp, 28 predicted proteins | sample HID1975K_E0MG_FD_108203 | JGI IMG/M metagenome (GOLD analysis project Ga0160438, IMG submission 108203) | Enriched soil microbial communities from UW Madison campus, WI, USA - HID1975K_E0 MG | ecosystem: Environmental > Terrestrial > Soil > Unclassified | place: USA: Madison, Wisconsin...
CCGCTCGAAGCCAAAATGCGAGCTTTGTCCGGTGAATAATCTCTGCGTTGCCTACGCCAATAATAGTTGGGCGAGCTATCCTGGTAAGAAGCCGAAGGTGACAATTCCCGAGCGCACCGGCTATTTCCTGATGATGCAGCATCAGCAAAGTATTTTGCTATCCCAGCGTCCGGCCGTGGGCCTGTGGGGCGGGTTGTACTGCTTCCCGCAATTCACAACCGAAGAAGAACTTCGCGACTGGCTGGCGCAACGTCAGATTCCCGCCGATAATCTCACGCAATTAAACGCCTTCCGCCATACATTCAGCCACTTCCATCTGGATATCGTGCCAATGTGGTTGCCAGTGCTTTCGTTTAGCGGGTGCATGGATGAAGGAACCGCTCTCTGGTATAACTTAGCGCAGCCACCGTCCGTAGGACTGGCCGCCCCTGTAGAGCGTTTATTACAGCAATTACACGCCGAGCCGGTGGTACTTAAACCCGCCCGAGCCGTTGAAGAGGAATAACCATGAGCAGAACTATTTTTTGTACTTACCTGCAACGTGACGCAGAAGGCCAGGATTTCCAGTTGTATCCAGGTGAACTTGGCAAACGTATTTATAACGAAATCTCAAAAGAAGCCTGGGCTTTATGGAAGACAAAACAAACCATGCTGATTAACGAACGCAAAATGAGCATGATGAACCCGGAACATCGCAAAGAACTGGAAGCAGAAATGGTCAACTTCCTGTTTGAAGGCAAAGAAGTTCACATCGAAGGCTACACGCCACCAGAAAAATAAAATACAGGGGCCGCTGGCCCTTATGTACATCAAGCCCAACGCATACACGGAACGATGAAAAAATTTCTCGCGCTAGCTCTGGTTGTCCCGTTGCTCATCTCATGTTCGAGCAAAAAAGAAGATTCCTATAACGAGGCGTTTGTTAAGGACACGAATGGTTTTGATATTTTGATGGGGCAGTTTGCCCATAACATCGAAAATATCTGGGGCATAAAGGAAGTGTTGATTGCGGGTCCAAAAGACTACGTAAAATATACCGACCAATATCTGACCCGTAGCCACATCAACTTTGACGACGGTACGATTACCATCGAAACCATTGCTGGCACCGATCCCGCCGCCCATTTGCGCCAGGCGATCGTATCCACTTTGCTGATGGGTGACGATCCGGGTTCCATCGATCTTTATTCCGATGTTAACGACGTGCAGATCTCCAAAGAGCCGTTCCTGTATGGCCAGGTTGTGGATAACACCGGGCAGCCGATTCGCTGGGAAGGTCGTGCGTCTAAATTTGCTGATTACCTGCTGCAAACGCGCCTGAAAAGCCGCAGCACCGGGCTGAAGATCATCTACAGCGTGACGATCAACCTGGTGCCAAACCACCTGGATAAACGTGCGCACAAATATCTCGGCATGGTGCGCAAAGCGTCGAAGAAATACGGCGTAGATGAATCGCTGATTCTGGCAATTATGCAAACGGAATCGAGCTTTAACCCCTATGCCGTCAGCCATGCCGATGCCCTCGGCCTGATGCAGGTTGTGCAGCACAGCGCGGGCGTTGATGTCTTCAAATCTCAGGGGAAATGGGGCAAACCAAGCCGCAGCTTCTTGTTTGATCCAGAAAGCAATATTGATACCGGTACGGCTTATCTCGCGATTCTTCAGAACAGTTATCTGAGCGGAATTGATAACCCAACCTCGCGCCGTTACGCGATGATTACAGCGTATAACGGCGGCGCGGGCAGCGTGTTACGCGTGTTCAACAGTGATAAAAATCGCGCGTACAGCATTATCAACAGCATGACGCCGGGCGACGTGTATCAGACGCTGACCACACGCCACCCGTCTGCGGAATCACGCCATTATCTGTACAAAGTGAATACCGCGCAGAAGAGTTACCGCCGCCGGTAATTCATCCGTTTGTTGTATCTCTTGCCGTCGGTTTAGCGGCAGGAGATACAACACTCCCCCGCTTTTCCCGCCTTAAACCGCAAAAAATGTAACCAGCGTCACTATTCTCGAATGTAACCAAAAGATGTTTTCATTTATTTGCTGAATGTACCAAAAATCTCACCACAGTACTGCTAATGTTACGATCACAACATATATCTCCTTATATGTTAAAAAACTAACATCCGCTATTAACCTCTGTGAGGATATTTACATGAACCTTAAGCTGCAGCTTAAAGTACTTTCGTTTCTGCAGTTCTGCTTGTGGGGAAGTTGGCTGACGACGCTCGGCTCATACATGTTTGTCACCCTCAAGTTTGATGGTGCAGCCATCGGCGCTGTATACAGTTCATTGGGTATTGCTGCGGTATTTATGCCGACGCTACTCGGTATTATTGCGGACAAATGGATTAGTGCGCGCTGGCTCTATGCGGGTTGTCATGTGGTAGGTGCCATTACGTTGTATTTTGCAGCTCAGGTGACTTCACCGAGTGCGATGTTTATCGTGATTCTGCTCAACTCACTGGCTTACATGCCAACGTTAGGGCTGGTGAACACGATTTCTTACTATCGCTTGCAATCGGCGGGAATGGATATCGTCAGTGACTTCCCGCCTATTCGTATCTGGGGAACCATTGGCTTTATCTTCGCGATGTGGGGCGTGAGCTTCTCAGGCTTTGAACTCAGCCACATGCAGCTTTATATCGGCGCAATATTGTCAGTTGTCCTCGCCCTGTTCACTCTGACCCTGCCGCATATTCCGGTTGCTAATGCACAGAAAAACCAAAGCTGGAGCTCAATGTTAGGGCTGGATGCCTTCGCGTTGTTCAAAAACAAGCGCATGGCTATCTTCTTCATCTTCTCAATGCTGTTGGGTGCCGAACTGCAAATTACCAATATGTTCGGTAATACCTTCCTGCACAGCTTTGACCAGAACCCGCTGTTTGCCAGTAGCTTTATTGTCGAACACGCGTCTGTGCTGATGTCTATTTCGCAGATTTCTGAGACCGTATTTATTCTGACGATTCCATTCTTTCTGATTCGCTACGGTATCAAGAATGTGATGCTTATCAGTATCGTCGCGTGGATGTTGCGCTTTGGCCTGTTTGCTTTTGGCGACCCAACGCCGATGGGCACCATGCTGCTGGTGCTGTCGATGATCGTCTACGGTTGCGCCTTCGACTTCTTCAACATTTCCGGTTCCGTGTTTGTTGAAAAAGAAGTCAGACCAGAAATCCGTGCCAGCGCACAGGGCATGTTCCTGATGATGACAAACGGCTTTGGTTGCATTCTGGGCGGGATTGTCAGCGGTAAAGTAGTTGAGCATTACACACTGCAAGGTATCACCGACTGGCAAACCGTATGGCTGATTTTCGCCGGTTACTCGTTGGTGCTGGCCTTCGCCTTCGTCGCACTGTTCAAATATAAACATGTCAGAACGCCAGCGGCCATCCAGCCAGCAGTCTGATTGATAATGTCTCCCGTTTCATTCAGAAGCGGGAGACATTGTTATTACGCCTTAATTACATAGCCGTACAAGCGCTTAATTCCGTCGGCATCCGTTTCGCTATACACGCCCTGCAATTCCGGTGAGAAGCCTGGCAGCATATTCACACCCTCTTCAAGAGCCAGGAAGTAACGCAGCGCAGCACTGCCCCACACTTCGCCAGGGACTACGCACAACACGCCCGGTGGATACGGCAACGCACCCTCAGCCGCGATACGCCCTTCCGACTGGCTCAGACGTACCAGCTCTACATTGCCACGAATAAACTCGCTATTAGCATCCTGCGGATTCATCGCGACTGCAGGCAGGCTGGCTTTGCGGAACATCTCTTTTTGCAGATCCTTCACTTCAAAGCTGACATAAAGATCGTGCATTTCCTGGCAAAGTTGGCGCAGCGTGTAGCCTTTATAGCGCTGTGAATATTTCTGATAGATAGTCGGCAGCACATTCACCAGCGGCGTATCGTCTTCAATATGCTGTTCAAATTGCGCCAGCATCGCCACCAGATGCGCCATCTTTTCAGTGCTTTCGGCAGGCGTCAGTAAGAATAAAATCGAATTCAGATCCGATTTCTCAGGAACAATTCCATTCTCACGCAGGTAATTTGCGAGGATCGCCGCAGGCACGCCAAACTTAGTGTAATGACCGGTTTGTGGATCAATACCCGGCGTCGTCAGCAGCAGTTTGCAAGGATCGACAAAATACTCATCTTGCGCATACCCTTCAAAACCATGCCATTTTTCGCCCGGTTCAAAGCTGAAGAAACGACGCTCCTGCGCGATGGTTGCAGTCAGATGTTCCTGCCACGGCTTGCCCGCCACCACGGGTGGAATAAACGGTTTGATCATCTTGCAGCTGGCGATAATGGCTTTGCGTGCTTCGATGCCCTGCACCACACATTCCGCCCACAGGCGGCGGCCACTCTCCCCTTCATGGATCTTCGCATTCACATCAAGTGCAGCAAATAACGGATAGAACGGGCTGGTTGAGGCATGCAACATAAAGGCATTGTTCAGCCGCTTATGCGGGCAAAAACGATCCTGGCCGCGCAGATGGTTATCTTTCTTATGGATCTGCGAAGTCTGCGAGAAGCCCGCTTGCTGTTTATGCACCGATTGCGTAACAAAGATCCCCGGATCGTTCTCGTTAAGATCCAGCAAAAGTGGTGAACAGTCCGCCATCATCGGGATGAATTGTTCGTAACCGACCCAGGCGGAATCAAACAGAATGTAATCGCAAAGATGGCCGATGTTATCCACCACCTGACGCGCGTTATAAACCGTGCCGTCGTAAGTCCCGAGCTGGATTACCGCCAGGCGGAACGGACGTTTTTCCTGCGCACGCTCTGGAGCCACCTCCGCGATAAGCTCACGCAAATATTTCTCATCGAAGCAATGCGCATCAATACCACCGATAAAACCAAACGGATTGCGAGCCGCCTCGAGATAAACCGGTGTTGCCCCCGCCTGGATCAGCGCCCCATGGTGGTTTGATTTATGGTTATTACGGTCAAACAGCACCAGATCGCCACGCGTTAATAGCGCATTGGTGACAACTTTATTCGCCGCCGACGTGCCGTTCAGCACGAAATAGGTTTTATCCGCGTTAAACACTTTGGCCGCGAACTTCTGCGCATGCTTTGCCGAGCCTTCATGAATCAGCAAGTCACCGAGTTTGACGTCCGCATTGCACATATCGGCACGGAACAAATTCTCGCCGAAGAATTCAAAGAACTGGCGGCCAGCCGGATGTTTTTTGAAAAACTCACCGTGTTGATGGCCAGGACAGGCAAAAGTGCTGTTTTCCATCGCAACATATTTCGTCAGCGTATCGAAGAAAGGCGGGAGCAAACTTTCTTCATAATCAACGGCCGCGGTTTCCAGCTCCAGATAATCCTGCGCATCACCTTTTATCAGCCCGGTAATGCCTTCTTGCTCGCCTGAGAGATTATCAGCCGCTAAAAAAACAGGAATCGAAAAGCCCGTGCGTTTGAGTAACGCCAGAATACCGCTGCGGCTATCCGCCGCAGAAAGTACGACAGCGGCAATATCGGTGAAATCAGTGCTATCAAGCGTGACGATTTCGCGATGTGTAGACAAAGTAGCAACCACATCGTGGCTGGCGGCAATTTTCAAAGATTTCATATGCACAAATCCCAGAGTTCAAGGATGAGTGAGTGCCATGTGGCACGGCAAAGGGAGTTTTCCCCGGCGAATGTGTCTTGATGGTCTGAAGGAGGATACCCACTCCGACCGCCAGACATCAGTAAAACCATGCATCACCTGATTTTACTGTTGTCCTGCAGTGAGCGTGCGTTGCCCTCACCGCATGGTGAGCGAGGGTCTTCGGGATACGACAGAAAGGTGAACGAGCGCCATCGAGAGATGCCGGTGAACATTGACTTTAAACATCAATAAGCGCCCCGTTGCAGATGTGTAAAATTTCGCGCAATCATGGCACCTTCTTCCCCGTGGTTCAAGGCGATGCTGCCACGCAGAGCACATTATTCGTGCAAACGCACGACTTATTAACACAAAAGCGTTGACGTCAAACGGCCTTTACGGTTTAATGCGCCCCGTTGCCCGGATAGCTCAGTCGGTAGAGCAGGGGATTGAAAATCCCCGTGTCCTTGGTTCGATTCCGAGTCCGGGCACCACTATTTAAAGAAACCAGCCTAATGGCTGGTTTTTTGCTTTCTGCGATCCGGACTCTCCATCGAACTACGTTCGATTACTCGTCGCCTCCCTTCGCCGTATTCTTCACCTTCCCAAATCCCAGACCTTCCAACCCGCCATTAGGTATTCGCGCGCGTTACTCTCTTGTGGGCTATATATTTGGAGATGTGATTTCAGGAAAAACCCCCATGATGCGACTCACCATGATTCTGCTTGGCGTTGATTTTCTGCGTTCTCACTGGCGCGGATTGCGACGTTTCGGCTGGATTACTCTGATTGCTGGCATCGTTATCTTCATTGACGCGCTAGATGGTTCACTGTTCTTCCCAATCGAACCTTTCGCCTGTCTGCTGTTGTTCGAAGGTGCTGCAACGCTGATGGTTGCTCATAGCGGTATGGGCGGACAACGTATTTTGCGCTACGTAAAAGGCAGTGTCTTTAGTGCTGCGGCATTACTGATTCTGGCGGGTCAGCATGACGGTGATTTTGTGCTGGCGATGATCTTCGGCATGCTGTTTTTATTCGATGGCGCTCTCCAAATTGCTTCTGCCGTCGTGGTGCGTTACCGGCGTTGGCGCCCGGCGTTATGGGGCGGGATCATCGAAATTGCGCTGGCAATATTCTTCTTCCAGCCCTGGCCTTCGCACTATTCAGGAACGGTTCCCTATTGTCTCGGCCTCGGCCTGGCGTTTGCCGGCTGGAATATGTTTATCCTCGCCAACCGCGTTAAACGCGCCGCTGCAAATCCAGGACTCAAAGGCGCGGTCTATATGGAAGAGGCTGATGTTCCTGACGTCGTGGAATGGGATGGCCCACCAGCCGATGACGAAAAAGCGCTGACCGTGCATGTATGGACGCCCGCAGGATCGGCCCCCAGTGAAACCATTCCCCGCCCGGTGATTAGCCGCTATATCGCCGCCGTCGACCGCAACGGTGTTATCTCCACCGGGCACGCCGCTTTAGAATCGCCCGGCGGTATTTACATCAGCCTCTACCCTGCGGAATTGATTGACCAGTCACCCGACGAATTTGCCCGCCTGTTGCGTGCCACACCGGAAAACAATGTTCCGGGACGATTCCAGCCTGATTATGCAACCGAATCGGCAAAGTGGTGCCCCTCAACCAGAAAAGTGCGCATCCGCAATTACAGCGAAGAGCGCCTGAAAGCATTTTGGGAAAGTTATCGCCAGAATGAGTCCTACAATCTGACCTATCGGAATTGCTCAAGCAGCGTAGCACGGGCGCTGGAAGCCGCTCTTGAAGGCTCAGTCGGCAGGCTTTGGCATAAACGTGGGTTCTGGATGGCAATGGGGAAACTGATGTCGACGCCTGAGCTTTGGGTGGCACTGCAAATACGCAAACGCGCGCAAACCATGGCCTGGACACCCGGTTTAGTTCTCGATTACGCTCGCGCACTCAGCATGCTTGCCGATCCGCGCCCTACCGGCTGGTTCAATACCACCAGCCGGGCACTGAAGAAAATGCTCCAGCGCCGTGTGGCCTGGGAAAAAGGTAAAAGCGGAGAAGAAACGGCTGAAGATTAACTTAAATATCCGCGACGAGTTTTTTTGCAGCCTTGCGGTGGCGAGAAATAAGTTCAGGCACATCCAGCCCAACAATATTGCCATCGGTGACACGCCATTTTCCGCCAATCATCACATGTTCCGCCCTTTCCGCACCGCATAACAACAGTGCTGAAATGGGATCATGACTGCCGCTAAAACGCAGTTCATCTTGCGCAAACAGCGCCAAATCCGCTTGCTTACCAACGGCAATTTCGCCGATATCACTGCGCCCAATCAGTTTCGCCGAGCCTTGCGTTGCCCAGCCGAGCACACGCTGAGGCGTTATGGCTTGCGCCCCGTATCGCAAACGTTGCAGATACAAGGCTTGCCGCGCTTCATACATGATATTTGATGCATCGTTCGACGCCGAGCCATCAACCCCCAGACCAATTGCTACACCCGCGTTCTGCAAATCCACCGTCGGGCACATCCCAGATGCGAGGCGCATATTGGAAACCGGGCAATGGCAAACGCCCACTCCCGCACGCCCCAGGCGCTGAATTTCACTCTCATCAAAATGGATACCGTGCGCAAGCCAGGTTCTGTCATTAAGCCAGCCGACGCTTTCCAGATAATCTACGGTTCGTTGGCCAAAGCGTTGCAGACAGAAGTTTTCTTCATCAAGCGTTTCAGCCAGATGGGTATGCAAACGCACGTCTTCACGCTGCGCGAGCTGCGCACTGTCACGCATAATTTCGCTCGTCACCGAAAACGGTGAGCAAGGGGCGAGTGCAATTTGCAGCCACGCCCCTTCTCCGCGCTGATGGTAGCGTTTAATCAGCCGCTCACTGTCGCGTAAAATCGTCTCGCCTTGCTGCACGGTATGGCGCGGCGGCAACCCACCGTCATCCTCGCCCAGGCTCATTGAACCCCGCGTTAACACAGCACGCATTCCCAGTTCACCCACCACATCTACCTGCACATCAATCGCCTCTTCCATACCCTGTGGGAAAAGATAGTGATGGTCAGTGGTGGTCGTGCAGCCAGAAAGCAGTAGCTCCGCCATCGCGACTTTGCTGGCAAGCGCCAGAGCTTCAGCATCAAGGCGTGCCCAGACAGGATAAAGCTGCTTTAGCCACGGGAACAACGGCACGTTAACGACAGGAGCCCAGGCTCGGGTGAGCGTCTGGTAGAAGTGGTGGTGAGTATTAATCAGGCCGGGTAAAAGAACTCGTTCGCTGGCATCAAACACCGCATCACAGGAAAGGGTAGGTTCGCATCCTGCGGGGACTAATTCACGAATGACCACCCCTTCAACCACCACACCGCCAGCGGCGTCGTGCGAATTTCCGGTAAAAACTGCGCGGGGATTTTTGATCCATAAACGTTGTGCAGACATCACTGGCTCCTGAAAATGAAGATAAAGGGAAGCCAGCTCAGTTATGACCTGTCTGCTGATCCAGGCATTGCGCGGGGCAATTTTGTGATTCTAACCAGGAAAATGGTGCGCCATCATCGCGTTTTCTTATGGCGTATTTCGAATAAAAAAAAGGCTTTGCAGAACGTGTCAGCAAAGCCTGTTATTTTTTAAAGATTACTTCGAACCCGTTTTTCCAGCAGGATTTTCCGCCGTTTTAAGAATGATTTCCGGCACTTTGCCAAAATCCACTTTTGCAGTTTTTAGCTTTTGAGTCAGATCGGCAGTCACATCCAGCTCAGGTGCGACTGAAACCGCAGCCTGCATCGGCATAATGACAGCAATTTTCTTCTCACTACGATAGGTGTCACTGGCCGTTTTGAGTGCTTTCATCACCACAATACGCGCAGCGTTTTGTTGTACTTCCCACTGCTGCGCAATGACGTTCTTATCCGCCTGGCGAGCGGCTTCAACTTTATCTGCAGGAAAATTGGCATAGCTATTCTCTGCCAGTTGCATGCCTTTATGAAGATTTTCGTTAACGGCTTTAAGATGTGCTTGTTCCTGTTGTACCAGGCCTGATTCAACTAATACTTTTTCCACATTAATAAACTTCATTTCTGCATCTCCTGCTGGTTTTGCATCACAACCCACGAGCAAAGCGCCCGCAACCAGTGCGATCATGACAGTCCCTGCCACATGGCGAATTAAATTTCGTTTCATTTGATATTTAACCTGCTGAAATATAAAAGTGGGCTAACCTATAATCACGAGCGATATAATGTCCTTATTACATTCATAAGAAATATATACACATGCAAGCTGACAAACATACTATAAAAAATAGTCAGCGAAGAACAGACACAAAGTCTTAATTATGTTTACCCCATAACTTCTAATCGACGAGCCGTCTCATAATGTGTAACCCAATAACGGTTCGCCAGGGAAGACATTGTTACGCCTTGGCTGCTTGAGGCGTGAATGAATTGATTATCACCCACATAAACGCCCACATGACGCATACCTGGAGAAGTTTTAAAAAAGACTAAATCACCCGGTTTTAATTGTTCTTTATTGACTTTCTCACCATTTTTTATTTGCTGTGTCGTGGTGCGGGGTAATGATTTATGGAAAGAGTCATTAAAAATATGTTGCATCAATGCCGAGCAATCCACGCCTTTATGCGTCGTTCCACCCAGGTGATAGCGCGTTCCTTTCCAGTTTGAAAATTGCTCTAATATGGCTGTTTTTATTTCTGTGGAACTATTAGAGGATGCAGAGGTGGCATAATCTGTTTTTTCAAATAACACTTCTTTTTTAGGTGTGTGGTGTTTTGTTGCAATCACCCTTGTTCCTAATGATGCAAATTCCTTTGGCATATTAAAAGCAAAGGAATTTGCACTAACAATTAAAGGAGCAATAAATAATGACAGAGTAATAAATTTTTTAAAAAGAGGCATAGGAAATATCTTTCATCTACAAACACAGGCGAACAGGCCATTACCGATTATTCAATAATGGGATAAGCAATTCCTTTTGGGTGAGCAAATAATAGCCGATGAACACAATTTAAACAGCGCGAATTTTGTCCAATTCTAGACTTGTATTTTTTGATTTAAAAAACAGTCTGATACCCCGCTTCGCTTAACTGAAAATAGCACTCATACGTTCGCGAGACAGACCTCCGGACGCTGATAATGCGGCCACACTAACGCCACCAGCGTGGGATAAGCGTCATGGCTGAACTCATCGAAACACTGGCGCAAATTCAGCACTTCGATATCCGCAAAAGGAACTTTTTCGCCCTCCGCACAGCGTTTACGAAGGTTGTCGTAATAGCGATAGATGGCCGAGTTGAGATCACTACAACGCCTTTGCGCACTGAAAAGCACAGGGTTCGCGCTCAGTTCATCAACACTCATGCGTTTTATCGTGGCATGGGCAAAATCAACATATTCGTGACTCACCCGCCAATAATATTCCGGTGTAATTTTCAACATTAACTTTGCAAAGTAATCTTCGCGTTCATCAGTTTCAGATAAATTTAATTTAGGGGAAGATGGTGTGACAGTTTTTACTTTTGGCTGTATTGCCGAACGCATCAGAACCAATACCGCACACAGTGGGAGTAAGAATAAAATAATAGTGAAAATGACGTTCGACATTCGACGCTCCTGTTTTTTTTATAGTAATTTTGAGGCAAAATATTGTCAACGTAACGCTTTGTTATTGTGATAAACACCCCGTTGATATAAAAGGAAAATGTAATGCTGCCCAACAACCTGGTGCCCGCGATACTTCCGATACCGCCCAGGGAGGAGGATGCACTCACGGAAGGAGAAATCACTTTATCCACTGATATTAATGATGATTTTTCCCTTCTTGAGAAGACAATTCTCAATGCAAATGATTATGCGGGACAGGCGAAGAACTCATTGCTTGAAGAAAACAATCGCCATTTAAAAGACCAATTATTTTGTGCAGTAAAGATTGAAGCAATCACAACCGTGCTCAATGAATTAATTGAACAGGAAAAAGTGTGTCCGGCCGATCTCCAGATGCTGATAGAAGATAAAGAATTGCAGATAAGTCAGCATTCGCAGCAGATCTGGATCAATCAGTTAACCCAGGAAAAAACCTGGCCGCTGTTTTATTCACTGGAAAATTAAAATAAATGTCACAGACATCAGACCCAATTATCTCCCAGCCAGCATTACCAGATGAAAGTGAAGCGAAGAAATTTACCTTAAGTGAAAATATTACCGCGTTGGTGCAGATTAAAAATGACAATATCGCTCGTCTTGCGCAGGGGAAAATTAATATCACCTCCGCATTGGTTGAGCAAAAATGGCATAACCGCCATCAAATTTATCCTTTTCGTGTGAAAGAAGAGATTTACGGTGCCGTACTCAGTGAAATTATCGCGAACCACCCAGGGTTAAAAAACCAGATTCTTGGGCGTCTCGAAGCGGTTTATCAGCAGTTGAGAAATGAAGAAGCACAAACACTTTCACGCACGCGTGCGCTGCTGGAAAACAACTACAAAACACCGCACTTGTGAAATTAAGGCGCATGCTCAACTTTGCGCAAAGCGTCCGAACACGGCTCGCCTTCGGTAATAATTTCAGTCACATCAGCCCGCTCGCCGATCCGCACCTCACTGACACGATCAAATTTGCTCTTATCGATCAACAACAGTGACTGCGCCGAACGCTTGAGCAGCGCGGTTTTGTAATCCGCATTCCAGCTCCGCGTGTCCCATAACGTTCCATTGCTATCCACGCCTTCGCAGGAAAAAAGGAACAGATCGATATCCAGTGATTTGAGCTGCGCCGCGAGTGGTGCATTGATATAGCAAGCATATTTACGCTGGAGCAATCCGCCGGTGCTGATCAGTTGAATGTGCTCACGCTTAGCCAGAGCCTGGCAAACCCGCTCGCTGTTGGTAAAAACAGTCAGTGGAATATCAGGCAGCAAACGTGCCAGATACCAACAAGTGGAACTGGCATCCAGCGCAATCACCATTTCGGGGGCAATCCAGGCCAGCGCGCGATGAGCAATATCAGCTTTGCTATTGAGATGGCTTTTCAGACGCGCGGCAAAAGGATCACCACCTTCATCGGCTCCACGATTAATACGTTTCGCCCGCCCATGCTGACGAACAATTTTCCCCTGCTTTTGCAGTAAACGCAGATCGCGCCGCACGGTTTCCTGGCTCACCTCTAACAAGTGGGCCAGTTGTTGCGTGGTGAGATTGTCATAGTGTTCGACAAGCTGAACCAGTTCCTGATGGCGTTCGGTTTTCATGGTGGCGTCTCCCGGCAATGCCCGGATATTAGGGGGTGACGCCCTTCTTTAACAAGATGTTGCCGTACTTCGCCCGCTCGCCTGTGATGACGATCGCAAAGGCGTGTTGGGCGCGTTCATAAAATGTATAACGATCTATGCGCTCAATCGCAGGCCCGTGAGATTCATTGAAAAGGGCCTGGCGATAACGTTGCTCAACCCGACTATCCAGTTCATCACCACTGACCGGAGCCATCATCACCAGCGGCGACGCATAGCTATCGAGTTCAAAAAGTGGGATCACCGCCGCCAGCAAATCGCTTACCAGCACACCATCTGCTCGTATCACCTGTGGGCCAATGCTGTGCGCGGGAAAATGTGCATCGGCGAAGATAATTTCATCTCCATGCCCCATCTCAGCGAGCACTTTTAAAAGCGTTGGGGAAATTAGCGGTGAGATATTTTTTAGCATGTCACACTCCATTTTCAGCAATATTGCGATAAACCTCGCATTGTTCGCCCGGATAAAAATAACGATATTGGTAATCAATCTGCGCTCGCGCCTGTTCAGGTGAACTAAATGCGCCACAACCGGACCAGGCAAACATCGCCGCGCCCAGTACCGTGGTTTCAGCATCGTCCAGCACTTTAATCGGCAAGCCGAGAACGTCCGCTTTTATCTGGTTCCACAGCGCATTGCGGCTGCCACCGCCCACCAGCAACAACTCCTGCGCCTTAAAGCCGCCGATAGATTCCAGAACCTGCAAATTATTGCGTAACTGCCAGCTCAGACTTTCCAGAGCGGCGCGATAAAAATGCCCACGCGTTGTTGAAAGTGTTGCGCCCTGCCAGCCCGCATGTGACGGGCGGGCCATTAGCCCGCTATCCATCCGCAGACCTTCACAACCTGGTTCAACCTTTTGCGCAGCCGCGATCATCTGCTGATAAACCAGCCCAGGCTCAACATCGTGCCAGTGAAGATGACGAACCCATTCCAGCACGCCGGAAGCCAGCCACTGTAGGCCTGGATTATATAAACCCGGCAGGCTGTCCAACTCGCATGTTGAACCGACATAACCCGGCAACAGCGTGGTATTAACCATCGGGCTGCGCGCCATTAAGATTTCCCAGGTCCCAGAGGAAAGCACAGGCTCAGAGAGTCCGGCCCCTGAACCAAACAGCGCAAACTGCGTGTCGTGACCCGCAGAAATCACCGGAATGCCAGGGGATAACCCAAAGTGTGATGCTATTTCCGGAAGCAAGATGCCGATGACTTCTCCAGGAATCACCTGGCGTGGGAATAGCCGCTCAGGTAAGCCCACCGCCTGCAAAATAGCTTCGCTGAATCGAGCGTTATGGATATCTAGCAATTGGCTGGTGCCCGCCATCGTGCGGTCAGTGGTCAGCTCACCCGTCAGATGTTGGTTAATTAAAGATGAAATAAACAGCCATGCGTCGGCGCGCTCGATAAGTGCCGGATGATGCTGTTTTAGCCACAACAATTTGTAGAGGGTGTTAAAGCTGAATTGGCCCACACCCGACAGCGTTTGTAAATCCTGCGGCGATATCATGCTGTTAATTGCCGCCATATGTTCCACGGTGCGCGGGCATTTCCAGCTAATAATCGGGTACAGCAATTCACCGCGTTGATCGGTTAACGCGCCATCCACACCAAAAGTGGTGACGGTTATGCCGCGGATTTCCCAGCCGCTTAGTTGCTCCATTACCTCTCGGGAACACTGCTGCAAACGCTGGAGAATATCGTCGAGCGACCAGTCATGCCAGTGCGGGTTCTCGGCCGAAATCCGGCTTTCATTGGCAACCGACGCTTTGGCAACGATTTGCCCTTCGCGGCCAACGGCCATGGCCCGCACATTCGTTGCCCCACAATCTAATACCAACACGGCTTCTTGTTTCATCACGCCCCCTGCTCTTTCAATGCCGCCACTTTGAAGGCGGCGGCACTGGCGTGTTTAACGTTTATAAAGCGGGCCGTAGTTCTGGCAGGCGCGATAATCCTGACCTTCGCTGTCCATGCCATGCGCCGCCCACACTGATGGGCGATAAATCGCCTCGTCCTCAACGTTATGCATACACACAGGAATACGCAGCATTGAAGCGAGCGTAATCAAATCCGCGCCCACATGGCCGACGGTCAGAACGCCGTGATTCGCGCCCCAGTTCGACATCACAGACCAGACATCTTTGAACGGCCCTGCGCCGGTTAAACGTGGCGCAAACCAGGTCGTCGGCCACGAGGAATCGGTGCGTTTATCGAGCGTGTCGTGGACATCTTTCGGCAAATCAACGCTCCAGCCTTCGGCGATTTGTAGCACCGGGCCAACGCCTTTGATCAGGTTGATGCGGCTCATGGTAAACGGCACGCCGCCACGGGTCAGGAAGCGCGATGAGAAACCACCGCCACGGAAATACTCATGCACCGCAGGGCACCATTCAGTTGCAGCCAGGCAAGCATCGGCTTCTTGTTGGCTGATTTGCCAGTGCGGTTTCATGGTGGGATTACCAGCGTCATCTTGCTGACGGCAGGTGCCATCGAGCGCCGCCGAACCTGAGTTAATCAGGTGGATAATGCCGTGTTCAGCCCGCCCGGTGAGCGCTTTGCCCGTCACACGTTTGACGACTTCCGGCGACCAGAAAGTACGCACATCGGCAAACACCTGCGCGGTGCCCGTCAGCAAATGGCCGAACAACATCGAGGCCCCATTCAGGCTGTCGTTTTCAGTTGCCACAACGTACGGCTGGCGAACGCCATGCCAGTCAAAAGAGCTATTGAGCAATGCTTCTGCGGTATCGCCATTCGGGTATTGATCCGTCCAGTGGCGCTGGCCCTGGAAACCTGCGGCAATGGCGTTGTAACCCAATGACTCTTCAACGCGCCCCTTCTCGGCAAGCCTGATATTGCCCTTCATCATGTCTCTGATACACATCGCCATCAGCAAACTTTCACGCAAAATTGCGTGGTTTTCCTGCTCTGTGCGGTGGTACTTCTCAGCGTTTTTATCTTCGCCGTATTTAAAGTTTTTATCCGCCCAACTGAGTGCTAACTCAAGCTCTTGTTCATCATAGATTTTATGGTCGATGCGACGGCGTAGTTCCGTCATATCCACCGCCTGCACTTTCATGCCGAGGTACGATTCAAAGAAGTTATGGTCCACAATCGAACCCGCGATCCCCATCGAAACGCCACCCACCGACAAATAACTTTTGCCTTTCATACTGGCTACGGCAAGGCCCACACGCGCAAAGCGCAACAGTTTTTCCTGCACATCTGCGGGAATAGACGTGTCGTCCGCTTCCTGCACGTCATGGCCGTAGATTGAAAACGCGGGCAGCCCTTTTTGATTATGCGCGGCCAGCGCTGCGGCCAGATAAACCGCGCCAGGACGCTCGGTGCCGTTAAATCCCCAAATAGCTTTCGGGCGCATCGGGTCCATATCAATGGTTTCGCTGCCGTAGCACCAGCATGGCGTTACTGTGATGGTCAGCCCGACATTCAGGCGACTAAATTTTTCTTCGCAGGCGGCGGACTCTGCCATTCCGGCAATCGTGGTATCAGCAATCACACATTCAACGGTTGTGCCGCAGGCATGACGTAATTGCTCACTAAGCAGTTGCGCCGTGGCCTTCGCCATATTCATGGTTTGTTCTTCAAGTGATTCGCGCACGCCCATTCTGCGGCCATCAATAACCGGGCGGATGCCTATTTTGGGTAAGGAATTAATATGGTTCATAAGAAACCTCATGTTGAAAATCTGTTTTTTGTGAACGAGATAAAGGCACTTAAACACACCGAAAAATGTGAATAGTGTAAAAAGTGAAAATTGCTAACTCGAATTAGCATAGATACCGAAGATTAAAATCGACAATATAATTATCTTTGAAGTGTGATGTTTTTCACGAGTTTTAGCGTTCAGAAGAAATGTTAAAAATAATGGCTTTTCCGATAAATAAATAACTCAATTATTTTCATATAGATACACTATTAACACAGAGCTGCGTCACAATTTGATAGCAAATAATTTGTCGGAACCGCCGAGTTTGAATAGCTTTAAAACGGAAATGCTAACTCGAGTTAGCGAATTTGAATATTCAACGGGTTTTATACACAGAGGAAACCGGCGTGTGGGTCATGCACAATAACCTAGCCCCGGAAAAATAACTCTCTCACGTATCTGTCTTTCCCGTTAATTACCGACTGCGAACACCTGATCAATTCAAGGGAAAGCGCCATGTCAGACCATTTTTTGCAAATGAATAATATAACTAAACGATTTCCCGGGGTTCTGGCGCTGAGCAATGTCAGTTTCAATTTACGCCGTGGCGAAGTCCATGCTTTGCTTGGGGAAAATGGTGCGGGAAAATCAACACTCATGAAAATTCTCTCCGGCGTATATCGTCCGGACGAGGGTGAAATCATTTTCGAGGGGAATAAGGTCAAATTCGATAGCCCTCTTGATGCGCAAAAATTAGGTATCACTATCATTCATCAGGAATTTAATTTATTCCCGGACCTGACCGTTGAAGAGAATATTTATATTGGTCGTGAGTTTTGTAAAAACAATCGCTGGCGACTCGACGTCCCTGCCCAACGGGCGTCCGTAAAGGAAATCCTGGCGAAACTTAATCTTAAAATTAAGCCCGAAACACGCGTTTCTGATTTAACGGTTGCACAGCAACAGATGGTCGAAATCGCCAAGGCCATTTCCGTCAATGCCAAAGTTCTGGTGATGGATGAACCGACGGCGGCACTCACTGAAAGCGAGATTGATAGCCTGTTTCGGGTCACGCGTTTGCTCAAAGAACAAGGTACTGGCGTGGTTTACATCTCGCATCGCCTGGAAGAACTGGCGCTCATCGCTGACCGCGCTACCGTGATGCGTGACGGGCAATACATAGATACTGTGGATTATGAAACGGTGCAAATCAGCGACCTGATTACCAAAATGGTTGGCCGTAAACTTGGCGATATTTACCCCCGTCGCCCGCCATTTACCGCGGATAAAAAAGTTCTGGAAGTTAAAAACCTTCAGCGTAAAGGCGTGCTCCACGATATTAATTTCAGCCTTCATCAGGGTGAAGTATTAGGTCTTTCAGGTTTAATGGGGGCCGGGCGAACTGAGCTTGCACGCGCATTATTTGGTGCGGACCCGATTGATAGTGGCGAAATATGGCTTAATGGTGAATTAACCAAAATAGGTGATGTACATCAGGCCATCGAGAAAGGCATTGGCTATTTAACCGAAGACCGTAAAAAAGAAGGTCTGGCGTTAGGATTATCGGTCGAACTCAATATTATGCTAGGAAACTTCCCTGAGTATTCAGATAAGTTTGGCATCGTAAAAGAGAAACAGTGTGAAGAAACAAGCCAGAAATTAGTGAATGCATTACGTATTAAAACACCTCACTTACAACAAGCAGCCCTTAATCTTAGCGGTGGTAATCAACAGAAAATAATTATCGCCCGCTGGGTCTGCAAAGATACCGACATTTTAATTTTTGATGAGCCAACCCGGGGTATTGATGTAGGAGCAAAGCTGGAAATTTATGAATTGATGAATCGCCTGGTCGCTAAAGGGAAATCCATCATCATGATTTCATCTGAATTGCCCGAAATTCTTGGCATGTGCGATCGCATATTAGTGATGCGTAGCGGCCACATAGCAGGTGAGCTAAACCAAGCCAACGCCTCTCAGGAATCCATTATGAAATATGCGACGTTAGAGGACTGAATAATGACCGATTCATTAACGCCCACCAACCAACCGGTAAAAACGCGCCGTTTGAATAAAGCACTTCTGATGCGCCTCGCGCCCTTATTCAGCCTGGTTTTGCTGGTGATATTTTTTAGCTTCAGTTCACCCTTCTTTTTTAACACTGAAAATATCATGACGATTGCGCTGCAAACGTCGGTGATTGGCATCATGGCAATAGGCGTGACTTACGTCATTATCACCTCGGGTATCGACTTGTCGTTAGGTTCCGTAGTGGCGTTTTCCGGCGTGGTGGTCGGGCTGTGTGCCTCTTACAGCATGCCGCTGATTGTTTGTGTGGTTGCCGGAATGCTCGCGGGCGGCTTATGCGGCTGTATTAATGGTTTCCTGGTCACGCGTGCCACTATTCCACCGTTCATTGCCACACTCGGCCTGATGATGTCAGTGCGCGGCATCAACATGGTAATGACCGACGGGCGCGCGATTTATTTCTCTGATTACCCGATGTTTAAAATGCTGGCTCAGGGCCGCCTGTTCGATGTGCTGCCCTACCCGGTCTTTTACCTGCTGATCATTGCGCTGGTCGCCGCGTGGATCCTGAAAAAAACGGTGATTGGGCGCTATGTCTACGCCGTGGGCAGCAACGAAGTGGCGGCACATCTTTCCGGCATTAAGGTTCAGCGCGTCAAAATCTTTGTTTACGCCTTCTGCGGCCTGTTAACCGGCATCGCCGGGGTGATCCTCGCATCACGTCTTAATTCTGGCCAACCCACAGTGGGCGTGGGCTACGAACTCGAAGCCATTGCCGCAGTGGTGATTGGCGGCACCAGCCTGATGGGCGGCGTTGGCACCATCGGTGGCACGATTATCGGCGCGTTCATCATGAGCGTGCTGAAAAACGGCCTCAACCTGATGGGGGTATCTCAATTCTGGCAGATGGTTGCGATGGGTATTGTGGTCATCGCTGCGGTTTATCTCGATACATTACGCAAAAAAATGCGTTAGCAGTCTGTTTATAAATAGAACGTTTTTACCCTACATAAAACCCGAACATAACGGAGCTAGTGAGATGAAAACCAAACATATTTTAGGTGCACTGTCCCTTGCTGCACTGATGGTCAGCACCGCCTACGCAAAGACATTAACGCTGCCGGTGGTGAGTAAAGGCTACCAGCATGAATTCTTCCAGACGGTAAAAATGGGTACTGTGGCGGCTGCGAAAGATTTAGGCGTCGAAACCAGTTTTGTTGGCCCGGCTGATGAAACCCAAATTGCTGAACAAATTCAGCTTATTGAAAACACCATGGCGAAAAAACCTGATGGTATTTTGCTGGCAGCGCTCGACGCTAACGCGCTGACGCCGCTGGTTGAAACCGCCAACAGCCGTGGGATTAAAGTCGTTACCTTCGACTCCGGCGTAAATTCAGATATTCCCGCCAGCTTCGTTGCCACTAACAACGTCAAAGCAGGTGCTGAAGCCGCCGACGCGCTGGCCGCAGAGGTAGGCGGTAAAGGTAAAGTGGGGGTGATTGCACACGTTGCCGGAACCAGCTCCGCCATCGAACGCTCTGAAGGTTTCTCCAAACAGATGAAAGAGAAGTACCCGCAGATTACCGTGCTGCCGGTGCAATACAGCGATGGCGATCCGCAAAAAGCGATGGATAAAACCACCGATATGGTTCAGGCAAATCCAGATTTAGTAGGGATCTACGCCACCAACGAAGGCTCAACGCTGGGTGTTGCCAACGCCATTGATAGCCTTGGCATTAAAGGCAAAGTGAAAGTCATTGGCTTCGACAGCACCGAAGCGATTATCGGCTTCCTGAAAGCGGGCGTGCTGCAAGGCTTTGTGGTGCAGGATGCGTATCAGATTGGTTATCAGGGTATTAAAGCGCTGAATGATGCAATCAATGGTAAAGCCGTCGCCAAAGTGATTGATATCCCGGTCAAATTTGTCAGCATGAAGAACATTAACGATCCGGCAGTAGATAAGCTGCTGCATCCGTTTGGTAAGAAGTAAACCCAACGCCCCCCTTTGCGCCAACGCAAGGGGGCTGTCCGGTGAGAATGACAAACTGCGGTAGGTGTTTGAAGTTTTGGAATTATAATGGCAGCTATTTTTTGATAACGGACTGGGGAAAACGGACATGCCGAAGACGGTAGAACAAATCGCAACGGATCTCAGTTTGTCGGTCACGACAGTGAGACTGGTATTAAGCGGTAAAGCAGAACAATATCGAATCAGTCAGAAAACCCAGACCCGCATTAATGAGCATGTAGAACGTTACGGTTACACTATTAACCATTCAGCCCGCAGTCTGAAGTTAAATAAAACTGACACGTTGGGGTTAATTATTCCCTGCATCTCCAACGTATTTTTTGCCACACTCGCTGAAAAGTTAGAATTACGCTGCCGTAAATCTGGCTTTCAATTAATGATCAGCTGTACTTATAACGATGTTGACTATGAGAACAAACTGGTGAAAGCGCTTATTGCGCGTAATGTCGATGGTCTGTTTATTGCCCCGTCGACGCTTGAAAATCAACAGCACCATTTACGCCAGGTACAAAAACCGCTGGTATTACTCGACCGTGATTTCAAATTTACCGATAACGCGCTGGTTGAGAGTGATAACTTTGCCGGTGGTGTAACGCTCACTGAGTCCATGCTTGAGGCAGGGAAAAAGCCGCTGTGGTTTTTGGTGGGCGACACCGCGCTGCCCAGTATTCATGACCGTTTGCAAGGGTATCTTGATGCGCTCAGGCAAAACGAATTAAGTGCCGAACACTGGGTTGCAGAGGCGCAGGACAATACGCCGGAAGGCGGTGCGCAACTGATGAAAGACCTTATCGCGCGCGTCGGAGTACCGGAAGCCTTTATTGCGTCGTCATTGCCAATGCTTGAAGGCGCAATAAAAACGATTCGCGAACATTGTGGCGTTATTCCGCAACACATCAATATTGGTACATTCGATGAACACCCAATGTTAGGGTTTTTATCCAATAATGTCTGGTCCATGCGCCAGGATGAAGACACCTGGGCTGAGAAAGCGTTTGAATTAATGCAGCTGGCAATTGACGGGCAACCGGCAATGCGAACAGAAAAGGTTAATATGGTGCTAATCAAGCGTGAGGGTAATCACTGAATATTATTTTCACCGTTCAAAGAATATGGAGAAAAGAAATGGAAAGAGATGTACTGGCACGTGAAATAATAGACACCTGCCTTGAAATGACGCGCCTGGGTTTAAATCAGGGAACCGCTGGGAATATTAGCGTGCGTTATCAGGGTGGCATGTTAATCACCCCGACGGGCACACCCTACGAGCGTTTAACCGAGTCCAATATTGTGTTTGTCGATGCCGACGGCCAGTTTGAAGAGGGCAAAATCCCTTCCAGCGAGTGGCGTTTTCATCAGGCCGTTTATCAGGCCCGTCCCGATGCCAACGCCGTAGTGCATAACCATGCCGTCCATTGCACGGCGGTGTCGATTCTCAACCGCCCGATTCCTGCAATCCATTACATGATCGCCGTCGGTGGCGGGAACACGATTCCTTGCGCCCCGTACGCCACGTTTGGCACTAAAAAACTCTCAGAACATGTTTATGAGGCGATGAGAGATCGCAAAGCCACGTTGCTGCAACATCACGGCCTGATTGCCTGCGAAGAAAACCTGCAAAAAGCATTGTGGCTGGCGCACGAAGTGGAAGTGCTGGCGCGGTTATATCTCACCACGCTTGCCATCGTCGACCCGGTGCCGGTGCTGCCCGATGAAGAAATTGCCATTGTTCTTGAGAAGTTCAAAAGCTACGGCTTGCGGATTGAAGAATAGAAAACACGCTTAGCCAAAATAATTCAAATTGCATCCAACGCATCTGCAAATTGAAGTATGAAGGCCAGGAATGCCTTTCAAAGAAAAACGGCCCGTTAGTTATGCTAACAGGCCGTTTCAGGATACGTGGATGATGGGTTTACTGCGGTTTAGTGACTTCTTGCCCCACTAAGCCAATCTTCAAATACCCTGCCTGATGCAGCGTATCCATCACATTCATCATAGTTTCGTAATCAACCGATTTGTCTGCGCGGAAGAAGATTGTGGTGTCTTTCTTGCCTTCCGTCGCCGCCATCAGCGTGTTAACCATGTTCTCCTGAGTGACTTCATCGTTCCCAATAAACATAGTTTTGTCCGCTTTGACGGAGAGATAGATCGGTTTTTCAGGGCGCGGCTGCGGCTGGCTTGAAGACGCGGGAAGGTTAACCTTCACATCGACCGTCGCAAGCGGCGCTGCCACCATGAAGATAATCAGCAACACCAACATGACATCGATAAACGGCGTCACGTTGATATCATGCATTTCGCCGTTATCGTCGTGGTTTTCATTAAAACTCATTGCCATGGGATCAACCTACACGCAGTTTCTGAGCTGTACGTACCGGGCGAGACTGAGAGCTTGCAGCCAAATCCAGGTCACGACTTTGCAACAGCAGAACCTGAGCGGCAACATCACCCAACGAGGCTTTATAGCCGCCAATCACACGGGCAAACACGTTATAGATAACAACCGCTGGGATTGCTGCAACCAGGCCGATAGCCGTTGCCAGCAATGCTTCTGCGATACCCGGCGCGACGACCGCCAGGTTGGTGGTTTGCGACTGAGCAATACCAATGAAGCTGTTCATGATGCCCCAGACGGTACCAAACAGACCGACGAACGGGGAAATTGCACCGATGGTCGCAAGGAAGCCGTTACCGCGTCCCATGTGACGACCTGCCGCCGCAACACGGCGCTCAAGACGGAAACCGGTACGCTCTTTAATGCCTTCGTTATCTTCACTGCCGGCGGAAAGCTCAAGCTCGTTTTGCGCTTCATTGATAAGCATGGTGCTAAGGCTTCTCGCATCAAACGTTTCAGCCATTTCACTGGCTTCATCCAGAGAGCGGGCATTAGCCAGTTGCTGCTGCTCGCGCTTAAGACGGCGCTTCTGCGAAGACAGCTCAACACTTTTGCTAAAGAAGATTGCCCAGGTGACGACAGAAGCCAGAATCAGGCCGATCATCACAATTTTTACCACGATGTCGGCATGCTGATACATGCCCCAGACAGAGAGGTCTGTCTGCATCAAATTATTCGTCACTCTTACTCTCCACCACGAAATAATACAAAAACTGGTCGTAATAATATCAAAACGGTATCGAATTGATAGTAGTTCTCATTAGTATTTAAAGAGTGCCTGAAATTGTCTATGCATTCCTTGCGCTTACGCAGCAAAAAGATGATAAGTTAAGTTTAGACATCCAGATGGTTAAACAGGGTAAAGTGAACATGACTGCGAAGAAGCACATCGAAACGGCGCTGGTTAATGCCGGGCGCGATAAAAAATTCACCCAAGGTTCGGTTAACAGCGTCATTCAACGCGCTTCCTCGTTGGTTTTTGAAACTGTAGAAGCGAAAAAACAGGCGACGGCTAACCGCGCAAAAGGCGAGCTTTTTTATGGCCGCCGCGGCACCCTCACCCATTTCTCGTTACAAGAAGCGATGTGCGAACTGGAAGGCGGCGTGGGTTGTGCGCTTTACCCTTGCGGCGCGGCAGCCGTTGCCAATGCGATTCTGGCATTCGTCGAGCAAGGCGATAATGTGCTGATGACCGGTAGCGCTTACGAACCTAGCCAGGATTTTTGCACCAAAATTCTCGCTAAACTTGGCGTGACGACCACCTGGTTCGACCCGATGATTGGCGAAGGCATTGCAGAGCTGGTGCAGCCCAATACTAAAGTCGTATTTCTGGAATCGCCAGGCTCTATCACAATGGAAGTACATGACGTTCCAGCGATTGTTAAGGCGATTCGTCGCGTTGCCCCTGACGCCATTATTATGATTGATAACACCTGGGCTGCGGGCATTCTGTTTAAGGCACTGGATTTCGGCATTGATATTTCGATTCAGGCGGGCACTAAGTATCTGATTGGCCATTCCGATGCGATGGTGGGTACGGCGGTGTCGAACGCACGTTGCTGGGACCAGTTGCGCGAGAATTCATATTTGATGGGGCAGATGCTGGATGCCGACACGGCGTATATGACCAGTCGTGGTCTACGTACCCTTGCGGTGCGCCTGCGCCAACATCATGAAAGCAGTTTAAAAGTTGCCGAATGGCTGGCGCAACATCCGCAGGTTGAACGCGTCAATCACCCTGCACTGCCCGGCAGCAAAGGGCATGAGTTCTGGAAACGAGACTTTACAGGCAGCAGTGGTTTATTCTCATTCGTGCTTAAAAAGCGCTTGAGTAATGACCAGTATCAACACTACCTGGACAATTTCCACTATTTTAGTATGGCTTATTCCTGGGGTGGCTATGAATCGCTTATTCTCGCCAACCAACCGGAAGAGCTGGCGGAAATCCGCCCGGCAGGCGGAGTTGACTTCACCGGAACCTTAGTTCGCGTGCATATCGGACTTGAGAATGTTGACGATCTGATTGCCGATCTCGACGCAGGTTTCCAGCGTATTGCCTAAAATTGCCAGAAGTGGATGCCATAAAAGACAGTTTTTTCCGTTTCGAAATGATTTGTTGAGTCTGCGATCATGAAGTCGAAGGGGTTTTAGCGTTACACTATGACCACAAGATTAAGGCCCCTTTAACCGGGGCCTCAAATACTAAGGTGCGCCTAATCTTCATACTGTAGATTCACGCGTGCTCATTAAAGCAGTTCCACAGGATTTGCCATGGCTGTTATACACAATATCGTTCAGGCGCTTTGGCAACATGACTTTGCTGCACTCGCGGACCCTCATGTTGTTGGAGTGGTTTATTGCGTCATGTTTGCGACGCTGTTTCTCGAAAATGGATTACTGCCCGCCTCGTTTTTGCCAGGCGACAGTCTGCTATTGCTCGCGGGAGCGCTGGTCGCGAAAGGCGTGATGGGGTTTATCCCGACAATCATTATTTTGACCGCGGCAGCAAGCCTCGGTTGCTGGTTGAGCTACGCGCAAGGTCGCTGGCTCGGTAATACCAAAATCGTGAAAAGCTGGCTCAAGCAACTCCCGCCGCAGTATCACCAGCGGGCAACGGTGATGTTTGACAGACACGGTTTATTCGCTCTGTTAGCCGGACGTTTTTTGGCGTTTGTACGCACGCTTTTACCCACCATGGCGGGGATTTCCGGCCTCAGCAATCGTCGTTTCCAGGTGTTTAACTGGTTGAGCGGCTTATTATGGGTCGGCAGCGTGAGCAGTCTCGGTTACGCCCTCAGCATGATTCCTTTCGTTAAACGCCATGAAGATCAGGTTATGACTTGCCTGATGATTCTCCCGATGGTGCTGCTGGTTGCAGGCCTGGTGGGGACACTGTTTGTGGTTATCAGGAAAAAATTTAATCCTGCGTAAGAAAGTGTCGGATGTAGCTAACGCTAATCCGACGCTAATCCCATTTACATCACTCGCATACGCGCCGCATCTTCCCCCGGTGTCACGCCAAAATAGCGTTTAAACTCGCGGCTAAACTGCGAGGCACTTTCATAGCCAACGCGAATCGCCGCAGTGCTGGCTTTCATGCCGTCGTGCAAAATCAGCATCCGCGCTTTGTGCAGTCGATAACTCTTAAGATATTGCAGCGGTGAAGTGCTGGTGACCGACTTAAAGTTATGGTGGAACGCTGACACACTCATGTTCGCTTCGGCGGCCAGTTGGTCCACAGAAAGGTTTTCGGTGTATTGCGTTTCGATGCGTCTGAGCACACGGCTAATCAGGCTGAAATGCGTTTGGCGGCTGACCAGCGCCAGTAGCGCGCCGCCGCACGGCCCGATCAAAATGTGGTAGAGAATTTCGCGGATTATCTGTTTCCCCAGAATACGCGCATCAAGCGGGTGTTCCAGCACGTCCAGTAAACGTTCGGCGGCACAAAGTATTTCTTCTGAAAGCTCCGCGGAGTTAATCCCGGTCGAACTGGTTTGCGGATGCGATAAATCATCCTCGCCTATGTCCATCAGCAAATCCTGAAGCTGCAAAATATCAATGTTGATGCGCACGCCAGCCAGCGGTGTTTCAGGCGTGGCAAAGGTTTCACATTCAAAAGGCAATGGCACCGTCAGCAGCAGATATTCGTTGGCGTCGTAGCGGAAAACACGATCGTTCAAATAACCCGTTTTTTGGCCTGAAAAGAGAATAATGATCCCCGGCTCATACATTACCGGCGTGCGGGCATAAGGCTTAGTGCCATAGAGCAATGTGACATTTGGCACTGAACACAAGCCACTATTTTCTTTTTCAATCAAACAATTAATTTTATTCGTTAATTGCTGGCAAATCGCTTTCCGCTTCATCTTTTTCATCTCAACAGGGCTTTTGTGACCTTGTCAGTGTGCTACTAAATTTTCTATTTCTCCAGCTACCAGTAGAAATAGGCAAGACAAAGGCAGGAATAAGCATTGAGAGATAACCGCTCGAAGCCGACAATGGCTACCATCAAATGAGTTAAGCAATGTCCCTCGTTATCCACACCACAGGAACCCATAATGAACAATTTCAACCTACATACTCCAACCCGCATCCTGTTTGGTAAAGGCGCTATCTCCGAACTGCGCGCACAAATTCCAGCTGATGCTCGCGTACTGATTACTTACGGCGGCGGCAGCGTGAAGAAAAACGGCGTGCTGGACCAGGTTTACGCCGCACTTGAAGGCCTTGATGTGCTGGAGTTCAGCGGCATTGAGCCAAACCCAACTTATGAAACGCTGATGAAAGCCGTCGAGGTTGTTCGCCAGCAGAAAGTCACTTTCCTGTTAGCGGTCGGCGGCGGTTCTGTGCTGGACGGTACAAAATTCATTGCTGCTGCGGCTAACTACCCGGCTGATATCGACCCGTGGAATATTTTGCTGACGCACGGTAATGACGTGAAAAGCGCGATTCCAATGGGTTCTGTTCTGACCCTGCCTGCTACCGGTTCTGAATCAAACAAAGGTGCGGTAGTTTCCCGCCGCGCAACCGGTGACAAACAGGCGTTTATGTCTGAACATGTGCAGCCTGTGTTTGCGGTGCTTGACCCGGTTTACACCTACACCCTGCCACCGCGTCAGGTTGCGAATGGGGTAGTTGATGCGTTTGTTCACACTGTTGAGCAATACATCACTTACCCGGTGAATGCCAAAGTACAAGACCGTTTTGCCGAAGGTATTCTGCTCACGCTGGTTGAAGACGGCCCAATTGCACTCAAAGAGCCAGAGAATTATGACGTTCGTGCCAATGTCATGTGGGCGGCGACCATGGCGCTGAACGGCTTGATTGGTGCTGGTGTGCCGCAGGACTGGGCGACGCACATGCTGGGTCACGAACTGACCGCGATGCACGGTCTGGATCATGCGCAGACTCTGGCAGTGGTTCTGCCGTCTCTGTTGAATGAAAAGCGTAATGAAAAACGCGGCAAACTGCTGCAATACGCTGAGCGCGTGTGGAATATCACTGAAGGTTCTGAGGAAGAACGTATTGATGCTGCAATTGCCGCAACACGCAATTTCTTCGAGCAAATGGGTGCTCCAACCCGCCTGTCTGCATACGGTCTGGACGGCAGCACCATCCCGGCATTGCTGGTGAAACTGGAAGAAAAAGGCATGACCAAATTGGGCGAGCGCCAGGACATTACTCTGGATGTCAGCCGTCGCATTTACGAAGCTGCCCGCTAAGTAATTTAGCCATTTGGTTTTCGTTTTTGAGGATTTGGTCCAGACTTAAACGCAATTGTTACACTGGGAGCCCCCTCCCAGTGAATCATTCATTAAGGAGGAATGCATGGGAAATCCAACCATAATCAAGCTCCAGGACGGGAACGTAATGCCGCAACTGGGCCTCGGTGTCTGGCAAGCCAGCAACGATCAGGTTCTGATAGCAATCGAAAAAGCGCTGGAAGTCGGCTATCGCTCCATTGATACCGCGGCGGCGTACAAGAACGAAGACGGTGTAGGCAATGCGCTAAAACATGCCGGTGTCCCGCGAGAAGAATTGTTCATCACCACCAAGCTCTGGAATGACGATCAGCAACGTCCCCGCCAGGCGCTGGAAGATAGCCTCGATAAACTCCAGTTAGATTACGTTGATCTGTATCTGATGCACTGGCCAGTTCCCAGCAAAGATCATTATGTCGAAGCCTGGAAAGGCATGATTGAGCTGCAAAAACAGGGACTGGTGAAAAGTATTGGCGTGTGTAATTTCCAGCTTAACCATCTCCAGCGTCTGATTGATGAAACGGGCGTTTCACCCGTGATCAACCAGATTGAGCTGCATCCGTTATTGCAACAACGCCAGCTTCATTCCTGGAATGCGACCCACAAAATTCAGACTGAATCCTGGAGTCCACTGGCCCAGGGCGGCGAAGGTGTGTTTGACCAGAAAATCATCCGGGATCTTGCGGATAAATATGGCAAAACTCCCGCGCAGATTGTCATTCGCTGGCATCTGGATAGCGGCCTGGTGGTGATTCCGAAGTCTGTTACGCCAGCACGAATCGCTGAGAACTTTGATGTATTTGATTTCCGTCTCGATAAAGACGAACTGAGCGAAATTGCGAAGTTGGATAAAGGTAAGCGTCTGGGGCCAGACCCGGATGTGTTTGGTAGTTAAGGTTTAAAACAACCCTCACCCCGACCCTCTCCCTCAGGGAGAGGGAGAGAATGGTGTTAATCCCCTCTCCTATGGGAGAGGGTTAGGGTGAAGGCATTAATTATGCTGGACGCTTCCTGCTTGCTGGCTTCACCGCACCTTTTGGCGCAGGCTTTGCCCCTGCCGCAGGTGCCGCTTTACGCTGATGCGTCATTGGCGTGTGTTTCGTCAATGCCGGGCGAGCACCACGGTTGTAGCGACGCGCTTCACGCATCTCTTCAAGTGTTGGTGAAGGCACCAGGCACTCACGACGGCCGCCAATCAGGTGCTTTTTACCCATCGCTTCCAGCGCTTCACGAATCAACGGCCAGTTGGCTGGATCATGATAACGCAGCAACGCTTTATGCAAGCGGCGCTGGCGATCGCCTTTCGGCACCACCACATCTTCACTCTTGTAGCCAATCTTACCCAGCGGGTTCTTGCCGGTGTAATACATGGTCGTTGAGTTCGCCAGCGGCGACGGATAGAAATTCTGCACCTGATCCAAACGGAAGCGGTTTTTCTTCAGCCACAGCGCCAGATTCACCATGTCTTCATCACGCGTACCGGGGTGCGCGGAGATAAAGTAAGGAATCAAATACTGTTCTTTGCCAGCCTGTTTGGAGTAGGTATCAAACAGCTCTTTAAAGCGCTGATAGCTGCCCATCCCCGGCTTCATCATCTTCGACAGCGGCCCTTCTTCGGTATGTTCCGGGGCAATCTTCAGATATCCACCCACGTGGTGGGTCGCCAGCTCTTTGATATAACGTGGATCTTCCACAGCGATATCATAACGAACACCGGAGGCGATCAGGATCTTCTTAACGCCTTTAATCTCACGGGCGCGGCGATACAAATTGATCGTCGGCTCATGGTTGGTGTCCATGTGCGGGCAAATATCCGGGTAGACACAAGACAGACGGCGGCAGGTTTGTTCCGCTCGCGGTGACTTACAGCGCAGCATATACATGTTAGCTGTTGGGCCACCAAGGTCGGAAACCACGCCGGTAAAGCCTGGAACCGTATCGCGCATCGCTTCAATTTCGCTGATGATCGAATCTTCAGAACGGCTCTGAATAATACGGCCTTCGTGCTCGGTAATAGAACAGAATGAGCAGCCACCGAAGCAGCCACGCATGATGTTGACCGAGAAACGGATCATCTCATACGCCGGAATTCGCGCCTTGCCATAAGCAGGGTGCGGAACACGTTTGTACGGCAGCGCAAAAACGCTATCCATTTCTTCGGTAGAAAGCGGGATCGCTGGCGGGTTGATCCAGATGTAACGATCGCCGTGTTTTTGCATCAACGCACGCGCACAACCTGGGTTGGTTTCGTGGTGCAAAATACGGGAAGCATGCGCGTACAGCACTTTGTCGTTTTTGACTTTTTCGAACGACGGCAGCAGTACGTAGGTTTTTTCCCACGGTTTCATCGGCGCAGGTTTCACCACGATAGCTTTCGCTTCGTTGATGGGCTTTTCCGGTTTACCGGTTTCTGCACACGGTAAATCTTCACCGTATGGATGTGGAATCGGGTCGATACGACCAGGCATATCCAGACGCGTAGAGTCCACGCCAGACCAGCCCGGCATCGCTTCTTTACGCATCATTGCGGTGTTACGCACATCGCAGATTTGGTCGATTTTCTCACCCATCGCCAGGCGATGAGCGACTTCCACCAGCGGACGCTCGCCGTTGCCGAAAATCAGCATGTCGGCTTTAGCATCCACCAGAATCGAACGACGAACGGTATCAGACCAGTAATCGTAATGTGCGGTACGGCGCAGGCTCGCTTCGATGCCGCCGAGAATAACAGGCACATCGCGCCAGGCTTCTTTACAGCGCTGGGTATAAGCCAGAGATGCGCGATCCGGGCGTTTACCCGCCACGTTATCCGGCGTATACGCATCGTCGTGACGCAGTTTACGATCCGCGGTATAGCGGTTGATCATCGAATCCATGTTGCCTGCGGTCACACCGAAGAACAGATTCGGTTTGCCAAGACGCATGAAGTCTTCTTTAGTATTCCAGTCTGGTTGGGCAATGATACCCACGCGGAAGCCCTGGGCTTCCAGCATACGGCCACAGATCGCCATACCAAAACTCGGATGGTCGACGTAGGCATCTCCGGTAACCAGAATGATGTCACAGCTGTCCCAGCCTAAATCGTCCATTTCCTTACGTGACATGGGTAAAAATGGTGCCGGGCCAAAACAGGCTGCCCAGTATTGTGGCCACGAAAAGAGTTCGCGATCGGGCTGGATCAAGCTTATAGAGCTCATAATGCTTCCGAAAAATGAATAAAAAATGATTTAAAAATAACCAAAGCCGGCGATTATACGCTGGTATGGGGTCAAAAATGAAGTGTTATTACCATGTTAAAAATTAA
>Ga0160438_1000133_pt1 | contig 29754 bp, 28 predicted proteins | sample HID1975K_E0MG_FD_108203 | JGI IMG/M metagenome (GOLD analysis project Ga0160438, IMG submission 108203) | Enriched soil microbial communities from UW Madison campus, WI, USA - HID1975K_E0 MG | ecosystem: Environmental > Terrestrial > Soil > Unclassified | place: USA: Madison, Wisconsin...
AAGAAGGGTTGATCGCCGTCGATCCCGACGGTGTTATCACGGCGATTAATCGCAACGCGCGTAAAATGCTGGGGTTAAGCTCACCGGGAAGGCAGTGGCTGGCAAAACCTATCGCCGAAGTGGTGCACCCTGCATCCTTTTTCACGGAACACATCGAACAAGAACGGCGGGATGTGCTGTGTACTTTTAACGGTTTGAATGTGATTGCCAATCGCGGGGTGATTTGGTCCGGCGATGAACTGTTAGGCGCGATTATCAGCTTTCGCAGTAAAGATGAAATCAGCGCTCTCAATGCACAATTGACGCAGGTTAAACAATACGTTGATAGCCTGCGTGCGTTAAGGCACGAACACCTTAACTGGATGTCTACGCTCAGTGGTCTGCTGCAAATGAAAGAATACGACCAGGTGCTGGCGATGGTGAAAGGCGAGTCGCAGGCACAGCAGGAATTAATTGATTTCCTGCGCGGTTCCTTTGATGACCGACAGGTCGCGGGGCTGCTGTTCGGTAAGTGGCAGCGTGCCAGGGAGTTGGGACTGATCCTCAACATTACCCCAGGCAGCCAGCTTCGCCATTTGCCGGAAGGGCTGGACAGCACCGAGTTTGCCGCCGTAGTGGGTAATCTGCTGGATAACGCTTTTGAAGCCTGCCTGAATTATCCCGAGAGTGATAAGAGCATTGAGCTTTGGTTAAGTGATGAAGGCAATGAAGTGATTATTGAGGTGGCTGACAGCGGTTGCGGGGTGCCTGAAGCCTTGCGCGAAGTGATTTTTGACCAGGGCGTCAGCACCAAAACTGATGCGCCCGGAGAACACGGCATCGGGCTGTATCTTATTGCCAGCTATGTGGAGCGGTGCGGCGGTATTATTACGATTGAAGATAATGAACCGTCCGGCTCTTTATTTACTGTTTTTATTCCGAAAGTGAAGATCATTTATGGCTCAAGCTCTAACGATTCTGATTGTTGAAGATGAAACTCCACTGGCAGAAATGCATGCCGAGTTTATTCGTCGATTCCACGGTTGTGGGCAGGTGTGGCTGGCGGGGAATTTAGCGCAGGCACGAATGATGATTGAGCGTTTTAAACCTGCACTGATTCTGCTGGATAATTATTTACCCGATGGCAAAGGCATCACGCTTTTGCACGAGCTGACCCAAGCGCGTTTTGCTGGTGGCGTGGTGTTTACCACGGCCGCAAGCGATATGGAAACTGTGGCGGAGGCGGTGCGTGGGGGTGTCTTTGATTATCTGGTGAAGCCGATTGCTTATGAGCGCCTGAGCCAAACGCTCGAACGTTATCAGCAGCGAATGCAATTGCTCGTCAGTCACGATAGAGAAAGCCAACACCAGATTGACGACATGTTTAATGCTTAAGCGCGTGGCGAGCGCAAAGAGTAATTGCCCGCGGGTATTGATGCGTTAACTCTGGCCAAAGTGCAGCTGTTATTTGCTGACCCGGATGCGCGGCATACCGCAGAAACCGTGGCCCAGGAGTTGAAACTGAGTCGTACTACGGCGAGACGTTATCTTGAGTTTGCCGCAGGGAGACAGCAGATTATGGCGGAGATTGTTTATGGAAAAGTAGGACGCCCACAGCGCACATATAGATCGCTGTGAGCGGGTATGCGAACGGGTTTAACCGCCAACAACTGCCGCGGCAGAAGGCACCAGGATTTCGGTGGCAATAATCACCACAATCAGCCCGACAGCAACCGGCACTGAAGTACGTTTCACGACTTCAAATGGTGAGATTTTTGCCATACCTGCCACCGCGACGACCACACCGGATACCGGAGAAATGGTACGGCCAAGGTTTGAGGCTTGCAGCATAGGAATCGCCAGATACGCCGGGTTAATGCCGGAGGAATGAGCCAGTTTCGGGATCATCTCTACAAAGGCATAGAACGGCGCGTTACCGGAACCGGTGGTCATTGCAGCCAGCATGGTCAGCACGACCAGCACCAGCATCAGAATGATGCTTGCGGAACCGAACGACGTCGCAATGGAAATCAGGCTCTGGATAAAGCCAATGGTGCTCAGTCCTTGTGCGAATACGCCTGCGGCAACCAACAGCATGACCACGTTGGCAAAGGCATCAGCCATGCCGCGGTAGCAGACTTCCAGACCGGAGAAGACGGTTTGTGCTTTGAAACTACGGAAGAACTCAATGACCGCAGCAATCAGAATACAGATAACCAAAATGGCGATGATATGCAGCTGCGGGCCCCATTTACCGTCGAAAATCAGCACGCCAATAATTGGCGTAAACGGCAGAATGGCATAGAAAGACGGTGCGGTAGTCTGGATTTCGCTGACATCGAGCATTTCATGGCTGACGTTTTCTTTTTTATCCAGGTAACGTTGCCAGAAGAAGTGGGCAATCGCCATGGCAATAATGGCAGCGATAGAAATTGGCACGGTGGTTTTAAAGGCAAAATCAACCAATGACATTTCCGCAGCTTTCGCGGCTAACACCACGTCGCCTGAAGTCGGGGAGAGGATGATTGCAGCAGGGGAGGCGCAAATTGCAGCCGCCGCACCACGGCTAATACCCACGTTGACCATGACCGGGAACAGGGTCGCCATCAACAACACGCCCAGGCCAGTCGCTGAGGAAACTGCCAGAGACATCAGACACGCCACAAAATAGGCGGCAATCATCAGAATGTACGGTGAGTTAATTAACTTCAGTGGCTTAGAGGCAAGCTTAACCACCATATCGTTAGCGCCGATGTGCGTCATGTACGATGCGAAACCGCAAAGCATCATGATCATCATGCCGAGATCGCCACCACGGCTCATCAGCAGGATTTTGACATATTCGACGATGTCAGTTGCGGTATAGCCGGTGCTTTCAGCGCTGGCAGGTAAAACTTTGTGGCCCATCAAGGCACTAATAATCAGTAAAGTTAAGCCGCCGACGAATAACACGCCGGTAGCGGAGTAGCCTTTGATGATGTAGCGAGCTACACCAACAATAACCACAACCCCAATAAGTAATTCAATAGTTGTCAGCATTAAAGCCCCCTGTTGCGTTCAGGTATCTCAACGCAACGCCATGCCAGAAATAAAATAATAAGACGCTTTGCAGTCGTCAGCGAAAACGGTGCCAATCTGCCTGAATCATTGGCGCAGATTTCTGATGAGCATCAAATTTAGTCAGCTTCGTACTGCCGTCATGACACTTTTGTCGACAGCATTGCAATTATGACATTTACTTATTGATTAGCGGTATATATTTATATCGCTTATTGCTTTGTTAATAATCATTTGGAGGGTGTTTAATTAAGATTATATTACGTAATTGTTAATTATTTAGCTAAATGTAAAACAACTAAAAATCCCTTTAAATTAAAAAGCTATGATGCTTATACTGCCGCCTCGCATATTTCAGGGGCAATACCTTGCAATCCACTTTCTGGTCGACAAGCCGTTTACGCTTTTTCAGGAAGCATCTTTTGATGCTGCTGTTGGCGTTTGGCTGGCTGTTTGTCAACAGCCAGGTCGCGGTGGCATCGCACGACTGCCCGGTAGAAATTAGCGCGTCCTCACTTTCTGTTCAGCATAGCGAACATATGCTGATGGAAAACCAGTGGGATAGGGTGAAAGCAAAAGGAACACTGTGTGATAAGCACTGTATTCCGGACGTGATGCAAAAAGATAATGGCTATAGTTCGTTGGTCGCATTGCCGGTCACTGACACTCTGGCCTTAGTGATCCCTGAATGTCAGGAAGTGGTCACTTCCGTTGCGCTGTTAACCCCACCTGCAACCGGCCCTCCCGCCACAATACGGTTTTGTCGTTTTAGAGAATAACTCCAGCACTGTCTTGGTTCATCCCTTACGGATTTCATCCTTTGACTTTGGTTCTGGAGATTTTTTATGTCTGCTATTTTTGCACGTTCCTTTGCAGCCGCTGCGCTGTCCGTTTTTGCTTTCTTTTCTGTGGCTCACGCCGCTTCCCACGAGATGTCTCATGAGATGTCGATGACTCCGCCTGGGGCCGCCGAAATTTATCACGGTCACGGTGTCATAAAGAAAGTGACCGCCGATTCCATTTCTATCGCCCACAAACCTATCGCTGCTCTTAACTGGCCCGCAATGACGATGACCTTCAGCCTGCCTGACGCGGGTTCATTGCCGACGGTGAAAGCAGGTGACACGGTTGATTTCACCTTTAGCCAGCAGGCTGAAGGGTACCAACTCGCCTCCGTTACGCCGACTAAGTAACCGAGGCCGCCATGAAACAACATTCCCTGAGCTTATGGCTCGGCGGGGTGCTGGTTGCTGCGTCTGTCTCTGCCGCTCATGCGGCAGAGTTCAGCCTGCAACAGACCCTGGCCGCGGCCGTTCACTATTCCGCAGAACTTTCTGCTAACCGTAATCAGAGTAATGCCCTGAATGCGATGGCGGATTCTGCTCGCCAGTTACCCGACCCAAAACTGAAATTTGGCATTGAAAACGTCCCGGTACAGGGCAGCAACAGCCACCGTTTTACCCGAGAAGGCATGACCATGCAGCGTATCGGTATCATGCAAGATTACGTCAGCGAGGATAAACGCGACCGCAAAGCAGAAACGATTCTGGCTCAGTCAGCCAGCAGTGTCGCAAAAGCTGAAGTGATTCGCGCGACGCTGCAAAGATCGGCCGTCCAGGCGTGGCTGGATTTAGCGTTGTCACAAAAGGTCCTGACGGCTGCACAAAAACTGGTCGCAGAAACCGAGCGCCAGATTGGCGTGCAAAAAGCCACGGTGGCCAGCGGCAGTTCACCGGCATCCAGCGTCATGGATATTCGTATGACGCTTTTAGATATGCAGGACAAAGTGATCCTCGCACAGCGCGATGTGACGCTGGCTCAGACGCGTTTACTGCAATTAACCGGCGAACAAATTGATAACGCACGTGGCTCGTTACCACGTTATCAGCGCCTGCCTGCGGACCCTGCTGTTCTTGAGCAAAGCGTCGGGCTGCATCCTGAAGTGATTGAAGCGGCGCGCGAGGCTGATGTTGCCAAAGCGCGTTCGGCTCAGTCTGCGGTAGCCGCGAAGCCGAATGTTGGCGTTGAGGTGTACTACGCTCATCGCGCTGATGATTACGACGACATGGCGGGCGTGATGTTTACCGTTGATTTACCGATGTTTAAATCTCAACGCCAGGACAAAGATCTGGCGGCTGATATGTCGCGATCAATGGAGGCTAACGATCAATTGGCTTTAGCGAAACGCGAGCGAGTGGCTCTGGTTCGTACGCTGGTGGCGCAATATCAGGCCGCTCAAACCCTCTGGCAGCGCCAGCAAGAAGAAATTCTACCTCTGCAACGCCAGCGCCTTTCACTGATTGAAGCGCAATACCGCTCCGGGCAATCCACGCTTTCCGATTTGCTCAATGCCCGCCGCACGCTACTTGATACCGAACTGACCGCGAATAGCGCGGAGAAATCCGTGGCTGAAACCTGGGCCGCTATTCGCTATCTGACGCCACAGGATGAAAACCAATAATGAAAACAATAACCAAGCTCTCTTTAGTCGCACTCGCCATTGCGGGCGCACTCGGCGCGGGGTATTACGCGGGCAAGCAAAGCCACGGCACCCTCGCTCCAGCGGCTCAATCTGAACGGAAAGTTCTCTATTGGTATGACCCGATGACGCCCGGTCAGCGTTTTGATAAACCCGGAAAATCACCGTTTATGGATATGGACCTTGTGCCGCGTTACGCGGATGAAGCCACGGAAGAAGGCGGGGTGACAGTAAGCGCTCGCCAACAGCAGAATCTGGGTATTAAAACGGCGCAGGTTGAGAAGAAAGTGCTGGATTATCAGTTTGATGCATTTGCTACGGTTTCAATGGACGAACGCAGCGTGCAGATAATCCCGGCCAGTGCTAATGGCGTGGTTGAGAAGCTGTTTGTCAATGCGCCACAGCAATTCGTTAAGGCGGGTGAGCCGTTGGCTCAATTATGGATACCAGAGTGGACGGCGGCTCAACAGGAGTATCTGGCCGTGCGCCAGTTGGGCGACAGCGCGTTAACGTCTGCCGCGCGTGAACGCCTGCAACTCCAGTTTATGCCTGCGGAGATTATTCGTCTGGTGGAGAAAACGGGAAAGCCGCAGACGCGTGTCACCGTGCGGGCAAAACAGGCGGGTTATATCAATAAGCTGGATACGCGAGAAGGCGCGCAAGTTGCGGCCACCGCGCCGCTATTTGAAATTGCCAGCCTCAAGTCGGTGTGGATTGTGATTGATTACCCGCAAACTCAGGCACAGGTGCTGCAAGTGGGAAGCGAAATTCAGGCTTCATCGGATAGCTGGCCGGGAGAGACTTTCCACGGGCGTGTGAGTGAGTTGCTCCCCAATATGGAAACCACTACGCGCACGCTGAAAGCGCGCATTGTGTTGGAAAATTCGCAAATGAAACTCAAGCCGGGCATGTACCTCAATGTCACGCTGGCGAACTCGCCTGTCCTGCCGCCGGTGTTGGCGATTCCTGAAGAAGCGCTGATTGAAACCGGAAGTGCCAGCCGGGTATTAGTGACACAGAATGACGGCCATTTTAACCCGGTTAACGTGGTGGTGGGTACGGCTCAAAATGGCTGGGTGGAGATTAAACAGGGGCTGAAAGAGGGCGACAAAGTTGTGACTTCCGGGCAGTTCCTGATTGATTCCGAAGCCAGCTTGCGCAGTGCTTTACCAGAGGAAAAAGCGGCATCCTCTACCGCGCAGGAATACGAGGGAGAGGCTGTGGTGAAAGGGATCGCTGATGACGCAATCACGCTTTCGCATAAGCCTATTCCAGCGCTCAAATGGAGTGCAATGACGATGGATTTTGCGTTGAAATCCGCAACGGATGCTAAGGGCATTAAAGTCGGCGATAACGTGATGTTTAGTTTCACCATGGATGACGAAAATGGTGCAGCTATCACTCATCTGATGCCAATGGCGGGGGCGATGAAATGATTGCTACCGTGATTCGTTGGTCACTCAAAAACCGGCTGCTGGTTTTACTGGCGGCAATCATGATGGCGGCGTGGGGGATTTGGTCACTGCAACGCGCGCCGCTTGATGCGCTGCCTGATCTCTCTGATGTGCAGGTGATTATTCGTATCAACTACCCTGGTAAAGCGCCACAAGTCGTTGAAGATCAGGTCACTTATCCGCTCACCACTACCATGCTCTCCGTTCCTGGGGCTAAAACGGTACGTGGTTTTTCGATGTTTGGAGATTCGTATGTCTACATTTTATTTGATGATGGCACCGACCCTTATTGGGCGCGTTCACGGGTGCTCGAATATTTAAGCCAGGTGCAATCGCAGCTTCCCGCAGAGGCCAAAGCGTCGTTGGGACCAGATGCCACGGGCGTTGGCTGGGTGTATGAATACGCGCTGGTGGACCGAAGCGGGAAACACAGTTTGGCAGATTTACGGGCGCTGCAAGATTGGACGCTTAAGTTCGAGCTAAAAACGGTGCCGAACGTGTCGGAGGTCGCAAGTGTTGGCGGCATGGTGCGGCAATACCAGATAGTGCTCGACCCACAACGGATGCGGGCGCTGAATATCACGCATCAACAGGTGATAGATGCGGTGCAAAGTGCCAACCAGGAAGGGGGCGGTTCGGTCATCGAAATGGGCGAAGCTGAATACATGGTTCGCACCGCAGGATATTTAAAAAACCTCAATGACTTCAAACAAGTCGTTATTACCACACGTGAAGGCATCCCTGTGTTACTGAGCGATGTGGCCACGTTGCGTATGGGGCCGGAAATACGCCGGGGTGTAGCTGAGTTTAACGGTGAAGGTGAAGTCGCTGGCGGCATTATTGTCATGCGCTATGGCAAAAATGCGCTGGATACCATCAATGCGGTAAAAGCCAAACTTCAGCAAATCCAGAAAAGTTTGCCCACGGGGGTCGAAATTGTTCCGGTCTACGACCGCTCGCATCTGATTGAAAACGCAATTGAAACGCTTTCGCATAAGCTTCTGGAAGAGTTTATCGTGGTAGCGATTATTTGCGCCTTGTTCTTATTCCACTTCCGCTCAGCGCTGGTGGCGATGATAACGTTGCCGCTGGGCATATTGGGTGCATTTATTGTCATGCATTACCAGGGCGTGAATGCCAACATCATGTCGCTGGGGGGGATCGCGATTGCCATAGGCGCGATGGTCGATGCGGCGATCGTGATGATCGAAAACATGCACAAAGTGCTGGAGCAGTGGCGGCACGACAACCCGGATAAACAGCCAACAGGCGCTGATTACTGGCGTCTGTCTGAACAGGCTGCAGTGGAAGTCGGGCCTGCGCTGTTTTGTAGTTTGCTGATTATCACGCTGTCGTTTATTCCGGTGTTTTCCCTTGAGGCTCAGGAAGGGCGAATGTTCTCGCCGCTGGCGTTTACCAAAACCTACGCCATGGCGGTGGCCGCAGGCCTGGGGATCACACTGGTGCCTGTGCTGATGGGCTATTTTATCCGTGGGAAAATCCCGGATGAAAAGGCGAACCCTATTAACCGCTGGCTGATTGCGGCTTATGAACCGCTTCTCGACAAAGTGCTGGTGCGCCCAAAAACTACGTTGGTCATTGCCGGGTTAGTGCTGGTGGCGACGCTATGGCCGCTCAGTCGACTCGGCAGCGAATTTATGCCGCCGCTTGATGAAGGTGATTTGCTGTACATGCCTTCGACATTACCTGGTATCTCTGCCCGTGAAGCCGGACATTTACTGCAACAAACCGACAGGCTCATCAAAACGGTGCCCGAAGTGGCGACGGTTTTTGGTAAAGCAGGGCGGGCAGATACTGCGACCGATCCCGCACCGCTAACGATGATTGAAACGACGATTCGTTTTAAACCGCGTGACCAATGGCGACCAGGAATGACGATGGACAAACTGGTGAGTGAACTCGATAGCGTGGTGAAAGTACCGGGCATCGCCAACGTTTGGGTGCCACCGATCCGTAACCGCCTGGATATGCTGGCAACGGGCATCAAAAGCCCGGTGGGTATCAAAGTTAATGGCAACAATATCGCTGCTATTGAGCAAGTTGCCGAGCAAATCGAACGGGTGGTGAAACAGGTTCCGGGTGTGACTTCCGCGCTTGCGGAAAGATTAGGTGGCGGACGCTATGTGGATATCAATATCGACCGACTGAAAGCGGCGCGTTATGGCGTGTCGGTCAAAGAGTTGCAGTCGTTAGTGGCGACGGTGATTGGCGGGCAAAACATTGGTGAAACAATAGAAGGACGTGAGCGCTATCCCATCAATGTTCGTTACCCTCGAGAAATGCGTGATAACGTCCAAAAGCTGAAAAACCTACCTGTTATTACGGCAAATGGCAGCCAGATTGCACTCTCTGAACTGGCCGATATCAGCATTACCGACGGACCGCCAATGCTGAAAAGTGAAAACGCGCGTTTATCTAATTGGGTTTATGTCGACCTGCGCGGGCGAGATTTAAAATCGGCGGTGGAAGATATGCAACGTGCCGTTTCACAACAAGTTAAATTACCGGAAGGTGTTTCATTATCCTGGTCAGGGCAATTTGAATATTTAGAACGAGCGAGCGCTAAATTAAGAATAGTCCTACCATTTACGCTTGTTATTATTTTTGTCTTACTTTACGTGACATTCTCGCGCGTGAGCGATGCATTATTAATAATGGGTACCTTACCATTCTCACTTATCGGCGGAGTCTGGTTGCTTTATTTACTGGGATATAATTTGTCGGTCGCGGGCGCTGTAGGGTTTATTGCTTTGGCGGGAGTCGCCGCTGAATTTGGTGTCATTATGGTGCTTTATTTGAATCAGGCGATTGCACGGCATAAAGCACTGGACCCTTTGGGTGGCAAGCCGATGTTAATGCGGGCATTGCATGAAGGTGCGGTGCTGCGCGTAAGGCCAAAAGTGATGACGGTGGCGACGATCATGGCGGGTTTACTGCCTATCATGTGGGGTGACGGTACTGGTTCTGAAGTGATGCGCCGAATTGCTGCGCCGATGATTGGCGGAATGATCACGGCACCGCTATTGTCGATGCTGGTGATTCCTGCAATGTATGTTTTATTAAAAAGAGATAAATAATAGTAAGTTACCCCACCATCTTTTGATTTTCAGATAATGGCTGGGGTAATGTTTTTATCGGCCATTAATTCGACGAAGTTAAACATCTTTAGGAATTTACTACGCGTTTATTTAACTATTGTTCATATATAATTTGTTAGGTTGTATATTGATTTTTGAAGTGGAAATTAATGTGACTCTAACAAAAAGAATTGTCATTTCCTGTATTGTTTTCTTTTCATCGCTAATGATAATGCCCGTCGCACTGGCTAATCAAAGTAGCGTTTTAGGTGATGCCTGGAATACTTTAACGGATAACGTTTCACAAACGTGGAATGAACCGCAACATTATGATTTATACGTGCCTGCCATCACCTGGCATGCGCGATTTGCCTACGATAAAGAAAAAACCGATCGCTATAACGAGCGCCCGTGGGGGATTGGTTTTGGTCAGGACCGTTGGGACGATAGCGGAAATTGGCACGGTTTGTATCTGATGGTATTTAAAGATTCCTATAACAAATGGGAACCGATTGGCGGCTACGGCTGGGAGAAAATCTGGCGTCCGCTGGCTGATGATAACTTCCGTTTGGGACTCGGCTACACGCTGGGCGCCACCGCGCGCGATAACTGGAATTACATTCCGATCCCAGTGATATTGCCGCTGGCCTCTGTGGGTTATGGCCCGGCGACGTTCCAGATGACCTATATCCCAGGAACCTACAACAACGGTAACGTTTACTTTGCCTGGTTACGCTTCCAATTCTGATGCGCGGTAATGGCTGAAATCATGCACAACATGTATCGCTATTATCTGACTTTCAAAAATAAGGTCTACTGCACAGTTTTTAAAAGAGGTAGCAATTTTTAGCACTTTTTCTCAAATCGGGACTGGACAAAATCCACCACAATTGGTGTACTGATGTCCGACACAGCATTTGTGTCGTTTTTCATGTAAAGGTAATTTAGATGTCTAAGATTAAAGGTAACGTTAAGTGGTTTAACGAGTCAAAAGGCTTTGGCTTCATTACTCCGGAAGATGGTAGCAAAGACGTGTTCGTACACTTCTCTGCAATCCAGAGCAATGGTTTCAAAACCCTGGCTGAAGGTCAGCGCGTTGAGTTTGAAATCACTAACGGTGCCAAAGGCCCATCTGCTGCAAACGTAATGCCTATCTAAGGCTTTACCAGTAGAATATAAAAACCCGCTAAGGCGGGTTTTTTTTGTTTTAAATTCAGGAAAATAGATAAATTTTCACAAAGCACATCACGATCAGCGTGCTCATCAGCACAGCCGTCCACCCTGCAACACGTTCTTTCATTATTATGCCCCACGCTAATTTTCAACCAGAGTGGCAGACATAAATTAAGCTAACCTTAACGCGAGGTTAATTATTGGCCGTATGCGAGAGAAACTATCCAAAATGCGAGAGCGGTCATGGTGAGTGAGCCTGCGAGATTCAGCAGTATGTTTAGCGCGGCCCATGCAAATCGACCATCCTGAAGCAAGAAAACCACTTCTGCGGAGAAGGTCGAAAAGGTGGTCAAACCGCCACAAAAGCCGGTAGTGATTAACAATTTCCAGACGGGATCGAGGTGTGTCATGCGGGTAAACAGCGCCAGACCCAATCCGATAATAAACGCGCCCACCAGGTTTGCGGTCAAAGTTCCAATCGGAAGGGCAGCATGCACAGGGTTAAGTCTCATACTCAAAAGCCAGCGCACAACGCTCCCCGTTCCGCCGCCAATGAATACGGCTAATAGCATTTGCAACACAGTAGTTTCCTGTTCGTTCTTATTAAAGTGTTTGAGTGTAACGTCAGCACGGAAAATTTCACACTGGGTATAATGATTTATTCGCAGCCTGGAGAGAAACCACATGAAAGTTGCAATAGGGCAATTTGCCGTGAGTCACCTTTGGCAGGAAAACGTGCAAACATGTCTTCACTATATGGACGCAGCCCATGCTGAGGGGGCAGATTTACTTGTTTTACCTGAGGCGGTACTGGCGCGTGACGATAATGACCCCGATTTGTCGGTGAAATCTGCGCAGGCAGTCCATCATGAGTTTATTCAGCCACTTTGCGAGCAAAGCCGCAATAATCAATTGACGACGATTCTGACTCTGCACGTCAAAACGACAGCAGGGCGGGCTGCAAACACCTTACTGGCGATTCGTAAGGGCGAAGTCATTGCCCGTTATCAGAAACTTCATCTTTATGATGCGTTTAATGTACAGGAATCGCGTCTTGTTGATGCCGGTAATGCGTTGCCACCGTTGATTGAAGTTGCAGGATTTAAAGTGGGATTGATGACCTGCTACGATCTGCGTTTTCCAGAGATGGCATTAAACCTGGCGTTGGCGGGGGCGGAGGTTTTAGTCCTCCCCGCAGCCTGGTTGCGAGGGCCTAATAAAGAAATGCACTGGTCAACGCTTCTGGCAGCACGCGCGCTCGATACAACATGCTATGTTGTGGCCTCTGGCGAGTGCGGTAATAAGAATATCGGGCACAGCCAAATTGTTGATCCGCTTGGTGTGGTGATGGCGGCAGCCAATCAGCGACCCGCTTTGTTTTATGCTGAACTGGAAAGCCAATATTTAAGTGAAGTACGAGCTATGTTGCCGGTGCTAAAAAATCGGCGTTTTGCTTTACCGCATTTGTTATGAGTGATTTTTAACCTGATCTTGATCCAACTTGTTACAGGTTGCTATTGTATCGCACGAGAAAATGACCGTTAATTGTCTCAGTGTATTATTCGCCGTATTCACGGCACGCATGATTAAGAAGGTTGTTATGGGCGAGATTAGTATTACAAAGTTGTTGGTTGTCGGTGCGCTGATTGTTTTGTTATTTGGCACCAAGAAGTTGCGCACCCTCGGTGGTGATCTTGGCGCGGCAATCAAGGGCTTTAAGAAAGCGATGAATGAAGACGAAGCAGGTGCAAAGTCTGCCACCAATACTGACGCAGTCTCTGATCGTATTACGCATAAAGACTGATCAAAACACAGCTTTCGAACAGATATAAAAAAACCGGCATCTCAAATGCCGGTTTTTTTTGCGAGCTGCAAATTAAAAGTAACGATCTGTTACATCGTTATTTTACTTCCATCCCCTTTGCCTGGAGATCCGCATGATAAGAAGAGCGAACAAACGGGCCACAAGCTGCGTGAGTGAAGCCCATCGCCAGCGCTTCGGCTTTCATCTCTTCAAACTCGTCAGGGCTGACATAACGCTGAACAGGTAAGTGGTGACGGCTTGGCTGCAAATACTGCCCCAGCGTCAACATGGTGACGCCGTGGCGGCGTAAATCACGCATGACTTCAACGATTTCAGCATTTGTTTCGCCTAAACCGACCATCAAGCCTGATTTAGTCGGGATATCCGGATGCGCTTCTTTAAAACGCTCCAGTAGCTTCAGCGACCAGTTATAGTCAGCGCCAGGACGAACCTTACGATAGATGCGAGGTACGTTTTCCAGGTTGTGGTTGAACACATCTGGCGGCGTAGCGGTCAGAATTTCCAGAGCTTTGTCCATCCGCCCACGGAAATCCGGGACTAATGTTTCAATTTTAATGCTCTGATTTTTTTCACGGATTGCGCTGATGCAATCAGCAAAGTGTTGCGCGCCACCGTCGCGTAAATCATCACGGTCAACAGACGTGATAACCACATAGCGTAACGCCATGTCAGCGATAGTTTGAGCAAGCTTGCCGGGTTCGTTGGCATCGGGTGCGACAGGGCGACCATGAGCAACATCGCAAAACGGGCAGCGACGGGTACAGATTGCGCCAAGGATCATAAAGGTCGCGGTGCCGTGGTTGAAACATTCTGCCAGGTTAGGGCAGGAAGCCTCTTCACACACCGAATGCAGACCATTCTTGCGCATTGCCGCTTTGATACCCTGAATTCGGGTCGAATCAGATGGAAGTTTGATCTTCATCCATTCTGGTTTTCTTAACAGCTCCTGGCGCTCAGTCACCACGTTTTTAACCGGGATCAGAGCCATTTTATCGGCGTCGCGGTACTTGACGCCGCGCTCCATTACAATGGGTTTACTCATATCGTACGTGTTCCAGTTGCTGAAAAAAAATCAGGCTAATCGAATGTTTTATTTATCAACTATTTTTTAATAGCGCGCGCAGTATATCATCACTGGAGGGGATAAATCAGCCTGACTGAGCAGTAAACGGGGAAAGAATTGTAAATGAGTTGTTGGTTTGTGCGCTTTTCTACGTTAACGAACTGAATGTCGACCTCATGCCGGAAGGCGAGAGGTCGATTTCCTATGCTTGCTCAAACTCATCAATGATAGTGTCTATAACTTCCTGCAACACCGCATCACGTGAACTGAGTTTATTGATATGCATGGTAGTCGTGACACTGATTCTGGTAAGCGCTTCACATTCAATCTTCTGAAGCTCGAAGATGTGAGAGTACATTTCATAAATTTTCATTGGCATGAAACCAATGAGGTCACTGGTACTTAACATTGAAGCAATGGTTAAGAAATTATAACTGCTAAAAGTGATGTGGCGATTCGGTAAAATTTCGTTAATTAACTGGCGTAAATCTATTAATAGAGCATCCTGCATAATTAAAAAACTGTAATTCATGTTGTGAATATCACCACCTTTAACTATTGACGAAGCAGTAGGGTGATTCTGACGGCAAACCGCCACAATTGAATCGGTATAAAGTTTATAACTGCTAATACCAGAGCTGTGATGGGAATGCGTATCGATGGCTATATCAGCCTGAAATTGTGATAATTGAAGCTCTGTTACAGGGACATTGCGAATGGTTAATTTAGGATTGACTTTCAGAATAGCGGAATAAATTCTCGGCATGAGCAGTGCGCCTACTGACGGGGTGCTCGCGATGGTGATGGTGCGCTCTTTATTGTAGTTATTGTTCACATCTAACGCGCACAGAATCGATTCAAACCCCTGGCTGATGTATTCATGCAAATGAGCCGCGTATGCAGTCGGCGTGACGCCTTGCCCTTTACGGATAAATAATGGGTCAGGAAACGTTGATCTCAGTTTCTGGATAGACTGGCTAATAGCGGAAGGTGTTAAATTTAACACCCTGGCCGCATTAACAATCCCTTTATGGATGTAGACTGCTTCGAAGACGGTCAACAAATTAAGATCGATATTGCGTAGTGCTTTGAATGTTGGGTAATTGTCTTCTTGATTTCTTTCCATGATACAAAACTCCATAGCCAGCAAATAACCAGTAAAACTGAATATATATATTCAAAATTTGATGTATATTTATCCGAGTGAAATTATACAAAAGAAGAAATAAAGTAAAGAAATGTTAGCCAGATTAGCATTAAATAACTGCACCTAAAAAGATGCAGTCATCAATAAAATATATATTAAACTTGAATGTATTTGATTGGTGGATTGTTCAATAATTCAATGAATTTATCAATAAGGAGTGGTTGAACATCACTCAGTGAAACCCCCGATCGTAACGAGCTGACTTGCGTCATTTCCAGACCGGCATAGCCGCAAGGGTTGATGCGTAAGAATGGGCTGAGATCCATATCGATATTCAATGCTAATCCGTGGAATGAGCAACCTTTGCGGATGCGCAAACCGAGCGAGCAAATTTTACGCCCGTCAACATAGACACCGGGGGCATCCGCGCGCGGATAAGCATTGATATTTAATTCCGCCAGAGTGTTAACCACGGTTTGCTCAAGAATAGTCACCAGTTCCCGAACCCCGAGTTTACGGCGCTTGAGGTTGAGCAGCACGTACATCACTTGCTGGCCTGGCCCGTGATAAGTCACCTGGCCGCCTCTGTCGCTCTGAATAACGGGGATATCACCGGGCACCAGAACATGTTCAGCTTTCCCTGCCTGGCCCTGGGTAAATACGCGTTCATGCTCCACTAACCAGATTTCATCTAGAGTGGTGTCATCGCGGGTATCGGTGAATTCATGCATCGCCTGCGAAACAGGTTCGTAGGGTTGCAGGCCAAGTTGGCGGATTTGAATAGTATCTTGAGACAAAACATCGTCTCCGGCAGGTTGAAAAGTGAAGGGAATATATCACATGCCCGACCAGAAGGCCGGGCGCGGTGTGAATTACAGCACCATACGAACGATTTCTATGTTACCCAGTTCTTGATACAGGGTTTCAACTTGCTCGATATGGGTCGCATTAATGGTAATAGAGACAGAATGGTAGTTACCTTTGCTGCTCGGTTTTACCTGAGGGGTGTAGTCACCGGGTGCGTGGCGCTGCACCACCTCGACGACCAAATCAACCAGCTCGGGCTTCGCCAGACCCATCACTTTGTAAGTAAAGGAAGTCGGGAATTCGAGCAATTCTTTCAGATTGGTTTGCATGGTAGCTCCAGCGTTACGGCATTAAAAATAATAACTCCCGCTGAGCGGGAGTTGCTTTGATTCTTAGTATATGGGGATGGCTTCCACTCTTTCAAGTGTTCAATTATTAACCAAACCAATGATGGAACATCAATTTGATATAATCAATGATTCGGCTGAAGAAGTTACCCTCTGGCATTTCCTGAAGCACGACCAGCGGACGCTGTTCAATAGTCTTGCCATCCAGCTGGAAGTTGATGGTGCCGACCACCTGGTTTTTCTGCAATGGAGCGTGCAGTTCAGTGGTGTTAAGCACATAGCTGGCTTTCAAATCTTTCATACGACCACGCGGGATCGTCAGGTAAACGTCTTTATCCACACCCAGCGATGCACGATCGTTGTCGCCAAACCAGGCTGGCTCTGAAGCAAATTCTTTACCGGCTTTTAGCGGCGATACAGTTTCAAAGAAACGGAAGCCCCAGGTCAGCAGTTTTTTACTTTCGGTTTCGCGGCCTTTATAGGTGCGTCCGCCAAGTACGGCAGAAATCAGGCGCATTTGCCCTTCGGTTGCCGAAGCTACCAGGTTGTAACCCGCAGCGTCGGTATGACCGGTTTTGATGCCGTCAACTTGCAGGCTGGTATCCCACAGCAAGCCGTTACGGTTTGTCTGGCGAATATTGTTAAAGGTAAATTCTTTTTCTTTATAGATAGAGTATTCGTTCGGTACATCACGAATTAATGCCTGACCAATCAAGGCCATATCGCGCGCTGAGCTGTACTGACCTTCAGCATCCAGGCCGTGCACAGTCTGGAAGTGCGTGTTTTTCAGTCCAAGAGCGGAAACATAGCTGTTCATTAGGCCAACGAACGAATCCTGGCTACCCGCTACGAAATCGGCCATTGCCACGCAAGCATCGTTGCCGGATTGCAGGTTGATACCACGAATCAGCTGAGAGACAGGAACTTGCATACCTGGCTTCAGGAACATCAAAGAGGAGCCTTTAAATACCGGATTACCGGTTGCCCATGCATCCTGACCAACAGTCACAATCGAGCTTTCGTTAAATTTACCGGCTTTCATGGCCTGGCCGATGACGTAGCTGGTCATCATTTTGGTCAGGCTGGCAGGATCACGGCGGGTGTCAGCGTTGGACTCAGCCAAAACCTTACCTGAGTTGTAATCAATCAGGATATACGCTTCTGCGTCAATCTGCGGCACACCTGGAATCATAGTTTTGATATTCAGGTCGTCAGCGTGTGCGGCGGTTATTGCCGTAAGGGTCAGGGCCGTAGTAAGCGCCAGGCGTTTAACAAAACGAAAAGAAGGGGCTGTATTCATGATTAGAACAACGACATCCGTGATGGGAATAAAAAAAGTGCCTTACTATAGCAAAAGCGGTTTTTACTGGCATCCGTCTTTGCGCATCATTTGTTAATGAAATTGACATTAACTGACGCAGAGAGGATGCCAGACACAACCGCTTACATAGCGGTTGCGTTAGTGATGAAGGATTGCTGTTGGGCTTCACTCATCAGGCGTTGTTGAAGCGCGCTTGCTTCAGTTTTGCTGGTAAATGGCCCAAGCTGTACGCGGTACATTGTCCCATTACTGGAAACCTTGCCCGGTACACCAAATTGCTGGCTCAGTTTTTGCTGCCACTGCGCGGCACGAGCCTGGTCGCTTACGGCTCCAACTTGCACCACATAGCGCCCGGAGGCGGCTGCGGCTGGTGCGGTAACAGGAGCGCTTTGCTGCACAGGAGTTGCGACAACAGCAGGAGTTGGCGCAACTGCTGGAGGGTCATTTTCAATCACGCCCGGAGCCAGTGGCGTTGCTGCACCTAAGAAGCCGCTGCTGCTGACAGGCGCTCCCGTGGTGTCTTCGCTTTGCAAAGTGGAATTGCTAATGGCGCGAACATCACCCTGAGGCGCGTCAACGGGCGCAGATGTTGCGCTTCCCATTCCGGTGTTTAAATCCGGACGAGCGGGCAGGGCGTAGGTTTGCTTCGCGATGGTGGTACACACTGTACCAGGCCCGGACATTGTTCCATCCTGCGCCACAATAATCGGGTCGATACGCACTTTGGTGTTGTTGGAATTGTTCAGGCGATCGGCGGCGGCGCGAGACAATGAAATCACACGGTCATTGCCGTACGGGCCACGGTCGTTGATGCGCACCACAATCATGCGGCCATTCGCGAGGTTTGTGATTCGCGCATAGCTTGGAATAGGCAGCGTAGGGTGCGCTGCGGTTAAGGCTGACGGGTCGAAGGTTTCGCCAGAGGCCGTCAGGTTGCTACCCGGTTCGGCATCGTAAATCGCGGCAAGACCCGCCTGGCTGAAGTTCGCCGGGTTTTGCACGATTTTGTAGCTCTTACCGTTATTTTCGTAATCCTGGTTAACCGAAGGATTTAACGGTTCAAAGCGCGGGTCTGCGCCGCTTATTTCAACCACCGGGCCATTACACACCGCCGGTTGCGGTTGCTGGTTTACCTGCTGTTGGTCGCCGTCATCAGACGAGCAGCCAGCCAGTATTGCAGCCACTACACAGATCCCTAGCCAACGCTTAACCATTACGCACCTCATCCACTTACACGCTTTTTGATAACATTTTTCTGTGGGTATGTATCGACATCACGATACCAAACCCAGCCATTAGAACGATTAAGGCCGAGCCACCGTAACTTACCAGCGGCAAAGGTACGCCGACCACCGGTAAGATACCACTAACCATGCCAATGTTAACAAACACATATACGAATAAAATCAACATTAGCCCACCAGCCATCACTCGGCCAAATGTGGTTTGCGCACGAGCCGCAATCACCAGGCCGCGCATAATCAGCAGCAGATAGAGCGCCAGTAACACCAGAACGCCTACCAGGCCGAGTTCTTCGGCAAGTACCGCAAAGATAAAGTCCGTATGACGTTCGGGTAAAAACTCAAGTTGCGACTGCGTACCATGCAGCCAACCTTTGCCGCGTAAACCACCAGACCCAATCGCAATTTTAGACTGAATAATGTGATAACCCGCACCGAGTGGGTCAGTTTCGGGATCAAGCAGCATCATTACGCGTGCACGTTGGTAATCGTGCATCAGGAAGAACCACAAAATCGGAATGAAGGCGGCGACCAGTAAAACGGCAATACCGATTAACTTCCAGCTCATACCCGATAAGAACAGCACAAACAGGCCGGATGCAGCGATAAGAATCGACGTACCCAAGTCGGGCTGGGCGGCAACCAGCAGGGTCGGCATGAAAATGAGTATCAGCGCGATACCGGTATTTTTCAGCGTTGGAGGACAAACATCGCGGTTGATGAAACGTGCAACCATCAACGGGACCGCGATTTTGGCGATTTCAGATGGCTGGAAACGTACGATACCGAGGTCGAGCCAGCGCTGCGCACCTTTGGATATCGCCCCAAACGCATCCACCGCTACCAGTAATATGATGCAAACGATGTACAAATACGGCGCCCAGCCTTCATAAACGCGAGGAGGAATCTGCGCCATTACGATCATTACGACCAGGCCCATCAGAATCTGGCCAATCTTACGCTCCATCATGTCCATATCCTGGCCACTGGCGCTCCAGATAACCAGCGCACTAAAGATAAGCAGCGCCAGGATGGTCACGAGGAAGATTGGGTCGATGTGGATTTTGTCCCAAAACGACTTTTTATTTGGATTATCAGTCATGGTTATTGATCCTCTGCACCTGCTGGTGCCGGCGCTTCAGTAGGCAGTACCGTATTGTCATCCCCGAGCATAATGTGGTCGAGGATTTGGCGCATGATGGTGCCTACAGCGGGGCCTGCACCGCCGTTTTCCAGAATCATGGTGACGGAAACCTTTGGATTATCGTAAGGGGCAAACGCGGTCATCAATTTATGATCGCGCAGGCGTTCAGCGATTTTGTGGGCGTTGTAGGTTTCGTTGGCTTTCAGGCCAAAGACCTGCGCGGTCCCTGATTTCGCTGCGACTTTGTACGGTGCGTTGGCAAAGTATTTGTGCGCGGTACCGTTAGGGCGGTTGGCAACGCCGTACATGCCGTCTTTGGCAATTTCCCAGAAACCAGAGTGGATATCGCCCACCGGAGGCTGTACAGGTTGCTGCCATGGAACCTGCTTACCATTCTCAACGGTGCTCATCAGGAAATGAGGAACGCGAACGATGCCGTCGTTAATCAGGATCATCATCGCCTTGCTCATCTGAATCGGTGTTGCGGTCCAGTAGCCCTGGCCGATGCCCACAGGAATGGTGTCACCCTGATACCACGGCTTTTTAAAGCGTTTCAGGTTCCATTCACGCGTCGGCATGTTACCGGCTCGCTCTTCGGAAAGATCGATACCCGTATAATGCCCGTAGCCAAACTTGCGCATCCATTCGCCCATGCGGTCAATACCCATGTCATAGGCGACCTGGTAGAAGTAGGTATCTGCAGATTCTTCAAGCGCTTTGGTGACATTCAGGCGGCCATGGCCCCATTTTTTCCAGTCACGATAACGTTTTTCTGAGCCTGGTAATTGCCACCAGCCTGGGTCAAACAATGAAGTGTTTTTGGTGATAACACCTGCGCTCAACGCCGAAACGGCCATATACGGTTTCACCGTCGAAGCCGGAGGATATACCCCCTGGGTTGCACGGTTGATAAGCGGCGTATTCGGGTCGTTAAGCAAACCGGAATAGTCTTTGCTTGAGATTCCGTCGACGAACAGGTTCGGGTTATAACTCGGCATTGAAACCAGCGCCAGAATGCCACCCGTGCGCGGATCAGTCACTACGACTGCGGCGCGACTACCCGCCAGTAAAGTTTCAATATAATTCTGTAGCTTAAGGTCGATAGTCAGATAAATATCGTGCCCGGCCTGCGGAGGAACTTCTTTGAGCTGACGAATCACGCGGCCACGGTTGTTGACTTCAACTTCCTCATAACCGGTTTGACCGTGCAGAACTTCTTCGTAGTAGCGTTCGATTCCCAGCTTGCCAATGTCGTGCGTGGACGCGTAGTTTGCCAGTTTGCCGTCTTTATCCAGACGCTCAACGTCTTTATCGTTGATTTTGGAAACGTAGCCAATAACGTGGGTCAACGCCGAGCCGTATGGGTAGAAACGGCGTTTATAGCCTTTCACTTCAACGCCCGGGAAGTGGTACTGATTCACGGCAAAACGCGCAACCTGCACTTCTGTGAGGTTAGTTTTGACCGGAATGGAGGTGAAGCGATGGGAACGCGCGCGTTCTTTCTTAAAGTTAACAATATCTTCGTCGGTTAAATCAACCACCGAGCGCAGGGCTTCAAGCGTAGCCTGAACGTCATCCACCTTTTCCGGCATCATTTCCACCTGGTAGATGGTGCGATTGAGTGCCAGTGGTGTGCCATTGCGGTCGTAGATAATACCGCGGCTAGGTGGGATTGGGACCAGTTTGATTCGGTTTTCGTTGGAGCGAGTCTGGTAGTCGGTGTAACGGACGATTTGCAAATTATAAAGGTTGGCGACCAGCACACCGCTTAGCGCCAAAATACCAAGAAACGCGACTAACGCCCGGCGCACAAATAGCGCAGACTCAGCTGAATAGTCGCGAAAAGAATTCTGTAATTTCATCCGCAGCTTTGTTCTACCTGACGATATCTACTCACGGTGATAGGGATGGTTGGTCGTAATGCTCCACGCGCGGTACAGGCTTTCGGCAACCAGCACCCGCACTAAAGGGTGAGGCATTGTCAGATTCGAAAGCGACCAACTTTGTTCTGCGGCAGCTTTGCATGCCGGGGCAAGACCTTCCGGGCCGCCAATCAGCAGGCTGACATCTCGACCATCCTGTTTCCAACGTTCAAGCTGCACGGCAAGGTGCGGCGTATCCCAAGGTTGACCTGGGATATCCAGCGTGACAATACGGTTGCCCTTGCCGGCGGCAGCCAACATCATTTCGCCTTCTTTTTCGAGAATGCGTTTGATATCGGCATTTTTGCTACGTTTGCCCGCAGGAATTTCTACCAATTCAAATGGCATATCCTTTGGAAAACGACGCAGGTACTCGGTAAAGCCGGTTTGTACCCAGTCAGGCATTTTAGTGCCGACTGCGACTAGTTGCAGCTTCACGCATTAACCCCAGAGCTTTTCCAGTTCGTACAGTTGACGGCTTTCTTCTTGCATCACATGAACGATAACTTCGCCAAGATCAACAACTACCCAGTCAGTCGCGTTAATGCCTTTCACACCCAGCGCGTCAAAACCTGCTTTGCGGGATGATTCTACGACGTGTTCTGCGATAGACATAACGTGGCGATTAGAAGTACCGGTACAGATAATCATGCAATCAGTGATGCTTGATTTACCCTGAACATCCAGAGCAACGATGTCCTGGCCTTTGAGGTCGTCGATTTTATCGACGATGAAATCTTGAAATTCTTTACCCTGCAAGTGTTCCCCCTGGGAGAAGTAGAGTGTGTTCGATGGTGCCCGCATAAAAACCCATTGAATAGGGCAGTTTTACTGATAAGTCGGCAATGCGGCGCTCAAAGCGGGGTATCATCCCACCGAGTGGCCTGGTTTGCATCGCCATTTTTGTAAAACTATTTTGGAAAGTCATGCTTGCGGGCAGGAAATTATGGCAGCGGAGCATAACAGCCTGGACTGTAGTGTCAATGGTTGACGACAACTGTAACGCATTCAACTCATGATGACGGGGAATAAACAGCACGATTATTAAGGGTTCTGAGCGTCGTGAAGCTATCGTTAATCTCTATGCAACTCCATGCTCCTTGCTCAATGACAAAATGCCACAGGGAGGCAGGCGGCATGTTGAGCAACGTCGCGATAAACAAACTTAGCACGCCCTGATGGCTCACAATCAGAATATTCTCTTCTGTTGGCTGCACTAAAAGAGAGGATGCGAATCCGCAAACACGCTGCGAGAAAAGCTGGAAACCTTCGCCATTATTTGGCACCACGTTCTGCCAGTCATTGCACCATGCGGCGTAGTTTTCTGCATCCAGGCGTTGTAAATCGCGATGGTGGCGCATTTCCCAATCGCCAAAATTCATCTCATTGAGTCGAGGTTCGGTAATGACGGGGAGTTCGCGCTGCTGGAGAATCAACTGTGTCGTATGTTGTGCGCGGCAAAGTTCACTGCAAAGCACTTTATCGAAAGCAACATCATTTAACATATTGCCGACGGCTTCAGCTTGCGAGATGCCTCTGTCTGTCAGCGACGTTTCGGAAATACCGCTGTATAAACCCTCTAAATTTGCCTGGGTTTGCCCATGGCGCACTAACCATAATTTCATCTCATCCTCCGCAGGCATCAGTGTATCATTGCGTTTCTTGTTTTGAGGTCAGTTTTATTGGGGGATGTATGGCGTTGAGTAGCCAGCACGGTGGCAATATTATACAAGCGGCTGCCGCGATTGGCGTGGATGCAAACTCGCTCACTGACTTTAGTGCGAATATCAATCCGTTAGGTATGCCTGATTCCTTAAAACGGGCGATTACCGAAAACCTGGCATTGGCTGAGCGCTACCCCGACGTTGAGTATCGTGCTCTGCATCAGGCGTTGGCTCACCATCATAAAATCCCGGCAGAATGGGTGCTGGCAGGAAATGGTGAAACGGAGCTGATTTTTAATCTGGTTCAGCAACTTTCTCCACGCACAGCATTATTGTTGACGCCCGGATTTGCCGAATATCGCCGTGCGTTAACTCGGGTCGGCTGCGAGATAGTCGATTTTCAGCTTTCTGAAGAACAGGGCTGGCAGCCTGATGAATCCTTACTCAGCGCATTAACGCCCGATCTCGATTGCCTGTTTCTGTGCACGCCTAATAACCCAACCGGACTTTTGCTTGATAACGTTTTGCTTCTGGCTATCGCGCAGCGTTGCCGTGAAAACAGTATTGCGCTGATCGTTGACGAGGCCTTTCTCGACTTTTTGCCTGATGAACCCGGTTTAATTCCCCAGCTTTCAAACTTCCCTCAGCTTTACGTTTTGCGTTCGCTCACCAAATTCTTTGCCATCGCCGGGCTGCGTCTTGGTTACCTGGTCAGCGCGGATACCGTAACCGTTGGGCGTATTCGTCAACTCAGAGAACCCTGGACGATTAATGCGTTTGCCGCATTGGCCGGAGAGGTGATCCTCAACGATCGTAATTACATTGAAGCGAGTTATCGCTGGTTGAGTGCTGAACAACCCCGGCTGTATAACGGGTTGAGTGAATTACAGGGGATTACGGTCTGGCCGCCAAGGGCGAATTATATCTTCCTGCGTTGCGATATTGACGGGTTAGAGTTGCAACGGGTGTTGCTGGAAAAGAATATTTTGATTCGCCATTGCGCAAATTACCCTGGACTGGATGCACGTTATTACCGGGTGGCAATTAAAAGCCAGATGGATAACGACAAGTTACTGGATGCGTTGCGGCGCGTACTTAGCGATAAAGCTGGTGCTGGCGAATAAATTCAGCCACGGCCGGGGGGAGGAGGTCATCGCAGGGAAGGTGCTGCTCAAGGCGCTGGCGAATGGCAGTCGCAGAAATATCCACCATTGGCGTCTGCGCGAGGTAAATTTTACCTGCAGGATGGCTGTGGAGTTGTTCAACGGAGGTGGTCTGATGTTCATCCAGCCATTGTTGTTCTGCGGGAGTCTTCATCGACAAAGAATATCCCGGACGCTGGCAAACTAATAAATGGCATAACGTCAGCAAAGTTTCCCAGCGGTGCCAGCGTTGCAGACTTAGCAACGAATCCTGACCCACAATAAATGCCAGCGGCTGCTCAGCGCCAATTTCTGCGCGCAGTTGTTCGAGCGTTTCTACTGTGTACGAGGGAGTTTCACGCCTGAGTTCGCGGTCATCGAGCCTGAACAGGGGATTTCCCTCGATGGCGAGTTCGACCATTTTTTTGCGCTGTTGGCTGTTTGCCAGCGGCTGCGGGCGATGTGGCGGCACGTTGTTTGGCATGATGGTCACTTGCTGTAACACGACCTGTTTTGCCAGTGCTTCAACCGGTTTTAAATGCCCGTAATGAATGGGATCGAAAGTCCCGCCATACAGGGCAGATAAACGCGATTCATTGTTAGCCATCAATAAAAATTTCCGGCAAAGCTTTATGACAAAGCAGCAGGGAAAGCCCTTCAAGCTCAGCCCAGACGGATTGCCCGTAATCTTTTTTCAACGTCATTTCGATTTGGCTGAGCAAGCGCACAGCCTGGAAAAGCTGCTCTGCCGACAAACGATTGAGTGATTCGGTGACGAGTGCGCGGCGGTTTTGCCATACACGTTGCTGATCAAACAAAGTCCGCAGCGGTGTCTGCGCCGACTGGCGTTTAAGATTAACCAGTTGCAGCAATTCACGCTGGATAGTGCGCAGCAAAATGACCGGCTCACTGGCTTCGAGGCGCAACTGTTGCAGGATATGCAACGCACGCTTACTTTTACCCGCAAGAATCGCATCCACCCAATGGAACGGGGTGAAATGCGCGGCATCATTAACAGCCTGCTCGACGCGAGGCAGTGTCAGCGTTCCATCCGGCCAAATTAATGACAGGCGTTCCAGTGCCTGTGACAGCGCCAGTAAGTTGCCTTCATAGCAGTAGCAAAGTAACTGGTTGGCAGCCTCATCCAGATTCAGGTTCATCTGTTTGGCTCGTTGGGCAACCCAACGCGGCAATTGTGCTTGTTCAGGCGTCTGACAAGTGACTATCACACTACGGTCAGCCAGTTTCGTCAGCCACGCGGCATTTTCCTGCGCTTTGGTGAGTTTGTTACCGCGCACCATAAGTAGGATGTCGTCGTGCAGCAGGGAAACCAGCATTTCGAGTTGTGTGTTAATCGCCGCGTTGGGGCCATTTTCTGGCAACAAAAGCAGGAGTGTTTGACGGCTGGCAAACAGGCTTAACGCCTGGCAAATGGAGAACAGATCTTGCCAGTCGGTACTGGCATCAATCTGAACAGTATGATGTTCTTCAAAAGCCTGAGTACTTGCCGTTTGACGAATAGCATCCTGGCTTTCCTGAAGTAATAGCGGATCGTTACCGAGCAGCAGATACGCCGCGCGCAGCCCTTCGTTGAGCTGCGCGCGGAGTTGTTCAGGGTACAACCGAATCATTTGCTACCAGATGTGGCCGGAAGCGTTGCCGACGTACGCCCGGTGGATGCTGCAGGAGTTGAAGTTGTATCTTTAACCGGTTTTTCGGCCTCTTCAGTCTCAGCAACATCAGCCACGCGCACGCTCATCAGCTTACGGATCAGCTGTTGCGCGGCAGTGGTATACATCTCTTTGATAAGCAAATCTTGCTCAGCATCTTTTGCCAGAGCAGTCAGTGGGTTATCGAAGAATGATTTATACACTTTGGCACTGATCGGATAAATGTCGTGGCCCGGGATCAACACTTGTGCTGAAACCGTCATGACCATTTGATACTCCGCAGTACGCCCATCCTGGAAGATAGATGCGGTATCCTGGCCAATCCCACTGCCCAGCAAACGCAGCGATGGAATATCCTTGCGAACACCCGTACCGGTGTCTTCCACAATCGTGACGCCGTTCAGGCGTAACTGAGAGCGAACTTCACGTGCCAATGGGCCGTTGGGATCACCTGAGTTCAGGATCAATGTTTTCATTTGATCCGGAACCTGCGTGCTGCCACGCAGATGAAAACCACACCCGGCGGTGACAAGCACCGCCAAAGTAACTAACAAGCTGACAAAGGGATGTCGCACGGTTCCTCCTGCGCTTAGCCCACAACCAGATTGAGCAGTTTGCCCGGAACGTAAATCACTTTACGTACGGTCACACCCTCAAGATATTTCGCAACCAGATGTTCCTGACCTGCGCGCTCCTGCACTTGTTCCTGCGTAGCATCTGCTGGAACAGTGATTTTGCCGCGAACTTTACCATTCACTTGCACCACAACCAGCAGTGAGTCTTCAACCATTGCTGATTCATCAGCCTGCGGCCACGGTGCATTGTCGATATCGCCTTCACCACCCAGAGATTGCCACATATCGAAGCAAACGTGCGGCGTGAACGGATAAAGCATACGTACGACCGCTAACAGAGCTTCGTTCAGCAATGCACGATCCTGATCGCCATCCTGCGGTGCTTTCGCCAGTTTGTTCATCAATTCCATGATGGCAGCGATAGCGGTGTTAAAGGTCTGACGACGACCGATATCATCGGTCACTTTTGCGATAGTTTTGTGAACATCGCGGCGCAATGCTTTTTGATCTTCGCTCAGTGCTGCAACGTCAAGCGTTGGAGAAGCACCACGGCTAGTGTGTTCATATGCCAGTCTCCAGACACGTTTCAGGAAGCGGTTTGCCCCTTCAACGCCGGATTCTTGCCATTCCAGAGTCATATCAGCTGGTGATGCAAACATCATGAACAAGCGAACAGTATCGGCGCCGTAACGTTCAACCATGACCTGCGGGTCGATGCCGTTGTTTTTCGACTTCGACATTTTGCTCATGCCAGCATAGACCAGTTCATTGCCCTGCGCGTCAGAGGCTTTGATAATACGGCCTTTCTCGTCACGTTCTACAATCGCATCAACCGGGGAAACCCAGTTCCGCTCACCGTTAACACCGGTGTAATAGAAGGCGTCAGCCAGTACCATACCCTGACACAGCAGCTGTTTGGCAGGCTCGTTAGACGTCACCATGCCCGCATCGCGCATCAGTTTGTGGAAGAAGCGGAAGTAGAGCAGGTGCATGATGGCGTGTTCGATGCCACCAATGTAAATATCAACTGGCAGCCAGTAGTTAGCCGCTTTCGAGTCCAGCATGCCTTTGTCGTACTGCGGGCAGGTGTAACGCGCGTAGTACCAGGAAGACTCCATAAAGGTATCGAAGGTATCGGTTTCACGCAGCGCAGGTTTGCCATCAACGGTGGTTTTAGCCCACTCAGGATCCGCTTTAATTGGGCTGGTGATGCCGTCCATCACAACATCTTCAGGTAGGATAACCGGCAGTTGATCTGCAGGCGTTGGCATTACGGTGCCGTCTTCCAGAGTCACCATTGGAATTGGTGCGCCCCAGTAACGCTGACGGGAAACACCCCAGTCGCGCAGACGATAGTTAACTTTACGCTCACCCACACCTTTAGCTGCCAGTTTATCGGCAATTGCGTTAAAACCGTTCTGGAAGTCCAGACCGTCAAACTCGCCAGAGTTGAACAGCACGCCTTTTTCGGTCATTGCAGCAGCGGTCAGGTCCGGCTCGCTGCCGTCAGCATTCAGAATAACCGGTTTGATTTGCAGGCCGTATTTGGTTGCAAATTCCCAGTCGCGCTGGTCGTGGCCTGGAACTGCCATTACCGCGCCTGTGCCGTATTCCATCAAGACGAAGTTAGCGACCCAAACTGGAACAGCTTCGCCAGTCAGTGGGTGAATGGCGTTAACGCCAGTCGCCACGCCTTTCTTCTCCATGGTTGCCATTTCAGCTTCGGCAACCTTGGTGTTACGGCATTCATCAACGAATTCAGCCAGTTCAGGGTTGTTCAACGCCGCTTGTTGCGCGATGGGATGACCCGCAGCCACAGCCAGGTAAGTCACACCCATGAAGGTGTCCGGGCGGGTGGTGTAAACAGTCAGTTTTTCAGCACTATTTTCAACGTCGAAAGTAATTTCAACGCCTTCAGAACGGCCAATCCAGTTACGTTGCATGGTTTTGACCTGATCAGGCCAATGGTCCAGCGTATCCAGATCGTTTAACAGTTCGTCTGCGTAGGCAGTGATTTTGATAAACCACTGTGGGATTTCTTTGCGTTCAACTTTGGAGTCACAACGCCAGCAGCACCCGTCGATAACCTGTTCGTTTGCCAGAACAGTCTGGTCGTTCGGGCACCAGTTAACCGCGGAGGTTTTTTTGTAAACCATGCCTTTGTTGTAAAGCTGAGTGAAGAATTGCTGTTCCCAACGGTAATATTCCGGGGTACAGGTCGCCAGCTCGCGGCTCCAGTCATAGCCAAAGCCCAGCGTTTTGAGCTGGTTCTTCATATAATTGATGTTGTCGTAAGTCCACGGCGCAGGTGCGGTGTTATTTTTTACCGCCGCCCCTTCAGCGGGCAGACCGAACGCATCCCAGCCGATTGGCTGCAGAACGTTTTTGCCCAGCATGCGCTGATAACGCGCGATAACGTCACCGATGGTGTAGTTACGAACGTGGCCCATGTGTAGTCGACCAGAAGGATAGGGGAGCATCGAGAGGCAGTAATACTTCTCTTTGCCTTCGTCTTCGGTTACTTCAAAAGTACGCTTCTCTTGCCAGTGAAGCTGTACGTTGGATTCTATCTCTTCCGGGCGATATTGCTCTTGCATGGCAGCCAGTGGTCCTGTGATGAAAGACAGCTACAGGTTGTAGCTTTAA
>Ga0160438_1000136_pt1 | contig 29146 bp, 23 predicted proteins | sample HID1975K_E0MG_FD_108203 | JGI IMG/M metagenome (GOLD analysis project Ga0160438, IMG submission 108203) | Enriched soil microbial communities from UW Madison campus, WI, USA - HID1975K_E0 MG | ecosystem: Environmental > Terrestrial > Soil > Unclassified | place: USA: Madison, Wisconsin...
CCGTGCGGCAAGCACGAAAAGCCCGGTGGGCAACGGCGAAAAAATTTGTCGATGTGACTAAAATAAACGTTCTATTTTTCTCGCCAATATTTTAAATCCCCCTAGAAAAATTGCTTGATCCAAAAAAAGATCTTATCCGAAGATCATTTGCTTGATATCGAGATTCCTACCAAAGCATTAGCAACAAAAAAAGCCACCCACAATCAGTTTGCGGATGGCTTTTATATGATTGATATCTACAGATCTAAACCGTATCTTGGTTCAACGATTGTTTATAGATAGCTTTCTTAATTTGAGTACGGCGGGTAACAGATTTTTTCTCGTAAGCTTGGCGCGAACGAAGTTCTCTTAACACTCCAGTTTTCTCAAATTTCTTCTTAAATCGTTTCAAGGCCTTATCTAGTGATTCGCCATCTTTTACATTTACGATAATCATGCTCTTATATACCCCCTTTCTATTGTTCTTTTTTGGGACAACAAAGATACGGATTATTTTGTAAAATAAAAATCAATGATAAACTAACTAAAATAATGATGATGAAAACACAGAAAAAACACTTCTATGCTGGGTCACTTATCTCCACTTAAAATACTGGCACGTAGAGCGACAGAAGCAATATGTGTATTGGCATAGGTATATTGAACTTCCGCTTTCAGGAACCCACTACCTAAAACAACACCGCACCCTCCTACCGGTTTGGTTATTTCTATCCTGGAATTAAATAAATCACTATATTCCAAAGTCGACTTGTCTACAGCATCCTGAATAAATTCGTCATTGATTTTTAACCGAAAGATCCCGTCACTTCCCAAGTCGCTGGTTTGCCGAATAGCTCCCCCGTGTCCATAAATTTCGATAAATGGATGGATACGATAATTAAAAAAAAGTAAGGCCTGCTGTGTTTGTGTATTATGAGAAAGCAAAACTCTTGTTCCTTCAGTACTGAAATAGTCATTGTTGAAGGTTAAGAATTTGTCTCCATTAGGTGTAAATTTAACCTTATTTCTCATATAGGAGAACAGGAGATTAACCGTAAAGTCAGGATCGGCTGCATCCGTAAACCATTGAGATAAACTATGGCGTATTCCACCACCCAGAGCCGATATATCCACTTTCCCCTCATTCAAACCTATCGCTATCGGTATCACTCTTAAGGAAATCTCAGTACTCTTCCCCAACCCCACACTTAATTGCGGCATAAGAAAAGGGGTTACACCCACTTCAGTTCCGATACCATCGATCAAATTGACATTGGCACTAAGGTATTCTCCATTTGTTGGATCTACTAGTCTATTATTGGTCGCCGGATCTAATAAAAAAAGACGGGCGATTCCACCTTTGGCATCTGTAAACATACCTGGAGTAATAGGAGAAGTTTGAATGTTTGAACTTTGATATAAACTATTTGTTAAAATATAACGGTTTCTGTCATTAATGGGAATGATTGACGAAGACCCCACTAAACTGAACGATATATGCCCTGCTTTTTTTGGGATGGCACCGCCCTGCCATCCCTGGTTTAACGAGAATCCAAAATTGGAAGAAAATAAATTCGTATACGCCGCAAAATAACTGTTCGCAAAGCGCTCCAAATCCCTCACTTGCATTTCATAGTCTTGCAAAGTTTGCGCCTTGCACATCGGCTGAATGGCTACTAAAAATAATAAGACTTTAGCTATAAAGGAACAGAAAAAAATGATTGCTTTTTTATTCATGATTTGCTGGAATCAAAACGGCGTAGCCTACCTGTGCATTACCATTCGTTAAACTTATCCTGAGATGATCATAGGCAGATTCTATTACCGAAAATGTTAACTGCTCTTTGAGCCTATCAGATACAGCAGGCACGGTAATTCGTAATTCTTGTTGATCATCTCCTTCTAGCGAGTAGGTTGCAAATGCTTCAGTTTTACCTTGGAAGAGCTCTTCATACATAGTACATATACCTGCTGCCGGGGGTATTGTTATTTTCACTTTTGCTCCCTTACCTCCTTTAAAAAAGGTAAAACCTAATTGTTTTACACATTGCCATTCCGGCCTATTGCTCACATCAAATTCGTCTTCATCATATATCTTATCGACCAGCCAGCTCTTTGAACCACCATCCTGCGAGGCCTCTGCTAACACAAGGTGCATATAAACGGGAGATGAACGGACAACATTTTTAAGGGCCGCGTAGTCACTGAAGTTTATCTTTGTTTCACAATTTGTGGAAGAAAAACTTGTTTCACCCAGTTGAGATAGTTCTGCTTGATTGGACCAACTATTGGTACCATCTGCGTAGCGGATATCTAAAAAGGGTGTCACCTGTACCTGAGCATTTAAAATTAAATAAGGCGCGCCCATTGAATCTACCGCACCAACCCCTCTCTCTCCGGTCGCAAAATCGTCTTCACTTGCATAAAGTTTAATATAGTCCACCTCTTGGTTCAAATCATTCGGAAGGCTATAAGTGTAATTCATCGTCGCACAGGACTTGTCCTTTTTACAGGAAACAAAACAAAACGCGAGTAATACTGCGCCCATACAGGTAGTAAATCTATTCATATAAACCGTTTTTTCTATTCCGCTTTATCCGTTTGGTTCCTGATTTAATCGCGATATGCGTTTTGTGTCCTGCATAGACACATAAACAAACAATGAAGCACATACACTCCAAGTTACATACCAATAAAACCAACGTTCATGTCCTATGCCTTTGAACCATAACGCCACGTATTCAGCAGATCCGCCAAAAATGGCCACCGTTAAAGCGTATGGTAAACCAACACCTAACGCTCTGATTTTTGCGGGGAATAATTCCGCCTTTACAATGGCATTAATGCTGGTATAACCACTTACTATAATAAGCGCCGCCAAAATCAACCAAAAAGCTTGCCATTTATCCCGCACCAACTCTAATGCGGTGAGCAATGGAACGGTAGTTAATGTCCCAAGAATACCAAAAGCCATCAGAAGAGGCTTTCGTCCTACTTTATCAGAAAGCATACCAAAAACTGGTTGTAAACAAGCAAAAACAAAAAGAGCAATAAAAGTAACCAATGTGGCATCCTGCTTCGTAAAACCTGCGGTATTCACCAAAAACTTTTGCATGTAGGTAGAATAGGTGTAAAAGGCTAAGGTACCTCCAAGGGTCAGCCCTATAACAGTCAATATTTCTCTTGGATGCTGCAACAAAATCAGCAAGCTATGCTTGGATCTCTTTACATCATCGTGTTGTGCCTGAAAGGCTCTTGTTTCATCGAGATGCCTTCGTAGATACAAGGCAACAACAGCCAATATTGCTCCGATAAAAAAAGGTATACGCCAACCCCAAGCACTTATTTCGGCCTCCGTTAATAAAACCTTCTGCAACAGCAATTGTACTCCCAGGGCCAATAACTGGCCGCCAATGAGTGTTACATATTGAAAGCTTGAATAAAAACCCCTTCGCTTCGGTGTGGCCATTTCCGACAGATAGGTTGCCGAAACACCGTACTCTCCCCCCACACTGAGCCCTTGCAGCAATCTCGCTATTAACAATACCGCTGGAGCAAACAACCCAATCTGGTTATAAGTAGGTGTAAAGGCAATAATTAACGAACCAAAAGACATCAACAGAACGGATAGTGTCATAGATCTTTTGCGTCCGAACTTATCGCCTATAAAACCAAAAACATAGCCCCCTAATGGACGCATCAGAAAGCCTACCGCAAAAATGGCGGCCGTATTCAGTAATTGAACCGTTCGATCGTCATCCGGAAAAAAAGAAGATGAAAAATAAACCGTGAAGGCAGCATAGGCGTACCAATCGTACCATTCCACCAAATTGCCAATAGACCCTCCTATGATGGCTTTTAATCGCCTTTTAGAAATCCTTTCTTTTATTATCATCTGTTATTTCCTATTTTCAATGCTCAGATAGCCTGCCCAGATCGAGCCAATAATGATTACTTTAATCATGCCGGATGCATCACATGGTTAAATGTTTTTCTCCCTGCTATTACAATTATAAAAATTTTAACTATTTTAAAGCCGCTAAACAGATAAGTACAGAAAAAAAACATGCATTCATTTATCATTTTTATCTTAAACGCCCTTATTTTATTATCCTTTCTCGCGATCAATTCTTCCGCATTTGCCCAAAACAATTCTTTTGGATATTGGAATGCATGGTTTAACAATGTAAAATTCAATCAAAAATGGGGCATGAACAATGATGTTCAATTTAGAGCGGGAAGAAATTGGGGAGACAACTCTCTTCTTTTAATTAGGCCCGGAGTTAACTATTATGTAAACAGCAACCAAACAGCATCTTTAGGTTATGCCACTACGCTCGTAACAAATCATTTGAATGAAGGGCAGCATAGGTTAACAGAGCATAGAATATGGGAACAATATATCATTACCGGAAAAATCTTCGACATCCCCGTTCAACACCGCTTTAGATTAGAACAACGCTTCTTAAAAAGACCACAGGAAACGGCTTTCTCTCAAAGGGCCCGCTATTTTATACGCGGTATTATCCCACTGAACGTACCCTTAAAAGAGACTTTTAAACAAGGCGTTTTTGCAGCCGTTCAGAATGAGTTGTTCTTTAACATTCAACATAAAAATGTTGTGAATGGAAGTGTATTTGACCAGAACAGGGCCTATTTAGCTGTAGGCTATCGATTTTCGCCGAAATATGATCTCGAAGCCGGTTACATGAATCAGTTTTTAAAGAGAACTGTTTCTCCCAATCAGTTCACGCACATTGCGCAAATTGTCTTTTACACGCGTTTATAAAACGAATTACTTCAGTAACTGTTCTATCTTTTTGACATCTGGATCTTTCATAAACAAATTCCAGATGAGTCCTGTCCGTGCATTCTCTACCATAACAGGAACACTGGCCTGATGGATCGGATCAAAATCACCTGATACCCAATTATCCCTGAAATTAAATTCATCCCTAAAACCATATTCTGTCCAGAGATAAGGACCAAGATTACGGTAATAATTCTTCAATGCTTCCATAGCAATAGTTGGCGTAAAGGGATAAGTTGCAATGGCCGCAGCAGGATTGAAACGATTGATCGATGATGAATCATCACCTACATAAGGCCATAGCAAATCGGTTAAGCTGACAAATTGTTCACTTCTGTCTAACGCCGCCCGATAAAACACGTTGGAGAGATTCCGTTGATTATCATAAAAATTAATCTTTTGGTCGATAACCGTTTTAGGATCAAAAGCCAAAAACGGCTGCTGCAAATAAATGCGCGATGTAGCAGGATCACCCGCGGTTATACGTATTCCATAATAAGTGCTGTCTGATGCAAAAGGCTTTTTACTGTATAATATATGTTTTCCCGTTTCAGCATCCATTAATAGTGTATCATTTAATGATGTCGAGAATCTCCCAACAGCTGGCCCTTCATATTGCAAAGCTTGTTTAAATCCAAGCGAATAGCTCTCTGCTTTAATGGCGTGCGTAGGTGAAACCATCGCCAGCAAATAGGCAATGAAACTACTATTATACCCTCCTAAAGGTGTTGCTCTATCAAAAGAACAAGCGGGCGACCAACTACTGTATAAATGATGGCCATTTTCGTCTTTCACAAAGGCTTTCCAATCAACCGCCTCCCAAAGGGCGCTGATCTTTTCTCTCAGATCCTTTTCTGCCGGATCGTCTTGATCGAAGTAATTCCTTGCAACGAGCAATCCTTGCATTAAATACGCGGTAGACTCTATATTCGCGGCAATTTCACAGGAGTCTGTTGAAACCGGGTTACCCGTTCTACCATCAATCAGTTCTGGGAAGGCTCCATGATAACTGGTTGCCTTATTCAAAAATTTGACAATTTTTCCCAGCCTATCCAATAACAATTGCCTGGAAATGAATTTTCGCTCTACTCCCACCGTTTGTGCTAAAAGACCTACGCCAGTAGCTCTAACAGAAATACGCGCGTCGCTCACCAACGCAGAAACTTTGTGCATCCCGCTGTTAAATTCCATTTCATCGTTAAAATAGGCTACATGAGCCTTTTCAACGACATTTAACAGCTCATCATCGGTAGCCGGTTTTGTATCTGCTTTCTTGATCTCAGAGAAGGGTGATTCACGATATTGATAATCTACCCACGCTATTTTATAATAATAGCTAACATCCGTTCTCGGCACAATGTCGGTGTATCTATTAAAGGAAATCGGTCTTATTCCAACAGGAAAGAAGTTTTCATTATCTGTTGATCGATATATCTTAATGTATCGGATACTAGGCGTAAGCGGTAATTGCCAGCTCACATCTACATGTCTTTCGTATGCGTCTACTGATGAAAGCACTGCTTTTCCCGTTAATTTCATATCGGGCGCTTTTGCAGGCAAAAATTCAATCTGATCCACAAATAACTGATGTTCTTTTCCATCATTAGCACCCTGTTTAAAAACCATACTACTTATAGGAGCCTGCTCATCTATATTACCTATATCTTTCAGGGGGATAGCAACAGAAACCCATGTGTTATCCTGGAAGTTGGAGATATATCGTTTGATATTAACATCACTTGACCGACTTTCTCCTTGCATTAACTGGATGAGTGGCAGCTCCTCTATGCTTGTGCCGCTCAGAGAAAAAAGCTTAAACACCAATATATCGTTGCGCTTAGCGAGATAACCGTTATCATTATTGTAATATATATTGGCATTCCATACACCGTTATTTCCCGAAATATAATTGAGCTGCAAGGCATTCCCCGGAGTAAAAAAAACGCTATCGGAAACAGGAAGATGTCCATTCATATGGTTAATCCAGCTATTACCGTTAAAGGACGACTCTGAATAATAGTAGCTTTTAGGCATTAAACTGTTGTCGAAAAGCACTTCTGGATAAGTAGAGGCCTCTAATTGAAAAAAATGAAATAAAATAAGTAAAAAAAAGTATCTCTTGTTCATAAGCGTATCTTAACCATCAATGCTCTGAGCAAAAACCAAGCCATCAGGCTATATCTAGCATAATGAATGGAATCTGTATTCATTTACCGACAAAAATAGGCTATTCACCGAGAAAGTATTCATGTCTACCTAATTCCTTTGGCAAGGAAGAAGAATATTCGATTATATTTACAAAAAAAAGATAGAGATATGAATAACTATAAAGCTCCTCAACATCGGTCTAACTCGGGAAGGGTATGGGTAGGACTTATAATAATCATCATTGGTTTTTCTATGTTAACGCATACCCTAGGGTTTATGTTCCATTTCCCCAACTGGTTATTTTCATGGCCAATGTGGTTAATTGTAATAGGATTAGTTTTAGGAGCCCGCAATAATTTCAAGAAGGCATCGTCATTTATACTCATTCTTATCGGTTGCTTTTTTCTAACGGAGAGAATGTTTGATGTAAGTCTGGGACGGTTTTTCTGGCCAGCATTTATTATCCTTTTAGGATGCTGGTTGATTGCAGGCAGGAAACGACTGAACTTCACTGGTTCTTCTGGCCCTTTTAAAGGGCCTCATGGAGAAGATCCTGAAGACGCAGACCGTTATAAAACGTATGGCAACTACCAACAGCACGTCGACTGGGATAAACGGGTTAGCAATGAAACAGACACTCCTCCTGTTCAAAATCAAGAAGATAATGGTTCGGCTTCACAAGCCGGACCTCATGTTTTTAATAGTGCTGAAGAAGAAACGTCCAATAAATTTACGGAAGATTTTATTGACTCCGTTTCCATCTTCGGCCAGGTCAAGAAGAATATCTACTCAAAAAACTTCAAAGGTGGTGAAATTGTCAATATTATGGGAGGCGCTGATATCAATCTTATACAAGCAGACATTAAGCATCCCGTTATACTCGAAGTAGTACAGATCTTCGGCGGAACCACTATTATTGTGCCTTCTCATTGGAAAGTTAACCCAGAGATGACAGCAATATTCGGTGGTGTAGAAGACAAGAGGTTTATCAATAATATTGCCGTTGATAACAGTAAAAACCTCATCATTAAGGGTACCTCTATTTTTGGAGGAATTACCATAAAAAGTATCTAATCTCTAACCTCTCTACTCGATGGCATCAACCCCACTCATAACCTCCAAGCAAAAACTTATTGCCGTGAGCTGCGTTTCTGTTTGGGTAGGCACGTTTATCATACAAACGGGCCTCTTGGTATGGTTCAATTTTAATTTCGAGCTTGCCATACTCGATAGCGCCATTAGCGCTACTACCATTGCAGCAACCTGTTATATCATAGCCAATAACCTCAACTACTATCAACCCAGAAAAGAACGTTATTTTTATATTATTATCTGGGGTCTTTCCTTGGCCGCTATTAGCCTAACCATTAACCGTTATATTATACAGTACATTATAAGCGATAAATCATATCTCACGTTCTTAGACCTATCTCTACCTATCCGCTATTGCGCCAATTCGTTGATCGTTGCCTGGGTTGCTATGATACAAGTGCTGTGGAATACTTTGCATGATCAAAAGGAAAACGAACAGCGTAAAACAGACGCCGAGCGGCTTGCCCGTGAAGCAGAATTATATAACCTCAGGCAGCAGTTACAACCACACTTCCTTTTTAATAGCCTCAATTCTATCATTGCGCTTATTGGGCGTAAACCAGAAGAAGCCAGGAATATGACCTTTCAACTTTCCGATTTCCTGAGAGGAACCCTGCGCAAAGATGATCAACAATTGATTCCGCTTAAAGACGAAATCGAACATCTCAAATTATACCTCGAAATAGAAAAGGTACGTTTTGGTCATCGGCTCGATACCGACATTATCGTGGAGGAATGCGAAAACTGTCTACTTCCAGCGATGATTTTACAACCCTTGGTTGAAAATGCCATCAAATATGGATTGTATGATACTACGGGCAAGGTTAAAATTGCCCTTTATGCTAAAAAAGAAGAAAATCATCTCCTTATTGCAATACAAAACCCCTTCGACCACGAAAGCAATAAACCCCACAAAGGTACCGGATTTGGACTAAGAGGAGTACAGCGTAGATTATTTTTATTGTTTGGAAGAACAGATTTGTTGCAAACTCACCATACAGCACATATCTTTACAAGCAATATTAAAGTACCGCAATATGATTAAAGCTATTTTGATAGACGATGAACCTCTGGCAAGGAGTATAATAAGCGAATATTTAACAGATTATAAGGAATTTGACATTGTTGAAGAATGTAACGATGGTTTTGAAGGGGCAAAGGCTATCATGCAGCATCAGCCCGATTTGGTTTTTCTAGATATCCAGATGCCGAAAATAAACGGATTTGAAATGCTGGAGCTCTTGGATCAGCAACCCGCCGTTATATTCACCACTGCATTTGATGAATACGCCATCCGGGCATTCGAAAAATATGCCATTGACTATTTACTGAAGCCAATCAGTAAAAAACGTTTTGACCAGGCCATCACGAAGTTTCTCCAACAAAAGAGCCTCAGAAGCACAGAAGACCAAGAGCAAACAAAAAAAATGATAGACACCCTATCCGCAACCCCCTCCTTAGAACGTGTTGTGGTCAAAACAGGAAGTAAGATCAACGTGATACCTACAGACGCCATTATTTGCTTAGAAGCAGATGACGATTATGTAAAACTACATACTTCCAATGGTGTTTATTTGAAAAATAAAACAATGAATTTCTTCGAAAAAGAGCTCGACCCAAGCATATTTGTTAGAATTCATCGTTCTTATATTGTACGAATAGAAAACATCGTACGGCTGGAACCTTTCGAAAAAGAAAGTCATGTCGCTGTTCTTACTAACAATATGAAGGTAAATGTAAGCAAATCAGGATATTCGAGACTCAAACAGGTACTAGATATTTAAAATTAATAAGATTTTTAGATGTTCAACTATATCATTGCAGTCGTTTTAACTTTATATATATATGCTCCATGTTTTGCTCAAGAACGAGAAAGTGATATTATTCTGAAAAATTTTAAAGATTATTTCAACAAACATCAAACGGATTCGATTTATCACCAATGGGGAGAAGAAGCAAAATCAACAGTACCGAAAGCACAGCTGGATACGCTTCTGGAAACGCAACTTTATCCATTGGGAGATATCCAGTCCTATACTTTTATTAAGCAGGATAGCGCCCTCGTTCATTATAAATTAAACTTTGACAATACGGCATTACGCCTAATTCTAAGCATTGACTCGAATAAACATGTTTCTACCTTTTTGTTTCAGCCTTATACGGAACAAGCGAAGAAAGAAAGTGCAAGTGTAGGCGCCCAAAATGTCAAGAATGATACTGCGAGTACTATCGATCATTTGGTAGATTCTTTAGCTTTAAAGTATATCTCCATGCCAAGTACCAGTAGTTTAGCGATCGGACTTATTCATAACGGGAGAACAAACTATTATTATTACGGAGAAACGTCACAGGGCGATAATACTTTACCGGATAAAGAAACGCTATTTGAAATCGGATCTATCAGCAAAACATTCACCGCTGCATTATTAGCCAACTCAGTGCTTTTGGATAGCATTAAATTAGATGATCCTATCACCAAATATTTACCCGATTCGGTTGCACAAAATGAACAGCTGGCTGGTATAACTTTTCAGAATTTAGCCACCCATACTTCGGGACTACCGCGGTTGCCAAGCAATCTATTGCCAACCGAACCTTTGGACCCTTATAAAGACTATGATCGCACTGCATTGTTTTCTTATTTAAAAAATTACGAACAACATAATAAACCTGATTCCCTATATGAGTATAGTAACTTGGGGTATGGCATTATAGGAGAGCTGCTTGCCTACAAATATAATTCGTCTTACTCAGAATTAATAGAGAAAACGGTATGCGCACCGCTCCAATTAGAAAACACAACAGCCCTTCCCAGCGGAGATCAACTTCAACACTTTATTCCAACCTACAATAACAAAGGCCAATTAACCCCTCATTGGCATTTTCAGGCATTGAGTGGCGCAGGTTCATTAAAAGCAACGATTACCGACTTATTGAAATATGCCGAGAGTAATCTTAATATTCCGCGCACTCCTTTAGGGAAAGCACTGGAATTGACCCATAAACCTTCTTGGTTATTATCTGAAACACAAGATCTGGGCCTCTCGTGGAATATCAATATTGAAGATTTTCAAGAAATTTTCTGGCATAATGGAGCTACATTTGGCAGCAGCAGTTTTTTAGCTTTTGTTCCCGGCAAAAAAACAGCTGTCGTTATTCTTGCGAACGCGGGTCAATCTGTGGATGATATCGGTTTTTCGATCATTAAAGCTCTCATACAATAAACAATACAAAAATTATCCGTCCACCTTTTTCAATAGATTTTCCACAATCTTAGGAAAATGTTGATGCTCCAATTGCTGGCCTTTGAATTTCACCATTTCCAAGGTATCGCCCTTTTCTATCTTAAATCTTGCTTGATAAATAATCTCCCCCTCGTCGAAATGCTCATTCACATAATGGATAGTGATGCCAGACTCTTCCTCTTTATTGGCTAGAATGGCTTTATGTACCCGATCTCCATACATCCCTTTTCCTCCATAAGCTGGCAATAAAGCCGGGTGAATATTAATGATTCTATTTGGAAATGCTTTTATAAGATTCTCAGGTACAAGCCATAAAAACCCTGCAAGTACAACTAAATCTATCTCCATTCTAACTAAAAGTTCAATGATACGGTCAGTTTCATAAAACTCATTACGATCAAATATGTGGGAAGGTACTTCAAAATTATCTGCACGTTGTAAAACGAAGGCATCGGGATTGTTGGTCAGTACTAAAGAAACTTCGGCCTCTTGACTGTATTTAAAATGCTCCATAATTTTTTGCGCATTCGATCCAGAACCAGAGGCAAAAATAGCAATGTGTTTTTTCATCAAAATAATTGTTTTATTTGCCTTTCTTTTTTTGCATGAGCTTCCGCAACAAAGCAAAAGCATCCGTGCAATTTAATAGACATTGGGCAGATTCAAAATTATTCAGTAATAATTTTGCGCAAAGTTAACTATTATGGATAAATTTATCTGCTGTTCTTCGGAACATATCAACGTAAAATTGAAACAGACCGCCGTCCGTTTCATTCTAAATAGTTATTTTTATTACGTATTTATATTAGATCATGAAAAACAGAATGCGTCAAACCGTAAATCTTCTATTGGCTTTGCTCTTCAGCTTCACTGCCTGTGCACAAAAAAACAATCAGGTTCCCGCTGAAATACCTGAGTTCACTTTCTACTCCGTTGATAAAGATACTCCTTTTAGCAGGAATAATATCGTATCAAATGGACAAAATATCGCCATTTTGTTTTTTGACCCTGGATGCAGTCATTGCCAACAAGAAGTATTGGCCCTCGGAAAAAACTATGGCAGTATCAAAAACATCAACATATACATGGTAGCCATGCAGGAGAAGAATCTCATTAGTGCATTCATGACCATGTATGGCGGAGAATTAAGAGGCAAAAAAAATGTCACCCTCTTACATGATAAGAATTACGAATTCATCAGTAAGTTTAAACCCACGCAATACCCTGCAACATTTGTGTATGGCAGCAATAAAAAACTAAAAACGTATTGGGATGGCGAAAAGAAAATACAGGATATTATTAAAGCGCTGAATCTGTAGTAGAGGATGGGTGTAGGGTGATTTTGATGAAAGTCGTCTCGAATGCCATGTAACTCATATAAAAATGTTAACTTTGCGGCCTTTAAAACTACAGCAATGAGTCACCCTGTTAAAATTAAAAATGCCTTAGTTTCCGTATACTACAAAGATAATTTAGAGCCTCTTATTAGATTATTAGACAGCTATGGCGTGCATTTCTATTCCACTGGCGGAACCGAAAAATTCATACGCGATCTGGAGATACCCGTAACACCCGTAGAAGATCTGACGGGTTACCCCTCTATATTGGGAGGCCGAGTAAAAACCTTACATCCAAAAGTATTTGGCGGTATCCTGAGCAGAAGAGGTCTATCAGAAGACAAAGAAGCACTTAGCACGTACGAAATCCCCGAAATCGATCTAGTTATTGTTGATCTTTATCCTTTCGAAGAAACCGTCGCTTCCGGTGCATCAGAAGAAGATATTATAGAAAAAATTGATATAGGAGGGATTTCGCTGATCCGCGCTGCGGCTAAAAATTATAATGACGTCGTTATCCTCTCCTCTAAAAATGATTATGCCGAGCTCGAAACGATCTTACAGGAAAACGAAGGTTATACCTCTTTAGCACATAGAAAATCTTTTGCCAAGAAAGCATTTAACATCTCATCTCATTACGACACTGCTATCTTCAATTATTTCAATAAAGAAGAGCCTTTGGAAGTTTTCAAATACAGTGAGCAGATAAAAACACCTTTGCGCTATGGCGAAAATCCTCACCAAAAGGGTGCTTTTTACGGAGACCTGAACACCATGTTCACCAAGTTGAATGGAAAAGAGCTATCTTACAACAACTTAGTTGACATAGACGCTGCGGTAGCGCTTATTGATGAATTTGAAGAACCTACCTTTGCCATCTTAAAACATACAAATGCTTGTGGGGTAGCCAGTAGAGACAGTTTATTGCAAGCATGGAAAGAAGCCTTGGCTTGCGACCCTATCTCTGCCTTTGGCGGTGTATTGATCTGTAACCGATCAATAGATCAAGAAACGGCTGAAGAAATAAACAAATTGTTTTTTGAGGTACTGATCGCACCTTCATTTAGCGAAGAGTCACTACGCACGCTTACCAGCAAAAAAAACCGTATTTTATTAAAGCGAAACCAGGTAGATTTACCTCAAAAGCAGTTTAAAACTTTATTGAACGGTATTATCGAACAAGATAAAGATGCTATCATTGAAGGTAAAGAAGGCATGACCACCGTTACAGAACGTGTTCCTTCCGAAGAAGATTATGCCAATTTATTCTTTGCCAACAAAATTGTAAAACATACGAAATCGAATACCATCGTATTTGCCAAAAACAACCAGCTGCTAGCCAGCGGCGTTGGACAAACCTCACGTGTAGATGCGCTGAAACAGGCAATAGAAAAAGCCAAATCTTTCGGTTTTAATTTACATGGTGCAGCCATGGCGTCTGACGCATTTTTTCCTTTTCCGGATTGTGTAGAAATAGCTGCTGATGCCGGTATCGTAGCGGTACTACAGCCAGGCGGCTCCATAAAGGATGGAGACTCCGTAGAAATGGCCAATAAGAAAGGTATTGCCATGGTAACCACCGGTGTAAGACACTTTAAACATTAACAGATTGATCTAAAAAATCTGTTAAAAGGTGTTCATACTAAACAATGAACACCTTTTTTATTTGATTCTTTTGACCACTCTTTTGGAGATTAAGCGAATAATTCATGCGCTAAGCGCGCAAAGGCTCTTTACTTGGACGCACCCAAGTAACAAGGTGCTTCGGCTGGCTTGTTCCGTTGCCAATCCGTTGCCAACATGCCCGGTCGTAAAAGGAGCCACTCCTTTCCTAAAAACCGCCCTTCGTTCATCTTTTGCTCTATATTCCGTAAGCTTCGCTCAAAAATAGGGCACTGGGCATGTCAGCTGCCAATTGCGGCCTTCACAAGCCTATGCCATTTACGCACTTCGGAATGGATGGTGCCCATTAGCAGCGACTCTCCGTTCGGCTTCAACCAAAATGGGGCTTTAGAGCACAGGGATAGGACGGCCTCACAGAATGAGCGTTAAGAAAGTGGTTTCAGTGGGTGAGGTTAGTTCTGTGGCAAGTGGGTGTAGCCAAGCGGCTCCACGGAACAAGGAGGGGAAACCATTTTTAGCGAAGGCTGTGCAGCCTCGAATTATTCACCTTTGTTTGTTTTAATAAGGGGTTCATGAACTCATCGCTCCGCTCTTCGGTTTTGGTTCTTTTTTTCAAGAAAAAGAACAATAAAAAATTCTTTCTTTTTACTGTTCCAAGAAAACAACCTTACTTACATCCGCTCCATAAATAGTATGCACAAATTTAACGTAGTCTGCGTATCGGTCCGCCGGGAACACTCCTTCTTTTGTCACAATTTTCCTACGGTATACCAGCGTATTATCTACCTGTTTCAGTTCCATTACAAAGCGACCAAAATCTGTATCCAGATCAACATTCGCTGGTTTTAACTCAATGGTATAGTTTTCGGGTATTGTATATACAATATAGTCTTCGTCCATATATGCCCTATTGATATACAAGGGAAGCGTTCTATTCGACACATTTGGCACAGACGAGATGCGATTGAAGATATTTGGTTGCAAATATACCCTTGAGCCATTTTTTGGAGCATATTGTTTAATAGCCACATTTTTCAACTGTTCATCTATATAGGGGATTTCTGATGACTCAACCTTATAATGTGTATTTTCAAAATCGATATTATCTATCGGATACACTTCTTTCAGCGTTTTGAGCCGCTCAAAAGAGGGTAAATCTTTAATTAACAACCTATTATCATATTGAGCTCCCATAAAGCGGGTAGTGCAGTTACCCAATATATCGCCATTTGGAGTCAAAGATAGAGCAGCTTCTCTCTTTTGTAAGCTTTCTGTTGCATTAAATTTCGGCGTATGAAGCAACTTCCCTCCACTTTCCGCGCAAGCCAGCACCAAACGATCGTCCGTGAAGTCTCCTAAGAAACCGAAGGGTAATTTTTGACTGGTACATTCCAGCCAAATAGTATCCTGTTGAAGCGGTACGGCTAAAATTACATGATTCCCTTGGCTCATACTGGCAAAATCTTTATCAATATCCTTTTTAATGTTGCCCGCATTTACCACACAATAATAAGAAGGAAGCTCAGCAATCGATAAGAGAGCCTGCATATAGTTTACCAAACCCTTACAATCACCATATCCCAGCCGGTCTACATCACTAGCTGCCATTGGTTGAAACCCTCCTATACCTATCTGCACACTGATGTATCTTGTTTTTTCTTGCAGATAGCGATAGAGTATCTTTACTTTTTCACGATCATCTGACACATTTGCCAAAAGCGACTGTACTTTCGCCTGCATGGCAGGTGTTACTGCCTGCCGTTCTTTGATCAGGTCAGTATACACCCAACGCCCCAGCTCCTGCCAATTAGTATATGTACCCTTTTTTCTATAGTAGAAAAAATCCTGAGCAGCTATTTTAACACGCGTTTGATACGTATCCGCTGGAGGTGATAGGGGCTCCCTTTTCGTCGCGGGAATTCCCTCGACCAACCATGTGTAACTTTTCTGCTTCTCGCTTTTTTCCTCCACACGTGCTGGTCCATCATAATTCACCTCTTTCATACTGATATGATCGGTAGCATTACAGAGAAAATTATAAGAACTACGTTCAATAGCCATATCCCGATAAGCATCTGGAACCCAATCTGGTATAATAAGATTCTGCTTAAATTTCACCTCATAATTATATACAACTGTAAAAGGGTATTCCATTACATGGGGAAGGTAATGTTTCACCCGGTTATCTTCATATAAAGAAAAGCTACTAACGGCACTTTCGTCCACCAAATCCTTGGCATTTATTTTCTTTATTAAATTACCGAACTCGTCATATACAGCCCCTTGTATCGTCTTAATAACCGTACTTTTATCGTATAAGATCGCTAAACGGGCATATTCGAGCGCTGTATTATTCATAATGGTCAGCACTTGTTTTACCTGCAGTACTACCTCATTAGGAGCACGCATGTCAATGGTCCATTGCTGATCTCTCATCACCGCATTTGCTCTAGCTTTTAAATTTTCCGGAATATGGCTTACAGCAAGATGTTCTTGAGCCAGCATCGTTCCGGTCATCAGCATATAGAGAAAGCAAATAAAACCACTTCTACTCATATTTTTTTCTTTTGAAGTACAACATCTGTTTTTTGAAGCTGAATAATACGACTAAAAAACTCTTTTAAACTTAGGTATTCCTCAGATTCATAGATTACCTTATTCAATCGCAATAACTGATTACATTGGAGATGTCCATTTTCAACTTTCATTGCATTTATAAACTGCCCGCCTCGCTCCGCCAAGGCCATATTCACATTTTTTGGTTGTGAAACAAGCTCATATTCTTCTGGCAGTTTAATGTCAAGTATCAAACTTTCGTCATGCAACACTCCGAGATCAACCGGGTACGTACGTTCATTTAAATTAAAAGGATTCTTACTGGTTCTATTGACCAGAAATGGATTAAAAAAAAGTTGTTGATACCCCAAACTATCAAACAAGTTGATCTCAACCGTATAACGTTCCGAAAGCCCCATTTCCACCGTATCAAGACCAGAAATAACTGCATTTACGATGTGCATTCCAGGTCTTTCCCCTTTTACTTTTTCGATGTATTCTTCTACACTTGGATAATTTCGGATTTCTTTCCTTTTATTATAAGCCGCATATCCATAACTGTTTGTGCTGATGATCGCTTTTAACACGCCATCATTTTGCAGCTCCCCCGTTAGCATATACTTTATATTACGTTTGTCTTGTGATTTTATATCTATCCAGTAAGACGGCTTTTTATTGGGAAGCACCCGTCCCTGGTCATTGATACACCGTAAAGGTAACATACCGAATGGCAACAATGGATCCGATGCATCTAATAGATAACTTTCATCGCCTATATTTAACTTCGCTATCAAGTAATTAAATTCGGATATAACGGGATTCAGTTTATTCACCACACCGTTTTCGCGGGTAGACAGAATCACTATTTCGGCATCCAATCCGGCAGCGGTGCATGCGGCGATCAAAGCGAGGTTAATATCAGCAATATTTCCAGAGCGACGCTCCAGCGCCTTCTTTACACCGAACTCGCTAAACATCCCGTAATATTTATTCCATTTAATCTGGCGTTGAATAAAATAAAAAACGGCTCTTGCCTTATCTAAATCCGTTTCGGCATTTTTTAATAGTTCTGGGATATGGCGTTCAAACAAATCCTTCTGTTTGGCCTGTCCACCTACATCTTTATCGATCGCTAATTCCCTATCCACATTTTTCCATTCTTTGGTATAACTCCTCTTCGAACCATTCCGGAGATACATATCAGACAACTCAAAGTAAATAGCCGATTTAAAGTTAGCGGCGGCTGTCATATAATCTTCTTCGATAAATGCCGGCACTTTTTTCATGATGTAAGTCAATTGCGAACAGTCGATCGGCCATCCCGGCAAACGAAATCCTTCTCTTAGCAATTTCGATTTCTGATCTGTCAACTTATAAGGGCCCCTCATCACAATATTGTAGTTATATGTAGCCGGAATCACAGCTTCGTACTCGCTGTATACCTTAGGAATATCTGCCTGAAATTCCCAGTTCCTAAAATTATATAAGCGGGGGGAGATGATGTTATAGCTATATTCAATAATACTACCTTCATGTATATTGGGCATTGTAAATTTTGTCAGGTTTACATATTTACTATACTCTTCCTGGTAGACATTTTTGGTATCCAGCCATGTCTCTTCCCGCTTTCCCTCCATGTTGATAGTTACCGCTTTTAACCCTTCCAAATATTCGTATTTATCACCACTTTTATACAACGGGATAACAATATTGGCATGATTCACACCATCTTTATTAAAAATCTTTGCGCGTATATGGTGTGTAAAAACAATCGATATTTCTCCTCGTTGATCATCAAATTGGAATCTCGCATGACCATATTCGCGCAAAATCACTGCGTTGGAAGTGCTATCCAGCATATATTTTTGCATGGATACATCATCCTGATTTATGGATCCAAAGGAAAAATCTTCCGCACGAGCAACAAAAGGCCCCAACAGAAATATAATTAGTAACATTATTTTCATTCGCATGAAATTATTTTAATCTAATAAAATGATATATAAGAATATTTTTATTTATTCTGGTTGAAAGCTGCAAGTAAAACCTGGTCATTATCCCGGTTCGGTCATTAGCTGATCGGCTTAGATTTTATCGTGTGAAGATAATAATTAAACTGCAATTGTCGCGCATCTCTCTCCACAATTATATGCGGAGAGCGCTTCATCCAGCAATAGATGATGATACTTCAGAATATTTGGTTTTTTTCATCGGATTGTCATCTATCAGGTTCATATTGTGATATTTTTATTTTAATTTTGCGGACTATATTCAAAGGACATTTAAAAAAATTATCGAATGGGGCTATTTAATTGGTTTACTCAAGAAGTTGCCATAGATTTAGGTACGGCAAACACCTTAATAATACATAACGATAAGGTAGTAGTAGATGAGCCGAGCATCGTGGCTTTCGATCGTACAACCAACAAAGTGATTGCCATAGGGAGGCAGGCTATGCAGATGGAGGGAAAAACCCATGATAATATTAGAACAGTTAGACCATTAAAAGATGGTGTGATAGCCGATTTCAATGCCGCCGAATATATGATCAGAGGGATGATAAAAATGATCAATAACGGCAAGGGGTGGTTTTTTCCATCTCTTAGAATGGTTATATGTATTCCATCTGGTATTACGGAGGTAGAAAAACGTGCTGTGCGCGATTCGGCTGAAATAGCAGGAGCAAAAGAAGTATACCTCATCCATGAACCCATGGCCGCAGCGGTGGGTATCGGTATTGATGTAGAAGAGCCAATGGGTAATATGATTATCGATATTGGCGGGGGTACAACCGAAATTGCCGTTATAGCTCTTTCTGGGATTGTTTGCGATCAATCTATACGCGTTGCTGGAGATAATTTCGATTCAGATATCGTTCAATATATCCGCCGTCAGCATAATATTATGATCGGTGAGCGAACCGCTGAAAAAATAAAAATTGAGGTGGGTGCTGCACTGCCTGAATTACAGGATCCTCCGGCAGACTTTGCCGTTCAGGGTCGGGATTTAATGACAGGTGTCCCTAAACAAATTACAGTATCTTACACCGAAATTGCACACTGTTTGGATAAATCCATCTCTAAAATTGAGGAAGCAATATTAAAGGCGCTGGAAATTACTCCTCCCGAATTATCGGCAGATATTTACCAAACCGGTATATACTTAACAGGTGGTGGGGCTTTGCTCAGGGGTTTGGATAAACGCGTACAGGCAAAAACAAAACTCCCGGTTCACGTGGCTGAAGACCCCTTAAGGGCCGTTGTTCGTGGTACCGGCATAGCCCTAAAAAATATAGGCGGGTACAAATTCTTGATGCAATAAATTAATCATTGTATGGGGTGCAAATGGATTCCTTCATTTTGCACACCATATGTTCATAAAACACATCATACAGCATGCGGAATCTTTGGGTATTCATAAGCAAGTACAATAACTTCTTTCTGTTTATCCTGTTCTTTAGTATTTCCTTCGCATTTATTATAAAAAACAACAGCTTTCAAAGAGCTAGTACCTTTAATTCTTCCAATATCTTGGTCGGGAGCATCTATCAGCAAATAGATGATTTTACGCAGTATTTAAATCTAAAACAAACAAACAAGTATCTTTCGGAAGAGAACGCTTATCTAAGAAGTCAATTAAAAACTTCAAAATACAACAAGCTGATTGAACAGGACTCCGTATTAGATTCACTAGGACAAACCCAATACACCTATATTGTATCGCGCGTCATCAGCAACAGTATTCATCAAAAAAACAATTATCTCACCATCAATCGTGGAAGCGAAGAAGGAATAGAGAAAGGGATGGGTGTTATTTCATCTCATGGTATCGTTGGAATTGTATTAAATGTGTCCACTCATTTTGCTACTATCCAGTCTTTGCTACATGCTGATACGCGGGTTAGTGCCAGTTTGGCAAATAGCAACGCCTTCGGATCTTTGGTATGGGGAACAGAAAATTACGATTCACGCAAAGCCATATTAAAGGATATACCCAATCACGTAAAAGTTAAACCAGGCGAAGAGGTCGTTACTTCAGGTTATTCTTTATTTCCGCCCGGCATCGCCATCGGCAAAGTAGTTAAAACAGGAAAAAGTGGTGATAGCTTTTTAGATATTGAAATCAGGTTAAACAACGATTTCAACAGCTTGCAATACGTATACGTTATTAACGACAAATTCGCTAAGGAAAAACAACAACTGGAAAAAGACACTATAGCCAATAATGAGTAGGATTTTAATCATCAATATAGTCAGGTTTTTAGTTCTCATAACGATGCAGGTATTCCTGTTTAAAAACATGGGATATTATAATTTGGCTACCCCCTATCCTTATGTGCTTTTTCTACTGATGTTACCTCTCGGTCTTCCCAAATGGTTATTATTCTCTATATCCTTCCTAACTGGCCTAACGGTTGACGCCTTTTATGATACGTTAGGGGTGAATGCAGCAGCTTGCGTAGCATTTGCTGCATTACGTACTACCTTTATAAGCATTACGGTACAGCTTGATAATCACGAAACATTTGCAACACCAAGTATTAGTGAAATGTCTTTCAGATGGTTTTTCATCTATAGTACAGTACTGGTTTTTTCACACCATTTTGTTTTAGCTCTGTTAGAAGCTTTCACCTTTAGCAGCTTTCATTATACCCTTATCCGTATTGTTTTAAGTTGTATATTTACAGTACTTTTAATATTACTATTTTCTTTAATGTTTTATCAAAAAAATAGACGTTGATACTGCTCTAAAGCATTGTTTAGTTTATTTAAAAAAGCCAATAGCTACTCAACATAATGAATAACAGCTTTTTTGAACGAAAATATGTCATTCAAGGAATCTTTATAATCGCTGCTCTTTTATTGGCTTGCCGCCTCTTTTATTTACAGATTATAGACGATTCTTACCTATTATCTGCTAACAACAATGTGTTGCGCAAGGTAGTGATCTACCCAGCCAGAGGAGTTATTTTAGACAGGAAGGGCAAAATATTGGTTCAAAACGAACCGGTATACGACCTCATGGTAACCCCCAGAGAGGTAAAGCCATTTGACACCTTGGCCCTATGCCAGCTCATTGATATAGATAAAGAAGGATTCGATAGACGCTTTCAAAAGGCTGTCAATTTTTCGCCTTACAGAGCTTCTGTATTTGAAAAGCAGCTCTCGGCAGAAACCTATGCCCGCCTACAAGAGAAACTCTTTCAGTTCAGAGGTTTTTATGTACAGAATAGAACGGTTAGAAATTATCCCGATTCGGTTGCGGCTCAATTTCTAGGATACATCAATGAAGTAACCGAGAAGGATATAGAGCGCTCCAACAATTTTTACCGCCCAGGAGATTACATTGGTGTTAGTGGAGTAGAAAGGGCTTATGAAGAACTACTAAGAGGCCAGCGAGGGGTACAAAATCTGATGGTAGATGCCTTTAACCGTCCAAAGGGCCATTTCATGGATGGCAAATACGATACATTAGCAGTAGCTGGTGATGGCTTGGTATCATCGCTTGACCTGGAACTGCAAAAGCTGGCTGAGAAGTTGATGAAAAACAAACGAGGCTCGGTGGTGGCCATCGAACCTTCCACAGGCGAAATATTAGCTTTTTCCAGTACACCGGGTTACGATCCAAATATGATGGTTGGTCGAGAACGGGGCAACAACTATATGAAGTTATTGAATGACCCTAACAAACCGATGTTCATTAGACCCATTCAGGCCCAATATCCCCCAGGATCTATTTTCAAAGTAGTAAGTGCTTTGGTTGCACAGCAAGCTGGATTAATTGAAGAACACACCCGTTATAATTGCCCTGGGGGCTATAGTTATGGCGGGGGCAGGGGTTTTATGCGTTGTACGCATGTACACGGAACAGTTGATTTAACCGCAGCTATTCATGGCTCCTGTAACACCTATTTTGGCCATGTATATGCGCGAATGCTTGATCAACGCAAAATGAAAGCGGCCAAAGCCTATGCTCTCTGGCGTGACGCTGTTATGAAGTTCGGTATTGCGCAAGAATTAGGTGTAGATCTCCCTAACGAAAAAAAAGGATTACTTCCTACTGCGGATTTTTATTCAAAAAGATATGGAAACGACAAATGGGGTTCGGGTTATAACATTTCCAATTCCATCGGCCAAGGTGAAGTAGAGATCACTACCTTACAAATGGCCAATATCACAGCCGCTGTAGCTAACAGAGGTTATTTTTATCGCCCACATCTTATCAAATCCATCGGTGAAGAAAAAGTTGTTAAAAAAGAATTTACAGAAAAAATCTCTGTTGGGGTGGATGAAAAATACTTCGAACCGGTAATCGAAGGAATGAGCCGCGTAGTAAAATATAATAACAACATCCGTATCCCCGATATAGAAATGTGTGGAAAAACCGGAACGGCACAAAATCCTCATGGTAAGAACCATTCGGTATTCTTCGCTTTTGCTCCCAGGGTAAATCCTAAAATCGCCATCGCTGTTTTTGTAGAAAACGTGGGTTACGGAGCAACATATGCAGCACCTATTGCCAGTATGATGGTGGAGCAGTATCTGAAAGACACCATAAGCATGTCTAAGGCAACACAGGAAAGGGTAATGAAAGAAAGTAATCTGATTGAACCTGAACCGCCGAAGCAACCGGTTGTACCAACTATAGGAAAAATAAATAAAAACAATACAGATACAGAAAACAATGCTATTTATGTAAAGCATAATCAGATAGCAATGTTTGAACCGCAAGAATCAATACCAGAGAAGCTTAAACAGACGCAGCGCAGATAAATATATGAACCAAACAAGAAAAATATACGGCGGGTCGATTGATTGGATCACTGTTTTTATATGGCTGGCATTATGTATTATCGGTTGGTTTAATATCCATGCCGCCGTTTTTGACCCGCAACATCCCAGCCTGATCAGTTTAAGCACCAATTACGGCAAACAGTTTTTATACATTATGGTGTGTATGCTTGTCGCAAGCGCCATCATGATTATTGATGGTAAGTTTTACAACTACATATCCCCTATATTATATGGTATTACCCTTATTCTACTGGTCATCGTCTTGATTGTAGGTCGGAATGTGGGGGGTAACCAAGCCTGGATCCCAATAGGAACTTTTCGCTTACAGCCTTCAGAATTTGCTAAACTGGGATCCTGCCTTCTGCTGGCAAGGTATTTAAGCTCACATAGTAATAAAACACCTAACCTTACGACACTTTTATACGGTGCCCTGATGTTATTGGTACCAATCGTACTTATTATGCTGCAACCAGATACAGGTTCTGCACTTACTTTCTTCGCCTTAACACTCGTTTTCTATCGAGAAGGTTATGTTTCCGGACAGCTTCTCGCTTTTGCCTTCGTTTGTATCATTCTATTCGTCCTCACCTTACTTTTTTCCCAGTGGTATATCATTGGTGTTCTGGCGGCTCTCTGTGCTCTTGGAGCTTATATGTTTAGAAGAAGCCGTAAAACACTCACTTCTGCTATTGTTGTTTTTGCTGCAACATCGCTATTTGTGCTCTCTGTTGATTTTGCCTATGAACATATTTTACAAACCCATCAACGAAATAGAATTGATGTTATATTAGGAAAAATAGATGACCCGCGAGGACAAGGTTATAATTTGAATCAGTCAAAAATTGCTATTGGATCTGGACAGCTTTTTGGAAAAGGTTATTTACAGGGTACCCAAACCAAGTATAATTTTGTTCCGGAACAAAGTACCGATTTCATTTTTTGCACCGTTGGTGAAGAGTGGGGTTTTATTGGTACGATGACCGTAGTCATTTTATATGTTACGCTCCTGATCAGGATAACCCAATTAGCAGAAAGACAACGTTCTTCTTTTGCTCGAATTTACGGATACGGTGTAGCGTCCATTTTTTTCTTTCATTTTTTTATTAACATCGGCATGACGATCGGTATTGTACCCGTCATTGGGATACCACTACCCTTTTTAAGTTATGGAGGCTCTTCCTTACTTAGTTTCACTATGCTCCTTTTTATCCTTATCAAATTTGACGCCAACAGAAAAGGGGTCGTTTAGATACATCTAAACACCCCCTTTATCATCCTATACACTAGTTCGTTTACGAATTAACCAAAACGCTGTTTCAGGATATTATATAACTTATCAACCGTTGCCTGTTTACTTGCCCAGTTGTTTTTCTGCGCATAATTACTTTGCAAAAAGGCATCTGCATCTGCAAAATTATCATACCTACTCAACAGCTCAATCGCCTCTGTATAGGCCAAACTATAGCCATTAAATAAATCCTTTATAAAAAGAAGTTTATCGTTCAAACTAACGGCCGATTTTATATCTGTTATCTTTTTGGTGCTTAACGTGGATGCTTGCGGGTTAAAAGAAGAAGCTTGCGCTGTTGCTGCCTGTTGCAAATCTGCAGCTTTATGCTGATCCTGCTGTTTCCGTTGCGCAGAGAACAACTCATTTAAGGTCATTGGTCGTTTCGGCTCCTGAGGCCTATCGAAAGGTTTCGTTTCCTGTTTCACTTCCTCTACAGGCAAGGCTACTGACCTCTCCTCTTCTATGATCTGTTTTGCATGAGGCTCAGATTTCTCTTCCGCTTTTTCTTCCACTTGTTTTTGCTCCACCTTATCCTCCGAGATTGATTTTTCCTCTTTCGGTTCTTCTTCCTCGGCCAGATCGCTATCGGTTCGACTTTGGTTTACTGGCTCTTGCTCCTGTTTTTGTTTTTCATCCTTCTTGTCTTCTTCTGCTACTTTTTCCTTTGTCGGCTCATTTCCAGATTCTCCCGCTTCCTCCTCTTTCTCATTTTGTTTATCGTCTAACTTAAATTCTTCAGCTTTCTCATCAAGGCTTGCCGTTGCCGGGGTAAAATAGGTTTCTTTTACTTCCTGCCTATCCACGTAGTTCAGCGCCGACTCTTCTTCCTTCAGCTTGGGCAATTCCGTTTCCTCTTCCGTGGTTGTTCCTGCTATTTCGCTTTGCTCTTCTGATTGTTTCTGTACTTCAGCAGGTATATCTCCTATACTATTTTCTGCACCACTGCCTTGCTCTTCGATGGAAGTTAACTTCTGTAGAATCGCGGCATGCCCCAACAAATAACTTATATTGGCTTCAAATAATTCCAGGTGAACGCCTTTCTGTTCGCCAGGATTCTTCTGCAAAAACGCATACTGGTCCGTCAGTTCCTGTAACAAACCACCAATCTTCTCAAAAATACTTTCTTGTGTTATCATAATATATATTAACGCTTACTATTCTTAAATGTTGAAAGATTATTATTCAAACTTAGATAAAATAGTATGGAAAGGCAAAAGTTATATTGAGTTATCCATTTTTCACAGATCACCGATTAGCTTTCTATCCAAGTAGCATGGGCAAAACGGAAATAAATACCGATATTTGCGCCGTTGTAAAATCTGGCAGAAACTAGCGATGATGTTGTTTAGCGAACATAACTTTATAAATAAAATACGACCGCAAGGAAGCATCGAGGTTATTTGTGGTTCTATGTTTTCCGGCAAAACAGAAGAACTGATCAGAAGGCTTAAGCGGGCGCAGATTGCCAGGCTTCAGGTAGAAATATTTAAACCATCCATGGATACTCGTTATCTCGCAGGGGATATTGTATCCCACGACAGAAATAGTATTCAATCCACCGCCGTTGAAACATCTTCGTCGATACTTTTACTGGGCACACAAACGCAGGTTGTGGGAATAGACGAGGCCCAGTTCTTTGATGATCATCTTCCCGAAGTATGCAACATTTTAGCAAATAAAGGCATAAGGGTTATTGTAGCGGGACTGGATATGGATTTTAAGGGTCGGCCTTTTGGCCCGATACCGAATCTAATAGCTATTGCCGAGCATGTAACAAAAGTACATGCTGTATGTGTCTGCTGTGGCGCCCCCGCCAATTATTCTTTTCGAACCTCCTCTGTTGAAGGAAGAGTTCTTATCGGAGAAAAGGAAAGTTACGAACCACGCTGCAGAAATTGCTATTATCAAAACCCATAAAGTACGTCGATAACACGCATTTTTCCCTCCTTATACTAGATCCAGTAAACAAACGTTATCTATTTATACCAGTTTGGTATTTGGTATACTTTCAGTTCTGACATATTCTTAACACAAATTTAACAATGAAAGGACAATCCAAATAAATAAAGTTCTTTACTTTTGTTTACTGTAAAACGACGATAATTTTTTCTGGTTTATCCAGATTTATATAAAGATCCTTCTCATAATTTAGGTTTATAATTGGTTAAGTTAAGGCTATCCGCCCATCGGATAGCCTTTTTTGTTGCTCTTGTCAAACATTTTTAGCGGATCAAGCAGTTTTTTTGGGGAGAATTAAGATACCGGCGAAAAAAATAGAACTGTTATTTGTTAATCAACTTTTTTCATCACTTGCTAGTTTTTAAAGGCATTCAAGCTTTCCCTACGGGAAGGTTGCTTGATCAAAAGTTGAGCAAAACCGAAGAGCGGAGCGATGAGTTCATGAACGCCTTAAAATGAACAAAGGTGAATAAATCAAGGCACTGGATGCTACGTTGCATCTGATTGCAAAGCATCCATGGCCGTCCAACCTACGTTCTAAAGCCCGGTTTATATGCGTATCAGGACGGTTCAGTCTGCTCGCAAAAGCTCTTCGTTCTACAAAAATCCGCCTTGGCTAGTTGCGGTTTGCAGGTGGATGCACTACCATTATAGCAACTAGGCACAGCGGGAGCTTTTGCGTCACTTTTTGCGGGAACCACGAAGTAGCATGAGTGCCTTTAAAAATGAACAATACACGAATAAAAGTGACACAAATAAAAGTTCCTTTTCTCTCTACAGAGGTAGTTTGTCAAAATCGATGACTGGCTTTTTCCCGTTCAAAGGCCTTTCGAAGTCCGTTCCTATTGGTGTATAGTTACTAAAAAAACCAAAATTGTGTAAGAAAAAACGACCTTGCTCGCTACCACCACCGTAATCCAAGCGATAGCCTACCCTTGCCGTATTATCGGCCGAAAAGCGGGCTCCATTTACTTCATACCAATTTCCATCCTTATCTACTACCCATTGATTACCAAAATACACTTTCCTTTCAAAGATGCCTTGTTTCGGCGAAAAATTCTCAAGAAAGGAATGAAACCCTTTTAACCAGCTATTGGTTTGTGGCCTACTAAAGCTGGCAATCAGTTTCCATACACCCGCTTCAGGCGCAAAAAACCACGCGGTATAATTGGTATAGTTATTTGCCGTAGGCTCTCCTTTCAATAGGAATTTATAAGTATTTCCCGCTTTCCAGTTATACTGAAGATAACTTTGTCCACCAGCCCCCTCATTGCCGAACTCTCCGGTGTGTACGCCTTCTCCTTTTTTCAACAGTTTAATCTGATGATCTGCTGGAATTTCTTTCGGGTTATCTGTTTGAAAGGGGCTCCAAACGGAGAATAGAATACGTCTTTCGTTTTCACTGTTCACCTGCATGCCAAAATACCCACCACTGAAGCCATTTGCCATAAAATAAGAACCGATGATATCATTCCCTTTAGTAACCGTAACTTCATTATAGTAATAGCTTACATCCTTATCCGTTGGGATTTGGTAATTGAGATGAGTAGAAGGGCCTCTTCTACCCCAGTAAAAAAAGTTACCCTCATCATTTTTAACAAAATGAGTATGCACATCTACTGCTGTTCCGGCAATACCAAAGGTTTCCATATTACTTAATTTGACCTGCCCCTTAGCTTTTAAGTAAATAGCGATGTATCCTGTGTCGATTAGCTGCCATTCGCCGAGATAAATATCACCATATTGCACCGGTTTTAATCTTAGGTTTTTCTGCTTGCCGGCTACACTTACCCGCAAATCACTTTCAGCCTCAACAGTAGCTTTTAGCCATACATGTAAAGTGCCTTTTTTGGACAAACGTACAAATGTTTTAAATTCCCGTTCAGGATTGTCCCAGATGCTGATTCCCTTTCGGGAAACAGCATCCCGTTCCTCAGAGATTTCGCCTACTTGCCAAGTATTACCTCCAACAGGAACATATAACGCATCTACTGGTACATCTGTTTGCTGCGCTTTTACAGTTTTATGAAAGGTTAAAAGCACTCCGATAAAAACGATGATGATCTTCTTATTCATAAACGTTGTCTAGATTTTGACAGCAAGCTACACGAAATAAAAGAAGATTTAAAATGCAGGCAACAATCAAACGATTGCGTAAAATGTACAAAGCAAAGAAGGTGTCTAAAAAGCCATTGCCGTCATATCGAGTGTAGCGTAGCGAAATCGAGATATCTGTTAATGAATCAATTGCAAATTAAAGATTTAACTTCGTTGAGCCTTCGGGTTCTCCGCTCCATTTCATTACGGTCGAA
>Ga0160438_1000137_pt1 | contig 29114 bp, 27 predicted proteins | sample HID1975K_E0MG_FD_108203 | JGI IMG/M metagenome (GOLD analysis project Ga0160438, IMG submission 108203) | Enriched soil microbial communities from UW Madison campus, WI, USA - HID1975K_E0 MG | ecosystem: Environmental > Terrestrial > Soil > Unclassified | place: USA: Madison, Wisconsin...
TGGCTTAAAAACCACCCTCACCCTAACCCTCTCCCTGAGGGAGAGGGGATTATTCGGAGTTCTCCCTCTCCCGGGGGAGAGGGCCGGGGTGAGGGCGAACAAACTTAACCGGTGCGCACCACGCGTGCCGGTTCTTCAACAACCTGCCGCTTCATCACACGCTCTAACACCTGCGCTTCCAGTTCAGCCAGCCGGACAGAGCCGAGCTTACGTGGGCGAGGCAAATCAACCGTCAGATCCAAACCGATCTTTCCTTCTTCAATCAGTAACACACGATCCGCCATTGCAACGGCTTCGCTAACATCGTGTGTCACCAGCAGCACCGTAAAGCCATGTTCCTGCCATAAAGAGACAATCAATTCCTGCATTTCAATGCGCGTCAGGGCATCGAGCGCACCTAATGGTTCATCCAGCAACAGCAGCCGTGGGCGATGAATCAGCGCCCGAGCCAGCGCCACACGTTGTTTCTGGCCGCCGGACAGGGCGGCCGGCCATTCATTAGCACGATTGGCAAGCCCAACCGCTTCCAGCGCTTTCATCGCCGATTCTTTCCAGTTCCCTTTCAGCCCCAGGCCGACATTGTTAATCACCGATTTCCATGGCAGCAGGCGTGCATCCTGGAACATCAAACGCGTTTCATCCTGACTTTCGCGTAGCGGGGCATTTCCGGCAATTAACGAACCACCGTTAGGGTTTTCCAGCCCTGCCAGCAAACGCAGCAACGTACTTTTACCCCCGCCGCTGCGTCCAACAACCGCAACAAACTGCCCGGCGGGAATATGCAATTCGAGTTCATCAAGAATCGTTTTATCGCCGTAACGTTTAGTCACGCTGTTCAGTAGTAGGGGAGTACCCTGATTTAAACGAGCGGTATTCATGCGTTCTCCTCCTGTAACTGATAAGCCGGGTGCCAGCGCAGCCAGACACGTTCAAGTAACTGCGCGCTGATATCGGCAAGTTTGCCGAGCAGGGCATACAGAATAATGGCGACAACGACGACATCGGTTTGCAAGAATTCGCGGGCGTTCATCGCCAGGTAGCCAATTCCCGAATTGGCCGAAATAGTTTCGGCCACGATTAACGTCAGCCACATCAGACCAAGTGCAAAGCGAATCCCGACCATAATTGAAGGCAGCGCACCGGGGAGAATGACCTGGGCAAACAGGCTAAAACCAGACAGCCCATAGCTGCGTGCCATTTCCAGCAGACCCTGGTCGATATTACGGATACCGTGCCAGGTATTGATGTAAATCGGGAACAACGTGCCAAGTGCGACCAGGAAAATCTTCGCTGACTCATCAATGCCGAACCATAAAATCACCAGCGGGATAAGCGCGAGGTGCGGAACGTTACGTAGCATCTGAATCGAACTGTCCAGCAAACGTTCCCCCCAGCGTGACAGGCCACTTATCAGCCCGAGCACTAACCCAAGAGAGCCACCAATACTGAAACCGATCACCGCACGCCAAGAGCTAATCGCCAGGTGTTGCCACAATTCACCGCTTGCTGAAAGATTCCAGAAAGCGAGAACCACCCCTTCCGGAGAAGGGAGGATGCGCGAGGATAGCCAGCCTGCGCTTGAAGAGAGTTGCCAGATGACGATAACCGCAACGGGCAGCACCCAGGGTGCCAGTCTCAACAACAGTTTGTGCGTTGATGGGGTCATTGGCGGCTCCTTAGCTTTGCGCGACTTTGCGCGGGATGAAGTCATTCGCCACCACTTCACCTTTTTCCTGAATCTGGCGCGGCTGGGGAATTTGTGGGATCGCAACATCAAGATGTGGGAACAGCAGTTCGCCGACCCGATAGGCTTCTTCCAGATGCGGATAACCGGAGAAAATAAAGCTGTCGATACCGAGTGCCGCGTATTCATTAATACGTGCCGCCACAGTCGGGCCATCTCCTACCAGCGCGGTGCCTGCGCCACCACGCACCAGACCAACGCCCGCCCACAAGTTCGGGCTGATTTCCAGATTGTCGCGCTTGCCACCGTGCAACGCCGCCATGCGGTGTTGGCCGACGGAATCCGTGCGTGCAAAAGCAGCCTGCGCTTTGGCGATCGTTTCGTCATCAAGTTGGGAAATCAGGCGATTAGCGGCTTCCCACGCTTCTTCATTTGTTTCACGCACAATCACATGCAGACGAATACCGAAACGAACGGTGCGCCCATGTGCTGCGGCTTTAGCACGAACCTGCTCAATTTTCTCTTTCACTAAATGGGGAGGCTCGCCCCAGGTGAGATAAAGATCAACTTGTTCGGCAGCCAAATCCTGCGCCACATCTGAAGAGCCACCAAAGTAGAGCGGTGGACGCGGTTGTTGTACTGGCGGGAACAGCAGTTTCGCGCCTTTAACCTGAATGTGTTTGCCTTCGTGATCGACCGTTTCGCCTTCCAGCAAGCGCCGCCAGATGTGGGTAAATTCTGCGGAAGCTTCGTAACGTTCCTGATGATTAAGGAACACGCCGTCTGCGGCTAACTCTTCCGGATCGCTACCCGTGACCAGGTTAAATAAAGCGCGACCGTTGGAAAGCCGATCAAGTGTTGCGGCCTGGCGTGCTGCCACGGTTGGCGAGGTTACGCTTGGGCGCAGTGCCACCAGGAATTTCAAACGCTGCGTCACCGGAATCATGGAAGCGGCAACCAGCCAGGCATCTTCGCAAGAACGCCCTGTTGGGATCAGTACACCAGTAAAGCCGATTCTGTCTGCCGCCTGGGCAATTTGTTGCAGGTAGCCATGGTCAACCGGGCGTGCGGAGTCGTTGCTGCCTAAGTAATGGCCATCGCCATGGGTAGGTAAGAACCAGAACATATTCAGACTCATGATTTATCTCCTTTAGCGGGTTGCCAGATGCGGGTGCGAATATCGACTTTCTTAGGCACTAAGTGGTTGTCGTAAAATAGATCTGCCGTTTGCTGTTGTTTTGCCGCAGTCTCGGCGCTGACAGGTGTAATCACCGTTGGTGGGCGATGTTCGAAATAGGTGGCAATCACGTTTTCCGGCAGTCCCATGGTTTTTGCCAGCAGCGCAACGCTTGCGTCACGTTGGGTGCGAGTTAACGCATCGGCATCACTAAAGGTCTTCAGAACGTGTTGCAGGAACGGACCGTTTTGTTCGGCGTAAGGGCGTGATGCAAGATAGAAAGAACCCGTCTGATTCAGCTCGCTGCCGTCGGTTAACACGCGTACGCCACCGTTCAACAGTGCTGCGGAGTAATACGGATCCCAAATTGCCCAGGCATCAACGTTGCCTTGTTGGAATGCGGCGCGAGCATCGGCTGGTGTTAAATAAGCAGGCTGGACATCGGTAAATTTCAGCCCGGCTTTTTGTAGCGCTCTCAATACCAGGTTGTGGGAACTGGAGCCTTTCTGGAAAGCGATTTTATGCCCTTTCAGGTCGGCCACGGTTTTAAGCGGGCTGTTCTCTGGCACCAGAATCACTTCGGCTTTTGGTTTTGCCGGTTCAGAACCGACATACACAAGATCTGCGCCTGCCGCCTGGGCGAAAATTGGTGGAATGTCACCGGTGCTGCCCAGATCGATACTGCCAATATTCAACGCTTCCAGCATTTGCGGGCCAGCCGGGAATTCAATCCACTGGAATTTGGTTTGCGGATACTCTTTTTCCAGCAGCTGATGGCTTTTTGCCAGCACCATGCTCACAGAACCTTTTTGATATCCGATGCGTAACTGTTCTGGCACGGTTTCTGCGGCGTGCAGGGTGGTGCTGAGGCTCAGAGCGCCAGTCAGCATCAGCCAGGGCGCGGTTCGTTTTAGCAGATTAAACATGGGCAACTCCTTGCGCCTTAAAAGGGGAGGTGACGATAAAATCCCGGCGGTGCAGTGCCTGCCAGAACGTTTCCAGCGAGCTATCAAGACGCTGTTGTAAGTTATTGCTGAACACCGGTTTGTGCTGGTAATCCGCAATTTGGCTGTCGTCGGCAAATACGCCATGAAGGATTTCCTGAGCTTTCAGGGCGTTAAGCACAGGCTTTAAGGCGTAATCGACCGCCAACATATGTGCCACGGTGCCGCCAGTTGCCAAAGGCAGAACGACTTTTTTATCCAGCGCACGCTCAGGCAGCAGATCGAGCAAGGTTTTCAGCGCACCGGAAAACGAAGCTTTATAGACAGGAGTTGCGATGATCACCCCATCGGCTTGCTGTAATTGTTCAATTAACGCGAGCAGTGCCGGGCTGTCGAAACGGGCGTACAGCAAATCTTCTGGAGCGAAGTTATGTAGATGCCAGTGACATACCTCGATATCCAAAGCGCTTAATTTTTCGCGGGCATATTCCAGCAGCGCACTGGAACGAGAGGGGAAGCGCGGGCTTCCAGCCAGGGTTATCACACGCATATTGTTTCCTTATAACTAAATGTTTGCTTTTAGGTAACATTGATAACAATTGAGTGTGATATTCGCGCAGAAGTGTTATTCCACTAAATGATTTATCTGGTTTTCATTTGCCAGAAATCGCATAAAGGACAAAGAGAAGAAAACGTTTGCGTTGATTCGGTGTTTTTTGTTGCAGGTCAATTCCATTCAGGGGCGTTATCGTTAATAATACTGCCCCGGTTTGCATACCGGGAATCCAGGAGAGTTCATGTACTACCCCTTCGTTCGTAAAGCCCTATTCAAGCTCGATCCAGAGCGCGCTCATGAAGTGACATTTCAGCAATTGCGTCGTGTAACAGGTACACCTCTCGAATGGCTGGTGCGGCAAAATGTGCCGTCAAAACCTGTGACTTGCATGGGACTGACATTTAAGAACCCATTGGGTCTGGCCGCAGGCCTGGACAAAAACGGTGAGTGCATTGATGCGTTGGGTGCCATGGGCTTTGGCTCCATTGAAATTGGCACTGTCACGCCTCGCCCACAGCCTGGAAATGATAAGCCACGCATTTTTCGTCTGGTTGAAGCTGAAGGTTTAATTAACCGCATGGGGTTCAATAACCTCGGGGTTGATAACCTGGTTGAGAATGTCAAAAAATCTCATTTCGATGGGGTATTGGGCATCAATATCGGCAAGAATAAAGACACTCCAGTTGAGCAAGGCAAAGACGATTATTTGATCTGCATGGATAAAATTTATCCGTATGCGGGTTATATCGCGATCAATATTTCTTCGCCAAATACCCCTGGATTACGTACGCTGCAATACGGCGAAGCCTTAGACGATCTTTTAATTGCGATTAAAAATAAGCAGCAGGAACTTCAGGCATTGCACCATAAATATGTGCCGGTCGCCGTGAAGATCGCGCCGGATCTTTCTGAAGAAGAATTGATCCAGGTGGCTGATAGTTTAGTTCGCCATAATATTGATGGGGTAATTGCCACCAATACCACATTAGATCGTAGCCTGGTTCAGGGCATGAAATATTGCGATGAAATGGGTGGATTAAGTGGTCGCCCGGTTCAGTTAAAAAGTACCGAAATTATTCGCCGCCTGTCGCAAGAATTAAATGGTCGCTTGCCGATTATTGGCGTCGGTGGGATTGATTCAGTGATTGCCGCGCGTGAGAAGATGGCGGCTGGCGCTTCACTGGTTCAAATATATTCCGGCTTCATATTTAAAGGCCCACCGCTGATTAAAGAAATCATTTCAGGTCTGTAATCATTTTACTTTCCAGACAACCGGAGCTTTATTTCCTGCTCCGGTTGTTTTATATTCCATCACTGTTGCTAATTTGAACATATTGGTCTTTTATTAATGTGTTCATTTACGAAGCGGCGATAAGGATATTTTTAATCGCGGGAAGAAGAGAGAAGGTAATAATTATGCGGATTAAACCGGACGATAATTGGCGTTGGTATTATGACGAAGAGCACGATCGTATGATGCTCGATTTAGCCAATGGTATGCTTTTCCGTTCGCGTTTCCCACGTAAAATGCTCACTCCTGATGCCTTTGAAAATACTGGATTTTGTGTCGACGATGCCGCGCTTTTTTTCTCTTTTGAAGAAAAATGTCGCGACCTGGTTTTAAGTAAAGAACAACGCGCGGAACTGGTATTAAATGCGCTGGTGGCGATTCGTTACCTCAAGCCGCAAATGCCAAAAAGCTGGCACTTTATGTCTCACGGTGATTGCTGGCAGCCGATTCCTGGCGACGCCGCTTGTGTATGGTTAAGCGATGATATGCAGCAGGTGAATCTGCTGGTGGTCGAAACGGGTGACAACGCGGCACTCTGCTTACTGGCGCAACCGGGTCTACAACTGGCTGGTCGCACGATGCAGTTGGGTGATGCAATAAAAGTGATGAATGACAGATTAAGGCCGCAACCGTTAAGCAACGACCTTAACCTCGATCAGGCTGTTTAATTTCCCGCTAATTCCACATCGCCCGCCGGTATACAGCTGCAGCACAGAATTGTTCCGTCGTCATTGATAGCGCTTTTCTTCAACGCTTTGACTTCTCCGCTAACCAACTTAATTCGGCAACTTCCACAAATTCCTGCCCGGCAAGAATAGGGCACACGAATGCCTTGTTGTTCTAGCTGTTCGAGCAAAATTTGCTGATTGTTACCGCGAAACTGTTGGCCCTGCCAGTCAATGGCGACCATGCTCTCTTGCTGCTCGAAAGGTTCGAGTGACTCTGCCAGCGCCCCGGCGCCATATATTTTGGCGGGCTTAGTCGCTAACACCTGAAGTTCATCCCCGACACGAATCACGCCGCTGTTACGAGCAATGAGATTCTGGCCAAAATCAACATCGCCATTATCCAGCGCTGTACGGAATTTTTGCAACGTCGCCAGTGGTTCGCTACTCGGATGCTTGCGCCCACGTTCCGGGCTGACGGTTGTCAAAATACAACGGCTGCAAGGCTTGGCGACATCAAACGTCACACCACCCATTCGCACCACTTGCCAGGTGTCTTCTTCCCAGGCTTGCGCACCCGTCACCACAATGTTCGGGCGAAACTGTGTCATTTTGACGCTTGCCGGGCAGCGGTTCTGTAAATCACGCAGTGACGCTTCGTTAGCCAGTAGGAAAGGGTAGCCGTCGGCAAAAGATAACGGGACTTCTTGATGACGTTTTACGCGGCGCGTTAAGGATTCGCCCAACCAGCGTAATTGAACCGGGCGAGAAAAAAAACCGCTCAACCATTGATTGATTTCATCAGGCGCTATTTGCGCGGTGAAGTGATTTCCCCAGACTTCGGTCGGTTCAGCCTGAGGCTGAAAATCCGCAAAACGCACGGTGGCGGAGCTGCCGTCTGGTGCGCTCAGGAACAAACCATCGTGAGTAATTGCCGGAGTAAACAGCACCATTTCCGGTGAAGTACGTGCGGTAATAAAAGTGCCGTCAGGTTCTGTCACCATAAAGATGCGATCAAAGGCCAAACCGCTTGGGGTTACCTGCGCATGAGAGAGGGCAAGACCGCGCATTGATTTCACCGGGTGAATAAAAAGTTGAGACAGGCTAATCATGGCGTCCTCCTTGCCCGTAAAAAAATAATAAGAAGCCAACTTTATGACATGCGTGGCGGATTGGCTATAATGCGCCACAATTTTCTTTTTACACCTGATAAGTGACGATATGAATTCTCTGTTTGCCAGTACGGCGCGTGGGCTTGAAGAGCTATTAAAAACTGAACTGGAGGGCCTTGGTGCGCAAGCATGCCAGGTGGTTCAGGGCGGCGTACATTACCAGGGGGACTCACGTCTGCTCTATCAAAGCCTGATGTGGAGCCGCCTTGCGTCCCGCATTTTGCTGCCTTTAAACGAATGCAGTGTTTATAGCGATCTGGATTTGTACCTCGGCGTACAGACCATCGACTGGCCTGCGCTGTTTGGCCCGGATGCGACCTTTGCAGTGCATTTCAGCGGTCTGAACGACGTTATCCGTAATAGCCAGTACGGTGCGCTAAAAGTGAAAGATGCGATTGTTGACTCCTTCACGCGCAAAAATCTGCCACGTCCAAACGTCGAACGTGAACAGCCAGACCTGCGTATTAACGTCTGGTTGAATAGAGACACCGCCAGCATTGCACTGGATTTAAGTGGCGAAGGCCTGCATCAACGCGGCTACCGCGATAGCACTGGCGCCGCGCCTATTAAAGAAACGCTGGCATCCGCCATTGTGATGCGTTCTGGCTGGCAGCCGGGTAATCCGTTGCTCGATCCTATGTGCGGTTCCGGCACGCTGTTGATTGAAGCGGCAATGATCGCCACCGATCGCGCTCCGGGTCTGCATCGCAAGCACTGGGGTTTCCTGGGCTGGGCGAATCACGATGTCGATTTGTGGAAAGAGATCACCACCGAAGCGCAGGTTCGTGCGCGTAAAGGTCTGGGTGAATACACTTCGCGTTTCTATGGTTCGGATAATGACTCTCGGGTTATCGAACGCGCGCGCGCCAATACCCGTCGTGCGGGTCTGGGCGATATCATCAGCTATGAAGTCAAAGACGTGGCTAAATTGACCAACCCGCTGCCAGAAGGTCCGGTTGGTACGGTTGTCAGTAACCCGCCATACGGTGAGCGTCTGGACAGTGAGCCTGCGCTGATTGCGTTGCACAGTCTGCTTGGCCGCAACATGAAAAACCATTTTGGCGGCTGGAATTTATCACTGTTTAGCGCATCCCCAGATTTGCTAAGCTGCCTGCAACTGCGTGCCGAACGTCAGTTTAAAGCGAAGAACGGCCCGCTGGATTGTGTGCAGAAAAACTATCAATTATCGGCTACCAGCACGGGTGCGCAATCAGGCCAGATTGCTGATGATTACGCAAACCGCCTGCGCAAAAATATCAAAAAACTCGACAAATGGGCGCGCCAGGAAGGCATCGAATGCTACCGAATTTACGATGCCGATTTGCCCGATTATAACGTTGCTGTTGACCGCTACGGCGAGTGGGTTGTGGTTCAAGAATATGCGCCACCGAAAACGGTGGATGCCAACAAAGCGCGCCAGCGTCTGTTTGATGTGATTGCTGCAACAATGTCTGTACTGGAATTGCCATCCAACCGACTGATCCTGAAAACCCGTGAGCGTCAGAAAGGGAAAAGTCAGTATCAGAAAATGGATGAGAAGGGTGACTTCATGGAAGTGAGCGAATATAACGCTCGTCTGTGGGTCAACCTGACGGATTACCTTGATACCGGTTTGTTCCTCGACCACCGTATCGCGCGTCAAATGCTGGGCAAAATGAGCAAAGGGAAAGATTTCCTTAACCTGTTTGCTTATACCGGCAGCGCGACAGTTCACGCAGGGTTAGGTGGCGCTAAAACGACGACCACCGTCGATATGTCTCGTACTTACCTGGAGTGGGCTGAGCGTAACTTGCGTCTTAACGGTTTGAGTGGCCGTGCACACCGCCTGGTTCAGGCTGATTGCCTGGGCTGGTTGCGTGAAACCGATGAACAGTTTGATCTGATTTTTATCGATCCGCCGACGTTCTCAAACTCAAAACGTATGGAAGAATCTTTTGATGTCCAGCGCGACCACATCGTGCTGATGAAAGACCTTAAGCGCCTGTTGCGCCAGGGCGGCACCATTATGTTCTCCAACAACAAACGTGGCTTCAAAATGGACTTTGACGGGTTAGCTAACCTGGGCCTTAGCGCTCAGGAAATCACGCAGAAAACCCTGTCGCAAGACTTTGCCCGTAATCGCCAAATTCATAACTGCTGGCTCGTTACTCACGTAGCCAAGGATTAATTGTCATGTCATTAATTAGTATGCACGGTGCCTGGTTGTCGTTTAGCGACGCACCGTTATTAGATAACACCGAACTTCATATCGAAGAAAACGAACGTGTCTGTTTAGTTGGCCGTAACGGCGCGGGTAAATCCACGCTGATGAAAATCCTCAACCGTGAAGTGCCTCTCGATGATGGCCGCATGGTTTACGAACAGGATTTAATCGTCGCGCGTTTGCAGCAAGATCCGCCGCGTAATGTTGCCGGCACGGTTTATGACTTCGTTGCTGAAGGCGTTGAAGAACAAGCGGAACATCTGAAGGCTTATCACGATATTTCCCATAAAGTGATGACCGATCCGAGCGATAAAAACCTCAATGAGATGGCGCGTATCCAGGAGATTTTGGATCACCAGAACCTCTGGCAACTGGATAGCCGCATTAATGAAGTGCTCGAACAATTAGGTCTGGAAGCTGATACTGAACTGTCGGCACTTTCTGGCGGCTGGTTGCGTAAAGCGGCACTAGGCCGTGCGCTGGTGAGTTCTCCACGTGTTCTATTGCTTGATGAGCCAACCAACCACCTGGATATCGAAGCTATCGACTGGCTGGAAGGTTTCCTGAAAGAGTTCCAGGGCAGCATTATTTTCATCTCGCACGACCGTTCATTTATTCGCAATATGGCTACGCGTATCGTCGACCTTGATCGCGGCAAACTGGTTTCTTACCCTGGCGATTACGATCAGTATCTGCTGGCCAAAGAAGAAGCTCTACGTGTTGAAGATCTGCAAAACGCCGAGTTTGATCGCAAACTTGCTCAAGAAGAAGTGTGGATCCGTCAGGGCATTAAAGCACGCCGTACGCGTAATGAAGGCCGCGTGCGTGCCTTGAAAGCGATGCGTAACGAACGTAGTGCTCGTCGTGAAGTGTTGGGCAGCGCCAAAATGCAAGTTGGTGAAGCGGCGCGTTCCGGCAAGATCGTCTTTGAAATGGAAAACGTGTTTTACCAGATCGCTAACAAAAACCTGGTGTCGGATTTCTCAGCCCAGGTGCAGCGCAGCGACAAAATCGCGCTGGTGGGGCCAAACGGCTGTGGCAAAACCACATTACTGAAACTGATGTTAGATCAGCTGAAAGCGGATAGCGGGCGCGTGCATTGCGGTACCAAGCTTGAAGTGGCGTACTTTGACCAGCACCGTGCTGAGCTTGATCCTGATCGTACGGTAATGGACAACCTGGCGGAAGGTAAGCAAGAAGTGATGGTGAATGGTAAGCCACGCCATGTACTGGGCTACTTGCAGGACTTCCTTTTCCACCCGAAACGCGCCATGACTCCGGTTCGTGCGTTGTCTGGTGGTGAGCGTAACCGCCTTTTACTGGCGAAGTTATTCCTAAAACCAAGCAACTTGATGATTCTCGATGAACCGACGAATGACCTGGATGTCGAAACGCTCGAATTACTTGAAGAGTTGATTGATGGTTATCAGGGAACGGTCATGTTGGTGAGCCACGATCGTCAATTCGTTGATAACACAGTGACCGAATGCTGGATTTTTGAAGGTGAAGGTAAAATCGGTCGCTATGTGGGTGGTTATCATGATGCTAAAGGTCAGCAAGCTTCTGCTCAATCTTTACGCCACTCTGTGGCAGATAAAGCGCAAAACAACCAGCCTGCTAAGGCGGAAGTTGTTAAACGCGCAAGTAGCAAGCTAAGCTATAACCTGCAACGTGAATTAGAGCAATTACCGCAACGTCTTGAACAACTTGAGGCGGAGCTGGAAGCCCTACAAGCGAAGGTCGGGGATGCTGAGTTCTTTAACCAGCCACACGATGTGACGCAAAAAACATTGAGTGATATGTCCAACGCAGAAAAAGCACTGGAAGAAGCTTTTGAGCGCTGGGAATATCTGGAAGCTCTGAAAAACGGCGCGTAACCCAAGGAGACCCGATATGTGTGCCACGCATCATCATCGTTCACACATATTGTGTTCACAATGTGACCTACTAGTTGCGCTACCGGTATTGGAGGACGGCCATAAGGCCGTCTGTCCACGTTGCGGTACAACACTTCTCACTCAGTGGTCCTCACCACGCCAACGTCCTACAGCTTATGCGCTAGCAGCTCTGTTTATGTTGCTGCTCGCCAACCTGTTTCCCTTCATCAACATGAAAGTAGCAGGACTCAGCAGTGAAGTTTCGCTGCTTGAAATTCCAGGCGTCATGTTCAACGAAGACTACGCAAGCCTTGGCACTTTCTTTATGGTCTTTGTGCAGGCAGTGCCTACGTTCTGTTTAATTACGATTTTGTTATTGGTTAATCAGGTGGCATTACCACTGACGTTTAAAAAGCGTCTGGCACGAATCCTGTTCCAGCTAAAGTCCTGGGGTATGGCCGAAATTTTTCTCGCGGGCGTTTTGGTCAGTTTCGTCAAATTAATGGCTTACGGTGACATTGGCGTCGGGAGCAGTTTTATTCCGTGGTGCTTGTTCTGTGTGTTGCAACTTCGGGCATTCCAGTGTGTGGACCGGCGTTGGCTTTGGGATGATATTGCGCCTGAACCGGCGATTTCAGTACCGCTTAAAGTCGGTGTATCAGGCCTTCACCAGGGGTTGCGCTCTTGTTCATGCTGCACAGCAATCGTGCCAGAGGATCAGGAAATTTGTCCACGCTGCGAAACGAAAGGATATGTTCGTCGCCGTCATAGCTTGCAATGGACACTCGCTCTGCTGTTGACTTCAATTATGCTGTACCTGCCCGCAAATATATTGCCCATCATGATAACCGAAGTGTTGGGCAGCAAAATCCCGTCGACGATTATTGCCGGGGTTATCTTGTTGTGGAGCGAAGGCTCTTATCCGGTTGCTGGCGTTATTTTTATCGCCAGTATTTTGGTTCCGACACTGAAAATGTTAGCGATTGCCTGGTTGTGCTGGGATGCTAAAGGCCACGGTCAGCGTGACAGTGAAAGAATGCATTTGATCTACGAGGTGGTCGAATTTGTCGGGCGTTGGTCAATGATCGATGTGTTCGTTATAGCGGTATTATCGGCCCTGGTGCGTATGGGAGGATTGATGAGTATCTACCCGGCGATCGGTGCCGTGATGTTTGCATTAGTAGTGATTTTGACAATGTTTGCAGCGATGACCTTTGACCCTCGCTTGTCCTGGGATCGCGCACCGGATTCAACTCATGAGGAGTCGTCTGAGCATGGAAAATAAAAGCGGGGAAGCAAAAGTCGCAAAGGTGAAAAATTGGTCCCCGGTATGGATTTTCCCTATCGTAACCGTGCTAATCGGCGCGTGGATCTTATTTTATCACTACAGCCATCAAGGCCCGGAAGTGACGCTGATTACCACGAATGCCGAAGGTATTGAAGGTGGGAAAACCATGATTAAAAGCCGAAGCGTTAATGTCGGTGTCGTGGAAAGCGCTGTCCTGTCCGATGATTTGCTGCATGTCGAAATTACGGCACGTTTAAATTCCGGTATGGAAAAACTTCTGCACAAAGACTCAGTGTTTTGGGTGGTGAAACCGCAGGTCGGCCGCGAAGGTATTTCTGGCCTGGGTACGTTACTCTCGGGTGCCTATATCGAACTGCAGCCGGGGACGAAAGGCTCAAAAGTGGAACGTTATGATTTACTGGATGCTCCGCCGCTGGCACCGCCGGATGCAAAAGGCATTCGTATTACGCTCGATAGTAACAAAGCAGGGCAGCTCTCTCCTGGCGACCCGGTTCTGTTCCGGGGTTATCGCGTCGGTTCAGTTGAAACCAGCACTTTCGATGCTGCAAAACGTAGTATCAGCTATCAGCTGTTTATCAGCGCGCCAAACGATCGTCTGGTCACCAGTAATGTGCGTTTCTGGAAAGACAGTGGGATCGCCGTGGATATGTCATCCCAGGGGATGCGTGTCGAAATGGGTTCTCTCACCACGCTGTTTAGCGGCGGTGTGAGTTTTGACGTGCCGGAAGGTTGGGATCTTGGCAAACCTGTGAAAGCAGGCAGCGAATTCAATCTGTTTGATGATCAGAAAAGTATTCAGGACTCCTTGTATACCGATCACATTGATTACCTGATGTTCTTTAAAGATTCCGTGCGTGGTCTGCAACCAGGGGCACCTGTTGAATTCCGTGGTATCCGCCTCGGGACAGTGGCGAAGGTGCCATTCTTCACCGAAGGCATGCGTCAGAAAATCAACGATGATTTCCGTATCCCGGTTCTGATCCGTCTTGAACCTGAACGTTTGCAGAATCTTGTTGGTGATGACATCCATATTCAGGACAACATGACCTCGTTAATCAAACGTGGTTTGCGGGCTTCGATGAAAACCGGCAGCCTGGTGACTGGGGCACTGTTTATCGATCTTGATTTCAACCCTAAAGCGCCGCCTGTTACCGATTTGCCGACCTTTAACGGTTATCCAATTATCCCAACGATGAGCGGAGGCCTGGCGCAAATCCAACAGCGCTTGCTGGAAACTCTGGATAAGATTAATAACTTGCCATTGAATCCGATGATTGAGCAAACCACCAATTCGCTTGCCGAAAGTCAGCGAACCATGAAGCACTTGCAGCAGACCCTCGATAATCTGAACAAGATTACGTCGAACAAGTCGATGCAATCATTGCCTGAGGATATGCAGTCAACGCTTCGTGAGCTCAATCGCAGCATGCAAGGCTTCCAGCCAGGCTCTGCTGCTTATAACAAGATGGTGGCGGATATGCAGCGTCTTGACCAGGTTCTGCGTGAATTGCAGCCGGTGCTACGAACGCTGAACGATAAGAGTAATTCGCTTATCTTTGAAGCGAAGGATAAAAAAGATCCCCAGCCGAAGAGGGCAAAAGAATGAAAAGATGGCTTCCATTGATTGCTGCATTAGCCTTAACGGCCTGTAGCAGCAGCGACGAAGGAAAAACGTATTACCAACTGCCTCAAAGCTCAACGCCTGCTGTGCAGGCTGTGAGCCAGCCTGGCACCCACTTGTTATGGGTGGAACAAGTGGCGGTTCCTGATTACCTCGCCGGAAACGGCGTGGTTTATCAAACCAGTGATGTTCAGTATGTCATCGCTACCAGCAACTTGTGGGCGAGTCCTTTAGATCAGCAACTACGTAATACGCTGGTGAGCAATCTGAGCAGTGCATTACCCGGTTGGGTGGTGGCTTCACAACCGTTGGGCAGCCTTCAGGATACTCTGAATGTTAATGTGACGGGTTTCCACGGACGCTATGACGGCAAGGTGATTGTGAGCGGTGAATGGTTGCTCAATCATCAGGGGCAATTGATTAAACGCCCGTTCCATGTGGAACTTAAGCAGCAAGAAGATGGTTATGATGCAATGGTGAAAACCTTAGCGCAGGCCTGGCAGCAAGAGGCGCAAAGCATTGCCAGCCAGTTAAACCGTATTAATTAATTTTCTTAAGTAGCACAAAAAAGCTGCGTCTTTCCGCTGTAAAGCGGGGCGCAGCTTTTCTTTTGGCATTAACCTATTACCCGACCCATCTCACATTTTTATCTCAAATATCATCACGTGTAGCTCACATTTATGACATTGGCGTGAATTTTGCGCATTGACGATGGCTGTTTTTGGAGGTATTCGTTATATGTGCTTGCACATTTTGCAGGCACTGTTTTCTTTCCACCAGATTAAAGAAATGAGGGAAACGAGGCATGAAGAGACAAAAACGAGATCGCCTGGAACGGGCTCATCAACGTGGTTATCAAGCAGGTATCGTCGGACGTTCCAAAGAGATGTGTCCTTATCAGACACTGAATCAAAGGTCGTACTGGATGGGAGGCTGGCGAGAAGCCATGGAAGACAGGGCGGTTACCGCGTAATCACTGTCTCTTTAGAAAAAGAAACCTCCGCATGGCGGAGGTTTCGCGTTTCAGAGCTTTATACAATCAGGCTTAGAAAGCAGTAGTGTCTTTGAACAGACCTACTTTCAGATCGGTAGCGGTGTAAATTACACGGCCATCAACCAACACTTCACCATCTGCCAGGCCCATAATCAGGCGGCGATTAATAACGCGTTTGAAGTGAATACGGTAGCTGACTTTTTTCGCAGTTGGCAGGATCTGACCCGCGAGTTTAACTTCACCCACGCCCAGTGCACGGCCTTTGCCTTCGCCGCCTAACCAGCCCAGATAGAAGCCTACAAGCTGCCACATCGCATCCAGACCCAGGCAACCAGGCATTACCGGATCGCCGATAAAGTGGCAACCAAAGAACCACAGGTCAGGATTGATATCCAATTCTGCTTCAACGTAACCTTTATCGAAGTTACCACCGTCTTCAGTCATCTTGACTACGCGGTCCATCATCAGCATGGATGGCGCAGGCAAACGTGGGCCTTCAGCGCCAAACAGTTCGCCACGACCAGAGGCAAGGAGATCTTCTTTTGTATAGGATTCGCGTTTATCTACCATGTTTACAGTAAGCCTTTTTATAATGAAGCACGCATGTTAGCTAACACGTGTACGCTCAACAAGTCCGATCAGTTTTGATTGAACCAGTTAAGCCAACGTAATGGCCATGGATAACGGTGCCGAATATCTTGCGCAGATGCCTGAGCGATTCGCTCTTGCACCGCACGCAATAGCGTATTTTGCCCTTCGCCATCCCAGGGCAGGTTTGTTAATAAGGGTAGTGCATCCGTGACATCGTCGATGGCCCAAATCGTGAATTGCCCTTGTTCTACGGCATCCAGAACATCCTGGTGCAGACAAAGGTGACGCACATTAGAAACCGGGATAATCACGCCTTGCTTGCCGTTAAACTCACGTTGCTGGCAAATACGGAAGAAGCCTTCGATTTTCTCATTCAGGCCACCAACAGGTTGCACACGACCAAACTGATCGACTGAACCTGTCACCGCGATATGCTGATAAATAGGCACATTAGCCAGCGCACTGATTAACGCGCACAGTTCGGCCATTGAAGCGCTATCACCGTCGACTTCGCTGTAAGACTGCTCGAAAGTCAGCGAGGCGGAGAAGGGGATTTGCTGATCAAGCTGCAATTCTGACATCAAAAATGCCTGCATGATCATCATGCCTTTCGCATGAATATTACCGCCCAACTCAGCTTTGCGCTCAACGTCGGTAAATTCACCATCACCCACATGCACAACACAACTAATGCGCGAAGGTTCGCCGAATGCACGTGGATGACCAGGGAATTCAATGACCGACAAGGCGTTGATCTGGCCAACCATTTCACCTTCGGTTTCGATCAGGATCTGCTCAAGCAGGATTTCATCCTGCATGCGTTCAGCCAGATAACCTTCACGCCATTCGCGCTGCGCTAGCATTTGCGTCAGCTCTTCGGCACCAAAGCTTTCATTTTCAGTGAAGGCGGCAACTTCACGTAGCTGGCGGCTAATCCATGACGGGCACAGCGGCAGAGTTTCCTGGTCGCCGGTATAACGCACGGCTTCACGGATGAGTGGCTGCCAGGCATCCGCTGCAGGAACTGGCAGGGATTTTGATTGCGCAACGGCATAAATCCACTGGCACCACAACGCCATATCATCGGCAGAGGCGATCTGCAGATTCTCTTCAAACTCGCTGTAAATGGCCGAAGTCGCCAGTTCAGGTTCCATGTCCTGGAAATCAGCCAACGATTCACGTTCACCCACCAGCACCAGTTTCAGGCTTAATGGCAGTGATGGAATGTTAACGGGCAATGGACGAGTTTCATCCTGGGAAATCCAGTCGAAACGGCCTTGAATGACCATTTGTTTAAGGCGCAACCACAGTAGCGGTTGTGCTAAAACACTGCGCAATGACAGCACCAGAATGCCACCATTTGCGCGGTGAACCAGACCCGGTGTCAGCGTGATTTCACCCGCGAACTGACGCACGCAACCGAAAAGTTGTTCCGCTTCAATCCAGTCAGCGGCAACGACTTCAGACTGGCCTGCAAAATTGTCTTCAGCTGTTTCGGCAGGGCGTAGCGTGATGCGCGAGCCTTCAATCAGGTAATGTCCGCCTGTCAGAGCGTTATCCTGCGACCAGCATTCACGTGCTGCTGCGGTAATGAGATTAAGGTACTCGGCTTCTTCAGCGGCTTTTACCAGCATCAGATCGGCCGAGGCTACCGGTTGGCTTAGCTGCACAAGTCCATAAGACAGACGAGGTTGTACAGCGGAGAAAGGGGCAGTTTCGGAATCATAAGGCTGTGCAAAGATTTCCTGATAGCTTTCGGTATCAGGTACAAGAGCACGCCATTCAAGTCGATTAGTCGTCAAAGTCGCTATTTATTAATTAGATGTCAAAGGCGCGATTATACAAGAATAGCCAGGGCAGCACACGGTTTATGCGGAGCGGCAAGTTTACTTAGCTCACAGCTTTCATTTTTCAGGTAAGCGAAAATAGAAAAAACTGTTATTCTGAAGTGAGTTACACGGTCACACTGAGACAACAATGAAATATCAACAGTTGGAAAATCTCGAGAGCGGCTGGAAGTGGAAGTATCTGGTTAAAAAACACCGCGAAGGCGAGCTAATCACACGTTATATCGAGGCGAGTGCAGCGAAAGAAGCTGTTGATGAGTTGTTACGCTTAGAGAATGAACCGGTGCGTGTGTTGAGCTGGATAGAGCAGCATATGAATCCAGAACTTCACAACCGCATGAAACAAACTATCCGTGCGCGTCGTAAACGGCACTTTAATGCCGAGCATCAGCATACGCGTAAAAAATCCATCGACCTGGAATATCTGGTCTGGCAGCGTTTAGCTGGCCTTGCTCATCGGCGTGGATGCACACTGTCGGAAACGATTGTACAGTTGATTGAAGATGCGGAGCGTAAAGAACAATACGCCAATCAGATGTCATCTCTCAAACAAGATCTGCAGGCATTGCTGGGCAAAGAATAAGAGCAGTTGTTGTGACGCTGTGCTTCTCTATTCCTGGTTACTTAGAATTCAGAAACAAAAAACCCCGCCGAAGCGGGGTTTTTTTATAACGGTAACTTATGCCGCAGGCTGAGTTACAACGTCTTTGATACCTTTAACTTCGATCTCAACGCGACGATCTGGAGCCAGGCAATCAATCAGTTTAGCTTTAGGAGCTACGTTATCACAGGTGTTGCCAGTAACTGGGTTAGATTCGCCCATACCGCGTGGGGAGATCTTGTTAGCTGGGATACCTTTAGAGATCAGGTAATCAACAACAGACTGTGCACGTTTGTCAGACAGTTTCTGGTTGTATTCATCAGAACCGATACGGTCTGTGAAGCCCAGAACAACTACTGAACCATCTTTCGGATCAAGGTTGCTCAGCTGAGTATACAGCTGATCCAGAGCTTGTTGACCTTCTGGCTTCAGAGTTGCTTTGTTGAAGTTGAACAGAACGTCAGACTTCAGGGTGAAGTGCTTGGTCTGTACTTCTGGAGCTGGAGCTGGAGCTGGAGCTACAACTGGAGCTGCATCGTACTGGCCGAAACGGTAAGAAACACCCAAGCTCAGCATGCCGTTGTCTGGACGAGTACCAACTGTTTGTGCGTCACCGATGTTGCTAACCCACTGGTAATCCAGACGAGTTGCGATATCACGGGTGATTGCGTATTCAAGACCAACTGCCGCCAACGGGGAAACACCAGTGTCGTGGTTGCTCACACGAGTAGTGCCGTTGTCGTAGTTGCCTTTGGAGTCTGCACGCCAAACCATACCACCCAGACGAGTGTAGATGTCCAGTTCGTCAGTGATTGGGTAGCTCAGTTTAGCAGCCAGTTGAACGCCTTGCGCTTTGAAAGCACCGTTATCAACGCTGCCGGTATAAGCCATACGGCCCAACCAGTCATAACCCATTTCCAGACCAACGTACGGGTTAACCTGGTAACCACCGAAGGCACCAGCACCCAGTTGGCTGTTGTGAGTTGAACCATTGTTGTTCTGATAGCCGTTTCCGTAGAAACCGGTGTCATGGAACTGGGACCAACCCAACTTACCACCTGCATACCAGGTGTTATCTTTCGGTGCGGCCTGCGCTACGGTAGCGAAGCCAGCCAGTGCCACTGCAATCGCGATAGCTGTCTTTTTCATTTTTTGCGCCTCATTATCATCCAAAAAGGCCATGAGCTTTAAAATCGCTCTAAAGCCCAGGGTTAAATCCTTCGCCCGAGTTTATGCTCACTTGTTACTCTACCGATCAATCGGTGTTATGGAAGAGCAACCCTGGCGAGCTAAAGTCTACAACGTAGTTGAAAACTTACAAGTGTGATGTCCGTCAGGCATATGAAAAAAAACGACTTGTGTACACATTTTCTAACAAGTTCGCGCAGAATTTATACTCAAAGATTTCTGGAGAATGCCGCTACAAGCGGCTTGAGACGCGGTTCCACTATGAATCATAAAGATTTGTCAGGAGCTGAAGAAAAGTTCCAGGATTTCTCTTAAATTTACTTAATGATACAAACTAGAATGAATTTTTAGGCCAGTTCGTGGTCGACACCCTGTTTTGGAGGTGTGCATCGGACGCATTATGAAGCCGATCGCATTACCCATTTCAGCTGCTGATGATAGCTGCAAATGTTCTTCATCTGTTAATTCTTTAGGCAACCAACCGATGACCACGCTGTAATTTCCAGTCTGCAATGCTTTTACCATAGCATCTACGGTGAAAAGTGGATCTAACTGGCTCACCTGCATGACTTTTGTAAGTGGAAGACCTGCCGATTTAACCCATTGACGACTCAATTTTTGCTGTGGCGTTAGCCAAAGCTGCCAACGTGACTGTTGACCAAGTTGCTGGAGCAGGGGCAACAGCACCAGTTGCGTAACCCATGGCTGATCTTCGCTATAGATCACTTCACTAATCAACCCTTTAGTATTGTTACCTGCTGATGACTGAGTCAAAGAAGAAAGAGGGGCAACGTGAGTTAGAACGTTATGTGATTGCATAGTTAATCCCGCCTGATGGGTTACTGTATGAATATACAGTAATGCCTGTCAGGCCAAAGATCAATCTAAATTTCGGAAAGCATATCGCAATTTCTTCACGTAAATCTGCGGAATGCGAAAATGTGATTGCCGTCTGTCATCAGGTTACCTATTTTCGTGTTACTGGAAACAGAAACAAGCCGTAGTGGTGTGTTATAGCATGATATTTAAGGATATATTCATGAAAAAGCGATCTTATACAAGGATTCATCAATCGAAAGAATGCTTATCCCCGCTAGGGGATATCAGCCATCGTTCATTATTTGGAGGCTATAGTCTGACGGTCGATAATGTCGTGTTTGCCATGGTTTCTGAAGGGGAACTTTACTTAAGAGCTTGTGAGCAGTCAGAGGTTTATTTTGTTAAGAGGGCGGCAGCGCCATTGCTCTATAACAAACGTGGGCGGACGATTGAACTTAATTACTTCCGTGTTGATGAAGGGTTGTGGAACGATCAAGAAACGCTTTTAAAACTCTCATCGGATGCATTGTTTAGCGCCCGCCGTGAAAAATCCCGCCATAAATCTCATCAACGACTCAAGGATCTCCCGAATTTAACCCACAGTCTGGAGATGATGCTGTGGGAAGCCGGTATTGCGGATGTCAGAACGCTACATGCTTACGGTGCAAAGCGGTCATGGATAAAGTTGAGGAGCGTGAATAAGGGGCTGGGAGTCAGAGTACTACTGGCGCTGGCGGGGGCGATTTGCGGTATTCATGAAGCAGCACTCCCGGCGACGACACGCCAGGAATTAGTTGAGTGGGGGCAGCTATATGAACAACGGCATGCGGGTTAATCGTACTGCTGTGTGACAAGCTGCTGGAGGCGCGAGATTTCTGGTAAAAGTGCAACCAACAGGCCAATTTGCTGAAGGACTAACGGCTCTTTGGTCTCTGGTTGCGGCTCCAGTGAAGTTATCCGCTCGGACAACCCTTGCAAGGCTTTTTGAACGCGTTCTTCATCGGCAGGCAGATGATGCAGTGCATCATCGACGTAACAGACGGCATCATCAAGCAGCAACAAAATATCTTCATTGGTCAGCATTTCGCGGTGCGCGCCCAACGCCGAAATATAACTGTTAAATGTATGATTGAGGCACAATAAGCGAAATGCCGTTTCTCGCGCTTCCGGCGTGACTCTGGGCTCTGAGGACATGTTCGATACCACAGATGCCAGCTCCGCATCCTTGTTGTGTGCATCCCGGCGCGCAATACGATACTCCAGTCGGTTATCACGGCCTTGATGATATTGCTCGAGAATGGCATCCAGATAGCGGCAATTGGCATTGAATGCCCGCTCTACAACTAATGGCAGCCGACGGAATCGCCAGTCAGGCCAGATGAAACTCACCGCCGCCCATGCGATCCCACATCCCAAAAGGGTGTCGAAAATTCGCGGCATTGCGACTTCAAAACCTTCGCCCAACAAGTTGAAACACAGCAACACCAGCAACGTGATGAACATAGTGGCGTGAGCGTATTGCACGTTGCGGAAGGCAAAAAACAGCACGCCGGTGATAACAATTAAAACCAGTTGCCCTTCGAGCGACGGCACAAAATAGAGAACCGGTAAACCAACTGCCACGCCGACTAACGTGCCAATTATACGAAGCGCTAAGCGGCGACGAGTGGCACTGTAGTTAGGCTGGCAAACAAACAGGCTGGTCAGAAGTATCCAGTAGCCATGTTTTAGCCCGGTTAACTGAATAAACGCGTAGCCTACGCACAGCACCACAGACATGCGTACCGCATGGCGGAATAAAGCAGACTCCGGCGTCAGATTTCGCTTCAGCCGTTGCCACATATCACCAAAGCCGGTCAAACGGTCATCAAGCAGGCGGTTTTCGATATTATTTTCCGGTGCTGCCAGCGCCTGCTCAGACTCAATCGTCGCCAGTTGAGCGTCAATTGCGCGCAAGTTACTCACCAGATAACCCAGTGCTTTTAATTCGCTCGCCAGCGCCGGGTCAGTTTTCAGCCTTTCAATCGCAGCGTCCAGATGTGTAAATGCACGCTCAAAGCGTGGATCGTGTTGGTATTTCAACCGCAGTAAAACAGATCGCGAGAGCTGCAAACAGGCTTGAGATTGCAGGGACAGCAGGCGTTGAAAGCGGAACATAATATCGCTGTAGCGGAATTTGTCGCGCAGAGCCTGGTATTGAATATGTGATGAACTTGCGCGTTCATGAATATCCTGGGCGACAAAATAGTAGTGAAGCGTTCGGCGTGTGCCGCGCTGCCCACGATCGCCACGTAAACGCGTCAACAATGAACCTTTGGTCTGATTTAACGTTGTCACCAACTGGCTGTTAGCCATGGCAAGCTCAAGCATTGGAGCCTGGCTTTCTTCTTCGATATCGGGGTCAAAAAGCGTAGCTTTAACTTCCAGATAACGAGCGAGGCTTTCATAACAACGCGCCAGGTTATCTTGCAGCGGGCGGATGGGGAAAATCAGATGGCCTGCCAGAGTCAGCAAGTTGTACCAGATTGCACCTGCCAGCAGCAGAATCGGTTGTTGATACCAGTGGTCATATAAAGAAATACCCAACATGGTATAGATGGCAATGAGCAGCGCGCCAAAGGCGATGGTGGCATAACGCTGGCCTAAACCGCCCAGCAGAATAAATCCGCTGGTGGAAATCATCAATCCAATGCCAAACAGCAGCGGCCACGGGTACAGCAACTCCACAGACGCCGAAGCAATAAAGAAACTCACCAGGGTTATCAGAAGATTTCGCAAGCGCCCGGCCAGCCGGTCATCTAAATCGGCAAGGGCTGCGGCAACCACACCCAGGGTTAGTGGAATAGTGAGCTTAACTTCACCTAACCACCAGGGCAGGGCAGCAGTGCCAGTGAGCGCAATAAAAATGCGCAAGTTATACAGCCAGGCACTGTTCCAGGTATAACGACGCAGAATTGGACTAAGCATTAATACTCACTATTCTTGTCAGAATTACTGGAAACGACGGCGGGCGTTAGCTTCACGCGCAGCCTGTGCGACTTCGACAGAAACGACACGGCGGCCAACAGGCCAAAGCGCGATAACAGCGATTTTGAAATTAGCGATCCCCACAGGGATACCGATAATGGTGATGCATTGGGCAATACCAGTGGCGATATGAAGTAAGCATAACCACCAGCCGAAAAATATCAGCCAAATAATGTTCAGCAATGTGCCGCCGGTATTCAGAATGGCGCTTTTCCCTTGAGGGTTGAGTTCGTCGACATGCACCGCTTCGTTACCGTATGGTACGAAAGAGAGTTTAGTAATCTCCCAGCAGGATCGTGTCAGCGGCAACGTGAAAATAAAAATGATACTGACCAGAGTGGCCAGCAACCAGGATAGGGTGGTCAGAAAACCGCCGAGTACAAAGTTCAAGACATTTAGGACTGTACGCATAATCACTCTTATTTAGGGTGTAAATAAATAACCACAACAATTGTAACGCGTTTTTACTCTGGAGCGTCATTCCTTCGCCGGGTAAACTTAACCACAATCACCATTCTGGATCAGGCAAAGCGTAATGGAATTAAAAGCGACCTCTCTTGGCAAACATTTAGCACAGCACCCATACAATCGTGTGAAATTACTGGCTGCGGGTGTAGAGGTGAAAGGAGAACGTCACGAATACCTTATTCCATTCAATCAGTTAATTGCTATCAATTGCAAGCGCGGTCTGGTCTGGGGCGAGCTGGAATTTGTGTTGCCGGATGACAAAGTGGTGCGTTTGCATGGTACAGAATGGAATGAAACCCAGCGCTTTTATCATCATCTTGATCAGTTATGGCAGAGCTGGAGTGTCGAGATGAGTGAAGTTGCGGCGCAGGTGCTTCAACAGCAGTATGCCGAGATTACGCGCCGCATCCAGCAGGAAAAATGGTTCAAACGCAGCGATATGCAGGCATTGCAGCAAAATGTACGCGTCGCTTTTTCTGCATTGCCACTCCCGCAGGCAAGGCTGGAGGATTTCGATAATTGCCGCGAATTATGGATGCATTGCAAAGCCTGGCTTGAACAAGGTGAGACTCGTCGCCATCAGCGTAATACCGCGTATACCAATCATATGCTTGAAAAGCATGCTGATTTTTTCCAGAAAATAGAAAGCTCGCCGCTCAATCATTCTCAGGCACGCGCCGTGGTCAACGGCGAAGACTCACTTTTGGTGTTAGCGGGAGCCGGGAGTGGCAAAACTTCGGTGCTGGTGGCTCGTGCGGGGTGGTTACTGCAACGTGGCGAGGCCAGCGAAGATCAAATCTTGTTATTGGCATTTGGTCGCAAAGCCGCTCAGGAGATGGACGAGCGTATCGCTGAACGTCTCCATACCGACGCGATTTCAGCTCGTACCTTCCATGCTCTGGCGTTGCATATTATCCAGCAAGGCAGCAAAAAAGCGCCGCGCGTCAGCGAACTTGAATCCGATACCAACGCACGCCACCAACTACTGATTGAAAGCTGGCAGCAGCAATGTCGAGAGAAAAAAGCGCAGGCGAAAGGCTGGCGTGAATGGTTGCGCGACGAGTTGCAGTGGGACGTGCCGGAAGGCGAATACTGGAAAGACGAGCGTCTGGCGAAACGTCTGGCCAGTCGATTAGATCGTTGGCTTGGCCTTATGCGAATGCACGGCGGCTCGCAGGCTGACATGATTGCCTCAGCGCCAGAAGACATTCGAGATCTCTTCGCTAAACGCGTCAAGCTCATGGCGCCGTTATTAAAAACCTGGAAGACGGCACTGAAAGCCGAAGAGGCTGTCGATTTCTCAGGGCTGATTCATCAGGCCATTAATGTGCTGGAAAAAGGGCGATTTATCAGTCCGTGGAAGCATATTTTAGTTGATGAATTTCAGGATATTTCGCCTCAACGGGCAGCATTACTGGCGGCGCTGAGAAAACAAAACTCGCATACTTCGCTGTACGCGGTGGGCGATGACTGGCAGGCAATTTATCGTTTCAGCGGTGCAGAAATGTCGTTGACAACCGCATTCGCTCAAAACTTTGGCGATGCAGATCAATGTGCGCTGGATACGACGTACCGCTTCAATGATCGCATCGGCGAGATTGCTAATCGTTTTGTGCAGCAGAATCCACATCAACTTGCTAAGCCGCTGAACAGCCTGTCAAAAGGTGATAAAAAAGCCGTAACGTTATTGGCCGACGATCAACTCGAAGCGCTGCTCGACAAAATGAGTGGTTATGTTCAGCCTCAAGAACGCATTCTGGTGCTGGCGCGTTACCATCATTTACGCCCGGCGATTCTGGAAAAAGCCGCAACGCGTTGGCCTAAACTGGCCGTCGATTTTATGACGATTCATGCCAGCAAAGGGCAGCAAGCAGACTATGTTGTGGTTCTGGGATTGCAGCAGGGGAAAGATGGTTTCCCGGCAGTGGCACGCGAATCTGTCATGGAAGAGGCGTTGTTGCCGCAACCTGAAGACTATCCTGATGCGGAAGAGCGGCGGTTGTTGTACGTGGCGATGACGCGGGCCCGTCATCGTGTCTGGCTGTTATTCAACAAACACGAACCGTCCAGTTTTGTCGATATTCTTAAACAGCTTGGCGTGCCCGCAACCAATCGACCGTAATTATTTCAGTCGATCTGCCAGATAGCGTGGGTAATCCGGGATTAGAATTTCAACTGACTGGTCAAAGCCTGGCGATTGAATAATAAAATCAGCGGTCGATAAATTGGTCGCAACCGGGATGTTCCACACTGTCGCCAGGCGCAGTAACGCTTTAACGTCCGGGTCATGTGGAACGGCGTTAAGCGGATCCCAGAAGAAAATCAGCACATCAATTTTCCCTTCAGAGATCAGTGCCCCAACTTGCTGATCGCCGCCCATCGGGCCGCTTAGCATGGCGTTGACATCCAGACCGCTGCCACGCTGAATCAGATTTCCTGTGGTGCCGGTTGCGTACAACACATGATGGGTGAGAGTGGCTTTATGGCGTTCCACCCATTTCAGCAGCGCGTCTTTGCAGTGATCGTGCGCAACCAGCGCAATATGTTTTTGTTCCGCCAGCGTGCGGGTCGTTAATTCCATTGCTTAATCCTGATTGATTAAAATTGCCTACAGCTTACTGAAAGCCACTGATGCTGCAAGAGAAGGGTGTCAAAAATGCAGGATTAGCAAAGCAATTATTGCGTTGGGTTATCTTTTACCCATTGTAAGAAACGCTCACGAGTCGATTTGTCTGCCTGTAAAAACCAGTATCGCAGGCGTTGCTCCGTTAAGGTTTCTGACTGCCGGGGTGGAGTATCAAGTTCGGATGATTTCGAGAGCAACTCGCTATCATCCGCCATCATTGTAGCGAAACCTTTTATCGACGCCGTTTTTCCCGCCTTGTTGTAAAACTGAGTATCTCGCTCGTAATCAATTCCCTGAGATGTGGCTTTGATCGGCAAAATATCAATTTTCAAGGGGATCACGGCGGCGTCACCATCCAATAATTGCAGATGCGGAGCGTGGTCGAATTCATCACTTTCTTTATCATTCTCTAAACGGGGCAGATTAAAATTAACCTGGCTAACTTCTTTGGTATCGAAGCTCACTACCAACGGTGGCGAGATATAAAGCCGTTGTTCACGCGTGCTGGTACGAATATTTTTTTCAACCCGAAACACCAATTGATGCGGGCCATTATCCAGCTCAAGACTATCCGCGCCTCGCAGTAAAGAACTGGAAACTTTTTTCCCATCAAGCACCAGCAAATCGATATCCGTAGACAAACGTAACGTTGTTGACCACGCTTCAGGCGGTAACATAAGCAAACAACATATCGCTATGAAGAACCAGGTTCTCATCAATGACTCCTGCCTCAAGTAAATTGGGCTATCCGTAGCTGAATGTATCAAAATTTTTCACATCGCCCGCTCATTAACATATAGACATATTTCCAGGATTTGCTCTACTACGTCCGTATGGGAAAGATGGTGAGTCAGGAAGGGATGGCATACACTTTTGATTACTGAGTCCCAGCGGAGAGTGTGATGAAACAGGCAGATATCGAAACTATTCTAAAAAGCACCCGAACAATTGCTCTGGTTGGGGCGAGTGATAAGCCCGACCGGCCAAGCTATCGCGTGATGGCGTATTTGCTCGACCAGGGTTATGAAGTGATTCCTGTGTCGCCGAAAGTGGCGGGTAAAACGCTTTTAGGCCAGCAGGGTTATGGCACGTTGGCTGAAATTCCTAAAAAAATCGATATGGTGGATGTATTCCGCAATTCTGAAGCTGCGTGGGAAGTGGCGCGAGAAGCGATTGCCATTGGCGCAAAAACGTTGTGGATGCAATTGGGCGTCATCAATGAACAAGCCGCCGTACTGGCGCAAGATGCTGGGCTGAACGTGGTCATGGATAAATGCCCGGCGATAGAAATTCCGAGATTGGGTCTGGCTAAATAATTAAATAATAAAAAACCCCACAGCGTGGGGTTTTTGCTAATTACGTAGGCGAGGTGCCTGAAGTTGCTGCCGTATCGAAGCCGCCAATTCATCCATCGACGGTTGTTCGGGATGCTCGTCTTGTGACTCCCCACTTAACTGGGCTTCAGCAAGATAGGTATGCACCACCTGGCCATCATCATCTTCCATCACTACATGATACCAGGGGGCACTACGGAGGACATCGTTGTCGGCCAGATCATCTTCCGCAGGTTCATCCAGAGAATATTCCGGGTCGATATCGACCACCACCCCCAGATAACCCAGCAAAGAATGTCGTACTTGCTGGCCAATGCCGAATTTGCTGGCAATCATAGTCACCTCCTGAGAAACATTACCTGCCATTAATGTGCGGGCAACATTCCATTTTTCAAGTTACATGATGCGACAGGCAAACCCTTTCAGATACAGCCCTTCCGGGTAGGTCGCGATCACTGGGTGATCGGCGGCCTGGCGGAACTGCTCTATAAATTGTACATCACGCCCGGCATCAACGGCGGCATCAGCGATGATTTTCTGGAATAAATCTGTCGTCATCAGTCCAGAACAAGAGAACGTCATCAGAATGCCACCCGGATTCAACAGCTGGATGGCCAGCATGTTGATATCTTTATAGCCGCGGCAAGCACCCATCAATTGGCTCTTGTTTTCGACAAACTTCGGTGGGTCCATCACGATAACGTCGAACTTCTCACCCTGGTCGCGATACTTGCGCAGCAGTTTAAATACATCATCACGCAAGAACTCAGCTTTGCTCAAATCGAGTTTGTTCAGCTCAACGTTTTGCTTCGCAACATCAAGCGCATCCTGAGAGGTGTCCACGCTGACAACCTGGCTACATCCGCCCATCAAAGCAGAAACCGCAAAACCACCGGTATAAGAGAAACAGTTCAGCACACGCTTATCTTTCACATACTGGCGAGTGGCAAAACGGCTGTCACGCTGGTCAAGGTAGTAACCCGTTTTATGGCCGCCTTTGATATCGACCAGCAACTTCATGCCGTGCTCTTCAATTGGCAATAAATCAGGTGGCAGTTCACCGCTGACCGGGCCTTGCGTTAATTCCATACCTTCTTTCTTACGCACCGCTACGTCAGAA